>Ga0099364_10000772_pt1 | contig 54492 bp, 54 predicted proteins | sample TergutTh196P3_FD_73070 | JGI IMG/M metagenome (GOLD analysis project Ga0099364, IMG submission 73070) | Microcerotermes parvus P3 segment gut microbial communities from Pointe-Noire, Republic of the Congo - Th196 P3 | ecosystem: Host-associated > Arthropoda: Insects > Digestive system > Gut ... | reverse complement strand
AAATTGCTCTCCATTCCCCTGAACACTTCGACGACCCTCATTCTTATCCACATGAACAGGGCCCTGTCCTCAAAAAACGTGTCGTAATACGCCCTCATCCACGTTACGTTTCCCGAGCCCGCGTCTACCGACTGGACGTTAAATACTCCCTGATTACTGTTCGTGTACATCAAGTCCATCGCCTTATCCAGAACGGCGAGGCTCTTTTCGTCCGCAAAGCTCATATAGGGTATATCGTTCGCGTCCTTCGACGAGAACTGTCCGCCCCCCGCGACGAGAAACGCCTGAAGCGTGTCGTTGAACACCATAAACGAGAATCTGTCGTCGGCATAGTTCAAAACGCCGTCGCCGTTCAAGTCCATTTCGACGTCCTTCGTCATCTCGAGCATCGCGTCGAACGTCCATTTGCCTTCGTTTACGAGACCGTACGGCAGCTCCATTCCGAGAGTCGCCATCAAATCCTTATTAAAGATAATCGCGTTCGTCGCTTCGTTGTCCAGAATCAGTAAATCGCCCGCCAAAAGAAACTGTTTGTTGGCTATCGACATTCCGTTTACTCCCGGGTCCCACCAGGGTTTGCTTAAATCTATATACGGCAGCGTCGAAACTTCCGCAAGCGCTCCCCCCGTAACGACTCCGGGAACGTTATTATTATATATCAGAACGGCGTCGTAGGTAGAATCTCCCGCGTTCACGACCCGCCTGATAATCGAATCTTCCGCCGAGTCCGCAAACATAGCTATCTCAATCCCGTATTTTTCTCTGATTGCCATGTTTCTCGCGTAGACGGCGTCGTTAATCGGCTCGCTGTTCTCTTCTTCGGCGACGAGTTCCCTCGGGTCGGACTCTACCCAGTCCCAGCCGGGGGTATCCTGCTTGTGGGCAAGAAACGTGAACGTTTGTCCGTCATAACGAACGTCCTCGGGTAAATCGGGCAGTATTTTAGCCTCCGCGGGATTTCCTTCGTCTTCGCCGCCTAGTCCGGGCGCGTCCTGCCCGGGAACGTCGTCTCCGCCGGTATTATTCCCATCTGTATTATTATCCCCGCACGAAATCAAAATCGCGGAAATAAACGCGAAAATAATCATAAACGCAATTATTTTTTTCATATAATATATCCTCCGAATAAAATTTATATTAATTCACACTTATTAAAATTATTTATATTTTATTATTATTTTATGATTATGTCAAGCATATATTATAAAATTAAACGCCTAATATGTGAAATTTTCTTTAAAATTCTGTGTTTTTCGCTATATATTCGCGAAGCTCATCAGATTTTATCCTGATTTGCGACATTAAATCCCTGTCTCTGACCGTAACCGTACCGTTTTCGAGCGTGTCAAAATCGACGGTTACGCAAAACGGCGTGCCGATTTCGTCCTGTCTTCTGTATCTCTTCCCAATCGACCCCGCGTCGTCGTATTCTACCGCAAAATATTTCGATAATTCTTCATAAATTTTCATTGCCGGTTCAGATAATTTTTTCGACAGCGGCAGAACCGCCGCCTTTACCGGCGCGACGAACGGGTGAAGTCTCAAAACGACCCTCGAATCCCCCTCGCCGATTTCTTCTTCGTCGTATGCGTCGCACAGTAAAACCAAGCACAGTCTCTCGACTCCGAGCGACGGTTCTATAACATACGGAATAAATCTCTCCCCCGCGTCGGGATTACTATACTCTAAATTCTCTCCCGAATGATTCATGTGCTGCGTCAGGTCAAAATCCGTCCTGTCCGCAATACCCCATAACTCACCCCAGCCGAACGGGAACAGATATTCGACGTCGGTCGTCGCCTTCGAATAATGCGACAGCTCTTCTTTCGCGTGGTCCCTGAATTTCAAATTCTCCTCTTTTATTCCCAAGCCAAGCAAAAACTTCCGGCAATATTCTTTCCAGTAGTCAAACCATTCCAAATCAGTATCGGGTTTACAGAAAAACTGAAGTTCCATCTGTTCAAATTCACGGGTTCTGAATATAAAATTCCCGGGCGTAATCTCGTTTCTGAACGATTTGCCTATTTGCGCAATCCCGAACGGGATTTTTTTTCTCGACGTTCTCTGGATATTCTTAAAATTAATAAAAATCCCCTGCGCCGTCTCCGGTCTCAAATATAATTCGGTCTGACTGTCCTCTGTCACTCCCTGAAAAGTCTTGAACATCATGTTAAATTTGCGTATATCCGTAAAATCAGACTTATTGCAGTGAGGACACTCAACTTTATTATTTCTTATATATTCCGTCATAGCCTCGTGCGGCATAGTTTCCGTCTTTGCGTCTATATTATTTTTCTCCGCCCATTCTTCGATTAATTTATCCGCTCTATGACGCATTTTACAGCCTTTGCAGTCGATTAACGGGTCGTTGAAATTAACGACGTGACCCGAAGCCGTCCAGACCTGCGGATTAAGTAGAATAGAAGAATCCAGCCCGACGTTATATTTAGACTCTCTCACAAATTTTTTCCACCAAGCTTTTTTGACGTTGTTTTTAAATTCGACGCCGAGCGGACCGTAATCCCACGTGTTCGCGAGACCTCCGTAAATTTCAGAGCCCGCGTAAATATATCCCCTGTTTTTACACAGGGCCACTAATTTATCCATAGTTATTTTAGAGTTGTTTTCCCGCTGCATTTTTAATTGCCTCTCTTTTATTTTTTTATATTAATTTTCATGTTTACCGTAGGGTCGGGCTTCCATGCCCGACCGCAATTTCCCCATTTCGCGTTAGTTTTTATCAGCGGCTCGGGGGTTTTTCGCCAACGGCGCGGCATGGAAGCCGCGCCCTACATAACAAAACATATCAGTCGTCGTTTCCGACGAGTCTGACGCCGTCGTCAAGGTCAAGCCCGAAATCTTCGTCGTCCTGAACGTCCGAGTTATACGCCGCTTCGTAGTCGTAATCATAAAAAGCGTCCATTTCACGCAGTTTTTTTCTGCGTTTCTCGTCTTTTTTGTAAGACAGCAGCAGCAGGGCCGATACGACGCCGCTTGCGGCGAGGGAGGCTATTATAGCCTTCGGTATGCTTTTCTTCTGGATTGACAAAACGATTATGACCGTTATTAAAGTCAGAGTATCGACAAATAGAGCAATCCCCGCAAATAGTTTAAAAGACCTGATTTTTTTCATTGATTCTTCCTCCTTAAAATTTTAAAAAAATATATATTATTTTATTTTTACCGTTTTTCTTTTGCTTACTTTTCTTTTTCCGCAAAAAGAAAAGTAAGATAAGCTTTGATAAACCCGTCCAAATCGCCGTCCATCACGGCCGAAACGTTACCGTTTTCGTATCCCGTGCGTTTGTCCGTGACCAGAGTGTACGGCATAAAGACATACGAACGTATTTGATGACCCCATTCTATATTCGACTTCTCGCCTTTAATATCGTCGATTCTCTCCAGATGCTCCCGCTCTTTTATTTCGAGAAGTCTGCTCTTAAGCATTTTGATTGCCGTTTCCCTGTTTTGGTTCTGACTTCTCTCGCTCTGGCAGCCGACCGTTATTCCCGTCGGTATGTGTATTACTCGCACAGCCGAATCTGTTTTGTTTACGTGCTGACCTCCCGCGCCGCTCGCCCTGTGCGACTCGATTCTCAAATCTTCGGGTTTGATTTCTATTTTAGTGTACGCCTCGTCGTCGATTTCGGGTATCACTTCAACCGACGCGAAAGACGTCATGCGTTTGCCCGCCGCGTTGAACGGCGATATTCTTACGAGCCTGTGCACTCCGTTTTCGCTTTTGAGATACCCGAAAGCGTTTGAACCCGAGACAGAAAAAGTAACGGATTTTATTCCCGCGCCGTCTCCTTCGAGATAATCGAGAGTCTTTATTTTAAAGCTATGCTTTTCGGCGTAGCGCATATACATTCTGTAGAGCATTTCCGCCCAGTCCTGCGCTTCCGTTCCTCCCGCTCCGGGGTGAATAGATATAATCGCGTTATTTAAATCATACTCTCCGTCCAGAAGAATCCCGAGTTCAAGAGCCGAAAAATCTTTTTTGATTCGCGACGTTTCGCGTAAAATATCCTGAGTTAAGCTCTCGTCGTTTTCAGAAATCGCCATAGAAGCAAGTTCAAAGGCTGAATCCGCCGCAGTTTCGACGTTTCTGAAATCTTTTATTTTCCCGGATAAAATCTTCGATTTTTTCAAAATCGAGTTCGCGTCCGTTATATTATCCCAAAACCCGTCCGAATTTATTTTCTCCGAATATTCTTTATGTTCCCTCTCAACGTCCCGTATTCTTATATTTTCCCCGAGTTGTTTTATCTGTGATATTATATCCCCGAGTTCTTTTTTCGCTTCCTGCAGTTCTAACTGTACTATCAAAATATTCTTCTCCAAGTTTTGTTATTATATTATATATTTTCTCACAAACGCATCGGTTTTATCCTGATTGGAGTTAAAATCAAAATCCGGAGTTTCAGAATCTTTTACTTCTATCAATTCCCAGATTTCGGTATGCGTTATACTTTCTCCATGCTTTATTGTCCTGAGTTCGGACAAAGTTTCGGCTTCGACAAACAAATTATTCGCGAACACTTCAGTCGACATTCCTCCGTCTGGATAGGTTTTATTATTACTGTGATTCGGCTCGTAAATTTTCTTTAATATCTGCCCGTGATTATAATACGCGAGCCAGCCTTTAGTATTATTTATGCCGAACTTAAATTTTTCGCTTATGTTTCCGTCCTGTCTGACGGTTATATATTTATCAAAAAAATTAACTCTCGAATCGGTCATTTTTGAATAAGGCCACAAAGCCAAAAGTCTGTTACCCAAAAGCCCCGTGTCTTCGTCTGGCTGCGGACAAACAACGATTCCCCCGTCCGTCATAACAGATAGCGCCCAGATTGCCCCGGTTATTTCTTTTTCGCCGGTATTCTCTATTTTATGCGTAACTTTAATATTCGGCTTATCTCCGCTCATCTCTATTTCGAGACTGTGCTGTAAATTATTTATTTTCTGAACCGGAGGCGTAAATAATATCCTGCCGTTTATATCGTCGATACTGACCGCGACGGGTTCGTTATCGGGATAATAAGTCCGCGGCATATCTTCAGGACTCACCCATAATCTGTGCCCGCCGTAGATATGCCAGTATTTTCCCTCGCCGAAAACGGACGAAACGTCCTCGCGCATAGTTCTGTCAACATCATTAAACATAAGATTTTCTTTATCCGTTAAATTCGCCTTTATAATCCTCGGACCAATATCAGTCGTGACATATATTTCGCAGAATTTATTAGATATAATTTTACACCTGCCGAAATTTTTATATTCGCCGTCGGCTATATTTATCTTGCCCATGATAATAAATCTCTCCTTTTTGGATTTTTATGGATAATTTTCTCACACCCCGCTGTAAGCGCTGAACCCTCCGTCTACAGGCGCGACAACGCCGTTTACGAATCCCGACGCTTCCCTGTTGCACAGCCATAACAGCGTCCCGAGAAGTTCTTTCGCTTCACCGAAACGTCCCATAGGCGTCGCCGCTAAAATTTTATCAGCCCTCGCGGTCGGCTTGCCGTCTTTGTCAAATAACAGCGCCCTGTTCTGCTCGCTCACGAAAAATCCCGGAGCGATTGCGTTTACTCTTATCCCGACCTTTGAAAAATGCACGGCGAGCCACTGCGTAAAATTCGACACGGCCGCCTTCGCCGCCGAATACGCCGGAATTTTCGTCAGCGGCGTGAATGCGTTCATACTCGAAATATTTATAATAACCCCGTCTTTTTTGTCCGCCATATCTTTTGCGAATACTTGGGTCGTAAGAAAAATCCCGGTGAAATTTATATCAAACACAAATCTTAAATTCTCCGGAAGAAAATCAAAAAAAGTTATAATATCCTCTGAACTATTTATATCCTCTTCAAACAAATATTCTCTCGTCGTCGTGCATTTCGGCGAATTTCCGCCCGCTCCGTTGATTAAAATATCGCATGTGCCGAATTTATCCTTAATAATTTCTCTGGCCTCTTCGAGACTTTCGCGGCTTAAAACGTCGCATTTAACCGCGACTGCGTTTCTATTTATTTTCTCTATTTGCCCCGCGACTTTTTGAGCGTTCTCAAGATTTATGTCAAGAATTGCGATATTCGCGCCGCACTCCGCGAGGGCGTACGCAAATTCAGAGCATAAAACCCCGCCCCCTCCGGTTATTGCGACTGTTTTATTATCAAGATTTATTTTAAACGGCAGCATAATTTTTACCCCTTTTTTTATTTAAATTTAATTTATTTTAAGCCCAGCTTCTCTAATTTCCCAACTAAAAAATCTTTCGCGAGCTTTATATCAGCCTCCGGGTCGTCGCCGACTTCGCGTTCAATCGTAAGAAAGCCTTTGTAGCCGATTTTATCGAGCGCCGATAAATAATTATCCCAGTCGACTCCGCCCCGTCCGAGAGGCAGCTCTTCCCACCCCTCCCGGTTGCCGAGCATTACGCCGTCTTTCGCGTGGGTATGAACAATATATTTTTTCAGGGTCTCAACGCCTTTTACGGGGTCGTCCGCCACACACATAACAAGATTCGCGGGGTCGAAATTCACCCTGACTCCCATCGCTCCGAGAGAATCCAGAAACTCGCCGAGAAGCGCGCACGTTTCGGGTCCAGTTTCGACGGCGAAAGCCGAGCCTATAGAATCCGCGTAAACCGCAAGCTCCCTGCAAGCCGTCCGCATAATATCGCGTTTCTCACATTCTTCGTCCGGAACCGTTCCTATATGAGTCGTGACGATATCACATTCGAGCTCTTTCGCCAAATCCAGAACCCTTTTTGAATCTTCGACTTTTTTTATATTATTTAGTTTATCCTCAAATCCGTGACCGCCGAAATCTCCGCATACCGCCGAAAATATCAGCCCGTTCGATTTTACTATGTCCAGAACCTCGCTTATTTTCGCTTTATTTATTTCGTCGAACTTTAACGCCCCGAACGTCGCGTACGCCTGTATTCCTGAAGCTCCCAGTTCAGACGCTTTTTCCACACCGTTAATAAAATCCCGCATGGGATTGCCCGAGCCGACTACAGAATCAACCGAACTTTTCCTGAAAGATTCAACCATTACCCCTATTTTCATAATAATTTACGCCCCTTTTTTTAATATATATTATATTTCGTCTATAGTGTTGCTGAAATACGGCAGAAAATTCTCCATAAAATATTTTAACTCATCAATGCCCGTTATGTCAAGGGTTTTATATATATCTTCTTCGGCTTTTGTAAATTCTTTATTGCCGGAGTTTATTTCTTCGAGGCATTTTATATACGCGCATAATTTATCGGCCGCCTTTACTATACGCCATTCGCGCGAGTCTTCCTGTTTTAATATTAATTTCTCATAAGACCGCTTTAATTCTTCCGGCAGTTTATCCAGAAGATTTATTTCGGCGACTTTCTCGATTGCTTTATAGCAGTTTTTCATGTCGTCCGTCCCGTATTTTATAGGCGTGGGCAAATCCCCCGTGAAAATTTCCGAAACGTCGTGATACATCGCTTTAAGAGCGATATTCGCCGGATTATAATCCCTGTTAAAATACGTTACGCCGATTTCCGCGAGCGCGTGGGCGGTCATTGCGACCTCGAGCGAATGTTCAGAGACGTTCTCCGTCCTGAAACTTCTCATAAGCCCCCATCTGTTTATATATTTCAGCCTGAACAATAAGGCGAAAAAAGAACTCATGCCCGAACTTTTACCCGAATCGGCGCCCATCTGTTTTTCTATATCCCTTCTCAAAAAATAAATATATTTTCTATAATTTCTGAACGTGACGTCTCATTATTTTTGTGACCATTACCATAACGGTTACGCCAAGTATAACCATAGCCAGTCCGAAAAAAGCCAGCGAATTGTCAGATTCTTCCGCTGAATTTTCCTGCTCTGTCGACTCTGAAACTTCTGTTATTTCTGTTTCTTCCGGAATATATCCGGCGTATGCCGTCGCTGCGAATAATACCGCCGATATTATAAATATAATTACTATAATTTTATTTCTCATATAAATATATTTTCAACTGCCAATCCCTCTCCCGCTCCCTGTTTGCCCTTGATTAACACAAGACTGGCTTCGTTACTCTTTCCCGCGTATACGAACGCGATTTTCTTCGGCGTTATATTATTATCGAGCATCGCCGAAAATAAACCCACTAATCTTTCGGGTCTGTAAACTATATAAAAATCCCCGCCGTTTTTAAGCAGTCTCGCCGCGGCTTTCATCACGCCGCAAACAGTACAGCTTATCTCGCGTCTCGCTATATTTTTATACTCCAGACTGCTGAGCATACCCGCTTCTCCCGGAGTTTCTCCGTCGTATTTTATATACGGCGGATTCGTGAAAACCATATCGAACGTATGCGGCGTTATTTTTTCCCCGTTATAATATAAATTATCGCAGTCTCTTAAATCGCCTTTTATTATCTTTATTTTATCTGCAAGATTATTGATTTCCGTATTATATTCCGCAAGTTTTACATAAATATCCTGGATTTCAACCGCGTAAATATTTTTTATTTTTTCTCTCTTCGCGAGTAAAAGCGAAATCACTCCCGAACCCGTTCCCAGCTCGACGGCGTTTTTATATGCGCCGAATCTGCGTCCGCCGCAGATAAAATCCGCCAGAATTAAAGCGTCCGAGCTGAAAAGCAGCCCGTCTTTAATCTGATATATAACCAAATCGTCGTTGATTTTATCCCGGCGAAGACTATTTTCGTCAATACCTTCAAGTTTAAGCATTATCGATACTCTTTTATAAATCAAGGGCGGATTTTACTATCCGCCCCCCTGCTTCAATTTCTATTCGGGTTTGCAGGCGTCGACGGGGCATACTCCCGCGCACGCTTCGCAGTCGGTGCATACTTCTTTGTCTATTACATATTTGCCGTCCGCTTCTTTTATACATTCGACGGGACATTCGCTCTCGCACGCTCCGCAGGAAATGCAGTCTTCGGTTATAACATGCGCCATATTCTTTTACCTCCAAATTATAATTTTAATATTTAAAATATCTTTATTGTTTTGATTATATCATATAATTTAATACAAATCAAGAAAAATTTTTTAAATTATTTATTTTTTACCCAAAAAATTAAATATGCCGCAAAATTCCGTATCGTCTCTTAAATTTATTTGGGCGCGGCATTTTTCAGCGTCTGTTAAATCTTCAAATATGCAGAACAGCGCCGAGCCGCTCCCGGTCATTTCAGCCGCCGCCGCTCCTGATTTTATTAACGAATCTTTTATTTCTTTTATGTTTTTGTTCTGTGAGAATATTAAACCGGAGAAATCGTTGTGAAGCCAACCCCCGCCGCTTCGCGACACCCCCTTCTGGGAAGGGGGCTTTTGTTGATTCTTTGCCCGCTTATTAGAGCTGTCCCAGTCCTCAAACGCTCGTTTCGTCGAAATATTATAAACCGGCTTAACGACGAAACAATAAAATTCTGACAAATCTATATAATACGGCGTAACAATTTCGCCGATTCCCTCGCATACCGCGCAGTTTGTTTCCCCGTTGCTATGAACGAAAAAGGGAACGTCCGCGCCAATTTTTGACGCGATTCCCATTAAAATATCCTCAGGTAAAACATAATCAAAATATTCGTTCAATCCCAGAAGAACGCAGGCGGAATCTGAACTTCCGCCTCCCAGACCCGCCATACTCGGGATATTTTTTTCTATTTCTATTTCTATATCAAAATTATTTATATTAGTATAGTTCAAAAACAAATCCGCGGCTTTATACGCCGTATTTGTTTCGCCGACCGGTATATTTTCATTCCCGCAGATTATTTTTATATTATTTCTATATCCCTGATTTATATTAATTCTAATATTATCGCGCAGCGAAATTTTCTGCATGACAGTATAAATATTATGATACCCGTTTTCCAGTTTATCCAATATTTTTAAATAGAGATTTATTTTAGCGTACGCTTTTTTTTCTATGAACATAATATTTTTTAATTTCTCTTGACAGACGCGAATAGATGTGATATAATGAAGATACACTAATTTAGAGAGGGGTTCACAACTCCCCTCTCCGTACACAGAACAGTACGGCTAAACTCGATTAACTCAAAGAGTCAATGCGAAAAATAGACCACTACCTTGTGCGGGCGGGTCTATTTTTTTCTGTCTTTTAACTTTACCCCGTGTACATAAATATATAATATCACAGATTATACTCTATGTCAAGATAATATTATTTTGCCGTAACGGTTTTTGAACGAGTAAACAAATTATGAACAAATGTGAAAATCATCGCGGAAAGCCCTCTTTTTTAAAGAGGGTGGCAGTCGCGTAAGCGGCTGACGGGTGTTTTTGAAATTTGATGTTGCGTACGGGGAGACGAAAACACCCGCCGTCTGCGGACGGCACCCTCTTTACGAAAGAGGGCAAAGAATAAATCCATTATTTGTTCACAAAAATTTAACTCGTTCAAAAACCCTAATTTTGTTATTTTTATAAAAATTTTTTTAAAAATAAACCAAATATACTTGAAATTGCCGTTTGATTGTGATATAATGGCTTATCCCAAAAATTTTAATAAACTTTCACGCGGGATTTTTTGTTATATAAGTTATATAAATTACGCCCCAAAGGTGGGATTTTTTCTTTGCGGGGCGGGCGGAAATTTTAAAAAATCTTTCGCCGGATTCTGCGGCAGATAACCTTAAGGAGGAAATAAAATGTCTGTAATCTCAATGAAACAGCTTCTTGAAGCGGGAGTCCATTTCGGTCACCACACAAGAAAACGCAACCCCAAAATGAAGGAGTATATCTTTACCGAAAGAAACGGTATACACGTTATAGACCTTCAGAAAACCGTCCGGAAAATCGAAGAGGCGTACGCATATATCCGGGAACTCTCGGAAGAAGGCGGCGCGGTGCTGTTTATCGGCACGAAGAAACAAGCTCAGGAGTCTATAAAAGAAGAAGCCGGAAGGAGCGGCATGTTCTATGTCAATCAAAGATGGCCAGGAGGTATGCTGACCAATTTCAAGACTATTAAAAAAAGCATAAACAGACTGCACAGCCTCTATAAAATGCAGGAGGACGGCACTTTCGATATGCTGCCCAAAAAAGAAGTCATAGCTCTCGAAAAAGAAATAAGCTATTTGGAACGCAACTACGGCGGCATAAAAGACATGACGTCGCTGCCCGGAGCTTTGTTTATAGTCGACCCCAGAAAAGAAAGAAACGCCGTCATGGAAGGCAAAAAACTGGGTATTCCCATAATCGCGATAGTTGACACGAACTGCGACCCCGACGAAATAGATTATCCCATACCCGGCAACGACGACGCAATCAGGGCGATAAAATTAATAGCGACAATGGTTTCCGACGCTTTGATAGAAGGCAGGGAAGGCGAGTCTATGGACGGCGGCGGCGAAACGGCCGAAGATTCGGAAACTGAAACGGGCGGCGAACCCGGAGAAAAATACGGCGAAGAGGAATCCGCCGAATTAATATAAATAAAATTTAAAATTACCGGAGGTTATAATAAATGGCAGTAAACGCAAAAGACGTCAAGTCTCTCAGAGAGAAAACGGGCGTGGGAATGATGGACTGTAAAAAAGCGCTCGAGGAAACGAACGGCAATTTCGACGAAGCTATAAAATTATTAAGGGAAAAAGGTCTCGCGGTAGCGGCTAAAAAAGCGGACAGGATAGCGGCCGACGGAATAGTCGATATATTATACGACGAAAATCTTAAAGTCGCAGTCATGGCGGAGGTAAATTCGGAGACTGATTTCGTCGCGAAAAACGAGAAGTTTCAGGAGTTCGTCAAGGGCTGCCTGAAAGTTATATTAAAAGACAAACCCGCGGACGTCGCGGAACTTCTTGCAAAACCGTTCGGAGACGATAACGCTGTGACCGTGGACGAAGCGTTAAAAGACCAGGTTCTGCAGATAAAAGAAAATATATCGATAAGACGTTTCGTCGCAGTCGAGGGAACTCTGGGAATATATATCCACAACAAGGGCTCAATCGGCGTTATAGTAAAAGTCGACGCGGGCGATATCGCCGACGGCGACGCAAAGCTTTCGGAACTGATTAAAAACCTGACTCTGCAAATCGCGTCGATGAACCCGGTTTATGTAAACAAATCGGACGTTCCGCAGTCCGTAATCGACGAAGAGCGCGAAATAATAACGGCGCAAATCAACGGCGACGAAGACAGCGTTAAAAAACTCGAGAAAATCCCGGAAGACAAACGCGGCGCGATTCTTGCAAAAATGGTCGAAGGCAAAGTCGATAAATATTACGAGAATAATTGTCTGTTAGAGCAGGGATATGTAAAAGAAGAAAAGATAACCGTCGGAGAATATATAGATAATTATAATAAAGAGAACGGAAGCGAAGTTAAAGTATCGGCGTTCTACAGATTCGAAAAAGGCGAGGGAATCCAGAAACGCGAGGACAATTTCGCCGAAGAAATCGCGCAGCTCACAGGGAATAAATAGAGATAGAAAAATATATAAATAAATAAAAAAAATATCGGGAGTAACCCCGATATTTTTTTATTTTGCATCGACGTATGTTAGCCATCCCCGCAACGGATAGCTAACTTATACTAAACGAATAACATGTCATCTGTTATTATAACACTCCGACGCGGTTTTGTCAACTGTTTTAAATAAAATTTCACGGTTTTTGAATGAGTTAAATTTTTGTGAACAAATAATGGATTTATTCTTTGCCCTCTTTTTTAAAGAGGGTGCCGTCCGCAGACGGCGGGTGTTTTCGTCTCCCCGTACGCAAAATCAAATTTTAAAAAACACCCGTCAGCCGCTTACGCGACTGCCACCCTCTTTAAAAAAGAGGGCTTTCTGCGATAATTTTCACATTTGTTCATAATTTGTTTACTCGTTCAAAAACCTTAATAAAATTTTATTAACCTAACCGTTGACAATATTAAAAATAAATGTTATCATATTAAATATAATGCCGAAAAATGTCGGAATTGAGGTTTTAATAAAAAAAATTATGAGGCTTGATAAATATTTAAAAGTTTCGCGCTTAATCAAAAGACGTACGGTCGCCGCCGAAGCGTGCGACGGGGGCAGGGTTTCGGTCAATAATAAACCCGCGAAGCCTTCGCATGAAATCAAACAGAACGATATAATAGAGATTTCTTTCGGCGAAAAAAAAGTCAGGGTCAGAGTTACCGAAATCAAAGAACACGTCTCGAAAGCCGCCGCGCCGGATATGTACGAGGCGCTGAGTTAGAGACCCGCGCATGAAAAATTTTCTTCTGACATATATATTAACTATATTTTATTTTTTTAAATATTTTAAGGTTTTTAATATATATTTCGAAGGAGTTTTGCGGGTCATGAACAATATAAATAATAATAATATTCCAGAAGAAAAAAAACGCGGCAAAATCCACAACGTCGTTTTGTATAACCGGAAACAGATGAGTATCTCGGGAGTTGTCAGGGTGGATAATTTCAACGAGAATATAATAGTTCTGGTTACCGAACCCGGACAGATGACGGTCGAGGGATTTAATCTCCACATAAGCAGGCTGTCTCTGGAGACCGGCGACATGAATATCGACGGAGACATAACCGGACTGTATTATTCGGGCGGCGAAAATTTAAATCCGGACGGCAAACCCTCAAAATTTTTCTCAAAATTATTTAAATAATTATTAATTATCGAGAGGGGGTTGCGGGAGTCGATGTTTGCGGCGTCTTTGTCCGTTACGGAACAGGGGATTATATTTTTGTTTTCGTGCGCCGTCGGGGGATTCCTGGGGGTGTTCTACGACGTTTTCAGGATAATCAGAATCGCGTTCAATTCGGGATGGCTTTCAGTTTTTTTTCAGGATATAATATTCTGCGTTTTATCCGCGTTTTCTGTTATTTTACTGGTTTTCTACACAAATTCGGGAACTGTCAGATGGTTTTCTATGCTCGGCTGTTTTATGTGTTTCGTTTTATATCACGTAACAATCGGCAGAATAATTATGTTCCTGTCGAAGAAAATCATAGATTCTATAAAAAAGGCTTTGGGATTTTTGTATAAAATAACGGTAATACCGGTAAAATACTCGGTTTTGTTTATATTAAGAAACATTAGGAAATTATTGTATTTTATTTTGGGAGTTTTAAAAATATTAAAATCCGATATAAATTATATCAAAGAAAAGAGAAAACTGACGCTGGATGCGTCGAGAGGGTTCAATTTATATAAAACCGACAAGAAAATATATAAGAAATATTATAAAAATCATAAAAAAACAGCGAAAAGTCTCGGTCAAATCATAAAAAAAGACAGCGTAAAAAATCAGGAAACGATTGAAAAATCAACGGGAAAGGTATAAAATATCAGAACTGCGCAAACAACTGCAAATAACGCGGAAAGGACGGGTAAACAATCATGAACGGCGTTAAGAAAATCAATAAAACGAAAAATACGGGAAAGAAAACAAACATAGATAATGCGGAGAAAGAGAGAGAAATAAGGAAACGGAAAAGGTTCGGCATATTGGCGGCGTTCTGCATATGCGTGACTCTATGCGTTATATACGTCGGGTTCAGCGACAATTTAAGCAAAGCGCTGGAACAAAACGAAATAATCGATAATTTACGGAACGAATATAATCACAAAAGAATACGGAACGATTATCTCGAACAGCAGGTAAACGAAGATTTCGAAGACGACGAGGTCGCGGAAAGAATCGCGAGAGACAGAGGCTACAGAAAACAGGAAGAGGTTATATTTTATTTAAAATAATTTTATAAATTTATGATGATAATAAAAAACGCGAGAATATATACTATGGGAGAAGCCGGGATAATCGAAAACGGCTACGTTAGGATTTCCGGCAATATAATCGGCGAAACCGGCGATATGAAAGATTATGATACAAGCCGGGAGAATATAGATAATGCGGATATAATCGACGCGGGGGGGAAATGGCTTCTGCCGGGATTTATCGACGCGCACACCCATCTGGGAATGTACGAGGACGGTTTGAGAAGCGAGGGGGACGACGTAAACGAAATCACGGACCCGTGCGCGCCGCATTTGAGGTCGGTCGACGCGATAAACCCGGCGGACCGGGCTTTTTCCGAGGCTTTGTCCGCGGGTATCGTCTGCGTTGCGTCCGGTCCGGGAAGCGCGAACCCGATTAGCGGTCAGTTTGCCGTAATCAAAACCTATAATTTAAAAAATAAAGACAATAAAATAAACAGAATAGAAGATATAATTATAAAAGAACCGGTATGCGTTAAGTTCGCTCTGGGGGAGAACCCGAAAATATGCTACGGCGAAAAAAACCAGACTCCCGAAACGAGAATGGCGACGGCGGCGATAATCCGGGAGAATTTATATAAGGCGAAGAAATACGGAGAGAAGAAAAAAGCTTTTGAGGAAGACAATAATAACGACGAGCCGGAATATGATATAAAGCTCGAGGCGCTGCTCCCGGTGACGGATAAAGAAATCGCCGCGCATATCCACGCCCACAGGGCGGACGATATATTCACGGCGGTTAGGCTATGCAGGGAATTTGACATAGATTACGTTATAGTGCACTGTACGGACGGGCATTTAATTGCCGGAGAACTGGCCGGAGAAAAAGCGAGAGCAATAATAGGTCCGGTAATATGCGACAGGTCGAAGCCGGAGCTGAAAAACCTCGAGTTAAGCAACGCGAAAGTTTTATCGGACGCGGGCGTGTTGTTCGCGATAACGACCGACCACCCGGAGACTCCCCTGCAGTATCTGCCGTACTGCGCGGCTCTCGCCGTAAAAGGCGGACTCGGTATTTACGAAGCGCTGAAAGCAATCACTATAAATCCCGCGATTATACTGGGAATAGATGACATACTCGGTTCAATCGAAAAAGGCAGGAGAGCCGACTTGGTTTTGTATAACGGGAATCCTCTGGAGATTCTTACAGATATCGACGCAATTATTCTAAACGGGGAGAAATTTGCGCAGTTTTAAAATCAGGGAGAACTAACTTCAAAATCAGTCCTCCCTGCGTTTTTATTTGTCTGTAAATAAACCTACGCCTTATCGACTTTATTCATATGCTTGATTAATTCAAGCACTTTGCAGCTATATCCCCACTCGTTGTCGTACCAGCTGACCAATTTCACAAATTTATCGGTCAGCGCGATTCCGGCTTTCGCGTCGAATATAGACGTGCGTTCGTCCCCGATAAAATCGGACGATACGACGGCTTCTTCCGTATATCCCAGTACGCCTTTCATCTCGTTTTCGGACGCGCGCTTTATTTCCGCGCATATTTCTTTATAGCTCGCCGCCTTCGCGAGATTCACGGTCAGGTCGACTACGGAAACGTTAAGAGTAGGCACTCTCATCGACATTCCCGTGAGCTTGCCGTTCAACTCGGGTATAACGACGCCGACGGCCTTTGCCGCTCCCGTCGACGACGGGATTATATTGCCCGACGCGGCCCTGCCGCCTCTCCAGTCTTTTTTCGACGCTCCGTCTACAGTAAGCTGCGTCGCCGTCGTCGAGTGGACAGTCGTCATCAAACCGTCGGTTATGCCGAACTTATCGTTAATCACTTTTGCGAGCGGAGCGAGACAGTTCGTCGTGCACGACGCGTTAGAGACGAAATCCATGTCTTTGGTATATTTTTCAAGATTCACGCCGCAGACAAACATCGGCGTGTCGTCCTTCGACGGGCCGGTGTAGACGACTTTTTTCGCGCCGCCCTCAAGATGCGCCTTCGCCGCGTCTTTCGAGTGGAAAATACCAGTCGCGTCGGCGATATACTCCGCGCCGACTTCTCCCCACGGAATATCTTTGGGGTCTCTCTGCGCGAAGAACGCGATTTTTTTGCCGTTTACAGTAACTGAATTTTCGTCGTAAGATATTTCACCGTCGAATCTGCCGTGAATCGTGTCGTATCTGAGCATATACGCGACGTAGTCCGGCGACATGAACGGGTCGTTGATTGCGGCGAATTCATAATCCGGATTATTTATACCCGCCCTGAAAACAAGTCTGCCTATACGTCCGAAGCCGTTGATACCAATTTTAATTCCCATTGTTTAAAAACCCTCCTGAAATAATAAAACTAAATATAAAATAAACAGTCCGTTAAAATTTTGTCAATCTCTCGAATACTATTCTATCATATATCGCCCATGCTTTTCAAGAACTTTTCGAATCTTTTTTATTATAACTCTAAATTTTTACACATTATACATATTCTTTTTTATTTTGGTTTATTATTTTACTGCCCGAACAGCCCGGAAAACTCTGTTTTTGCGAGCTCGTATATTTTTTCGTCCGTCGTTTCAGGGTTACAGTCTTCTATTGGCTCAAATTTGACGCCCAGGGGTTTCGCGGGAAAAATCACGTCGAAATACACCATGCCGTCTCCGTCGGGACCCGCCGACCTGATATCCAGTTTTAAGCCGTTATTACGCGCGGCGAGGGCGGCGAGGTTAAAATCTATGTATTCTATATTTTTGATTTCGTTTATATAATCGGCGGAGAACATATCGCCGCGGTCTCTGAAAAAATCGCCGCCCGCCTTAAACTCGTATCTTAATATCCCCGACGCTTCAGATAGAAAATCAGTAATAAAAACAATATTTATTTTATTGAAAACCGAATATTTCAGCGCCGCCGCGGCCAGTATAAAATTGATAATCAGAAAATCTTCTTCGTTCAATTTATAAAAAAACATTTTGCTGTCTCCGTTAAATTCTATTCTGTACCCGAAAGAATTTATATAACGCGAGACGTTCGACGTAAATTTAGATAAAAAAAAATCGACTTCGCAGTATTTTTTGTAATCGGGATTATCCCCGGCGTTTTGCAGACGGGGGTTAAGAGCTGTAACATGCCGTCTGAAATGCTCGTTGATTTTGAGCATTTTTCTGCCGCCGCCGTTATCGTAAAAAAGAGCTCCGTTCTCTTTCGATTCGGGGAGATTTTTTTTATATTCGTTATATTTTACGACGATTTCTTCGATTTTTCCGAGCGCTTCGACCCCGTCCTGCAGTAAATTCAAAGAATCGTAAAAAACCAGGGCGGTGAAATTCTTACCGTCCGGCTGGGCGACGCAGCGTCTTATCGCCGAAGATTCGCCGAGCTGTAAAATTTTATAGTCGTTATTTTCAAATGCGTCTTTAATTTTTCTCATATTTTCAGAGTCGGTATATTTCTTTATGTTCACCCCCGCGCGGGGCTTCATGTTCAAGAGCTTCGCCGCGGTGTTTTTATATACGATATTAAATTCAGAGTCCAGAATAATAACGGGCTGGTAATATTTTTCATACCGGTTATACGGTTCATATGCGTCCATGATTTTAAACCTCCGAATTATTTTTAACAAATTCTATAATTTAACTCACAAACCATAATAAACCTATTTAATTAAATCCGTTTTAACTTTTTGGAAACTTTTTATACAAATAATAAAAATAATAAAAAAAATTTCATAGAACCGGCGAAATACATCATAAGAACGATAAAGAACAAACGTCGCCCCACTAACAAAGGTTAGCGGCGTTTATTAAATAAACAGGCGCGAGGCCTGCCGCCTTTAAAGCGGTCAACGCGTACAAACGGGAGTGTTAGAGCGCTCCCTTTGTATTTATACCCCCATTATATCATAATTATTCGCATCTGTCAAGCAAAAAATTTAAGTTGACAATTAAAATATTTTGCTGTATAATAATATAATTATATATTTTGGAGCGTTATTTTTATGAGTAAATTTATTAAAATTCCGGCGTTTCTTATTTTAACCGCCGTTATCGCCGCGTTCGGTTTTACTGGCTGCGGCGGCGTTTCCGGAACTCCCCCGGACTTTTCGGGTTTTATCCCCGCGTCAGACCGTCCTGAACAGTCGTCCGGACAACCCGAAGAAAACCCGCGCGACGGCACAATCCCCGCGGACGGTACGGACGGCGGCGATAATAATAATAATAATAACGGCGATAATAATATAATTGATTCGGACGGGAAAACAAGGCTGAAATTTATCGCCGCGGGAGATAATATCGTCCACGCGGTCATGCTCGACGACGCTATGGCGAAAGCGAAAGACGACGAGATTTTTAACTTCGGCGATATTTATAAAAATATATCCCATATAATAAAAGCCGCCGATATCGCCCTTGTCAACGCCGAAACCCCGATTGCCGGCAGCGAGTTCGGCTACTCGGGCTATCCCATGTTCAATACCCCGAAAGAAAACGCCTTCGCTCTCGTGGAAGCCGGGTTCAATATAGTGAGCATAGCGAATAATCACATGCTTGACAAATGGGAGAAGGGCTATGAAAATCAACTTGATTTCTGGGATACCCAACCCGTTCTCCAGCTCGGAGGCTTCAGGAACAGACAGGATTTCGAAACCGTGAGAATATACGAAAAGGACGGGGTGTCAATCGCTTTTCTGTCCTATACTTACGGCGCGAACGGTATGTATCTGCCCGAAGAAAGCGAAATGGTCGCGCCGTTTATAGATTACGCGACGGTCGAACGGCAGGTGAAAGCCGCCCGCCCTCTTGCGGATTTGCTGTTCGTCGTTATGCACTGGGGAGACGAGGACGTTTTTAACGCAAACCAAACGCAGAAGAATCTCGCCGAAATGATGGCCGCGAACGGGGTCGACGTAATAATAGGCATGCATCCCCACGTCCTTCAGGAAACGGTATGGCTCGAACGTTCCGACGGTAAAAAAACCCTCGTTACATACTCTCTGGGTAATTTAATATCGGGTATGCTGGGCGCGAAAAACATGGTCGGAGGACTTCTCGAGTTCGATATAGTGAAAGACGGGGATACCGGGACAGAAATAGAAAACGTGAAAATTATTCCGGTTATTACGCACTACAGATATCAGCAGGGAAGAACGGGTTTGTATCTCCCGGTTTACAGATTCCAGAACGGACGGCTGGATTTCAGCGTTTACAGCTTCGAAGACTACACGAGAGAGCTCGCCGCCGAACACGGCGTCGCGCTGTTCGATTCGGCGTTCTCGTACGATTATATAAAAAATTTGATTCTTCAGCATATACCCGGGGAGTTTCTAAGCGATTTCTACAGGGATTAAAAATAATAAATAAATATATAAAATCAGGGAGCGTAAATTTTGCTTGATAGTATAATTTTCAGCGTAAACGCGGTATTCCCCCTCGTTATTATGATGATTCTGGGGTTCTGCCTCAAACAGCGAAAAACGGGGCTGTTTAAAAACCCTAAAGAATTTTTCAGCGAAATAGATAAGTTTGTTTTTCACGTCGCTCTCCCCACGTATATTTTCAGCGAACTTTACGGCGCGGAGGTCGGGGATATATTTAATATAAATCTTGTTATTTACTGTATGTCGGGATTATTGCTTGCTTTTTTTATTTTGATTTTAACCGCGCCCGTTTTCATAAAGAAGAGGGCGTCGAGGGGAGCGTTCATACAGGGGGTATGCCGTCCGAACTTCGCGCTTCTGGGAGTGCCTCTCGCGGGGAATTTATTCGGCGATTCGGGTCTGAAGACGGCCGCTCTTATTCTGCCGTTCGCGCTGCCTCTGTTCAACGCTCTCGCGGTTATTATACTCGCTGTAAACTCGGACGATAATCATAATTCAAAAAAACGGGAAACCGTGAGAAGAATAATTTTGGGAATCGTGAAAAACCCGCTTATTATCGCGTTGTTTCTCGCCGTGCCGTTTATGCTTCTCAAAATATCCTTTCCGTTTGCGATTCAGAAAAGCATAGGTTACGTCGCGGGGACCGCCGCGCCTCTCGCGCTTATAAGCCTCGGGGCGGGAGTAGAGTTCGAGGTATTGAAAGGCAAGATAAAACTGTCGCTGGTTGCGTCTCTGCTTAAAACTGCGGTATGTCCGGCGGTTTTCGTAGTTCCCGCGGTATTGCTGGGATTCCGGGACGCCGCGCTCGTCGTTATATTTGTTCTGTTCGCCGCGCCGACTGCGGTCGGCAGCTATATAATGGCGAAGAATATGCGGAGCGACTATGAACTCGCGGGGCAAATCGTCGCGGTCACGACAATAATTTGTCCGTTTACCGTTTTTGCGGGGAGTTTAATTTTAAAATCGCTGGAGTTGATATAGATTCATGAAAGATATAGAAAATCTGATAAATTATTTGTCGGAGAAGAAAATAATAATAATCTGCGGGCATTACGGCGCGGGCAAAACTAATATCGCGCTTAATCTTGCCGTTAAGTTAAAAAAATTTGCGGGGGTTTCTTATACTCTCTTTGATTTGGACATGGTAAACCCGTATTTCAGAAGCGCCGATAATATAAAAGAACTGAAAGAATATGATATTGACGTTATAGCCCCGGAGTTCGCGAACACAAACGTCGATATTTCGACTCTTCCCCCGGAGGTCTACTCTGCTTTTTCGGGAACGGGCGTGGGAAGACATACGATAATAGACGTCGGGGGAGACGCTAACGGCGCGGTGATTCTGGGTATGCTCTCCGGGCATATAAAACGCGAGGACTGCAGAACGGTCGAGACGATTTACGTTATAAACAAGTACAGGAATTTAACGGGCGAAGCAAAAAGCGCCGCGGCTCTGGCGGAATCTATAGAATATAAATCTAATCTTAAAATAACTTCCGTTATAAACAACAGCAATATCGGGGTAATGACGACAAAAAAAGAGATTCTGGATTCTATAGGGTACGCAGAAGGGACAAGCGCTCTGCTCAAAGTCCCGCTGCTGGGAACAAGTTATATGTCAGACGATAAAACTCTTGATTTTTCCGGCAGACCGGAGTATAATATATTCAGAATCAAAAATTACACGAAGAAATTGTTTTGATAAAAAATAAAAAAATATATAAAAAATAAACGAAAGGAATAATATTTATTATGAAAAAAATTGTTATAGACGAAGAAAAATGCAAAGCGTGCGAAATCTGTATAACAGTCTGCCCGAAGAAAATTCTTGAGACTGACAAAAACAAAATAAACAAAAAAGGCTATCACCCGGTAGGAGTAACCGACCCGGACTCCTGCATATCCTGCGCGATGTGCGCGGTCGTCTGCCCGCACATAGTTATTACGGTTAATAAATAATTACTTTTCTTTTTACGAAAAAAGAAAAGTAACAAAAGAAAAACGATAAAAATAATAGTTTAAGATTTTTGGAGGATAAAAGTAAATGTCGGAAATGGTTTTGATGAAAGGCAACGAGGCAATGAGCGAGGCGGCGATAAAATGCGGATGCCGGTATTATTTCGGCTACCCCATAACGCCTCAGAACGAGATTGCCGAATATATGGCGGCGAGAATGCCGCAGGCCGGCGGGTTTTCCCTGCAGGCTGAAAGCGAAATCGCGGCAATAAATATGGTTCTGGGAGCGTCCGCGGCGGGAGCGAGGGTTTTCACCTCGTCGTCAAGCCCGGGAATCAGCCTTAAAACGGAGGGGATATCATATATTGCCGGGTCGGATTTGCCGTGCGTTATCGCGAACGTTCAGAGAGGAGGTCCCGGACTCGGAGGAATCCAGCCCGCGCAGTCGGATTATCATCAGGCGACTAAGGCTATGGGTCACGGAGATATGAGGCTTATAGTCCTCGCGCCCAACTCAGTTCAGGAAATAGCCGAGCATACGGTTCTCGCGTTCGATTTGGCGGACCTGTACAGGACTCCGGTCATGATACTTACGGACGGCGCTCTGGGTCAGATGATGGAACCGGTGGATTTCGGCAAATTAAAAATTAATAAGCCGCCCGAAAAAACATGGGCCGCGGCCGGTCACTCGGACAAGCGTCCGCCGAATATTATAAACTCGCTCTATCTTGACCCGAAAGATTTGGAAGCCGCCGTGCTTGAGAGATATAAAAATAAATATAATATTATAGACGAAAAAGAAGTCAGATACGAAGAATTTGATACTGAAGACGCGGACATAGTGATAGTGTCTTACGGAATCGTCTCGAGAATAGCGAAAGTCGCGGTGAATATGCTTAAAGACAAAGGCGTAAAAGCGGGATATTTCAGACCGGTGACCCTTTCGCCGTTCCCGTCCGGAAGGCTCGGGGAGATTGCGGAAACCGCAAAGAGATTTTTAGTCAGCGAGTTAAACATGGGACAGATGACAGACGACGTCAGGCTCGCGGCGGGGTGTAAAAAACCCGTTGATTTCTTCGGACGTACCGGCGGGATTATCACGACTCCCGAGGAGATATATAACGCGGCGGCGAAAGTTTTGGAGGAGTAGTATTATAGATAATTTATTTCCGGAATTATTCCCCGAAATAAATATTAAATCCGAAGATATATTTTATTTTCTGGATTAATTAAAATAATTATAATTTTTAAAAATTAAAACATAGGAGATAAATAAAGATGGTTGTATTTGACAGACCAAAATCACTGACGGACAGGGAGTTTCACTACTGCTCCGGCTGTATGCACGGGGTTGTTCACAGACTGGTCGCCGAGGTTCTCGACGAGCTTGAAATAAGAGGAAAAACGGTCGGTATCGCGCCGGTCGGCTGTTCGGTTTTCGCGTATAATTATTTTAACTGCGACATGATTCAGTCGCCCCACGGCAGAGCTCCGGCGGTCGCGACGGGAGTTAAGAGAGTTCATCCCGAAAACGCCGTGTTCACTTATCAGGGAGACGGAGACCTCGCCGCTATAGGCACGGCAGAAACCGTTCACGCCGCCGCCAGAGGCGAGAATATCACGGTTATATTTATAAATAACGCGATTTACGGCATGACCGGAGGTCAGATGGCTCCGACGACGATGCCCGGACAAGTCACGAGTACGTCGCCCTACGGCAGAAAGGCCGAAATTCAGGGGCTGCCCATAAGAGTATGCGAAATGCTTTCTACTCTCGACGGCGTGGCCTACGCCGAAAGGGTTTCGGCGGACTGCGTTAAAAATATACGCGCCGCAAAAAAAGCGATTAAAAAAGCGTTCGAGTATCAAATCGCGAAAAAAGGCTTTACTATTGTCGAAGTATTATCTAACTGTCCGACTAACTGGGGTAAATCTCCTGTCGAATCGCTCGAATGGATGAGAACGAATCTAATGCCGTATTATCCGATTGGGGTTTATAAAGACATAGAATTAAATAAAAAACCGGAGGTGGAAAATAATGCCTGAAAATAAAATTAAAACATATAGTATTATAGCGGCGGGGTTTGGAGGTCAGGGGGTTCAGTTCATAGGGAAACAGCTCGCTCTTACGGGAATGTATCTGGACAAAAAAGTGAGCTGCATACCGTCGTACGGAGCGGAAATGCGCGGCGGAACGTCAAACTGCACGGTTATAATTTCAGACGGCGATATGGGCTCCCCGGTGACTGATAATCCGGATATTCTCATCGCCATGAATCTGCCGTCTTATTTGAAGTTTCACAAAACAATCGCAAAAGACGGCTGTTTAATCTGCAACAGTTCTCTCGTGAGCGAAAAAAGCGAAAGAGAAGATATAAATAAATATTATATCCCAGCGACTGATTTGTCATATGAACATAATGTTCCGATGAATGTTATAATGCTCGGCAAATTAATTTCGGCGACCGGAATTTTCACGTTCGACGAGTTCGCGGCGTCTCTCGAAAAAAGTCTGCCCGAATCAAAAAAACGCTTGCTTGACATGAATATAAAAGCTCTTAAACTGGGGTTTGATTATGCGGACTCTGAATAATTATAATAATTATAAAGTCTGCGCGATTATTGCGGCGGCGGGAAAAAGCTCGCGCATGGGCTTTGACGATTCAGGGCAGTCAAAGCAGTTTATAGAAATAGAAACGAATCAAAATAATAACAAAAAGACCGTTATTGAAAAAACTCTGACGGTCTTTGAGTTATGCGGTTATATAAACGAGATAATTATAGCGTCAAGACCCGAAGACACGGAAAAAATACGTGAGATTATAAACAAAAATAAATTTAAGAAAGTCAAAAATATAATTCCCGGGGGTGAAACCCGTCTCGAGTCTGTCGCGAAAGCGGTTGAAAAAGTCGGCGAAGATATAGACTTTATCGCGGTTCACGACGGCGCGAGATGCTTTATTTCAGAACAAGACATAGAAAAAGTTTTGCTTAAAGCTTTTGAAACGGGGGCGGCGACTGCGGGAACAAAAATAACGGACACAATTAAATTTGCAGATTCCCGTAATAATATAACCGGAACGGCCGACAGAAATTTATTATACTCTGTTCAAACGCCGCAGATTTTCGGAAAAAATCTATATATAAACGCTTTAAATAAATGCATAGAAGATAATATTAGTAATATAACCGACGACTGCGCAATAGTCGAAAATTCCGGGCATATAGTTAATATCGTCGAAACGTCGAGATATAATATAAAAATAACGGACAGGCAGGACTTGGAATTTTTAAATCAGGATAAATATATTAAATATAGAACAGGTCACGGATACGACGTTCACCGGCTTTCTGAAAACCGCAAATTAATACTGGGAGGAATCGAAATCCCCAATAATAATATCGGTCTGATTGGACATTCGGACGCGGACGTTTTAATTCACGCGGTTATAGATTCGCTTCTTGGAGCGGCCGGACTCGGGGATATAGGCGAATTTTTCCCCGATAATCTCGATAAGTATAAAAATATAAGCTCCGAAGTTTTATTAAAACAAATCTCGGAGCTTATACAGAAAGACTATAATTATACGATTTCAAATATCGACTGTACCGTTGTTTTACAGGAGCCGAAACTATCAGACTATAAAGCCGCGATACGCAGAAATTTAAGCGGGGTTCTGAAAATCCCGGAGTCTGATATAAATATCAAGGCGAAAACAGAAGAGCGCCTCGGTTTTACCGGCAACAAAACCGGCATAGCCGCCCACTCGGTCTGTCTGCTGGCCAAAATATAAATCTTAAATTATCTGTCGTTTAAACACGCGATACCGGGAAGTTCCAAACCTTCTAGAAACTCGAGGGCCGCTCCGCCGCCGGTCGATATATGCGTGACTTTGTCCGCGTATCCCATTTTTTCCACAGCCGCCGCAGAATCGCCGCCGCCGATAATCGAAACCGCGCCGCTCTCCGAAATCGCCCTGGCGATTTCTTTTGTTCCGTTCGCGAAATTGTCAAACTCGAAAACCCCCATAGGCCCGTTCCAGATTATAGTCGCGGCTTCTTTTATGACGCCCGAATATAAATTAACCGTTTCGGGTCCTATGTCCATACCCTGCCATCCGTCCGGTATGCACGCGCCGAAACATTCTTTTTGGTTCGCGTCGTTTTTGAAAGCGTCCGCGGCTAAATGGTCGATTGGAAGAAGCAGCCTGACGTTCGCTTCCTTTGCTTTTTCGACGATTTCCCTCGCGGTATATAACTTATCGTTTTCGCAGAGGGAGTAGCCTATCTGACCTCCGTTCGCCTTGACGAAAGTATAGGTCATCGCGCCGCCGATAAGCAGAGCGTCCACTTTACCCAAAAGATTATTTATTACTCCGATTTTATCGGACACCTTCGCTCCGCCGAGTATTGCGACGAACGGCTTTTTCGGTTCTGAAAGCGCGCCGCCCATAACTGAAATCTCTTTATTTATTAAATACCCCGCGACTGCCGGCAGATAAGCCGCGACTCCCGCAGTCGAGCTGTGCGCCCTGTGCGCCGTGCCGAAAGCGTCGTTTACGTAAATTTCCGCGAGCGAAGCCAGCGACTTTGAAAACTCGGGGTCGTTCTTTTCTTCCTCGTCGTGAAATCTCACGTTTTCGAGAAGCATGATTTCCCCGTCTTTAAGGGCCGAAGCCTTCGCCTTCGCGTCCTCGCCGATAACGTCCGAAGCCATCGCGACGGTTTGACCCAGAAGCTCCGCGAGCTTCTCCGCGACTATTTTAAGCGAAAATTTCGGGTCGAACCTGCCCTTAGGACGTCCCAGATGAGAGCACAGTATAACCCTCGCTCCTTCTCCCGCAAGATATTTGATTGTCGGGAGCGATTCGGCGATTCTCTTTACGTCGTCGATTTTACCGCCGCTTATCGGCACGTTGAAATCGCAGCGTACCAAAACTTTTTTCCCCCGCGCGTTTATGTCTTCTATTGTTTTTTTATTCAGCGCCTGCATTTTTTTTATACACCTCGTATTTTAATTTTATTAGTTATGTTTAGATTATTAACAACTATTATATTATACACGCAATTTTCGTTAAAATTGTAACAAAATTTTGAATTTATTTATATTTTTACGAAATATTCGATATATATCCGTCAATTTCCGGAAGATTTTCAAATTTCGGGTACTTTTCCTCTTTTGATTTATTAAACTCTCCGGAAAAACTATTGCCTTTTCTCGCGATTTGAACGGGGTTTATAGAAAATTTCGACGCCCCGTCGAGATTTTCTATATAATCGTCTATAAAAACAGATTCTTCGCCCCTTGCGTTTAACGGCCCGAGAGCCGAAAGATACATTTTTTCGTGAGGCTTCCAGACCCCGTAATCGCACGACATCACAAATACGTCGAAATAATCATAAATCCCGAGATTTTTAAAGCAGCCGACAAGAGACGGCCAGGTGTCCGATATTATCCCAAGCTTATAATCATCGCTTTTCCATTTGTCAAGCATAATTTTCACGTCGCCGTATAAATTAAACTTATCATAGTTAAAAACGATACTCTCCGCTATTTTTTTAATTTTATCTTCGCCGATTTCAAGCTCGGGAAAAGCCGTTAGAATAATTTTATAGAAACCGGCAAAGACTTCACATTCGTCGTTTTCGTCTTTCAGCAAATGATTTTCGTCAAGAAACTTATAGCCTTCAAGATATAATTCTTTATATTTTTCGCTTTTTTCTATTTCTAAAAATAAATCTTGAGGGCAGTAATCAAAAAAATCCGTAGGATAGAACCAGGAGTGAGCCTTCGGATAAACAAGGGTATAGCCCGCGTCCAAAAATATATTTCTTATCATAAAAATTCACCCAAGCAAAAATTACCCGATTTATTTCAACCGGGTAATCTTTAATTTTACTTTTTTCTTTTGCTTACTTTTCTTTTTTCATAAAAAGAAAAGTAAGATTACTCGTCGATTTCAACGACGACGCCCGAACCTACCGTTCTTCCGCCTTCTCTTATAGCGAATCTCAGTCCTTTTTCGATTGCTATCGGCGTAATCAAGCTTACGCTCATAACGACGTTGTCGCCCGGGTTGCACATTTCGACGTCTTCCGGCAGAGTGATTATACCCGTAACGTCGGTCGTCCTGAAATAGAACTGCGGTCTGTAGTTATTAAAGAACGGTTTCTTACGTCCGCCTTCTTTTTCGGTTAAAACATAGACCTGACCTTTGAAATTTTTGTGAGGCTTGATAGTACCCGGTTTAGCGAGAACCTGACCTCTTTCTATATCGGTTTTGTTCACGCCTCTGAGCAGGATACCCGTGTTGTCTCCCGCGGTCGTCGAATCGAGAAGTTTCCTGAACATTTCGATTCCCGTAGCGACTGTCTTTCTCGGCTGGTCCATAAGCCCGACGATTTCGATTTCTTCGTTGAGTTTGAGAGTTCCCCTCTCGACTCTTCCCGTCGCGACCGTTCCTCTTCCCGTAATCGAGAACACGTCCTCGACAGGCATCAGGAACGGCAGGTCCGCGGCTCTGTCGGGAGTCGGGACAAAAGCGTCCACCGCGGCCATCAAATCAAGCACGCACTTATACTCGGGAGAGCTCGTGTCGGTCGACGCGCTTTCGAGAGCGTTTCTCGCGGAACCTCTCACTATAGGCGTGTCGTCGCCGGGGAAATCGTATTGATTCAATAAATCCCTTATTTCCATTTCGACCAGGTCAAGAAGCTCTTCGTCGTCGACTAAGTCGGCCTTGTTGATAAACACGACTATCGAGGGAACTCCCACCTGACGGGCGAGAAGTATATGCTCCCTCGTCTGCTGCATCGGCCCGTCGTCTCCTCCGACGACGAGTATCGCCCCGTCCATCTGGGCCGCGCCGGTAATCATGTTCTTGATATAGTCCGCGTGCCCGGGACAGTCGACGTGCGCGTAGTGTCTGTTCTCGGTCTGATACTCTACGTGTCTCGTGTTGATTGTAATACCTCTCGCTTTTTCCTCGGGAGCGTTGTCGATTTGGTCGTATCTCATAAATTCGTTTATGCCGTCAGCCATAGCCAGTGTCTTGGTGATTGCCGCCGTAAGCGTGGTCTTACCGTGGTCGACGTGACCTACGGTTCCTATATTTACGTGGGGCTTGGTTCTTTCAAATTTAGCTTTTGCCATGTTAAAGTTTTCCTCCTTTAAACTATTTAAATTTAAGCTTTAAATATTATTTTAATTATTTTAATTATTAATGCGAACAACGGGTTGGATTTTTGCCTGTAGGGAACGCATTTATGCGTTCCGTGAAAACAAGAAATTATAAATTATATTTATCTGCGTTGCGGAACGGATAAATCCGTTCCCTACAATTTTTTAATTTTTATTAACTATTATTTGTTTATGAGCTTTTCCTGGATATTATTCGGAACTTCTTCGTAATGGCTCGGCTCCATAGTATAAGTTCCTCTTCCCTGGGTTCTCGAACGCAGGTCGTTTACATAGCCGAACATCTCGGCGAGGGGCACGGTCGCGTTGACCTGCTGCGCGCCGGACGCCGCTTCCAGTCCCTGTATGGAACTGCGCCTTAAAGACAAATCCCCCAGAACGTCGCCGACGTAATCGTCGGGAACCGTCACCGCGACTTTCATCACGGGTTCGGTGAGAACCGGCATAGCCTTGCCCATCGCTTCTTTAAACGCCATAGACCCCGCGATTTTGAACGCAAGGTCGCTCGAATCGACTTCGTGGTAAGACCCGTCGAGAAGCGTTACCTTTACGTCCACGACGTTGTATCCCGCTAAAACCCCCGCGTCCATCGCTCCCTGTATTCCCGCGTCTACCGCCGGAATATACTCTTTGGGAACGACTCCCCCGACGATTTTGTTTATAAACTCGTAGCCTTTCCCCGGTTCGTTAGGTTCAAGCATAATCTTAACGTGGGCGTACTGACCTCTGCCGCCCGTCTGCCTCGCGTATTTCATATCGGACGTCGCGCTCTTTTTCACCGTTTCTTTATACGACACGTGGGGTTTTCCGATATTCGCCTCGACTTTGAACTCGCGCAGCAGCCTGCCGACTATAATCTCGAGGTGCAGCTCGCCCATTCCGGCGATAATCGTCTGCCCCGTGTCTTTATCGGTATAGCTTTTAAACGTCGGGTCTTCCTCGGCGAGTTTCGCGAGGGCTATGCCCATTTTATTCTCGCCGTCTTTAGTTTTGGGCTCTATCGAGATTCTTATGACCGGTTCGGGAAAGTCCATGGACTCCAGAACGATCTGCGAATTTTCGATACACAGGGTATCTCCCGTCGTCGTGTGCTTCACTCCCGCGATTGCGGCGATATCCCCGGCGTAAATCTGGTCGACGTCCTGCCTGTGGTTAGAGTGCATCAGAACCAGCCTTCCCAGACGCTCCCTCTCGCCTTTCGTCGCGTTATAGACAGTCGCTCCGGTCTTAATAGTCCCCGAGTATACCCTTATAAAGCACAGCCTGCCGAAGAACTCGTCCGTCGCGATTTTAAACGCGAGAGCGGCGAAAGATTCGGAATCCGAGGTCTTTCTCGTTTCTTCTTTTTCGTTTCTGGGATTTATTCCCGTAACGTCCGGAATATCGACCGGCGAGGGCATATAGTCTATAATCGCGTCCAGAAGCTTCTGAACGCCCTTGTTTTTATAGGACGTTCCGCACACCACCGGCACTATTTTACCGGAAATAGAGTTCAGCCTTATCGCGCTCTTGATTTCTTCTTCGGTCAGCTCGTTTCCTTCAAGATATTTTTCGAGAATCTCTTCAGTCGCGTCCGCGATCGCTTCGACCATCGACGCCCTGTATTCGAGGGCCTTGTCGATATAATCCTCCGGAATCTCCCCGACCGTGATATTAACGCCCATCTCGTCTTCGTAAATATAGGACTTCATCTCGACGATATCTATTATTCCCCTGAAATTTTCTTCCGAACCTACCGGGATTTGAATCGGCACGGCGTTCGCTTTGAGCCGGTCCTTCATCATAGAAACAACCCGGAAAAAATTCGCTCCCGTTATATCCATCTTGTTCACATAGGCCATCCGGGGAACCCCGTATCTGTCCGCCTGTCTCCAGACGGTCTCGGACTGAGGCTCGACGCCGCCCTTAGCGCAGAAAACGGTCACGGCTCCGTCAAGAACCCGCAGAGACCTTTCGACCTCGACCGTGAAATCAACGTGCCCCGGCGTGTCTATTATATTTATTCTGTTATCTTTCCAGAAACAGGTAGTGGCGGCCGACGTTATCGTTATGCCCCTCTCCTGTTCAAGCTCCATCCAGTCCATCGTGGCCGCGCCGTCGTGAACCTCGCCGACCCTGTGCGTTTTTCCCGTGTAATATAAAATACGCTCGCTCGTAGTGGTCTTACCGGCGTCAATATGAGCCATTATACCTATATTGCGGGTATTTTCCAAGCTGTATTCTCGTGGCATGAAAAAATCTTCTCTCTTTCTCTTTCTGCTGCGGACGCGCGCTGCGCGCCCTGATAAATCACCATCTGTAGTGCGCGAAAGCCCTGTTGGCCTCCGCCATTCTGTGCATATCGTCCCGTCTCTTCACGGACGCTCCCGCGTTGTTAATCGCGTCGAGTATCTCCCCCGCGAGCCTGTCGCTCATTTTCTTCTCGCCTCTCGCTCTCGAGAACGCCGTTATCCAGCGCAGCCCGAGGGTCTGTCTTCTCTCGTTGCGCACTTCCATAGGAACCTGATAAGTCGAACCGCCCATTCTTCTCGCCTTAACTTCGAGAGACGGCATTATATTATCGAGCGCGCTCTGGAACGCTTCAAGCGGGTTTTTCCCGGATTTCGACTCGACCGTTTTAAAAGCGTCGTAAACGATAGTCTGCGCTATGCCTTTTTTGCCGTCGAGCATTATATTATTTATCAGCTTGGTAACTAATTTCGAATTATATAACGGGTCCGGCAAAACGTCTCTTTTAGGAACATTACCTCTTCTCGGCACACTTCTTCCCTCCTTCACAAATATTTTTGAATTCATTGGTACTTCGGCGCGGCAGATTTATATAAGATTTATTAAATGAAATCTCCGCGGCCGTTCGGCGTCCGTATAATTACTGCTTATATAAACTAAATTATTCAGCGCGCCAATTATTCTGTTTTGGAAATCTTTTATCTGCCCGCGGCTTTCGCTCTCTTCGCGCCGTATTTGGAACGGCCCTGCTTACGGTTCGCGACTCCCTGTGTGTCGAGCGTTCCCCTAACGATATGGTAACGCACCCCCGGCAGGTCGCGGACTCTTCCGCCTCTCAGAAGGACGACCGAGTGCTCCTGCAGATTATGCCCTATTCCCGGGATATATCCCCAGACCTCCATTCCGTTTACGCTCCTCACCCTCGCGACCTTGCGCAGGGCGGAGTTCGGCTTCCTCGGAGTTTTAGTCTGCACTTTCGTGCAAACGCCCCTTTTCTGCGGCGAAGGCAAATCTATCGTAATATTTTTCTTTAGATTCACGCTCCTCTGAAGAACGGGAGACTTCGACTTGAAAACGGATTTTTCCCTTCCGCGTCTTACTAACTGGTTAAAAGTCGGCACGCAATTTTTCACCTCTCTTTCTTTTATAATAGATAATTTAATTTATACAAACAGAAATTTAAGATTTAAATTTCAGGTTGTTTCAAAAGTGTTTTTCTGTCATGCGCGCGCGATAATCGCGCACACCGCGCAGCCGACGTCGATTCTGCAAGCCGAGCCGAGCTGCGCCATCGTCATGCTCTCGTCGAGCGCGACGGGTTTTTCTTCGCACAGCCTTCTTATTTGAAGAAGGAACTGTTCGTCCGCGTCGTTGGCGGCGAAGACTTTTTCGGCCCTGCCGTTTATTACGGCTTTTTTTGTCTGGTTAAAACCGACGACTTTTTCAGCGTCTGAAATTCGGGTTATATCCATAAAAATATTAATTTTCCTCAATTATATAATGCAAAAATAACAATACGCCCTGATATTCTACCACACAACGATACATAATGTCAAGAGATAATTGCAAAAATATAGAATAATCGTATAAATTTTATTTTCAGAGGCTTATTTTTATAAAAAAACAGGGTTTATTAAGTTGACAAAAATTATTTTTAATGTTAAAATACAGTATCGCCGTTTTTTACGAGGGGGGTTGATTGGGTTGGATTTAAACGAAGATATTCGCTGGAAGCAGCGTTTTCAGAATTTCGGGCGCGCTTTTTCCCTGCTGCGCTCGATTGCGGAAAGCAAGTCTGCGGAAGATTTTTCAGATGAAGAGTGTGAATTAATAGTCGGAAGATTTATTTTTACGTTTGAACTGGCGTGGAAAACCCTTAAAGATTATCTGGAATACGAGGGTTTGAAGCTGACTGAAGCCTCTCCGCGTAAAGTCATAAAAGAGTGCGCGGAATCCGGTATTTTCGACGCCGCTGAAACCGACGCTCAGGTTTTCATAGATATGCTTGAAGCGCGCAACGTCATGGCGCATAGCTACGATTATGAGAAGTTTAAAAAAATAACCGCGGATATTGTTGGAGATTACACGCGTGAACTGGACAAAATATATTTTTATTTTTTATCGAAAGTTGTGGAGTAATAATTTTGGAAACGATTAATATAGGACTTCCGGAAAATGTTCTGGAATCTATTATAAAAGTCATGCGCTATAACGAAAAAATTTCAAAAGCCGTTGTATACGGTTCAAGGGCGAAAGGAAATTACAGAAGATATTCGGATATAGATATTGCTCTTTTCGGCGGTTTGGATTTCATCGAAGCCCATAGAGTATACGAACAGCTCGATATTCTGCCTACGCCTTATAAATTTGACGTCGCGGCGTACGACTGCATAAAAAATAAAAACCTCAAAGAGCATATAGACAGAATCGGCGTGACCATATATCAAAAATAAATTTAAAAAAATCAGGAGTGTATATATATTTATGAGTAAGATTAATTTTGAACTGCCCGAAGACAGGAAAATCTTCCGGCATACTTCGGCGCATATTCTCGCTCAGGCCGTGAAAAGATTATATCCGGACGCGAAACTTGCAATCGGTCCGGCGATAGATAACGGGTTCTATTACGATTTCGACGTTGAAAAACCGTTCTCGCCTGAAGATTTGGAAAAAATCGAAATCGAGATGAAGAAAATAATAAAAGAAAATTTAAAATTAAAGAGATTTGTCCTCCCGAAAGAAGAAGCCGTAAAATTAATGCGGGAGAAAGGCGAGGTTTATAAAATAGAGTTAATCGGGGATTTGGACGAGGGCGAGGAGGTTTCTTTTTATGAACAGGGAGATTTTGTCGATTTGTGCGCGGGCCCCCATCTTGACTATACGAGTTCGGTTAAGGCGTTTAAATTATTGAACGCGACGGGCGCGTACTGGAAAGGCAGCGAAAAAAATAAAATGCTGACGAGGATTTACGGGGTTTCTTACCCGAATAAAGCCGCGCTTGACGAATATCTCGAACGGCTGGAAGAAGCGAAGAGGAGAGACCATAATAAAATCGGCAGGGAGCTTGAGCTTTTTACGACAGTCGATTATATAGGTCAGGGACTGCCGATTATGATGCCGAAAGGCGCGAAAGTTTTACAGATTCTTCAGAGATTCGTCGAGGACGAAGAAGAAAAGAGAGGGTATTTATTGACGAAGACCCCGTTTATGGCTAAAAGCGATTTGTATAAAATCTCGGGGCACTGGGAGCATTACAGAGACGGTATGTTCAGCGTAGGCGACGCGATAGACGCGGACGGCGGGAATACCGGCGTTCAGGAGAAAAAAGAAGCGTTAGCTCTGCGTCCTATGACTTGTCCGTTCCAGTTTCAGTATTATCTGGCTAAAATGCGCAGTTACAGGGATTTGCCTATGAGATTCAACGAAACTTCCTATCTTTTCAGGAATGAAGCGTCTGGGGAAATGCACGGACTTATAAGGGTCAGGCAGTTTACCCTGTCGGAGGGTCATATCGCCTGCCGCGACGACCAGCTTGAGGAAGAGTTTGCCGGCTGTCTGGATTTGGCGAGATTTATGCTTACGACCCTAGGACTTGAAGAGGATATAAGCTACAGATTTTCCAAATGGGACGCGAATAATAAAGATAAATATATCGGCGATTCGGACGAATGGGAGAGGGTACAGGACAGAATGAGGGTTATACTGGACGATTTAAAGCTCGATTATTACGAAGCGGACGGAGAAGCCGCGTTTTACGGGCCGAAACTCGATTTGCAAATCAAAAACGTCCACGGAAAAGAAGATACCCTGATTACGCTTCAGATAGATTTTCAGCTTGCGTCGAAATTCGGTATGGAATACGTCGATTCGGACGGAACGAAGAAAAATCCGTATGTGATTCACAGGAGTTCAATCGGCTGTTACGAGAGAACGCTCGCGTTATTAATCGAGAAATATGCCGGAGCGTTCCCCGCGTGGCTCGCGCCCGTTCAAATAAAAATACTGCCGATTGGCAGTAATCAGCATGACTATGCGTATGATTTGAATAAAAAGATGCGGGGTTTGGGTCTGAGGGTAGAAGTGGACGACAGAAACGAGAAAATCGGCTATAAAATCAGGGAGGCTCAAAGCGAAAAAATCCCGTATATGCTTATAGTCGGGGATAAAGAACTGGAAAATAATACGGTTTCTGTGAGGTCGCGCAAAAAAGGCGAACTCGGGGCTGTCGCAGCCGACGATTTTATCAGGGATGTTTTAGAAGAGGTGAACAGTAAGGCGATTTAGGGAAGATTTTAACGCGGATTGCGGGGGAGCATGATAGATATGAATTCAATTACGATAAATTTTGACGATAACGCAGATATAAATTCGGCATATATCCATCTCAAGAAATTATATCCCAAAAGTAAGATAATAAAAAATAATAGATATTTTGACGATGAATACGAAGACGATTATTTAATCTCTCTTGCCGCGGAACGCAAGAAAAATGATAACGGGATTAAATGGTCTTTTGAAGAGATTTTATCCGAGAGAGGCTTAACTGTCGAAGATATTGACCGTATGCTCGAAGAGGAGGACGTTGAGCTTGAGTATGAGTTACCGGATTAAATATTCTGACGAAGCGAAAAAGGACCGGAAGGCATTTAATAACTATCAGTTAGAGCAAATTGACAAAGCTGTTCTGAAAGTCTCAAAAAACCCTCTCCCGCAAAACGAAGGCGGTTACGGGAAGCCCCTGGGTCATAAACAAGGACGGAATCTTACCGGATTATGTAAGATAGTTTTAAAAAAGTTAGGTATTCGCGTGGTTTACGAATTGGTTCGCAAAGGCGATATAATGGAGATTATAGTTATTGCGGCGCGCAATGACGAGGAAGTTTATGATATTGCGTTAAAGCGAATTAATTAAATCCGAGAGTGATTAATTATAGATGGATATGATTGTAGGGAACGCATTTATGCGTTCCGCAAATACATATAATTTTTTGTTTTCACGGAACGCATAAATGCGTTCCCTACAATACAAATATTAATTTGGTCTTGTAATTTATATAATAATTAAAGAGAGGTGCGAAAATATTTATGCCTGAAAAAAAAATCGGATACGCCGTCGTCGGTCTGGGAATCGGACGCGCCCACTGCGACGCCGTATACAACTCGAAAAATGCGGAGTTAATCGCAGTCTGCGATTTGCTCGAAGAAAAACTTGAATCTGCGAAACAGGCCTACGAAGGGGTTCTGACTTATAAGTCTTTTGACGAAATGCTTGAAAATACGGATATCGATATTGTATCCGTGTGCGTTCCGAGCGGTCTCCATTCAGAATTTTCTGTGAGGGCTCTTGAAAAAGGCAAGCATATTCTGGTAGAAAAGCCGGTAGAGATTACCGTTGAAAAAGCTATGGAAATAGAAGAAGCGGCAAAAAGAACGGGTTTAAAGGCGGGGGTTATTCACCAGAATAGATTCAACGCGGTCATGAAACCCGTAAAAGAAGCCGTCGAGGAAGGCAGGTTCGGCAAAATTATACTGGGTAATTTCGCCGTAAAATGGTTCAGGGACCAGAATTATTACGACAGCGGCGGCTGGAGAGGCACGTGGGAGATGGACGGCGGGGGTTCTCTTATGAATCAGGCGGTACACACGGTCGATTTGATGCAATGGCTTATGGGAGACGTAAAAAGCGTCGTTTCCGTTTCGGGGGTCTATAATCATAAAATAGAAACGGAGGATTTGACTGTTTCGATTGTTAAGTTCGAAAGCGGGGCCGTCGCGTCGTTTACGTCGTCGACCTGCTGTTATCCCGGGATATGTACTGATATTCAGTTGTACGGGGAGAAAGGCTCGGTTGAAATAGACGGCGATTCGCTGAAGCTCTGGAAGATTGCGGGCGGCGATTCTTTCGAGGAAAACGATATGCTGGAAACCTACGGCGGAGGAAACGGCGCCGCCGCGGCTCTCGACCCGTCTCTCGCGGTCGGACATTCCGTTCAGGTCGAGGATATGATTTCGGCAGTCATAGAGAACCGGGAGCCTCTTGTGACTCCGGCGGAGGCGATTAAAAGCGTGAGGATAGTCAGGGCGGTTTACGAATCGGCGGAAACAGGAAGAGAGGTTTTTTTGTAGGGGCGCGCATTGCGCGTCCGCAAAATTAGCGCAGTTTTGACGTTTTTCAGACGGACGGCCAATGGCCGCCCCTACATGGTAGCGTTTAATTTATTTGAAAGAAGTCTATCTAAAAAATATAAAAAATATAAATAAAATAATAGGGAGAAATGTTTTATGAATTTGGTAACTCGTTCGGATTTCGACGGTCTTGCCTGCGGAACCGTCCTGAAAGATTTGGGTGTAATCGATACCTGGACTTTTGTGCATCCTAAAGATTTACAGGATGGGATAATCCATGTCACGGAAAACGACGTTCTTACTAACGTTCCGTACGTTCCCGGCTGCGGAATGTGGTTCGACCATCATTCAAGCGAAGAAGAGAGGGTGAAGGACGTCGAATTTAAAGGCGAAAGCCGCATGGAGAAAAGCGCGGCGCGCATAGTTTACGAGTATTACGGCGGAAAAGAAAAAATGCCCTGCTTTGAAGAAATGATAGCGGCGGTCGACAAAGTAGACTCGGGTTCTCTTGAAATCGGCGATATACTCGAGCCCGAAGGCTGGGTGCTTATGGGATTTTTGATGGACCCCAGGACGGGATTGGGAAGATTCAGGGATTTCAGCGTAAGCAACTACGTGCTGATGGAAAAGCTGCTGGACGAATGCAGGGCAAAAAAAATAGACGAGATTCTCGAAGACCCCGACGTTAAGGAAAGAATCGCGAAATATAAAGAGCAGACGGAGATGTTCAAAGAGATGATAGGCGAACGCTCGGAAGTTTACCGGAACGCGGTCGTTACGGATTTGAGAGACGTTTCGCCGATATATACGGGAAATAGATTTATGATATATGCGAAATACCCCGAACAGAACATATCTCTCTGGGTAGTCGACGGAAGAAACAAACAGAACGTCGCAATAGCCGTCGGGCATAGTATATTGAACAGAACGTCGAAGACGGACGTCGGTTCGCTTATGTTAAAATACGGCGGCGGCGGACACAGACAGGTCGGAACGTGTCAGGTTCCGTACGACGAATGCGACGATATTTTAAAGGAGATTATTGAAAAAATCAACGCGGACGGGTAGACCGTGTACTTTTTGTCGTTTCACAAAAAGTACCAAAAAAGAAATTCAAGGGGAATTGGCCGCGATTCCCCTTGAAAATCCCCCGCTCTATTACTAAAGGGCGGCGTTTTATTGCCGTTATTTACTTAAACTCCGCCGATATTGTTATTACTTCGTATGCCGGAACGTCGAGAGAAACAGAGCTGCCGTTGATTTTCAGCGGCTTTTTATATATTTCGTTTAAATCGACGACGCTTGCCTTCGCTATTTCTTTGGCGAAGTCGAGGGTTGCGGTCGAGCCTTTGCCGTTCGCGTCGTAAAGACGGATTATTATTGTTTTGCCGTCTTTCGAATCTTCGGCGGTTTTAACGGCCGATAAAATAACGTCGCCGGATAGTTTAAACAGGCTTGCGGCGAGGGGAAGTTCGCCGGTGTGTTTCGTTCCGGAGATATAGGCTGTCGGGTGGACGAGTTCGTCCCGGATTTTTGAGAGGGTTTGGTTCTGTAAATCGTCGGGTATAGCGACGCCGATTACCATGTGATGTACGCCGTATTCCGGGTACGGGTCGGGGTCGTACGACGAACGGATTAAATTGACCGAAATAGAATTGTCGGCTGTCCTGAATCCGTATTTCGAGTCTGTCGCGAGCATTACGGGTAAATCTTCGTTTGTTTGGGGAAGAGAGACGGCGTAACTGTTGCCGGGCATATCGTGCTGTTTTTCTTCCCTGTCAATAGTTCCGAACGGTATGTCGTATCTGTAGCTTGACGTTTTGCCGTTTTGAAGCTGAGTGAAGAAGCTTAACTGTGGTATGCCGGCTTCGTGATTTCCGACTTCGTGCCAGTCGGCTGTGATTTCAAAACGCAGGGTTTTGCTGTTGTCGTCGAGAACGACGCAGACGTTTACCTTTGAGTTTTTGAATTTGATTTCATATCTTACCCATTTTTTTATACCCCAAAGATTATGGTCATGGACTTTTACGTTGCGGCTGCCGTTTAAATCTTCGGCGTTCATGCGGGGACCCACGCGCCAGGAAGTCATGCCGTGAATATTATTTTCCTGGATAAAACGCAGGGAGCATTGGGGAGAGTATAATTTTTTTCCTGTTTTTTTATCCAGTAATTCATGCAGGGTCATATTATTAGTAAAAGTCGCTTTTATTCTGGAGTTTTCGAGGATTATATTGTCGTCTGAAAAATAGTCGAGGCGTCCTCCGGAATCCGCGGCGAGATTTAGTTCGCCTCTGGGTTCTTCGGTTAAGATATAAGTCGCGTAACCGAGAGCGGGGATTTTTGCCGTAAACGCGACCCTGAAATAACTGTGACCCCAGTAACCGCTCTGATTTACCGTGATTTTATGTTCGGACTTATTGCCTTCGGAGTCTTTTATGCTTATTCTGTTAGTGTCGTAATACCAGTCCCAGACGTTTATTTCGACGGGGGATTCGCGTTCAAATTCAGTAGGGTTAAATAAATGAAAGATTCTTACTTTGCCGTTGCCGCGTTCTGTTTGGGGGAATTTAAAGCCTGATGCGTGTTCGGTCGCGTAGCCGACTCCGCCGCCTTCGGAGAGGGAATTTTTGTCGTATTCGACTTCTATTGACGACGTGTCGATTCTCGACGCGATTTCGCGCAGGGCGTTCGTTGTGTTTGTCTGGGCGGTTGCGAGAACTTTCTGGAACTCGCCCATAGCGTATTCGCGTGTGTCAATAACGCCCGAACCGGTGATTATATCATGAAAGTGATTGAACAGAACTTTCTGCCACGCGGACTCGAAGCTTTTCGCTTTTGATTTGCCGGAGAATATAGCCGCGGCGGCGCCGAACGCCTCGGCTTCGTAAAGCCTGTCCTCTGAAATTCTGTTTGACAGTTTTATTCTCGATTGAGAAGTGTAACAGCCCGTGAAAACAAAGTTTAATTCATGATTTATAACGGGGAGATTGTCTGATTGGGCTTCGAGACGCTTGAAAAACTCGTGATAAGAGCCGAATTTTATACTCGGCATAATCGGCCATGTCGACATGTCCGATATTCTCTCGACGTCGCGTCTTGTAGGGCCTCCGCCGTGATTTCCCACGCCGTAGACTTTTAATATAACGTCCGTTTTGTATTTGCTGCAGAAATTGGGCATATCAAAAAACGTGTCGTAATTAATTTCGGAGTTGTACCACCACGGGTCTTTCCAGACTATAATCTGCGCGCCGTTGCGAGATTGCCATTTGTAGGCTGATTCCCCGTCGAAGGCCCGGCAGTGATAATAATATTTTACGCCGCCTTTGTTTAAAATTTCGGGAACGGTTAAGTTATGTCCGAACGTGTCGGGCTCAAAATCGAGCTGCATAGAATCGGGTTTTATATCGAGAAGTTTTGACAAATATCTTTTGGTATAGAGAATGTGCCGCGCGAGAGATTCTCCGTTAGGCATATTTTTGTCGGTCTCGACCCATGTCGAGGCAGTAACTTCCCATCTGCCTTCTTTGATTCTGGCTTTTATTTCCTCGAGCATATCGGGGTCGTGGTCTTCGATGATTTTATAGACTGACGCTTGCGACTGGGAGTAAGTAAAATCAGGATATTCTTTCATCAGGTCAAGAATAGTTCTGAACGTATCGACTGTAATCGCGGCGGTTTCCTGATACCCCCACATCCAGTTCATGTCTATGTGAGCGTGGGAAACGCAAATCACGCTGATTTTTTTCGCAGTATTTTTTAAATCCGGGATTTCTTCGAGTTTTTGCTCGGCTTGCCTTGCGGAGAGGGCAGTTATAGTACCGGAGCCGTTTATGTCGCCGAGAAGAAAATCGATAACGGCTTCGATTTCTTTGTTGAATTTTCCGTTTTCAACGGCGGATATTTTCAGGGCGTAGGCGATTTGGCTGACCGTTCGCGACGGGGAATAGTTGCCGTGGGTGTTGCTTTGGAGAAGAGCGAGTTTGTCTGCGAGTGACAGAGATAAAAGAGATAAATAAGATGCGGACATAATAAATCCTCCTGAATTTTAAAAATAAAAACTTGATTAATACTATTCTAACAGATTATTTATAGATTTAGTGTAAATAATTTGTTATATATTCAAAAATTATTTTGATATATTGTTTTTTATGTGATAAAATAGAAATATATATTTAAAAATAGAAATATTAAGCCGATGGTTTTGGTTTTGAATAGACTTCTTGCGAAACTGCGTTACCATGTAGGGGCGGCCATTGGCCGTCCGTCCGAAAAACATCAAAACTGCGTTAATTTTGCGGACGCGCAATGCGCGCCCCTACAATCAGGATTTTAATTTCGCAAGGGGTCTAATGAATGAATGATAAATTTAAACTTGAAAAAACAAGTATAAAAAATAATAATATAAATAATATAAAAGAAGCGAGGGAAAATAAACTGCTCAACGCCGTCGTGTATTTAATCGTTGCGGCGACGGTTATTATGACCGCGCCCCTGATTTATAAATTCGCGGACGAATACGCGGGCAGCAGAACGGCTCTTTCCGGCGACGGCGAAACGGTAAACGACAGAACTCCGGGAAACAGAAGATTTACGGTCGAAGAGAATATTATAAATATTTCGGGATTGAGAAACACGGAATTTGGGGAGCTTTCTGTTGCCGCGGCAAAAATAACGGATAATATGGATATTATATTGTTCTGTTCGGGAAGAGCTGAAAGAACTGAAGGAACTGAAAGAAGTGAATTGGAAGAACCGGAAGAAGTTATGAGAATCGCGCTGATTAATACGGACGGACAGACGGGGGAGATTAATATATCTGTCGCGAACCGGGCGGTCAGGGATGATTTTATCGAAAGTTTCCGGAATAAAGACTATACGTTTAAAGATTACGGAGACGGAACGTTTTTCCTCTCGAATAATAAATCCGCGTTTCTGTTCGATACCGGCAGAATGAGAATTACGGATAATTATTCTTATCCGGGTAATTTTAATATTTATCAGACGTCGCTGTCGAATAACAAAGAAACGCTCGCGCTTGCTACGGACAGAGGTTTTTTTGTCGCGAACCCGCGGGAATCGAATATGACTATAAATGCGTCGAACATGAAAGAGATTATAGCCGCGGCCGAATCGGGCGGAGCGTCGCTGACCGCGAGAACCCCCGTATGGTCCGGAGACGACCGGCGTATATTTTACAGGCTTTACGCCGATAATTTCGTGAGAAACGCGGGAATTACCGCGGCTTCTCCCGGAGAGAACGAACAGTTGACGTCTCTGGAGGCGAATAATTTTATATTTCTTAACGACAATATAATATTTTATTATTTTCTTCCCGGAACGGATATCGCTTCCGCAGGTCAGGGGAATTTATTCAGGGGAGGGTATTTTAATATAGGCGAGAGAAGAATGAGGGAAGTAATGAGGTCGCAGGTTAATTATTTTCAGATAGACGTGAGTTCAAACGGGGAATATCTCGCGGCTCTGTCTCCCAACGGCATCATGACGAAGTTAAGCGTTATAGATATACAGACGAAGAAGCTAATCTATTCGTCGCTGTATAATATAGTTTATGATTTTTCTTTTTCGCCCGACGAAAAAAATCTTGTTGTATACGGCAGGACGAATTCGGGGAGAACGCTGAGGGTAATAAATATAGACAGGACGGAGGAATAATTTTATGATAAAATCAAAAAAGATATTTAAAATACTGGTAATAGACGGACAGGGCGGAGGCATAGGAAGAAGTATAACCGAGAATATAAAGCATATAAAACAAGAGAGGAGCGGCGTTGATTTTGAAATCGCGGCGGCGGGGACAAACTCCGCGGCGACCGCGGCGATGCTCAAAGGCGGGGCCGATATAGCCGCGACGGGTGAGAACGCGATTATATATAACGCGAAAACGGCCGATATAATAACCGGAGCGGTCGGGATATGCTTCGCAAACTCTATGAGAGGGGAAATCAGCCCGCTGATTGCCGGCGCGGTCTGCGAAAGCGGGGCGGTTAAAATTTTAGTGCCCGTTTTAACGTCGAAATGCAATATAAATATAATGGGGATATCAGAGAAACCAATGGCGCAGTATATAGCCGAAGCCGCGGAAAAAATTATTGGTTTATGCAGTATGCGGGGAGAATTGAATTAAGAAATATATGAAGAAAATACGAGGTATATTTTCCGGGGTTGAATATTTTGAATATCTGCCGTTTATTTTCATGCTCGGCGTAAACCTGGCTTTTATGGCGGCTGCGTTCATAATAGATTCTCCGGAGGACGTTTTCGGCGGGTTTATAAAGATTATTACGTCGAGGTCTATTTTAGTTACGGATTACATAGAGGTCGGAGGAGTGGGAGCGGCTCTGCTCAACGTTTCAATCGTCGGGATTTTCAGCGTCGCAATGGTTCTTCGCCTTGGGGTTAAACCGGGCGGCGCTAATATAATGGCGATGTGGCTGTCTATCGGGTTCGCTTTTTTCGGCAAGAACGTTTTTAATATGCTGCCGCTTACGACAGGGGTATGGCTGTTTACCAAATACTGCAAAATGCCGTTCTCGAGTTATTATCTTTCGGCGATGCTCGTAGCGACGCTGAGCCCGACTATAAGCGAAATCGCTTTTCTCGGGGTTTTCAGCCCGGTATTCGAAATAGCGGCGGGGGTTATACTCGGGTTTTTCGTGGGGTTTATTTTCCCGGTAATATCGGCTGAATCAGTAAAAGTACACGGAGGGTATAATTTATATAACATGGGTTTTGCCGGCGGACTTATCGCGACTATGCTCGCGACTCTTTACAAGAGTCTGCTGGGAATCGAGATTACTTCCGCGTCTTACGTAAGCGGGGGGAATAATTTTTTCTTCGCGGTTCTGTTATATTCGCTTTCGGGGGTGATGCTGATAATAGGCTTGTTTTCGGGGATATTTAAGTTTAGGACAGAAGAGTTTAAGTCCGGGGTCAGGAAGAGTTTTTCGGGGTTTCTGAAGATACACGGCCATTCGGGCAGACTGGCGACGGATTATTACGAGATGTACTCGAACAGTATATATATAAATATGGCGGTTCTGTGTTCTTTCGGAACGACTCTCGCGCTGGTTCTGAACGCGCAAATCAGCGGGCCTATACTTGCGGGGATACTGACTATGACGGGATTCGGCAGTTTGGGCAAGCATATAAAAAACGTGTTCCCAATAGCGCTGGGCGCGGTCGCGTCGGCGTACGCGAATCAGGAGAACCCGGCGGCGTTGAATCAGATTACGTCTATACTGTTCGCGAGCGGACTCGCGCCGATTGCGGGAATGTTCGGCTGGGTATGGGGATTTATCGCGGGATTCATGCACGTAAACGTCGCGTTGTATATAGGGGATATAAACGGGGGGCTTAATTTATATAACAACGGTTTCGCGGCCTCTTTCGTCGCGTTGTTTTTACTGCCTATAATAACTATAATCAAACGCGACTGGCACAGCGCGAAAGATAAATACAGATAAAAAATAATAAATAAAATAATTAAATTTAACAAAGGAGATTTTTATAATGCCGGTTTTAAACGTGACCTTAAGGTCGCAGGTTCTGGGTATGGACTGCGGGGCGAATATTATACTTCCGCTGTTCTCTCCCGAAAATCCAGCAGAAATCAAAAAGCCGTTTAAGACTCTGTATCTTCTGCACGGTCTCGGAGACGACCAGACCGCGTGGACGAGATATACGTCAATCGAAAGATACGCCGCAAATTACGGCGTAGCGGTAGTTATGCCGTGCGGACACAGGAGTTTCTATTCGGACAGAAAAAACGGAGGACAGTATTTTAAGTTTATATCAGAGGAATTAATTGAAATTATGCAGGAATTATTCCCGTTGTCCGATAAAAGGGAGGACCGTTACGCGGCGGGGCTTTCTATGGGAGGATACGGAGCGATGAAGCTCGGGCTTTCGTGTCCGGAAAAATTTGCGGCGGCCGCATCGCTGTCTGGCGCGCTGGATATTTTCGGCAGACTTGAAAAAACGGATTATCTTCAGGACGAGTTCGGGTTTATATTAAAGCTCGAAGGGGAAGAACGCGAGAAACTCGATTTGTTTTATTTGTCAGAAAAACTGTCAAATAGTGAAAATTTAAGACCGAAAATATATATATGCTGCGGTACTGAAGACTTTTTATACGAAGATAATATTAAATTCAGGGAGCATTTAAATAAAATTAATCTTGATTTCGTTTACGAAGAATCAGAGGGAGACCACGTCTGGAGTTACTGGGATTTAAAAATACAGTCAGTATTGGAATTTATGTTCGGGAGGGGTAATTCATGAAGAAATCAATAAACGCATGGTCTGTCGACCCGAAAACGAATTTTGACGATATGTTCAGGGAAATCAAAGACGCGGGCTTTGATGCTGTAGAAATAAATATAGATTCGAAAGAAAATGCGTCTAATCATTCGCTGACGCTTGAAACGACTGAAAAAGAGCTTGATGATATAAAAGATATATCTGAAAAATATAATCTGCCGGTTGCGAGTATCTCGACTTCTATGTGGTGGATTGCGAATATGGGTTCTCCGGAAAAACAAGACCGGGAGCTGGGCAAAAAACTGCTTGAACGTCAGCTCGCCTGCGCGAAAGCGCTGGGCGCGTCGGGGATATTAGTCGTACCCGGGGGAATAAACAATAATATTTCGATTAAGAGCGCATATGAAAACTCGGCTGAGTTTTTAAAATCAAGCATGGAATTAATTTTAGAGTATAAAATAAAAGTCGGGGTTGAAAACGTCTGGAATCAGTTTTTTATGTCGCCCTTTGACATGGTTTATTTTATAGATAATTTAGACTGCGGGTATATAACGGCGTATTACGACGTCGGAAACGTCGCGGCGTTTTCATGGTCTGAATACTGGGTAGAGATACTGGGTCCGCGCATAAGCCATATACACATAAAAGATTTCAGGAGAAATTCGGGGTTCAACAGCGGCGGAACATGGCCGGCTTTGCTTGACGGCGACGTGAATTTTGAAAAGATTATCCCCGCTTTGAGAAATACGGGCTGGGACGGTTATCTTACGGCGGAAATCGCCAAGCCGGACAATTTGACGTTCGGGGAATTTTACAGAGAGACAGTAAAACTCGAAGAGAAGATAATCGCATATAAATAATATTTATATATAATATAATAAAATTATATAATTAAAACTCTTGAATAAATATTCAAATCAATGTATAATAATACGCGAACCGGATTTTTAAATAATCAAATATAACAAATAATAAATAACAAATAACAAAAAAAGGAGAAAAATTTTTTATGAAACAGCAGAAAATTATTATCATCGGCGCGGCCGGACGCGATTTCCACAACTTCAATACTTTTTACAGGGGTAATCCCGCTTATAAAGTCGAGGCGTTTACCGCCGCGCAAATCCCCGATATAGCGGGCAGAAAATATCCCGCCTCTCTCGCGGGGGATTTATATCCGGACGGGATACCTATATATGAGGAAAAAGAACTCGAACGTCTTATAAAAGATTTGAATATAGACGAGTGCGTTTTTTCTTACAGCGACGTGCCTTATGCTTTTGTTATGGGGCTTGGTGCGAAAGTAAACGCCGCCGGCGCGGATTTTAAATTGCTGGGGCATAAAAATACTATGATTAAGAGTACGAAGCCCGTGATTGCCGTCGGAGCGACCCGCACGGGCTGCGGAAAAAGCCAGACGTCGAGACGCATAGCCGAAATTTTAATGGCGAATAATCTTAAAGTTATCGCAATCAGACATCCTATGCCTTACGGCGACCTCGAAGAACAGAAAGTACAGAGATTCGCGAATATAGAAGATTTGGATAAATATAAATGCACGATAGAAGAAATGGAAGAATACGAACCGCATATCGCGAGAGGAAACGTTATTTACGCGGGGGTTGACTATGAAGCGATTCTGCGCGCCGCCGAAAACGACCCGGACGGCTGCGACGTTATTTTATGGGACGGGGGAAACAACGACTTCCCGTTCTATCAGCCCGACTTGACAGTTACTGTCGTCGACCCTCACAGACCCGGTCACGAGCTCGCTTATTATCCGGGCGAAGTCACTCTGCGCATAGCGGATATTATAGTTATAAATAAAATTGACAGCGCGGATTTTGCGGGTATACAAAAAGTCAGGGAAAATATCGCGAGAGTTAATCAAGGCGCGACAGTCGTCGACGCGGCTTCTACTATAAGCGTGGAGAATCCCGATATAATACGCGGCAAAAGAGTTCTGGTTGTCGAAGACGGTCCTACGCTTACGCACGGCGAAATGAAAATCGGCGCGGGAACGGTCGCGGCAAAACGCTTCGGAGCGTCGGAACTCGTCGACCCGAGAGAATACGCCGTCGGCAAATTAGCTGAAACTTACAGGATTTACCCGAATATAGGCAATCTTCTCCCCGCTATGGGTTACGGTGAAGAGCAGATCAGCGACCTCGAGAAAACGATAAACGCGTCCGACTGCGATTCCGTCGTTATAGCGACCCCGATAGATTTAAACAGAATCGTAAAAATAAACAAGCCTAACACCCGGGTCGAATATGCCCTTCAGGAAATAGGCAAACCCGACATGAACGACGTTCTGGCCGATTTTATAAATAAAATAAAAAAATAATATAATATTGGACTTCTTTCAAAACCACCCCGTCACGCCGCTTACGCGTCGCGCCACCCCTCCGCGGAGGGGAATTTTCACTCACTTTCAGACGTTTATTCCCTATTCCCCTCCGTGGAGGGGTGCCGTCCGCAGACGGCGGGGTGGTCGTATTTCGGTTTTGAAAGAGGTCTATTAAATAATTATTATTTATTCGGGATTATATAATTTAAATACCCGGTTTCCTCCCCGTTTTTGAAAAATATTCTGGGTACTCTCTTGCCGATTAGGCATACGACCTCATAGTTTATGGTATCGGCCATATCCGCCGCCTGTTCGACGGGTATATGCTCTCCCGAAACGTCAAAGCCGAACACGGTCACGATGTCTCCGGCTTTGACGTTTTCGCAGTCCGTAACGTCTATTACGCTCTGGTCCATGCATACCCTGCCTATTACCGGAACCTGTTTTCCCCGCGCTATAACGCTCGCGGAGTTTGACAGCAGTCTCGAAAATCCGTCCGCGTAGCCGATGGGAAGTATCCCGCATAATATATCTTTGCCCGATTTATAAGTCCTGCCGTAACCGACCGTTTCCCCGGCTTTAACCGAATGGAGCTGCGATATTATAGTTTTGAGCTCCATTGCGGGTATAAGCTTTAAATCCTGATTTTTATATTCTGCGTCAGTCTGCGTTTGTTTAGAAGGGTAAAGCCCGTATAAAATCAAACCGCACCGGACGTAATCCAGATGCGTTTCTCTGAAATTCAACGTCGCGCCGCTGTTTGCGGCGTGTTTTATATTAAAATAAATATTTTCTCTTTCGAGGGAGTTTATAAGTTCGAGAAACAAACCGAACTGTTCCTTTGTAAAACCTGATTTTTTATCGTCGGCGGCGGCGAAATGCGTAAAAATCCCCTCGCTTATTATATTTTTAAGTTCTTTTATCTGTTTTATTTCAGAGATAATATTTTTATCTTTGTTCTTGCTTGTGTATCTGAACCCCAGTCGATTCATGCCCGTATCTATTTTTATGTGTATTTTAATAACGCCGCCGTTTATTTTTGCACGTTCCGATATTATTTTAACATAGTCGAAATCAAAAACGGTCTGGGTTATATTATATTTTATAAGTTTTTTTATATTTCCGTCCGAGGGATTCGTATAGCCGAGAATCAATATATTTTTTGAGATGCCGCCGTCCCTTAACTGCATGGCCTCGTCGAGCGAAGACACGCCGAAAAAGTCAACGCCGCAAATCTCGAGTTCCCGGGAGGCGAACGCCGCCCCGTGACCGTAAGCGTCGGCTTTGACTATAGCCATGATTTTTGATTTGCCGTCCAGTATTTTATTTATAGTCCGGACGTTCTGTTCTATTGCGCCGAGATTAATCTCAACCCATGTCCGTCTGTCTGCCCTTTGTTCCATTCTCTTTTTTCTTTATCCTTTTTGTTTCTAATTATTATTTATTTTAATCGTATATGTTTATATAATCGTCGGCGACGTCGAAAACTTCGCTCTGTATATCCGTGTTCCTGCCTATATCGGCCGTGTTTTCGAATTTTCTCACGTCGAGTATTATATCCGTGCCGTTTAAATTTTCGGCGAGCCTCACTATCCCTCCGTCGAGCTTGTTTACATAGGCCTTAATATCCCCGCCCGAACTCTTTACGCCGATTTCAAGTATATCCAAACCGTCGAGGGGCGCGCTGTCGGCGACGTATTTTTCTATGTGCGGCGCTCCCAGAGTTTCAAGGGCCGACTTCAAAGCTTCGAGATTCGTGAAAATTTCACTGTTTGTCTTAAATCTCAAATCGTCGAAGAATAAAAACACTCCCTCTTCGAAAAATTCGACCGTCAAGCCTTCGGTAACGTCGCCGGAAATAAATCTGACCGTAAACTCTCCGTTTTGTATCTTACCGTCGCCGCCTATATTCGCCGTACTCTCTATTATTATATCGTATCTTTCGCCGTTTTGGCTCAATACTCCCTCTATATTATACGGCAGAGCGAGTTTTTTTTCCAGAAACTCGCCGTCGTATAAATCAAACGGCGAGTTTCCGGTACAGGAGGATATAAATATGGATATAAATATATTTGATACGCACAGAAAAACCAGAATAATTTTAACAAAAGACTTCATAAAACAAACACCCCGAAAAAATTTTTTAAAAAATTCACAGTCCTTTGTTTTAATTATTAATTATTTTTGCAGTTCGCCGATTATATCGAGCATATCGGACGGAAGCATACCCCTCTCGGAATATCTTCGGGCGGCATAGTCTCCCGCGAGTCCGTGAAGATAAACCGCGGCGCAGGCTGAAATCACGGGGTCGACCCCCTGGGCGCAGTACGAAGCCGCCATGCCCGCAAGTATATCCCCGCTGCCGCCTTTCGACATTCCGGGATTGCCGGTGGGATTTATATATATATCGCCGTTTTTCCCCGATATAACTGTGTTTGCGCCTTTTAGGACGAGTACGCAGTTATATCTCCGGGAGAAAACGGACGCGATATTAACTCTGTTTTTTTGTACGTCGTCCGGAGAGTTTACCCCGTCGAATTTCGCGGCTATGCAAAGCCTTGCCATCTCGCCCGGGTGGGGAGTCAGTATTATTTCAGTTACGCTTGATAACGTCTCCAGTATATTTATATTCAGGCAGAGAGAATTTATGCCGTCCGCGTCAAAAATAACTGATTTTATAATTTTATTGATATTATAGTTTTGTTTAAACAAATCTAATAAAGCGTTCGTGAATTTAAGGCTGTTTTCAACTCCGAGACCCGGACCGATTAAAACGGCCGACGGCTTGATATTCTCCGGGATTTTTATAATCTCTTCGGGCTTTTCAAAATTAACAGGAACGAAAATAGGCTCGTTTAATTTTGTCTGTAAAATATCGAGGGCTTTTTCTTCGGACGCGAGATATAGAAGACCGACTCCGCAGCGTAAAGCTCCCGCCGCGGCGAAAAACGCCGCCCCCGTCATGTTTTTTGAGCCGCATACCGCGAGAAGCTTCCCGAAATCGCCTTTGTTCGTGTCTCTTTCTTTCGCTCTGCCGTCAAAATCAAACAGTTTTCTTATATAATCGCGCGATAATAAAACCGGTTCTTTTGATATAGATATATCGGATATCCGCATTTTAAATATTATACTCCCCCCATCGTAAAAATTTATGTAATTTTTTGTTCCGTTTATATATTAACATATAAATAATTATTTTTCAAGATAATATAAGGAAAAAATGTTTTTAGCTATTGACAAAAAATATTTTTGTGATATAATTAAAATTGCGGACTGCGGGACGATTCGCGTATTTGTCTGAATTTCGCCCGTATGAATTAAAAAATGGAGAAAATAAATATGAATTTTGTTGAAAATAATCTTGATTTTCTGAAATCGCGCGACTCAAAGCTCGCGGCTCTCGTCGAAAAGGAAATTAAACGTCAGAAAAGAAATATAGAGCTTATCGCTTCAGAGAACTTTGTTTCTCCGGCGGTGCTTGCCGCCGCCGCAACAGTTCTCACCAATAAATATGCCGAAGGCTATCCCGGGAAAAGATACTACGGCGGGTGCGAATGTGTGGACGAAGTGGAAAGCTTAACGATAGAGAGGGCGAACAAGCTCTTCGGGTCGAAATTCGCGAACGTTCAGCCGCACAGCGGCGCCCAGGCGAATACGGCGGTCTATTTCGGACTCCTGCAGCCCGGAGATACCGTTTTGGGCATGAGCCTCGCAAACGGAGGACACCTGACGCACGGAAGCCCCGTTAATATTTCGGGCGCGTATTATAATTTTATTCCCTACGGGGTTGAGGACGATACCCATTTGATAAATTACGATAAAGTTGAAGCTCTCGCAATGAAACACAAACCGAAGATGATACTCGCGGGAGCGACTGCGTACCCGCGGCTTATTGATTTTGAGAGATTCGGGGAGATTGCCGAAAAATGCGGCGCGTACTTAATGGTCGATATGGCGCATATCGCCGGTCTTGTCGCCGCCGGATTACATCAAAACCCCGTTTTGTATGCCGACGTTGTCACGACTACCACGCATAAGACTTTGAGAGGGCCTCGCGGAGGCATGATATTATCAAACGATGAGGAAATTGCAAAGAAGATAAACAAAGCCGTATTCCCCGGGATACAGGGCGGCCCGCTGATGCATATAATCGCTGCAAAAGCCGTTTGCTTCGGAGAAGCGCTCGAACCGGGGTTTAAGATTTATCAGAATAAAATAATAAGAAACGCGAAAGTTCTGTCCGAAAGTTTAATAAGCGAGGGTTTTGATTTGGTTTCCGGAGGAACAGACAATCATCTTATGCTTGTTGACCTGAGAAGATATAATACTACGGGCAAGGACTTTGAAAAACGTCTTGACGAGGTTTATATAACAGTCAATAAAAACACGATACCCAACGAACCTCTGTCGCCGTTTGTTACAAGCGGGATAAGAGTGGGAGTTCCGGCTGCGACCTCGCGGGGATTTTGTGAAGAGGATATGCCGGTAATCGCGAAGTTATTTAAGCTTGCGGCGGCGGATTTTGAAAACAAGGCGGATTATATAAGAGACGAAGTCAATAAACTTTGCGATAAGTATCCGTTGTATTAATTTATATAAAAATATAAAATAGAACATGAAAAATAATAATAATATAAATAAAAATACGGATAACAGAGTAGATATTATAATAGACAGGCTGAAAGGATACTATCCCGCTGCGGACTGTTCGCTCGAATATCGCAGAGAGCCGTATAAACTGCTGATTATGGCGAGACTCGCGGCCCAGTGTACCGACGCGAGGGTAAACGCGGTTTCGAAAGATTTGTTTAAACGGTTCGGGTCGATAGAGGATTTTGCGGACGCGGATACGGAAGAACTCGAAAAGGCGGTATTTTCGTGCGGGTTATATAAAACAAAGGCGAAAAATATAAAAGACATGTGCCGTATGCTGCTCGAAGAATTTGACTCCCGTGTTCCCGAAGAAATGGACGATTTGCTTAAACTTCCGGGAATCGGGCGTAAAATCGCGAATTTAATCAGGGGGGATATCTTCGGCAAACCCGCAATCGTAACCGATACCCATTGCATAAGAATATCTGACCGTCTTGGTTTATGCGGCGGTACAAGTAATCCGTATTTGACTGAAAAACGGCTCGCTGAAATTATACCTCCCGAGGAATCGAATAATTTCTGCCACAGGTTGGTATTGTTCGGCAGGGAATACTGCAAAGCGAAAAATCCGGAGTGCGGGAAATGCTTTCTGAATGATTTATGCGGATTCGTAAAGATTTGAATAGACCTCTTGCGAAATCACGTTACCATGTAGGGGCGGCCATTGGCCGTCCGTCTGAAAAACGTCAAAACTGCGTTGGTTTTGCGGACGCGCAATGCGCGCCCCTACAATCAGGATTTTAATTTCGTAAGAAGTCTAATAATAAAAATTAAAATTATAAATTAGAATTGTGATTGAGAGGGGATTTCGGATGCCGTTCGGATTTGATTTTGGCGAAGAAAAGGTACTGGAAACTATATCTATCGGATATTTATACCCGGGAATGGTCGCGCAGGACGATATTTATAACTACAACGGGAAACTGCTTTTGGTCGCTAAGGGAATTACTCTGACTGATACGCTGATTAGCAGACTGAAAAATTTCAACGATTCGCAGCATAATATAAAAGTAAGCTCCGAAGTACGCCGGGAACTCGTGAACAGGGGCATACCGAAGGAATCGAAACAGAAGAAATTCGAGAATACGACGGGTTATTCTGCCCTTAAAACAGAAACGGAAAATATGCTCACGGTATCTCAGGTGACGGACAGCGTGCCGTATCAGCAGGCGAGCGACGCGGGAAAATCGGTTATAAAACGCATAGACGTGACAGACCCGGCGGAGCTGTTCCAGTGTATAAACGCGGGCAACGAAGTCGACGAGTATTTATACAGGCACAGCACGAACGTCGCGATAATAAACGGACTCATGGCGAAGTGGCTCGGTTTCGGCAAAAGACAGACGCAGGAGCTGGTTCTGCTCGGGCTGGTGCACGACGTGGGAAAAACGAGAATACCCTCGCAGATTCTGGATTTTCCGGGAAAACTCGGCGAAGACGATTATGAACTCGTAAAAAAACATCCGGTATATTCTCAGGAGATGATAAGCAATAATATTAATTTTAACGAAGATATAAAAAAAGGCGTGAGGCATCATCACGAGCGGATGAACGGGGAAGGCTATCCGGACGGGCTGCGCGCGGACGATATTCCGCTGTATTCGAGAATA
>Ga0099364_10000771_pt1 | contig 54511 bp, 50 predicted proteins | sample TergutTh196P3_FD_73070 | JGI IMG/M metagenome (GOLD analysis project Ga0099364, IMG submission 73070) | Microcerotermes parvus P3 segment gut microbial communities from Pointe-Noire, Republic of the Congo - Th196 P3 | ecosystem: Host-associated > Arthropoda: Insects > Digestive system > Gut ... | reverse complement strand
CATGGCATTTGGGAACCTGTTCCATAAGGAAAAAAAATCATGATAGCCAGAAGGCGAATAAACTTCTCTATGTGCGGTTGCCATACAGTTTCCTTTGTCTTATGTCTGCTGCTGCCAGCACTCCCTGTATAAGGTTGTCAGGGTCTGTGCAGCGGCACTTTATTCCATTAAAAGCCATCAATATATCATGGGGTTCAGGCCTTGGATTATGTGAAAGCAGGGCCTCTGTTGTAAGGATTTTTCCGGAATTACAGTAACTGCAGTTGACTGCTTTTGCTTCGGAAAATCCGCGGATAATATCCTGGTATTCATTTGTCTGGGAAAATCCTTCTATTGTGACAATTTCGCTGTTGCGGATTTTAAAAGCTGGTACAAGGCAGGATTTTATAACATGGCCGTTAAAAATTACAGAACAAAGGCCGCAGGTTCCGGCGCAGCAATTGGACTTTGTGCCGTATAAACCAAGTGAATTTCTTATTATATCCAGAAGCCGTTTGTCTCTTTCAATATTGATTACTTCATCTTCGCCATTAAGAATAAAATGAACTTTCATACAATGGCTCCTGTGGTTTTATGTTTCATAACATCCCAAAGATCTTCCTGGGAAAGAGGTATTTTTTCAAAAGGGTGATCCATGGCCTGGGAAACAGCCTGGCTATAGGCAGCTGGTATACAGGAGTAGGCTAGTTCTCCTATTCCTTTTGGAATTGGGTTTGAATGTGCATTGTTATGTTGAAGAAAATCAATATGAATGGGAGGTATGTCTACTGGTTCAAGTATATCATAATGTTTGATATTGTTTAGAGGAATTTCGCCGTTTTTATAGACAACATGCTCTTGGATGGTCCAGCTTAGGGCATTTATTATTGCGAGTTTTAATGTCTTTTTTGCATTTGATAAAGAGAGGATCCTGCCGGCATCAACAATCATCCATATTCCATGTATTATAGGCTGAAGAGAAATATTATCGATTTCAATTTCTACAACTGCCGCTGCCAAAGAATTTTTATCAAGTTGATTGATGGTTAATTCGCTGTTTTTTATTGCCTGGGATTTTTCAAGCTTTGTATTCCGGCGTACTGTAATGGGGAGGGGGTCGCGGAAACGCTGCTTTCTGATTGCCTTAAGACCTTTTTCCACAAGGCTTGTAATATCAGTAATTTTTCTGGAAAGACAGTCTGGGCCAGAATCTATATTTTTGCTTGTAGTTTTTATGCTTATAAGGTTTTTATCTATACCTAAAATTGAAGCTGCCAAATCCCGCCATATTTTTTCATTTCCAATTGAGTTTGGCAATATGCTTGTCTTTATAACAAGGGAACTGTCTTTTCCCAATGTAAGTTCTACCCCGTAACTGCCATTATCGCTGAATACAGTATTTAGAAAACCGCTGTTTTGGAAAGACATGCTTAGACCTATACCGCGTTTTATTTCATGTTCATTCAATTCCCATTTTTTTTTCATGTTTTTTTTTAGAAGCTCATAGGATGCCCATTTTCTGTAATAATCGCTGAAACCTGCAACAGAATCTATAAGCTCATTTATGGGAGCATTTTTTTTAACACAGTTTTGCTTGCGCCATTCTGCTGGGTCCTGTTTAAGTGTATCTGCTAGCCTTGAAACATGGCGTTCTATTGCAAACATGCCCTGGGACATGCCAAAGCCTTCCATTGGTCCCTGCGGTGGTTTTCTGGTTTTTAAGGCAATACCTTCAAGGTTAATTTTTCCCAGCTTATAAAGACCAAGGCTGCCCAAACAGATCTGGTTAAGCATTTCTCCTGTAAAAATATCCTGGCTGCCAATGTCAATGGCAGTTATAATTTCTGTGTTTATTACATTGCCAATTTCGTCCAGGCTGCTTACAATATGCGTTTCACTGGCACTGCGCTTGGATGTATAGCGGAAATCTTCCATTCTTGAGAGTTTAAGCCTGATTGGGAATTTTGTTATAAAAGATGCCAAGGCAGCCTGGCAGGAAATTAATGAAGGAAATATGATTTTTCCGTCAAGGTGCAGGCTGTTCTCTGTCTGTTCAATAATGATTTTGTTATGGGGTATATTTAGCATTTTTGCAATCGAACGCTTTATATTAAACGGCCATTGGGTTGCTGTATAAATTGTAAGTATATCACCCTTAAAATGGGCGACTGCTCCCTGAGACTCTGGATATAAGTGTTCCTGGGCTCCGGTTTCATAAGTACCTGATGCAATTAAATACGGAATACTATTGTTATCTATAGGATTATCTGAACTATAGTTTATTTTTTTAAATGAAGCTGCTTCAAGTATTGATTCTTTTCTGGATTCATCGGATTCAGCAATGTATTCTTTTACCTTAATAATGCATTTGGAAGAGATTTCTTCAAGCTTGACATAATCAGGGCCAGTAATAAGCCCTACGGCTTCGCCAATATAGGAAAGGTATTCAGAAGCCAATATGGGGACAGGAAAATCATCAAGCTCGTTAGTTCCAGGAATGTCTTTGGCTGTTATCAGGGTATATCCTGGTTCAAGGTCAGGACAGATAATTTCTTCAAGTTCGCCATGAGACAGGGGAGAACGTAGTAATATTGCGTGGAGCATGGAATCAATTGAAAAATCATCTATAAACACGGTAATTTATTATAGTAAACCTAATGTGTTTTGACCACAGGTGTTTTTTAAGTGTTTTTTGATAAGGCCTCAAAAGCAAGGTCTATGGAAAAGCTTTCGCCGTAAAAATCAAGGCGTATCTTTGCCCTGCCTTTTCTTTTATCGACCTTGATTATTTTTCCTTCAAGGCCAAAAAGAGCGCCCTGTATCACAACAATACGGTCATGTTCATCAAATGTTACAAGGGATTTTCCTGCCAAAGGGCCCACTGTCTTTATAAAATGCAAAACCAGTTCTAAATCCCTGGAACACATGGGGCTTATATTCTGGTTTGAGTGCAGAAATCTGTAAAAACCCTTGGTTCTGGAAAAAGCATGGTAATAATTTTGTATATTATCTTCATCTTCCAGTTCCAAAAAAACATATCCAGGGAATATTGCTGAACGTGAATGGGTTATTTTCCCTTTTCTGCGTATATCAAGGACACGTTGGGGGAAATAAACAGGTATTTTTATATCAGGGTAAAGGGTTTTAAATACATTTATGAATTTTTCTTCACCTTTTGTCTTTACCTGTAAAGCATAGTAATTCATAATTTTAAGAATACACTTTTTTTTACCGATATTCAAATAGGAGGCATGCATGTTTTCTAAACGCATTGTTATTGTCTTGTGTTTTTTTGTAATGATGATTTTTCCCGTTTCTGCGTCCATGGTTTCCTTTTTGGTTGTAGAGACAGGTATTCCCCATACTGCCAATGCAGGTGATTATGCTTTTCTTTGGGAAGGCGGCCTTATGGGAGCATTCTTTGATGCTGGTCATATAGTCAGCAACAGTCCGGTTCTGCGTATTGAAAATCCTCCTACAGCATCCATTCAAAGGGGTGAAATCCCTCGTGAAGCTCTTATTGATTTTGATGAAGCACTTGAAGGCGGCGCTGATTTTTTTGTAATTGCGATGATAGAATTTATTTCACTGGAAGGCAGAGTAATACCTAGAGATGTTTTTGTTCAAATATTTAATACATCAACACGCTCTTTAATTTTTGTGGAAAAATTCCCGGCTGGCTCCGGAGCAAGTCCAAGGGATGAATTTTTAAATGCACAGGATGCGGGTAAAATAATTGCCGCGCAGTTAAGATAGAAAAAGGAAGGAATGTTTATAATGAAAAAGAATATTGTTATATTGCTTGTTTTAGCAGCATGTTTGGTTTTTACAGCTGCTTCTGTATGGGAAGGTACTGCTTCAGCTGCCATAGGAAATGAATTCCCGGAAACAGGATATTATGCAGCCACAAATTCATATCCCATAAATACTGTTGTAGATATTACCAATCTTGAAAACGGGAGAACCCTGCGGGTTATTGTTATGTCAAATCTTGAAAACCCAGGCCTTCTTGTTATGCTTTCCCGTGATGCAGCCAGCGCTCTTGGCATTAATCCCCGTTCCATAGGCAGGGTAAGAATGAACCAGCCTTCTGATGCCATTGCCTATTCACGTTTTATTGGCGGTTATGGTGTGGGTGATCCAGACCATGATCCTGCTGCAATGCTGGCTGCAACAAGCCCCAACCCGGAACTTTTTACAGAGGAATCCTGGTCAGCATTAATAATAAATGAAGATACAAGAACTGAAGAACCTCTCTACAGGATTATTGGTGAGCCTTCTCATTCAATGACTCCTGTTTATGAAGCTACCCCTGAGCCTGTTTTTGAGATTTATTCTGCTCCTGAAGAAATTGCTTCTGAACCGCATTTTATTTATGAGCCTGAACCAATGATCCAACCTGAATCAATAATTCAGCCTGAACCTATAGATCCTCTTGCAGCCAGTCCTCATACATTTTATGAAAATCTTGATGAATATGAATTTGTAATTACATCTGATTTTGAAAGACTGCCTCCGGATTATATTTATTATATTATTGACCCCTCTGATATAGTGGAAACTTGGGAGTCAAGAGAACCGCTTGCAGAAACACAGCCATCAATTCCTGCGGAATCCACAATTCCAAGAGAGCCGCAAGTCTCCAGGGATCCAGCACCAGAGGCATTTGTTTCTTCAATACCAGTTCCGCCAGTCTCTCCAGCAGTTCAACCTGCTCCTGCACAACCAGATCCTAATGCATTTGTATCTTCCATAGTTCCGCCAGCACATATACCTGAAGAACCTTGGCTTGTACAAGAACCTGCAGCAGAAGCATTTGTACCTTCCATAACAGCACCTCCATCTGCATTTTCAGTTCCTGTGATCAGCAATCTTGAAAGCGGTATGTATTATATTCAAATCGGTGCTTATTCAATAATTGATACTGTAGAATATGAGTTATCAAAGCACAGCAATGTATATCCAATGGTTGTACAGGATGCAGGAACACCTGGAAATCCTGTTTACAGGGTACTTGTAGGTCCATTAAATCTTGGAGAAAGCGGTGCAATGCTCCACAGGTTCAGGGGAATTTATTCTGACGCATTTGTCAGGCAGGGGCAATGAACTTGCATCGACAACCCGGTTGGTTGTCTCGCAAGTCTTGCAATTTTTCGGCTTTTAGCCTGCAAAATTGCATTTTATAAGGAATTTATTCAAAAACTGATGTTTTTGAATAAGACTAAGCATGGAAAAAGACTTGTTGCAGTTGATAATGAGTACCTGTTGACGGGTCTTTTTCCATAACCATAACATCCTTCATATATTCGTTCCAGCGATCAACTACAGGGCTTTCTGCCTGAATCCTTGAAGCATATTCATTGCCTTTTTCAGCTTCATAATAACCAAAAAGCTCATCCTGTACACACCAGATGGTATAATTATGAATCCCTGCCTTGTTTAGAAGTTCTGTCATCTCAGGCCAGATCTCATCATGTCGTTTGATATATTCTTCTTTCATACCTGGTAAAATTTTTGCTTTCCATGTAAATCTTTCCATAATAATTTTCCTTATTTGGCGTGGCAGTGTTTATATTTTTTTCCAGAACCGCAATGACAGGGATCATTTCTGCCAAGTTTTGGTCCTGCACGTACAACCGTAACATGGGCATTTTGTATTCGACCTTGCCCTTGCTCCCTTTGGTTTGATGCCGCAGCAGCAGCTGCCTGAAACGCACCAACACTTGAATGTGTGGCAGTGCCGTAATTTATAGATTGAACATGCCTTGCTGCCTGCGCATTGTCACGGTTATCTGCTAACTGGATTCTTATAAGATGAAGCCTTGATGCTATGGCTTCGCGTATCTCGTCTATCATATTTTCAAACATACGGAAACCTTCAAGCTTGTATTCTGTCAAAGGATTTTTTTGCGCATAACTTCTAAGGTATACTGCTTCTCTCAAGGCTTCCATGTTTTCAAGGTGATCAAGCCATTTGCGATCGATCATCAAAAGGTATTGACTTCTTATATAAAAGTTAAGGTAATCATGACCGATTATACTTTCCTTGTTTTCAATGTCCTTGTTAAGGTTTAATATCAACTGGCTTTGCATGGCTTCGATGTTTTTGCTTTCTGCTTCGCTTATTTTTAAAGCATAGCCAAACTTTGTTTTTAAATTTTCAGAAAGGACTTTTAAAGCTTCTGCATTGTCCCTGCGCTGAATATTTTTATATTCTTCGATAAATTCTTCGCACATATCTCTTGTTGTTGCATTTACACGGTCTTTAAGCTTATTGTCTTCAAGTATGGCATCCCGCTGTTCGTAAATAAACTTACGCTGTTGATTTAGAACATCGTCATAATCAAGAAGGTGTTTGCGAATCTCAAAGTTCCTCTCTTCAACTTTTTTCTGTGCCTTTTCTATGCTTTTGTTTAACCAGGGATGATATATCGGCTCGCCGGAAGACATTCCAATTTTCGACATAAGGCTTTTTATGTTTTCGCCTCCAAAAAGCCGCATAAGATCATCATCCATGGATATAAAGAACTTTGATCTTCCGGGATCTCCCTGCCTGCCTGAGCGGCCGCGGAGCTGGTTGTCTATACGCCGGCTTTCATGGCGTTCTGTTCCTATGACATAAAGCCCGCCAAGGGATTTTACTTCTTCATAATCTTTAAGCCATTTTTGATATTCTTCCCTGTAAACAGGCTCAAACTTTTCTGCCTCTGCATCTGTGCCTGCACGCTTGCGTGCCCTGTGTTCAGCATTTCCGCCAAGCTTTATGTCAGTTCCGCGGCCTGCCATGTTTGTCGCAATGGTAACAGCGCCTTTGGAACCTGCCTCTGCAATTATGGACGCCTCGCGCGCATGGTTTTTTGCATTAAGCACTTCATGGCGTATTCCGTTTTTTGTTAAAAGGCTTGATATTTTTTCTGACTTTTCTATGGAAACAGTTCCTACAAGAATAGGCTGGCCTTTTCTGTTTGTCTCTGCAATATCTTCACATAACGCAGCAAATTTTTCTTTTTCATTAAGGTAAACAACATCGTCTTCGTCAATGCGCGCAACCGGAAGGTTTGTTGGAATAACTGCAACATCAAGCTTGTATATCTTTGCAAACTCCACAGCCTCTGTATCTGCTGTACCGGTACCGCCTGCTATTTTTTTGTAGAGTCTAAAGTAGTTCTGGAATGTAATTGTCGCAAGTGTCCGGTTGCGCTGCGCTATTTTGATCCTTTCCTTGGCTTCTATGGCCTGATGCAGCCCGTCCGAATAACGCCTGCCGGAAAGTATACGTCCTGTAAACTCATCAACAATTTGAACCTGTCCGTCTTGTACAACATAATCAACGTCAATATGGAAGAGTTTATGGGCTCTCAGGGCTTGCGTAAAATAATGTATGTACTCAAAGTTTTCCTGGTCAACTATTGCACCCTTTATAAGATTGCGTCTTGTTAGAAGCTCTTCGATCTTTGCAAGCCCCTGATTGCTGAATGATATGTTCTTGTTTTTTTCCTTAAGAAAATAATCACCGTCAATTTTTTCGCCCTGGGTCTCATCCGGATATTCACCGTCTTCTTTTTTTCTTACTTCTTCAAGAGAACCAAGGAGCTTGTCAACTTCCGCGAACTTGAATGTATCATCTTCAGCAGCACCTGAGATTATAAGAGGGGTTCTGGCTTCGTCAATAAGTATGGAGTCAATTTCATCAACAATACAGAAATTGTGTCCGCGTTGAACCCTGCTTTCAAGGTCACGGCACATATTGTCCCTCAGATAATCAAAGCCAAATTCATTGTTTGTTCCGTATGTGATGTCGCATGCATAGCTGAGCTTGCGGCGATCATTATCCATGTTTGAAAGAATTACACCTACGCTTATTCCCATATAGCTGAATATGGGACGCATCCAATCAGAGTCACGTTCTGCAAGGTAATCATTAACCGTGACAACATGCACGCCTTTGCCTTCAAGGGCATTAAGGTAAGCTGCTGCAACAACCATCAGGGTCTTGCCTTCCCCTGTTTTAAGCTCTGCGATTTTTCCCTGATGCAATACAATGGAACCCATTACCTGGGCATCATAGGGTCTTTCTCCAAGATTCCTGCGGCTGGCTTCCCTTGCAAGCGCAAAGGCTTCTGGAAGCAGGGAATCAAGTTTTTCACCATTTGCAATACGTTCCTTAAAACTGGCTGTAATTTTTGGAAAATCGTCTTGTTTAAGGCCAGCAGCCCATTTTTCTTTTTCATTTACCGCGTGCAATATCGGAAGAAGTGCCTTTAGGTTCCTCTCATGCTGGGACCCAAAAAGCGCTTTTATTATTTTATCAAGCATATAATTAATGTATCAAATCCAGTACATTGACTCAAGCTGCTGCTCAAGTTATTCTTGGAATATGAAGCTTTTTTTTGTCATTATATTCTTTACTGCCATTATATTTACTGCATGTGAACGCAGCCCCCAGCAAATTCAGCAAATTGCAAGGGAAGATCACTTTACACTGGAAATCGGCCGTCTTGAGGATCAGATTGCCCTGTTTATGGCAGACAGCCATGGCATAGTCAGGCAGACCAGAATGGCAATGCGGGATGGTTTTTTTTATATTTCTGATGGAAACGGAGCAAAAATCCAGAGATTCAATTCCTACGGCGACCTGCTTTTTATGATCTATAATGAAGACCTTAATCCTCCTCCCTTAAGCCTTAGGCCTTTGCAGGAAGGCAGCCTTGTTACAAGATGGGCAATTTCTTATCCTCTTTTGGAGCCTGGTTTTATTGCTGTGGATTCAAGAAACCATATTTATGTACAGGACAGGATGCCATATGAAAGGCATAGCATTGACCCTGAATCAAGGGCATATCTTGATAATGTAGTTCTGCACTTTGATGCAGAAGGAAGATTTATACAATTTCTTGGCAGGGATGGTATTGGAGGTTCTCCTTTCCCCAGGATTGAAGCTCTCTATACTTCTTTGGATGATGACCTGGCAGTAATATGCAGATTACCGACTGGCTGGAATGTTTACTGGTTTAATTCTGAAGGCGCTTTTTTATATGAAATCCAATTAAGAAATGATACCATCCCTATTCCTGCTGATCGCGATATGGTATTTGCCTCACTTGATTTTATTGCAGCTGCTCCTGACAGCCGCAGGCTTTATGTAAAAATCAATTACTTTAGGGATATATTTGATGAATCAACAAATACAAGGACAGGAAATGAACCTGACAGCTCTGTTATCTGGATCATGGATGTAGAAAGCGGAGCCTGGATAAATACTATAGAAATTCCTTTTTTTGAATTTGTAATTGACGAAAGAAACACACGCGAAACATTCAGGGTTTTTTACTCCATGGTTGGTGTAAGCAATAACGGGAGAATCTTTTTATTTTTCCCTGTTGCAGAAGGTTACTCACTTTTGCTTTTATCATCAGACACTGATTATGGAAATGAGTCTGCTCCCTTATATTCCAATTTACATCAGCAGCAGAGATTGATCAGGGTATCTTTGGATGAATTGTATTATAATGAATTTAATGTTTCTGCGGATGGGATTTTATCTGCTATTTTGGTGGATGAATGGCAAGCCAGGCTTGTTTGGTGGCGCACAGACAGGATATCAGGAAATTAATGGAAAGACATGTTCCTCTTGTGTCAATGGATGCCTCAAGAAAAATTGATCTTGAAGCTATAAATGAATGGGATTTTAATACACATGCACTTATTGAGGCAGCAGCTCAAGCTTGTCAAAGGGCTTTTTTAAAAAACTATCCTGGATTTTTTAACACAAACAAAAAAATAGCGGTTTTCGCAGGAACAGGAAATAATGGTGCTGATGCGCTTTCCATATTGCGCTGCATGATCCTTGAGGGCCTTGTGCAGACAGATTCCTCAATCGTAATTATAAGCCGCTTCCCGGATCCTGCCTCTCCATTGGCCTCCATATATAATTCTTTAAAAAAAATGCAGGTTCCATTTATTGAATGGGATAAATCGCTTGTAAAAAAGCCTTTGCTTGTTGATTGTGATATTATAATCGATGGCATTGCAGGAACCGGAGTACAATCTGCATTGACTGGAAATCTACTTGAGATGACAGAAAAAATAAATGCAGAAGCTTCAAGTTCCAAACTAGTTGTTTCTGTGGATGTACCTTCTGGTCTTTATGACAACTGGACAGAGGGAGAACCCATTGTAAATGCAGATTATACACTTGCCATAGAACCTCTTAAACATTGCCTTTATAAACCAAAAAGCCGTGCCAGCGCAGGAACCATAGTGTTTACTGGTAATATATTTCCCCAGGCTTTGATTGATTCTCATATTGAGCATCAACAAAAATGTTTTCTTGTAAACTGGGATAGGGCTCAAAAAGAAATCCCGTGTTTTAAGCCTGACATACACAAATACCAGCGCGGAACAATTGAAATTCACGCGGGTTCCCAGGGTATGACCGGAGCAGCCATATTAGCTGCAAGGGCCAGCCAGGCAGCTGGAGCAGGGCTTGTGCGTTTGATCGTTGACAATGAGATTTATCCAATTGCCGCTTCAGGCCTGGCAGCAAAAGCAGCTGGAATAATGGTTTCTGCCAATAATACAGAAAAATGTAATGCAGAGGATAATCGATTTGTCCCTGATTCAATATTACTGGGTTCAGGGTGGGGCAGGGCAGAGTCCAGAATAGATGTTTTACACAAAGCCCTGGATTTGGAAAAAAAGGGCATGCCATTGGTTCTGGATGCTGACGCAATTTTTCTTGCAAGGGATTTTAGTTTTTCAGGAAATACCCTGCTAACGCCTCATATTGGGGAGTTTGCTGTTTTTACAGGTTTAGACAAAAAGCAAATTGAAAACAATCCAATTCCAATATTGCTTGAAATAGCAGGGCAAAAAAATGCTTATATATTGCTCAAAAGCCATGTCATGTATATTGCCTCTCCTGACAAAGGCCTGGGCATTATTGACGGCATGGTTCCAGGCCTTGCCTGCGGAGGCACAGGTGATCTTCTGGCTGGTTTTTGCGCAAGTCTTGCAGGCCGTATGTCTGCAAGTGGTCATTTGACCGCAGGCGGTCATTTAGCTGCAAGCGGCAAAGCTGATCTTTTTGCCTGTGCCGCAGCAGCTGCATCCTTACTGATACAGGCAGGTAAAGACCTTGAATCAAAAGGCCGTATTCCAGATCCACTGGAAATAGCAGATCAGGTAGCTGATCTGGCAGGCTCGGCTTGGATAGCCAAGCCCGCATGGCTTAATTAAAAGGAATAAATATGCAGGATAAAGAAATAGAAGACGATCTTTTTTATAAAATCGAAAAAAAACCGGAAAACGAAGAAATTGTCTATTATTATTCCAGAGAAAATCGTCTTGCAAGGGGGTCTCAAAGGCTCCGAGAACATAATGAAAATCAGAGAGATACCAGATTTATCAGTAAAAATAAATTAGTAAGGGCTGTTGCCGGGCATCGCGGCAATTTATTTATATTATTATCCCTTATGGTAATTTTTCTCATGTATTTTATCATTGACCGTATAACAGCACCGTCTGTCAGTGATATTACTGTGGGAAACAATTCATTAAATATTACTATTGATGAACAGGATTCGCTGCTTTTTCTTTCTGTCCGTAAAACTGCCATCACTGACAGCTTTCCCTATACAGGAGCTGTTGATATTGTTATTTCTCCAGTACAGTCTGGTGGGGAAGCACCTATTTTTTCCCAGCGGATTTTTTTTACACACAGTACAACAGAAAATTACCTTATTTCCCTTCCTTTTGACGGAAGCAGGTTTATCGTGCTTTTCCAGACAGAATTTGATACTGTAGGAACAACGATCAATAAATAGTTTAATTATATACTTGCAGTGATTTTAAAAATTTGATATTATTTATACATGATTCAAATTTATTTTTTATCAGTTATAAGCTGCCTGATAGCAGGTCTTACACTAATATCAGGTGAAGAAAAAGACTCACAGGAAGATAGTGTTATCCGCCTGGGAGTATTCTTAAACATTTTAAGGGACAAAAAGTTCAGGCTTATACTAGGCATAATTACAATGGCTGCCGGTGTATTAAAAATTTTGTCTCCAGCAGAAGGCAATATTATCATCCTTGGAGATTTACTGCCTGCAGCAGCTGGTATTGTTTCCGGCTTTATTCTGTTTATTGAAAATTACAGTAATACCAAAATTGACAAATCTGAAGATATAGTTATTGAAGACAAAAAAGCAAGCCTTGATTATTTTTTAAAAAATAAAAAACTCGTAGGTTTTGCAACAATTGCCGCGGCAATACTTCATTTTATTTTTCCAGGAGTTTTCCTGCTTTAAAAAATATATCTTAAACTCAGGGTATAATCGAAAAAGGAAAAGGCAGCTCCTGCAATGTCAGGATGGAATGTATAGGGTGCTCCATTCCTGGATATTTCTGTATCGCCCCTGGATTTGCTCAAATTCATATAAGCTGCTGATATGGACAGGGTGAATTTTCTGCCAAGTATATATTCCAGTTTAACAGTACCGTTTATATAAAGGCCTCCATACGTATAATCTAAAAATGTCCAGCGTTTTGAAGGGTCTAAATGTTCATCTCTGTGAAAGCCATATAAAAGCGGGGTAATACTTGTACCAAGTAAAACTGAAAAATAATCATTAACTCTAATGCCAGCTTCAATACCTGGGGCAAAAATAACCCAGTTTTGCGAGTAGGTATTAACTGTTCCAAAAAATGGCAGTTTAGCTTGATTGGGTGATGTTGGTTCATACCCTATTCCTGGGCTGGAATTTCCATACTGCATGTACCCATCCCTGGCTTCCCATGAAAAGCGCATAAAGGATAATTCTGTGTAAGGTTTTATCAATATTCTGTTAAATAATGAAAAAGAATATCCTAAAGAAAGTTGTGCAATAAAAGAGCTGTTCCAGGAAAAAGCATCATGTTTTGAATAATGTGTTAAATAATCATGGCCAGTTGCCAGCCAGTCTCTGTTTTCTATAATTCCTGTATTAAGGGGAAGGCCGTATTTAATGCCAAGGGAGATATGGAATCCATTTACAGAAAATGGATAACGGGGGCTGAAATCCAGGGAAAGGCCTGTATAAAAAAGCGGTTTAAAATCCCATGAAAGTTCACTTACATAAGGGCTTGAATTAAAATGATAATTTCCTGCATATACAATTTCGCTGCCTTTACCCCATAAAAATCCTAGCTGCGGTTCGACAGAGAAGGCATATCGGGTTTCTGAATCTAAAGAGTACAGGGGAGATGATATAAACATGATGACTAAAACACAGAAAAAGTATATATTTCTCATAACATGAGAGTATGTTTTTCACTGTATTATCGTCAAGCACTTATATTGCTTTTCCCAATTTTTTTATTTTCCTGTTTCCGCAATTCAGAAGATATCCCGCTTATACCTCCTGCCACAAACCCGTTAAACCGGGAATTTATTGCCTATGGTGTTGTCAATGTTTCTTTTTTACATGTGCTTTCAGAACCGCTTGATGAAGACACTTCTTTGGGTTTCCTTAGAAGAAGGTCGCTTGTAAAAATAACAGAACGCCGTTCCATAAGAAACCGGGGGAATACAGAAATCTGGGTAAGAATTGACGCAAACTTTTCCTCTGATCAGGGAACTGACATTCAGGGCTGGATTCCGGAATCGTCCATTAATGTTTATAACAGTGAAGCCCAGGCAGTAACAGCCAGTCAAAGTATGTCTCCATGATCTGGATAATTCCTCCCATAGCCGGTGCAATTATCGGCTATGTTACAAATTCCATAGCAATAAAAATGCTCTTTAGACCTTTGGAGGAAAAAAGGCTTTTTGGCATACGCATCCCATTTACGCCCGGCATACTCCCCAAGCAAAGACAAAAGCTTTCTTATTCCATAGGCAGCATGGTAGAGCGTGAGCTTTTAACAGCAGAAATTTTACGGGATCGTTTGTCAAGGATTGAGGTAATTGGAGGGCTTAAAAATATTCTTTCAGTTTATGCATATCCCCATGCATCAAAAGCAATAATAGCTTTTCTTAATCAAAAGGAAATCAGGGAAATAATGGAAGCCCAGTTCAGAATAATGGTTACAAAAGCTGTTTTGGATATGAACATTGTTCAAAGGTTTTTTATTTCAGCAGGCCAGTATGATAAAACAATTGAAGAAAAAATCCCCTTGATTATAGACGATCTTGTACTTCAGCTTGAAAAAATTTTTGATTCAGAAGAAGGTAAAAAAAGCATATTAGATGCAATAGAATATGATTTTAAAAATATTATTAATAACCCTGAACTGGCACTTGGAAAAATCATTGAAAATTTTTTAAAAACAATAAATATAAAAACCCTGGTTTCCGATCGCATAGATTCATTGGATATGCTGCGTGTTGAAAAAATGATCCTTGATGTATTGGCCGGACAGCTCTGGTGGATCAATGTTTTTGGCGGGATCTTGGGTTTTTTAATTGGTTTATTACAGTCTTTTTTGTCATATTTCCTGTAATTCTCTGTTTTTAAGACCCCAGCTGACCGCAGGAACCTGCAATTGAACAACCCTTACCCAAACGATGGCTTACATTTAGTTTCTTTTTTTCAAGGGTTTTGGCAAATTGCATTATGTCGTTATTTGACGGGGTTATAAAATCAGTATGTGATATTGGATTAAATGGTATCAGGTTTATTAGAACATCCAAAGAACCTGCAAAATCAGCGATTGCAGAAGCTTCTTCTTCGCATAAGTTTATGCCTTTTAACAAAACAATTTCCAGGGTAATCCTTTGCTTTTGTTTTTTCTGATAATACTCAAGACATTCCTTTAGTAAAGGCAATGTATTGTTTTTTGCAATTGGCATAAGCGTTTCACGTATTGATTGTCTTGCGCTTACAAGGGATAAGGCCAGGCGTACTTTTGGGCCATTGTCAGCCAGGTCAATAATGCCATTTATAATGCCGGCTGTAGATATGGTTATGCGTTTTTTGGATATGCCCATTCCTTCTTTGTCTGTAAAATATTTTAATGCCTTGCGTAACTCTTCAATGTTAAGCAGGGGTTCGCCCATACCCATAATTACAATATGTGAAATTCCTGGGTCTGTTTTTTTTAAATGAAGGATTTGCTCTGTTATTTCTCCTGCAAGCAGATTGCGTTTAAAACCCAATGTCCCTGTATGACAAAACGCACATGAAAGGGGGCAGCCTGCCTGTGTTGATATGCATGCGGTTTTTCGCTCCTTGTTGTCTGCAAGGATTACAGCTTCGATTTTTTCATTATCATTAAGTGTGATTTGAAGTTTTATTGTTCCGTCATTATCAGCTATTTTTTTACTAACATTCGAAGAAAAAATCCTGCATTTTTCATCCAACTCTTCACGTAATACTAAAGGCAGGTTATTCATTTCTGAAAAATCATTGGCTCCGGAATTTATCCAGCGGCAAATTTGAGCAGCACGAAAATCGGGTAAAGGCCTTGAAAGGATTTTTACCAAAAGCTTAGAAAGCTCGTCAGGTAAAAGTCCGGCAAGGGAATTTTGTTCCAAAACACCATTAGTCATTAGAATAAGATTATCTTATTCTATCAATAAATTCAGTTAAAATTCCGTTTTTTATTCCATTACGCTGTAAATCCCCAATTATTTCCATGACTTGTTTCTTTTCACCAAGAAGTAATTTACAGTCAATTAATTCCATATAAAGCCTGGGATTTTTTGATTCCTGCTGAATCATGCGTGTTAGAGATTCTACAGCTTCATCAATTTTTCCAAGCGCTTTTGAAGTCAATGCAAGTCCAAGACCTGCGTATGTATCAAATTCCGTGCCCAATGCTTTTTGGTAATATTCTACGGCCTTTGTATAGTCTTTAATGTTTCTGTATGCGTCTCCGGCCCTTGTCAGGATAACTTTGTTATTCGGGTCTTTTTCCAGGATTCTGTTCCAGTATTCAAGAGATTTAGCTGGTTTTTTCAATCCCCTGTAACAATCCGCCAAACCAAAAAGCGCATAGAAATTGTTTTTGTCCAATGCCAGGGCTTTTTCAAAATAAACAATGCCGTCTTCAAAGGTTTTAAGTTTTCTGTGACAGTTACCTATGGACGTAAGAACCCGTATATCAACATTTTTACCATTGTTTACAACCATTTTTTCCCAGTAGAAAAGTGCTTCACGGTATTCCCTGAAATCGTAGTGAAGATGTCCAAGACCTATAATTGCATAGGCATTGTCTTCTTCCATTTCCAGTACCCTAAGGTATATTGCTTTTGATTGTTTAAAGTTCCGCACTTTCCTGTATGCATCCGCAACCCTGGTCAGAATGGTAATATTCCGGTCATCGTGTAAAATATACTGTTCCCAAATTTCTATTGCTTTATGATACTGGTTTAATGCCTTGTAACAGTCTGCAAGTCCAAACAGGGCGTAGTTATTGCCAGGGTAAATTTCCAGGCATTGCAGATAATGCCCAATGGCTTGCTTATAATTTGACAGTTTCCGTTCCGCATCACCCAGACCTACAAGTGCGTAATTATTATTTTCATCTACCAAAAGAATTTTTTTAAAACAATTTTTAGCTTCTTCGATTCTATTTTCATTTATATTTAAATAACCTTTTTTAGATAAATTGGAGATTTCTGACAATTCGTCTGTATATGACTTGTCTTTAACACTCTCCGTATACGCTTCATCAAATACTTGCTCTCTCATTTTGATCCTCACTTAATAAATCCTGAATGACTGCGGCCATTTTTTCGATTATTGGCTTAACCCTGTCACGGTCAGGTGCAATCCAATACATACGCAGTGCATCCAGAAGGCGCCCTTCTGATTTATAGTGGTTTCCGACACGTATCAATCCATCGGAATAACCAGTAGTCATAAAAACACGCCTTGCTTTTTCAATCTCCCCAATATTAAATAATTGGTTCCCCTTCCTGTTTAAAGCTGCTTTATCAGATGGACTTACATTTTTATCAACTGTAACTTTAATAAAGCCGTTTTCTTCGAAATCCATTTTTTACTCTCTCTTATAAATTTAATATAATTATATAAATTTAAAAAATCAACAAAACCGGGTTTTTTTTTAATTTAGATTACTAAATTAATAATGATTATTAAATTTAATAAATTCAACACATGAACCGCCGTATTCACGATAGTCTTCAAGATTAAGACAGGGCGCTAACTCATGTTTCTCGTTTCGTGGTCTATGCAGCAAAATAAGAGTGTTATCCTTGACCAGTTTTGAAGTGCAAATTTCCATTATTAACTCACTTTTATATTTATAGTTATAAGGCGGATCGCAAAATATAATATCAAATGCCTTACTTGAACGTTTAACATATAATTCAACAGGTACAAAGCGGCATTTAATCAGTTTATGGGATATTTTTACGTTTTCAAGGAGAATTTTCCGTTTTAAGTGATCCATCTCTACAGCTTCAATGTATTCAGCTCCTCTTGATGCTGCTTCAAGGGCAATAATACCTGAGCCGGTAAATAAATCAAGAAAAAAAAGCCCTGATAGATCACCCAATATACCAAAAACTGATTCACGCATCTTGTCCATGCTGGGCCGGATTATTCCAGGAGGTACTTTGATCTGTCTGTTTTTAAGAATTCCACCGGTAATTCTCATTGAAAATTATAGGTCTTTTAAGAGCTCATTAAGTTCACCTATACTTAATACAGGTTCTTTTTGATTATCTGCATCCATTTTTTCCAAAGTTTCCAGGGTTTCGCGTCTATCAAGACTGTTTTTTCTGAATAAAACCAGTTTATCCCGTATACCAGGATTATTTACAGCAGAAATATTACCCTGACCATTAATTATTTCTGATAAAACCTGGGAAAATTGCCATTCAAGTTCAGCCAGATGGTTTAATAGTTCTTCTCTGTTTATTAATCGTTCATTTTCAAGCAATTTTTTATACATTATTTCTAGAATTTGATGAATAAATTCAAGATCATCCAGGATTTTTCCTAGAAATAGCTCTATATCTGTATCAAGTATAAATGTATCACGAACCAGTTTAATTCTGCCCAGTACCAAAAAAATATTATCTTTGATTAAATTGTCCTGTTTCTTTAACATATTATTAATATCGACCTACTTGCCATTACTGTTTAGATTTTATATTATAGTATGACAGAATTGGTGTACGAAAAGTCCAATCCTCTTTGCCTGTCTTTAATGTCAGGCCATTTTAGTCCATAAGGAGGACACATGCGTCAGTACGAACTGACGGTCATTTTCCCTTTGGAAGAAGACCAACACAAACAAGGCCGGGAACAGCTTCTAACAGATCTCGGCAATAACGGTGTAGAGATCATTAAAACCGATGAATTAGGTGATAAGGATCTTGCTTATGAAGTAAAAAAGAAGCGACGTGGTAAATATGTGCTATTTACCATAAAATCATCCCCTGATAAAATCACGGTTCTTGACAGGATTTTTAAACTAAATTCCAATCTTCTCAAATTTCTGTTTGTAAAGCTGGAGGATTCAGTCAATGGCTGATATAAATTATGTTGTACTTGTTGGCCGGCTAACACGTGATGCAGAATTAAAATATACTGCTTCTGGTCAAGCAATCAGCAAATTTTCCATAGCAGTAAACAGACGCCGTAAATCCGGGGATCAATGGGAAGACGAGGTAAACTATTTTGACATAGTTGTTTGGGGCCGCCAGGGAGAGGTCTTGAGTAATTATCTTGTCAAAGGCAAACAGGTAGGTATTGAAGGTGAACTCAAGCAGGATCGCTGGACCCAGGATGGTCAAAACAGATCCAAAGTAGAAGTCATTGCCAGTAATATCCAGCTTTTTGGCGGCAACCCGGCAGCTTCTGGTAATGGTCAAGGCAGCGGTTCCGGAAACAACAGAAGCCAACTTTCATCCTCAAATTCTTCGAACTCCCAGTTCGAAGCTGATGGAAACGAAAACCCATCTATCCCAGATATTGACAAGACATTGGACGATGATGGTTTTACGGATGATATTCCGTTTTAAGAAAATAAACAGGGGTTATTTATGTCAGATGAAAAATATACAGAATCAATGGAACGTCCTTCCCGCAAGGACAGATCCATGCCAGAATCCATGCCCATGGACTTTGGTATGGACGGCCGTGATGGTGAAATGGGAAGAGGCAAGGGCAAAGTTTTTTTCAAGAAAAAAGTTTGCAAGTTCTGCATTCAGAAAGTTAAAATCGATTATAAAGATGCGGACACGCTTCGCAGATTTATTACAGAAAGAGGAAAAATCCTGCCAAGACGGATTACAGGTACCTGTGCCAAACATCAGAGGGCTTTGGCTCTTACGATTAAAAGAGCGCGGATTTTGGCCCTTCTTCCTTTTGTCGCAGAATAAGAGTTTTTTAATTAACAAAACATTATGGTCAAAGCAAAATTATCCGGAAACATTGCTTTTATTCCCGCAATAACAGGAGCGATAATAAGCATATTCTTTATACGGACAGGTTTTGCCATGCTGTTTTTCCTGTTGCCGCTGGGATTTGTTGGTTATGGCTGGGGACCAAAAACCCTATGGTCATCATTAGTCTTTGCCATAAGCGGAAACAGTCTTTTGACATTATTTATGGGGCTTTCTTTGCAAATACCCGGAGGCGATATGGTCCTGGAAATGCTTTTTTATATTTCAATGGCCTTAGCTTTTGCATGGATTATTCTGCCCATTGATGAAAAGTCTTTGTCCCTGTCCGGAGCATTTCGCCTAGCCATTGGAGCTCTGGTCTGTAATATGGTTTTTCTGGCACTGTTTACAAGAACCTTTCAAACACCTGAGTTTCAGGAAATAATAAGGAACCAGATACAGCTTATAGCATCCATTTACAATATTGGCAGTTCACAGAATATGTTATTCGAAATTGACAGTCTTATGGATCTTCTATGGAACTTTATCATCCGCGGAGGCGCTCTTTTCAGCGCGCTTGCAGTGCTTTTTGTAAACCGTCACTTTAGCATAACACTGATACGCTTTTTTGGAGGTCCGCGCAGGGACAGGGTTTTTTCAAGATTCCATGTTCATCCGCATATAATATGGCTGCTTTCGTTTACTGTAATTTTGATATTGGTCAGTAATATTTTTAACTGGACCATGTTTGGAATTATACTTTCAAATATAATGACCCTTTGCTTTTTAATGTATATGGCTCAGGGCTTGGGTATAATTCAGTTTTATACATTGAAATCAGGTTTTCCTTCTTTTCTTAGGTTTCTGCTTCCAATAATTTTTATATTATTGCTATTTAGTCCGGTCATTAATTTTTTATTGCTTGGAAGCATTATTATTCTTGGAATAGTGGAAAATTGGCTTTGATTGAGAATAAATAAAGGAGCTTGAGATGAAAGTTATTTTAAACAAGGATCTTGCTCCCCTTGGAGAAGAAGGGGATGTAAAGGATGTAAAACGGGGTTATGCAAGGAATTTTCTGTTTCCGCGGAATATTGCAGTTCCCTATAATGTACAGACAATAAAACTTTTCGAGGGCCGCAAGGCAGAAATTGAAAAACGCAAGCAGGAAAAACGAAATGATGCCGCAGGTTTAAAAGAAAAAATTGAAAGCCTGAATATTGAAATCACCATGCCTGCCGGAGCCAATGGAAAATTATACGGTTCAGTAACGAGCCAGACCATAGCAGAAGAACTTGCAAAACATGGTCATCAGATTGAACGTAAACGTATTGAGATAATAGGTGCTGCAATTAAAAGTGTTGGCAAGTACAAGTTTACTGTTAAGTTATACGAAAGTGCTTCAGCAGAAGTCAGCCTTACTGTTATTGGCCAGGAGATAAAGACTGAATCAAAGGCAAAAGCACCTGCAAGACCTCCCCGCAGGCGCCGGGATTCAGAAGCTGAGCCAGTAGCCAGCTCTGAACCGGACGGTTCTAAAGAGCCAGTTAATGAATCTGGTTCGCAGGAGTAAGACCTTAATAAAATGGCTAATGTGATAAACAGGATTCCTCCGCATAACGACGATGCTGAAAAAGCAGTATTGGGATCAATGCTTATTGATAAAGGAGCAGTAACTGTAGTTATCCAGATATTGAGGGCTGATGATTTTTATTCCACGGCAAATAGACACATATTCGAAGCCATTACAAGCCTTGATGTACAGGGAATTCAAGCAGATATATTAACCCTTAAAGGAGAGCTGGAAAAAAAAGGAAAGCTGGACGAAGCCGGCGGCATTGATTATATTGCAGGTCTAACCCATCTTGTTCCGTCAAGCGCCAATGCTGATTATTATGCCCAGATTGTCCAGGATTGTTCATTAAGACGCGGTCTTATACAGGCAGCAGGCATTGCTGGAAGCCGCGCTTATGATGAGACTACAGGGCCAAGATTAATACTGGAAGAAATACAGCAGCGCCTTTTTACATTAAGTGATACCAGAAGACTCTTTAGATATTCAAGAGCAGCAGAATCCATTAAGGGTACGTTTGAACACCTTTCATCTGTTTTTAGTAAAGGCCAGTATACAGGAATACCTTCAGGATTTGAAGCCCTGGACAAACTTACGTCAGGTTTTCAGAAAAAGGAATTTACAGTTATTGGCGCGCGCCCTGGAATGGGCAAAACTTCAATAGCCCTTAATATGGCTGCGCATATGGCCATAGAACTTAAAATTCCTGTTGCTTTTTTCTCACTGGAAATGTCGGATCGCGCCCTTCTTTTAAGGCTTATATCTTCTGAAGCTCGGATCGATTCACATAAATTCCGCACAGGATTTCTAAAAAAACAGGATTTTGCCAGTATGTTTCAGGCTGCGGACAGAATAAATCCAGCGCCGCTATATTTTATTGATATGCCAAATATTACCATTCTTGATATACAGGCAATGGCAAGGATGTTAAGAACTCAGGAAAAAGTAGAAGTAATTTTTATTGACTATATAGGCTTGATCTCTTCTGATAATCCAAGGCAGCCAAGGTTTGAGTTTATTTCTGATGTATCACGCTCGTTAAAAGGACTTGCCAGGGAACTCGATATACCTGTTATAGCCCTTTCCCAGCTTAGCCGTGATATGGAAAAGCAACAGAGAACTCCCAACCTGGCTGATATACGCGAATCTGGCTCCATTGAACAGGATGCGGACATGGTAATGTTTATAGACAGGGACAGAGAACTTGACAAAACAGAAGACGAAAAAGATAAAATTATAGGCCAGAAAGTAAAACTTAATGTGGCAAAAAACCGTAATGGGCCTACAGGAATTGTTGACCTGACTTATTTAAAGCCTTTTACAATGTTTGTGCCTTATATACCAGAAAGGCCCTTATAAAAAATAAATTATATATGATATAATAATATTTTAATGGAGGAAGTAATGGCTTTCATTGATGATTATGATTTTGAACTTTTAAAAAATGAAGCAGAAAAACTGGTAATTGATGAATTGGGAATTCAGCTAGAATCCTTTAAGGATGATCCAATTTGTACCTGCAATGATTGTGTTTTGGACATGGCTGCAATGGCTTTAAATATGGTTAAGCCTATTTATAGGGTTTCACTTCTGGGAACTTTATACGCTGCCCGCGCCATGGATGAAAAAAATTATGCCAAGAACATAAGGGAAACTGTTTTTAATGCTATTGAAAAGGTAAGAAAAAACCCAAGTCATGATGTTATGGCAGAGACAGACGAGGCAGAAGAATAAGGTTTTAAGAACCTGTAATTCTGCCGCTTATTGTTTCATTACTGGTAGCTGCGCTGCGAGGTCTTTCTAGAACCCAGTGGTTTTCATCAAACCGCAATATGGCAAGGATATTACCGGTGTCAGGATCATGCCAGACAATATTCCCGTCAGTATCAACTGATATAAAATAATTACCTGCATTAAGCAATATTATTGGAAGCCCTGAGCTTCTTTTTAAAAATAACCCGGAAGCAGCCTCAGTTGTGGCAATAAAAACACCTCTTGCCTCAGCCATGGCTAAATTGCCGGCATCTGAGTCAAATTCCAAAATTTCCCTGGAACGGCCGGGGTTTGCAGCATCAATGGCAAAAAATATAGTCCTAAAACCTGTGCCTCTTCTGCTAATGCCTGCTCCAAAAAAACCAGTAGAACCTCGAATAACTTTAATACCCAAATCTGCCTGTAAGGCCAGGGGAACAGTTTCTCCTGTAATAATGTTATATATTAAAAAAGCACTGTTTTGATTTGCTGCGCTTCTTCCTATAAGGATATTTCTTTCATCAATAAAAACAGCATCCTGCGCTCCTGGGACTATAGAAGAATGAATTATGTCTCCTGATTCATTATTTATTATACTTATGTTTCCTGCTGAATTAAGAAAAAGCAATAAATTATTATATATTGAAACAGCTCTAAAGGGAAATCTTATATTTAATTGTTCGATTAAATTATCCTGATTATTGGAAAAATTTATATAAAGAGGGTAAGAAGAAGTATTTTCAGAATGCCAGAATATAAAACTTTTATCTCCTGCACTGATTGAATTATGGTTCCCTCTTTCTGAGATCCTTAGATCCGGTCTTGAATAAAGCTGAGTAAAATCCAGGGGAATAAAACCCATAATGTTTTCTGTTAAAAAAGCCAGCTGATCAGAGCTTGCCGCAGCTGCAATTATAGGAGTACGGCTTCCGGAATCCATAATATTTACATTGCTGCCATTGCCAAAAATGATTATTCTGCCGTCCTGAGTACCAAGGGCTGCGGCGTTATCTGCAATCACTGCTCCTGTATTTATTGCAGGCAGGTTATGTGGAATATTACGGCGGCTGATCGATCTAAGGCGTCCAGGGCTTTCGATAATATAATGACTTATTAACGCAGGGTTATTCTGGACAGCCTCTGGTACAAGGCACATAAATTCAAGGCCTTCAGGGTTATGTGTAAATAAAATCCCGTTCCTTATTCCGCTTTCACGTATAATTATATTTCCGTTTATTGCATCAAGAACCACTAAACCATTTGAATCAAAACCTGCAAGAAAGCGATTGTTTCCAAGCAAAAGAGGAGATCTTATGTTTAAAGGAACATTAACAGCTCTTGTTTCTTCTCTTGTTTCAAGATCAAAGTATCTTAAAAAACCAGTATTAATATATGTCACCATGGACCGTTCAGAAAGACCTGTTGCTGCAAAACTTGCAGTTCCCTGGATAAAAGGAGAACCAAGTGATTCACCTGTTTCGCTGTCAAACCATTCTGTTCTGTTCCTGCCGGTAACAATTATAAACGATCCTCCGGCTGAATAAAAAACCTGATCTCCTCCAGGGCTAAATGCTTGTGTAAAAAGATTTTCTTTTTTTTCATAGTCCCATACAGAAATTCTTGAAAGGCCAGCATTGTTTACTTCCAAAAAAGCAAGTTCAGTTTTGCCCGGCCTTTTTACCATTCCTCTTATGGGACTAAAACTTATCTGAAACCTTTCGATAACCGCGTTTCTACTTATGTCCCATACAAGCAGAAAGCCGTCTTCTCCGCTGCTTAAAATCCTTTCATTATCATCAAAAATAATGGCAGTAACAGTACCGTTGTGGTGCGCTGGACGGGTTAGAGGATTATTTTGTGTCTGGGCAGTTAAATTAAAAATAACGCATAACAAAAATAAACATAATAGCGGGGGTTTGCCCCTCATTTTAAAGCCTCGTGGCGCATGGCATTTTTTACAGATATATAGGTTCTTGTAATTAAGGCCTTGTAGAGATCGCTTTTTGGGTTTGTTTTATATTCATCAGTGTATTTTTCATAAAGCGAAAATGGTACTTTCATCATGGCAACTTCATTTTCTTTTATACCATGTATATGAAACTCAAGTGAATCTTTATCCATGCCTATATACCAGATGTCAATTTCAGAGTCCGGGTAACTTTCTTCTGCTTTAAGATGCAAAAAATATTTGATTGCTTCAATGCCAATGGGTTCAAGCTTATCTCTGTAAACCAGAAGACGGTCGGCAAGTTCAGGATATCCGATAATTGTTTCAGTTCTTAAAGCTGTCTCTTCTTCTGTTTTGGCTTTGTCATCTTTTTTTTGCCTGTAAAACTCGCCGCGGTTTAATTCTGTAAAAACTTCAAAAACAAGATTTCTTGAGGGCCAGGCAATTTTTATATCAAATTCCGGTTTATGTTTTTTTCCGCAGCGCGAGCAGGTAAAATTTAAAAAACTGCCGTCAAGGATCTGGTCAATAATCTTTGGTTCTTTGTCAATGTCAATTTCTTCTGGTATTTCTTCTGTAAATTCAAAATCACAAAAGCAGTTAATTTTCTGTAACAAAATCTGCTCCTTTATCTTCGGGCTATAAACAGTATATCAGAAAATACAGCAAAGATCATCAGGGAGAATATCAATATTATTCCCACAGTCTGAAAAGCATTAACAAGCTTTGGATGCATAGGTTTACCGCGAACAGCTTCTATTGCATATAAAATCATCATTCCGCCGTCCAGGATAGGCAGGGGCAGAAGATTCATTACACACAGGGCAATGGAAATAAGGGCAAGGAAGTTGGCCATATAGCTTAAGCCAAGCCCAAGGCTCTGTCCAAAACCGCTTGCTGCAACGTCTCCGATCATATAGGTTATCCTGATCGGGCCTGACACAGCCTGTGTCAGATCAATACCCCTAAAAAGCAGGGAAAGGCTTCTGATAGTTGTGCTGGTTCTGTTCCAGGTATCCTGGGTTCCCCTTACAAGTGCTTGAAAGGGATTGAGCGGCGGATGAACAAGCCTTGAATATTGCCATATTATTCCCAGATCAGCTGCCCCATTATCGTTATACGAAAGAGCAAGCTGGCTTTGCATTATTTGATTGCCTCTTTCAAATTGAATATCAAGAAAGTCCGGCGTTTCTTCCATAATTGGAATTAATGCCACTGTATAGGGAAAATCCCTGCCATTTATACTTAATATCCTGTCACCTGCCTGTAAGCCAGCTCTTATTGCAGCTCCTTCTTCGCTGACAGCACCTATAACCGGCTCTGTCCAGTTAAGAACACCTATGCGGCCTGCACCTGTATTTCTGTCAAGAACCGGCGTAATCTCAAGGTCAAGAATTTGACCAGAACGTTCAACTTTTATTGGAAGCAAGGCTTCTGCATTAATGGCAATAATTTCCTGTAGATCCTGGAAATTATCTGTCCTTCTGCCGCGTACTTCAATAATCCGGTCTCCGGTTTGAAGCCCCGCAATATCAGCTGCATTTACTCCTTCTGTAATTTCAGAAAAAAGCACTATGCGGTTTTCAAGTGTATAGGTTTCAAAGCCAATTCCCCATATAAACGATAAAACCAAAATTGCAAAAATTATATTTGCAAAAGGTCCTGCAAAATGAACAATAATTCTGCGCAAAGGACTTACAGCAAGAAAACTTCCCTTTTCCGGTGCTTGCAGAGAGATTGAGTTTTTATCATAGTTTGGTAGATCTTCCTGATCCTTCATTTTGCAATAACCGCCTATTGGAAACATGCCAAGCCGGTATTCTACGGCACCTATTTTTTTCTTTAAAAACGGTTTTCCCCAGCCTATTGAAAAAGCTTCAACATCAATACCAGAAAGCCGTGCAGCTATAAAATGTCCTAGCTCATGAACAAAGACCACTATACCAAGCCCAAAAAGGCCCAGAGCAATTCTAATTATTGTCATTATCATTTACTACTCCTGGCTTGCAATGCCATTTCCCTTGCCATTTTATCAGTTTTTAGGATTTCATTCAAATCAGGCTCTTTGCATTTTTTTGGCCATTCATTGTTATTTAAAACATACCTGACAATGCGAGGTATTTCAAGAAAGGGAATTCTTTGTTCAAGGAACTCATTTACAGCAATTTCATTGGCTGCATTGTAAATTACCGGATGAAGCAGGCTCATTTCCAGAGCTTTATAAGCCAAAGACAGCATGGGAAAACGATCTACATCAGGTTTAATAAAGTCTAGGCTTAATCCTTCAAGATCAAGGGGTGCAAATGTTTGCGCTGCAATTTTAGGCCAATAAAGAGCATTGTGAATGGGGTTACGCATATCAGGTTTTGACATTTGTGCATAAATACATCCGTCTTTAAGGCGAACCATTGCATGAATAATGCTTTGGGGATGAATAATAACTTTGATTTTATCCAAAGGAAACCCAAAAAACCTTGAGGCTTCAATTACTTCAAGTCCCTTGTTTGCCAGGGTAGCAGAGTCAATTGTAATCTTTGGCCCCATGTTCCAGGTTGGATGGCTAAGAGCGTCTTTTGGTGTAATATTGGCAAGTTTTTCTTTGCTAAAATCAAGAAAAGGCCCGCCAGAAGCTGTAAGTATTATTTCATCAATATTTTCTATACCATGAGCTTGAATTAATGTGAAAATTGCACTGTGTTCAGAGTCTACAGGAATTATCTTTGCATTTTTTTCTTTTTCAAGGCCAAGTACAAGATGGCTTGCCATTACAATTGATTCCTTGTTTGCAAGTGCGAGTGTATAGCCTTTTTCAAGAGCAGCTATTGAAGGTTCAAGACCAGCTGCCCCGGAAATCCCGTTAATTACAATATCAGCATTGCAAGCAGAGATTGCATCAAGTAAACCCTGCTTGCCAAAATAATCGATTTGATTTCCAGGATCATTTTCAGGGGTTTGGGATGAACTGCTTAGAGCCAATATAGCTTTTGGGAATTCATTTTTTAATTTTAATAGGGATTTATAATCAACGTGTGCAGAAAATAATACAGGCTCAAAGTTTCCTTCACGTAATACTTGAAGAGAACTAATTCCAATTGAACCACTAGCACCAAGAACTGCAATCTTTCTCATTATAATTAAATAAAAAACAATATACTTAAAATAAAATAATATACAGGAGCTGCAAGACAAATAGAATCTATGGAATCAAGAATACCGCCGCGTCCTGGAATTAATATGCCTGAATCTTTAATATTTGCGCTTCTTTTAAGAACAGATTCACCAAGGTCTCCAAGAATTGAAGCCTGGCCAGTTAAAAGACCCAGAATAACTCCTGATAATAAAGGCATATTTATTGTTGAAACAAAAATATCCGGAAAAAGCATAACTGCAATAAAACCTGCTGCTACAGAAGCAAAAAGACCTCCAATAAAACCAGCTATGCTTTTTTCAGGACTTGCTGGTATTAATCCGCGGTTATTTTTACCAAAAAGCATTCCGCAAGTCCATGCAAGAGAGTCATTCAGGAATACCATGAGTATAAAGACAGCAAGAATAATTTCTGAATTATGAAAAAAAGACAAAATTACAACCCAGGAAAGAAAAAGCCCGGGGTAAATCATTGTTAAAAACCCTGCTGCTGTTCTGTTAATAAAATTGGCTTGTTCTTCCTTGTTGGAAAAAATGCGTGAAACAATAAGCCAGAAAGCAGCAGCCATAACTATCAGGAAAAACCCCAGTTCTCCGATTAGGTTAAAACTTACAAAGAGAACAGCAAGTATGGGGAAAATACCTCCCAAAATGCCTGCTTCTAAAGGCGGAATATAAAGGTTTTTTTGCTTAAGTATGTTTTGAAATTCCAAAGCCCCAAGTATAGATGTAATAATTACCATAGTATTAAGGAGAAGATGATTTTTATAAGGGAAAAACACAACAAGTGCTGTTAAAAGAGGAAGTCCCAGGAAAAAAATTAACAGTCTTTGGATTAGTTTTTTCATTTATTTTTTTCTTTCTTTGTTGTATTGGAACTCTCTGCTCCAATGCTATTACCAAAACGGCGTTCACGGTTTTGATAAGACTCTATTGCCCTGGATAAATCATTTTCAGTCCAGTCTGGCCATAGTTTATCCGAAATATAGTATTCTGCATAGGCCCCTTCCCATAAGAGAAAGTTACTTGTTCTGAATTCCCCGGCAGTCCTTATTATCAGGTCAGGATGAGGTATATCCGGGTTATCCATGTTTTGACTTATGATTTCTTCGTTGATTTTTTGTGCAATATTGTCTTGAAAACCGTTGTTTTTTTCAATTATGCGCTTGATTGCCCGTACAATTTCATCACGCCCCCCGTAATTTAGAGCCATAATTACCTGCATACCATCAAAATTCTGTGTTATTTCAATGGTTTTATCCAGTTCTTCAAGCACATCCTTTGGCAATCCTTCGCGGTTTCCAGCATGTCTTACCCTGATACGGTTTTTTATGCTGAATTCCCTTTCCTCCCTAAGATACTTTATTACAAGGTTCATAAGAAAGCCAACTTCATCAGCTGTACGCTTCCAGTTTTCAGTGGAAAATGTATAAAGGGTAAGGTATGAAAGGCCCATGTCACTGGCAGCCTTGACAATACGCTTGCCTGCCTTGAGCCCTTCCAAATGCCCCTGAGTACGAATCAAACCCCTCTCCAAAGCCCAGCGTCCATTGCCATCCATTATGATCCCAACATGGCTGGGGAGAGCAGTATGAGGATTTTTTTTATTATCCACTAAACTTCCATGATCTCTTTTTCTTTTTTTTCCAAAATCTGGTTTATTTGCGAAATATAGTTGTCTGTCAGTTTTTGCAAATCTTCTGCTGTCTTTTTTTCCTGATCCTCTGTAATTTTGGAATCTTTGAGAAGTTTTTTTAGTTCGTCATTTCCATCCCGTCTTATATTGCGTATTGTAACCCTGTATTGTTCAGCCTGGTTTTTGGCCTGTTTTGCAAGGTCTTTTCTGCGTTCTTCTGTAAGCGGGGGAATTGAAATACGAATTACCTTGCCATCATTTGAAGGATTAAGGGATAATTCAGAGCTGCGTATGGCTTTTTCTATTTCACCAATAAGGTTTTTATCCCAGGGCTGGATCACAACAAGCCTTGCTTCCGGGATAGTAATATTTGCAACCTGGTTTAAGGGAGTTTTTTCTCCATAACTATCAACCCTTATTTTGTCAAATAAAGTAGCAGAAGCGCGGCTTGTTCTTAAAGCCGAAAACCCGTCATTCAGGTTTTGTATGGATTTCTTCATCTTTTCTTCAGATGCAGAAGTAATTTCGTACATTATACCCCTACCTTAAGATATACATATTCTGAAATGGAAATTACTGCCCCAACTTGCTTGTTAATGCCTTCAAGTGCCTTGGCCACAGTCAGTTTTTCGTCTTTGACATAACCCTGATCCATAAAGCAGATATCTGCAAGGTATTTTGAAACCTTGCCTTTAAGGATATTTTCAATAACCTGGGCTGGCTTGTCTTTCATTTTTTCATCCATTTCCATCTGTTTGCGGAAAATTTCTTCCTGTTCCTTTATATGCTCTGGATCGATTTTACTGCGATCCAGGGCCATGGGGTTAAAAGCTGCTATATGAAGGGCAAGGGTAAAGATAAATGCTTTGGTTTCTTCTTTTTGGAAAACTTCGGGTTTGTCAGCCTTGCACTTGATGATAATGCCAAGTGTACCTTCGCCGTGTATGTAGTTTACAAGATATTCATCTGAGGCAGCTTTGATTTTCTTAATGCGGTTAAGACTCATCTTTTCCCTGATCTTGGTTGCAAGATCAGTTACCTTTTCATTGAGCTCTGTGTTGATTTTTCCTCCAGGCTCAAGGTCTTTATCATCATAATTATTTGCAAGAACCTGCTCTGCAATGCTCTCGCCAAGCGCAATAAAATCCGGATTGCGCGCGACAAAATCCGTCTCTGATACCATTTCAACCATTACCATAGCGGAATTGTCGTCTTTGGTTTTGATTGTTACCTTGCCTGCTGTTGTTGCCCTTGTTGCACGTTTTTCAAGCGCAGCCAGACCTTTTTCCTTAAGAATTTTTTCTGCTTTACCAAAATCCCCGTTTGTTTCCACAAGGGCATTTTTACATTCCATCATTCCAGCTCCGGTTTTTTCACGGAGCGATTTAACATCCTGAGCGCTAATATTCGCCATATTTTTATAACTCCTTAAATTTATCTTAGGATACTTTTTAAAACTTCAGTTTTAAAAAGTTTTCTTACCCTGGAAGAAAATCGATGTTACAGTAATTCTTTAAATTACAAGTTATTGACGATTTTCTTCAAGACAGCTATGAAAACCCATATGGGGTTTTTAGAGCTGTCATTATGCGTCCTCGTCGTAGACCCCGTCTACATTTAAAGGCAGCTTGTTATCATCCTCTGCATCAGCATCTTCATGTTCCGGTTCTGCTTTTTCTTCAGACTCTGCGGAATATGATTCTATATCAATTTCACGATCTTCTTCCTTAACAGAAACATCGCTCATCATTTCATCAAAATCCTCGTCTTCGTCCCCAAGTGTTTCAATGATTCTAAGGCCCACTTCATTGTCAGCTTCAACAACAGCATTTGCAATGATCTGTGTAAAAAGCGTTATTGCGCGTATTGCGTCATCATTGCCGGGAATGGGGTAGTCAATTCCGTCCGGGTTGCAGTTTGTATCAACAACAGCAACAATAGGAATTTTCATGCGCTGTGCTTCTGCAACTGCAATAGATTCCTTGCGTGTATCAATGATGAAGAGTATGCCCGGAGGATCCTTCATTTCCTTGATGCCTCCAAGGTTTTTTTGGAGTTTTGCTCTTTCCTTGCCAAGGCTGGAAATTTCTTTTTTTGTCAAGTTTTCGAATGTGCCGTCAATTTCCATTTTTTCCAGTTTTTTAAGTCTGAGCAATGATTTTTTTATTGTTGAAAAGTTTGTGAGCATACCGCCGAGCCAGCGGTTGTTTACATAGAACATTCCGCATCTTTCAGCTTCTTTCTGGATTGCCTGCTGAGCCTGTTTTTTTGTGCCGACAAAAAGAACCGATTTGCCTGATGCAACTACCTTGCGTACTGCATCAAAGGCGTCCTTTATGGACTGAATTGTCTTTTGGAGATCGATAATATGGATCCCATTACGTTCCGCAAAAATGAATTTTTTCATCCGCGGATCCCAGCGTTTTACCTGATGCCCGAAATGCACACCTGATTCGAGCAGGTTTTTCATGGTAACTACCGCCAAAGTTTCCTCCTTCTTCCTGATCACCTAATTTGAGTATAAGTGTTCGAGGTCCGTCCCTGTATCACATTGTCTTTGTCCGCTCAAGCAGACATGACAAAGGAAAATTGATAAAAAACCTTCGGTTTTTTATCTTGAGAGTTTTGACTATGTCAAAACTCTATGCATTATCCCAATAAGGGTAGCTGTTACGCTTTAATATGTCATAAAACTCTTTTAATGGCAAGCCCACAATGGAAGAATATGAGCCATTTATATTTGTAATAAAACAAGAGGCTAAGCCCTGGATTTTATAAGCACCTGCTGCTCCTTTCCATTCATTTGTGTCCAGATACCAATTAATTTCATCCTCTGTCATTGGGCTAAAACTAACAATGCTTGTATTGGAACAGCAGTCAAGGACATTTTTTGCTTCATTAATGAGTGAAATAGCAGATATTACCTTATGGCTCTGGCCTTGAAGGGATAAAAGCATTTTTCGCGCATGTTCCCGATCCTGAGGTTTGCCAAACACTGTTCCATCAAGAGAAATAACTGTATCAGCCCCCAGAACCCAGGTTTTTTTTGTTTTTTCCAGTGTACTGCTGACTTTTTTTGCTTTTTCCATGGCAAGTTTCTCAACAGCCAAATGTAATTCAAGGCTATTATCAAGATTTTCATCAAGATCTGCAGGAATTACTCTAAAAGGCAAACCCAAAATTTCAAAAAAAGTCTTACGCTGCTCTGAGGCAGAAGCGAGTATTATTGTTTCCATGTTTCCTGTTCGAGTCCCGCATTTTTTGCATACAGTAGCATTCTCGACAGACGCGGGACTCGAACCCACCACCTTCAGCTCCGGAGGCTGACGCTCTATCCAGATGAGCTAGTCTGTCTTAGGGCTTATTGAGCCTTAGGACTGGGCTGACCAAAAAGTCACTTTACTTCCTGGCCAGCCTGAATATTAGCCTTTTCTAAGAACTGCGAACTCCGAACCCTAAGCTTCGATAGTTCGCTTAGTTTTGGAAAATCCTAAACCTAGATTCTAAAATAAGCCCTGACCTGGAAACTGAATGTATGGTTAGCCATAGTATTTTGTCCCCATACAGGCAGGAAATAACTTGCTTTGAATTCCATTGGCAGAGGCATTCCCATGAAAAAGGCAGATACATTTGGCCTTACAGTGAAAAGTATGGAACTTGGGTTGGGATTTGCTAATGCATTAGCATTAGCACCAGTAGCAAGAGCTGTACCAAATGGTCCGCTACCAATAAAAGTAGGTTTTAGACCTGGGCTGTATGACAAGTTAAAAGGAAGGCCTGCATTGATCTGTATTCTTGAGTCTGTAAATGTTTGTGTAAAAACAGGTTCAATTTCAAATGTAAGATCAAAGCCATAATTTACCTCGCCTCTTAATGAATTGCCAGAAGGTAATTCTGTTAGCCCAGCCTGTTCTAGTATATCTTGATATATATCAAGTGCTGGTAGTCCGACATCTTTTAAATCTCCCTTTATGGGATAAAGGATAAGCTCATTATAAAGATTGATAAAAAAGTTTTCATTTACAATGATATCAAAATAAGACCTAAGTCCAAAGCCAAACACATGTTTATCTATTGTAGCAAAAGTATAGTCATTTCCTCTGGCTGCGTTTCTGGCCTGTTCTTCAAAGTCAGGGCCAGGCAAGGGGATTTTTACCCCAGGTGCAATAGCTATACGTGCTGCATTTGAACTTAATGGTGCGTTGGGTCCCATTAACTGCATTTTTGCACCTACAAAGATGTCTCCCATATCTCTGAATCTTGCAGTTGGAGGGCCAGGCAATTTATATTCTGACATAATATTAAAACCAGGTACCCATTGGATTGCAGCTGTGATCCAGTCGTTGATCCCGTATTCCACAGCAGCACCCAGATTAAACATAAAAAGATCAGGTGTGGTTACACGTTCTCCATTTCCATCAAAGCTACTGCTGCCAAAAATTAAAGTAGGGGCAAGGTAAACACGGCCTGTGCGTGCTGGCATTACCTTGGCATCTTCTGCAAAAAGAGCAGTGCTTAAAATCATAAATACAAAAACAAAAACAAGAAATTTTTTCATAATATCCTCCGATTTTAAATCTGATATTTTATAGTATTATAATTTTTTTCTTATTGTCAATGTTTGGGTAGCGACAATATTATTATTAGCGTGTTATAAATATTTATGGATTTTCTTGACAGTACATATATTAATGCATGCAGGCAAGCATATTACAAAAAAACTTGAGCCTGAAACAATAATTTCCAGCCTTGAACAGGGAGGGTCAATTGCTTCAAGCCTTGAACATTTTGAACCAAGGCAGTCACAGCTCGACCTGATGCGCCTTGTTATAAGGGCTTTTAACGAGGACTCTCTCGCTGCTGCTGAAGCTGGGACCGGGGTAGGGAAATCCTTTGCCTATCTTTTGCCTGCCATGTGTTTTGCTTTATTGAATAAGGAAAGGGTTGTAATTTCAACAGCAACAATAACATTACAGCAGCAGCTTTATGAAAAAGACATTCCCTTGGTTGCATCAGCACTGCCTTCAATATTAGCCAGCCTTAGTGGTTCTGGCTCAGCAGCAATTACCAAACAATTTAAAGCCGTGCTTGTAAAGGGCAGGGGGAATTATGTATGCAAAAGACGTCTGGAAGAAGCTCTAAAAGATCCGCCTCATCTTTTTCCATCTGATAATAATGAACTTGAAAACCTTAATGCCATACATGTTTGGGTTGAAAAAGCTGAAACAGGCAGCAAGTCTGAACTGAACTTTGTTCCCCAGGAGAGCCTGTGGTCAAGAATCTGCTCTGAAGTGGATCTGTGCATGGGCTCCCGCTGTAATTGCCGTGAAACCTGTTTTGTCATGACTTTGCGGCGCGATGCAGCAGACGCGGACATACTTGTTGTAAACCATCACCTGTTATTTGCTGATCTTGCAGCACGTTCTGACAGTGCTGGTTATGAAAGCACGGTTGTTTTGCCGCCATATACACGTATTATCATTGATGAAGCGCATAATATCGAAGAAGCAGCCACTTCATTTTTTTCTGATGAATTCAGCCGCATAGGTGTTTTTCGAAACCTCTCAAGGCTTTACAGGAAAAAGCGCAGGGGAACAGCCAGAAGCGGGCTTTTAATACGCCTTGAAGCCCTGCTTGGCAGCAGCATTGTTTCTGAAAATCGCATTGCTGACAGTATCGAGAATATACGCAAGGCAATGGATGATCTTGACGAAGCTGCTGTTGAACTCTGCTTCCATGATGGAGTGTTTCGCTTAACACATATTAAGGATGAGATAATAAACTCAAGAATAAAAACCAATTTTATCTTTGTAAGAAAAAATATTAATATATTTACAAGCCTTGTGAATGAAATGCTTGAACAGATTCCAGAAGAAAAAAGCAGTCCAGGTGTAAAAATATCTGATACAAGTAATTCAATTGAAAGTTTAGTCTGGGAAATAAAATCAATAATACGTTATTTTGAAAATATTGCAAATCTGTGTTCATCGTTTATGGAATACAAAGAAAACCCGGACAAGGTTTTTTGGATAGAAAAAAATACAGGTCATCAACAAGGTTCAGCTTGGGCCAGGTTTTCACAAACCCCTCTTGATATTGCGCATGATCTTAAAGAATCGCTTTTTGATGTTTTTAAAACCGTGGTCTGTGTTTCTGCTACACTGACAATAGGCCAGGGCCAGGATTCATTTAATTTTTGGAAAAACCGTTCTGGTCTTGGTCTTGTTGAAAAAAAGCAAGCTCTTACAGGTGTTTTCCCTTCACCCTTTCCCTACGATACATCTGTCCTGCTTGGTGTTCCAATGGACGCGCCATTGCCAACAGAACCAGGTTACAGCACTTTTGTTGACAGTGCTTGCACTGATTTGATAGAAATTGCAGGAGGCAGTTCCTTGGTACTTTTTACTTCATACACTTCATTAAAAAGTGCTTATGAAACAGCAAAGCCAAGGCTAAAAGAAATTGGAATACCTGTATTTAAACAGGGGGATGATGATCGTTCAAGACTTTTAAAGACATTTCTGGAAGATTCGTCCAGCGTGCTTTTTGCAACAGACTCTTTCTGGGAAGGCGTTGATGCGCCAGGTGATACCCTGCGTTTGGTGATACTCGCAAGGCTTCCTTTCAAAACCCCCAATGACCCGGTTTTTGAAGCCAGATGTGAAAAGCTGGAACAGGAAGGTTTTAATTCCTTTATGGATTTTTCCCTGCCAGAAGCTGTAATGAGATTTAGGCAGGGTTTTGGCCGTCTTATGCGGCGCTCATCTGACAGGGGCATGGTTGTTGTGCTTGATTCAAGGCTCTTGAAAAAATCATACGGCCGCATATTCCTTGATTCCCTGCCAAAAACCCGCAGCTGTTTTAATGAGCTTAAGAACCTGCTACGCAATGCAGAGGATTTTTTGTATTGATGTTTTTTTCAAAATTTATTTGCCGCTGTCAAACACAGTTTCACCAATCGCAAACTTTTCTATGTCAATAGCAAGCTGGTATTTTTCAAGAGCCTTTTTCTCTCGTTCAAGTTCAGTAAATGAATAAACCTCATTATTGTTTTCGTCTAATGATATTTCCGGCATGCTGTATGTTCCCATTTCTTTTATAATTTTATCAATAACATTATCAATATTATATTCACGGCTCTGTGTTTTTTCAAGGTTTTTCTTTTTTATTGAAAGAGGAGAATCCCATATCTTGAAAAAAATAAACTTTCTTGAGTTTTCATAATGTAATGTTTTATTTTTTTTATTTAAATATTGTTTTCGCAGAATTGGAATTAACCAGAACAGTAAAGAAAAGGCAAGTGGAATAATGCCAAGGACTATTGGTATTAAAGGCAATGGGTTTATAATAAAAAAAACAGAAATAAAAACATATACAAGTGAATAAATATAACTGCTTTGTTCAGTTATTATATTTCCTATGCTTGCTGATGAGTATAAAAAATAAATGCCAAACACAAGGTTAAAGGCATTTATAATATTAAACCAAAAATTCATTTTTTCCGGGTTTGAAGAAAAAGTCTCTTTTGTTTTATAAATTAAAAGCGAAGCCGCACTTAAGCCCTGGGGTTTTTTGCTTGTTTTTTCTGAGCTTAAAAGTATTTCATTAAAACAATAGACTACGGTTCCGTCTTCTGTTGCTTCCGGGCTTCCGTTAAACTCAACACAAAAAGCAGTAATGGCTTTTTCAGCTTCTGCAGGGCCAAGGCCGCTTATTATCATAAATTCAGGGAGCGAGATTACACCGCAATTTTCCTTTAGATATTTTAAAAGGATTCGTTTATTCTCCTCTTCCCATCCAGAATTAGGATCTCCATCACCAAACACAAAAGAAAAGATCGCCTTGTGCAAAGGTTTGCCAGGCATAGAAGGTTTTGCATATGATGTTCTGCCATAAGGGTCTCTTCTTTGATTATATGATTTTGTCAGTTCAGAATAAAACCAGAGCCGCATAATCATGTTAAAAATACTCATGGAAAAAGCCATGTTCCCGGAGCTGCCCCTGCGGGAGCTGTTTCTTCCTGAACTTGCTGCCATGGAAAGAAAAATACTTGCCAGGGCTATTGTCATAAACAAAAGAAAATAACCAATAAGCATTATCATGATCCAGAACTTGAATAAGAGTATGCTCATTTTTAATGAAAAAACGATTAGCTTTTCTGTAAATCTTTTAATGCAGGGCCCCAAACCCCTGTATCTGCTTGTGAAACCCTGTGGGAATGAATAAAGTATTTCTCCTGATTCTGTAACTTCAAGTCTTCCGGAAAACTCATGTGCTGCAACTGGAACCAGGTTTTTGACAGTGGACAGGGGCAGGGCAGTACAGGCAGCAATGTCAGATATTGTTGCCCCTTTTTTTCTTGTCTTAAAAGAGCGGATTATTTTATTATATGATTTGTCATATATTTTATTTTTTGAATTTTGCATCGTATTTTTCTATAACTGAAGCAAGGCTAAGACAGCTGAAGTAATCCTTAATGGTATTTGTCATTTCCATTAAAACCTGATGGCTTATACATTCTTTTTCCCGTGAGCATTGTTTCTTTTTTTTATTGCAAAGGGTCAGATTAAGGTCTTCTCCTGCGGCATCAAGAATTTCCTTAAGGTTTATTTTTTCAAGAGCACGGCTAAAACAAAAGCCTCCTCCTGGTCCGCGTATGGATTCTACAACTCCTGCTTTGCGTAATTTATAGAATATCTGCTCCAGAAAAACCGGTGAAATATCCTCGGTCTCTGACAAACGGCTTATTGAAATTGGCTTCCCGTCTTTACTCAGTTTTGCCAGAGCCAGAGAAGCCCTAAGGGCATAACGCCCCCTTGTTGTAAATCTCATAATAAAAGCCTCATAATATTAAAGATAAAACAATATTGAATTTAATTAAAGCCTTATGATACATTATTTTTAATGAATAAAATAATTCTTAAAGCAGAAGATCTTGATGGTTATCTTACAGCAAATGACAGAAATTACCTGGAACAGCTTGATAAAATTTACCGCGAGGTAATGAGCAGTTTTTCCATTCTGGATAAAAGCAGGCTGGAAAAGGAAAAGCAAAAAGAAGAAACCAATCTTATACGCCTTTTTACTGATATGGGTACCATAATGCAGGAAATCTGCAAAGACGAGGCTGGCCTTGAGGTTTATTCATTTAAAATGCCACAGGAAAGCCACCCTGAGGCTTCAAGGCTTATTGCAAAGCTACGCGATTTTAGAACCCCTAATGAGGAATTTGTTTACTATATCCAGCGCGCTTATGAGATGCTTTTTAAGCTGGCTTATGGCGCTGCCACAGGGGAAAATAAAAATTACCTGATAGTCAAAACCCCGGTTGATATTCCTGTGCAGAATTTTGCAGTTCATAAAATAACAAATATAGATGAAAAAATAGAAAATACTGTAATGTGTGTAATGCTGCGCGGTGCTCTTTTGCCTTCCATGATTATGTCAAAGGAGATACAGGAGTATTCTTCCCATGGATATGTTACGCCGTTTGCGCTTTTTAAAATATTCAGGGATGAAAAAAAGCATGAAAACGACATGGAATATATTCTTGACCTTGATAAATCCTATTTTAACAAGGAAGCTCTTGACGGCAAGGATTTGATTTTTGCAGACCCAATGAACGCAAGCGGAGGCAGCCTTGTAACTGTTGTAAAATATCTTTTAAGCGAGGGAATAAGACCAAAATCCATACAGTTTTTTAATGTAATTTCCGCGCTAAAGGGTGCTTTACGGGCAGTACGCGCCCTTGATAATTGCCAGGTTTATACTCTGTGGATGGATCCTGTTTTGAATGAAAACGCGTATATTATGCCTGGTCTTGGAGATGCAGGGGATCGCATTAATGGCAGGGATATTGAAAATTATCCCAGAAATATTATACAGCTGGTGGCTGATTATGGTTCAAATATAGCAAGGCTTTACCGCGCTCAGCTAAGGGAAATAGAAAACATGGTATTGAATACCAGGTAATTATGAAAAAAGATTTTATTAGAATTATTTTTATTGTGATAATTTCTCTTGCTTTTTCGCTTGAGCTTGTATCATGCGCATCGCAGGCAGCTTCAGCAGAAGAATATTTTACAATTGGCATGGCTTATTATGAACTGGGTCAATTCCAGGAAGCAGAGCAATGGCTTTTGCGTGCAGCTTCTGCTGACAGAACAAGAGTAGCTTCTGAATATAATCTTGGACGCATTGCTTTTGAAACAGGCCGCTTTTCAGATGCATCAAGGCATTTTGAAAATGTTCTTGACCGTGATCCGGATAATATTATTGCACTCAAGGCAGCTGCTTATACAAGAATCAGAACAGGCGATCTTGAAATGGCAGAATCATTTTATTTAAGGGTTTTGGCTTTGGTTCCGGAAAGCTCGGATGACGGGTATAATTACAGCCTTGTACTGTATGCCCTGGGAAAATATTCTGAATGTGAACAAGTGCTATTAAGATATGCTTTTGCTCTGGATGAAAACCATGATTCCCTGCTTTTACTTGCCAGAGCCAGGGCAGCACAAGGCAAGGTTGAAGCAATAGATGATTTTGCCTTATGGATAAACTTAAGCGATATGCCAAACCCTAAAGTCCTTCATGAATATGCTCTTGTACTTGAAAATGCTGAACTCTATGCCCTTGCTCTTGAAAACTTCCGATCAAGCCTTGAATCAATGCCTTCTGATTTGCATAACCTTGAGAGAAATCAGGTTCGTTTTGACATAGCCCGTGTGCTGTTTATTGCAGACCCTGGAAATACAGAAGCAATGGCTGAATTATCAATGGCCATTACCGAAGGCTTTGATACAGATACAGCACTCCAAGTTCTTAGAAGTGATCACAGAATAAGCTCTGAACAGATTAATGAAATTGAACGTGCCTTATTTGATTAAAATTAAAACATTATCAAAAGACTTGTACCAATTGTAGCCATTACCCTAAAAACATTTAATGATAGATCATTACTAAAACCTAACTTTGCATAAGCTGACAGGTTTAAACGGCCCAATATGCGTACTATGGATTCATGTCCCAATGTAAGAGAAAAACTGGAAGATGAAGATGAAATGCCTGGAATATATTCATACATAAACTCAAGACTTTCCCTTCGAAAAAGTTCATATTCTTCTTTACCAAGTTCAGCAAGCGTAAGCCAGGAACTTTGTGTTCCGGCAGCATTCATTAATGTTGCATATATGTTTCCAAGAAGTGTGGTTTGCATGGGAGAAGTCCAGACAAGGCTGAGTGAGTCTGTAACCCTGTTTCTGTCTGTAATAAAGTTTGCAGAACTTATTGTAAGTACATGACCCAGGCTTAATTCACCTCCTTCAAAACCAAAAAATAAAAGTTCCTGGCTGGCTTGGAAGCGGTATGTCACCCTTTCATTGCGGGGTATTATGACTGAGGTTTCAAGAGAGTGTTCGATTTGGTCAAAAGCATAAAATGTAAATAATGGTACTGAGCCAAGAGCGCCGAATAAATTTACAGAGCTGAAATTCAAAGCAGCTCCAATATTTAATGTGTCAGAAAGAATATCCATTCTTTGATCAAGCAAGCGGTTTAAGCGGAGCGAAATTCTTGACGGAATATAAAGAGATGAGACTGAATAGTTTTCCGGCATAAGAAGTGATACTTCAAAAAGCTCAGAAAATCTTGCAGAGTTAAAAAATGCATTGGGATGCAGATCAGAATTCGCATGTATCATTGTATCCTGTAGATCAGGAGTAAAAAGTGAATAAAAAGGAATACTGAACATCATGGGAAGGCTGTCACTTGCTGCATCGCCAAAACGCTGGAAGTCGTCACTAAAATCCCTTCCGTCAAAAAAAACATTTCGCCTGTATTCCCTCTGTTCACGGATCATAAATGCATAAGTCCTGGAATTAATTTCCAGTTCAAAAGGAATATCAAGTCTTAAAAGAGTTCCTGATATTGTTGATTTATCAATATTAAAAAACGATGTGTTTCCTTCACCAAACAAACGCAGGCCAAGGGCTTGAGTTCCCAAATCTGTACTTAAGTGTACGCGGGCATTTCTTATTAATGCATCTTCTCCCATATTTGGCATTAATGGCTGAAAGCTGGTGATCCACACAGCACCATAATTGTAAATATTATCCTGAGTCTCGGTTATTTCAAGCCAGCCTGCGTTTACTCCCATGGAAAAACCCAATGGAAACTCTGACATTCTGTAACCTAATGAGCTTTGCCATCTTCTGTCATACCTTAAATCCCTGTAATTTAAATTTCCATGTAATAAAAAAGTAAACGGTGAACTTAATGAGAAGGAAGCATCGTGCCTAAAAAAATCAGCCCCGGGATCAAGATCAAAAGAATCCTGTAATCTTAATGGACCAAAACCTCTTGAAAGACCATGCCCGGCTCTCCAGTTATAATCAATATCAGGACTGTATGAACGGGATTGAAGTGAAAATGAATAATACCCGCTTGTATCAATGCCAAGAAGATCCAATTCAAGCCTTGTCCTGTTATTCAATCCTAAGGAAGAGCTTGTTCCTTCTTCAAAGGGATTTCCTGCAACACCTGATTCCATTGACATTGATACATTTAAATTCTCGATTACAGCAACATTGCCTACAGAAACTATAGTACCAGGAAGCCTATAATCAATACTCCCGCCGGCATTTAAACGGTATGATGATATTGCCTGTTCAAGAATAATTTCATCAAATGCAATATTTCCATCAGGAAGACTGGCAGCTCCTGGAATTACAAGAAAAGCAATGTACAAAGAACTTGTATCAACAAGATTTGGATTTGTTTTTAATGAAGAACCTGAAATTAAATTCCCGTCAATATAAATTCCCTGATCATTGCCCTGATATCTTATTTCTATTTTTGCCCATTCTCCTGGACTTATTCCATGATTTACCAAAGCTTGCAATGGAATCTCAGCATCTATAATGCTTTCCCGTGTATTATTAAAAGAATAAGGTCCGTGACCTATAAAAAAACGCAGCATAGCAGCATCAAGATCATTCTGATTTGCCGCATTATCAGCTCTGGGCCGCCGGACAAAGAAACTTAAAGACTTGTAATTATTGAGCGGCAAATTGCTTAATCTATGATCAGCTCCAGGCCCGTATGTTGGATTTAAATTATCCCATTTAAGTTCCAGAACCCTGTTTGCCCTTCCTTCTGAATGGAAACGTCTTATAAGGTCACGGTATTTTGAGTTTTCCAACCTGTTTTGAGTAAATTCAATGGTTTCCAATGCATTAACTATATTGCTTAGAGAAGAAATTTCAGCAGGATTTATATTATTATTGTCAACTGTTATTGGCCTCCATCCAGCGCCTTTTATAATAGGCGGAGCCAGTATTACTCTTCCGCTGACAGTATTTGCGCCTGATAAACCCGGAGCACTGATAAGTATGCGTATGTAATTTGCACCCTGTAAACTTCTTCTGTCTTCATCTGTAAGGTTTATTATTGCTAATCTTCGTGTATTATTGTTGACAGGTATATAATTTGGATCAAGCGGATCAAATTCATACATGATCCTTTCCATTAGCATATATTCATTTTCATACACAATGGAGTCTTTTTCAGCTAATCTTCCTGCCTGGAAAATAACTATCATTTCATTTGAAGTATCACTTATATTTAAAAACCTGAATGGTATTTCAATTTCCTGTGCTCTTTCAAGTAAAGAGCTGTCCATGCCAAGAGGTATTTGAAAACCTGTCCAGTTTTCATTGGAATTAAGCGAGAATTCTGCTGCAAGAACCTGAATACCTGTTCCTACAAAAGCAGTGTCCATGGCAGGGTAGGGCCCGCTTTCACTTGCTACAACAGGTGCAGAAGATAATATGTTTATATATGATGAACCACCAAATAATGAAGTGTCCCTGAAATTCCTGTAAACAAGCGGAGCACGGTTATTTAGATCAGGTGAAAACAATGGATATAGGGCCTGTAATATTGGAGATCTTGGCGGAGATGATATAAATGATCCCAGAGGCGGCAGATCAAGCAGAACTTCGTTGTTTTCCATACCAGCTGCACGATAAAGCCCTGTGGAGTCTGGTTGTTCAAAACCAAGTCCAAGCGTAAGGCTGGCTTGCAGCCTGTCATAGATCCAGTTTGCTTCAGCGCTTATTCCCACAGTACCAGGACTGGAAACACCTTCCTCAGAGTGAGTGTCTTCTGATACATTCCAGCGCAGGCCAAGACCAAACCTTGTATTAAATGTATTGCTTTGATTCCAGATTACTCCAAGGCCTGCTGCAATACTGCCTGCGCTGCGTTCTTCTGAGCTTCTAAGATATGTTATGCGTATTGTTTCATTAAAAAATGGAGCATTTCTAAGACTTACAGTACCATTGCCAATATTATATGTAAAATCCGGATCCATAAGCCCGTCACGAAAAACCTGAACAGAACCTGGAACAACATCTGTTCCGATATAATATGAATCAACTGCAACAAAACTGGTAACCCTTATTCCAAGGTCTCCTGTAAATACATGTCTTCCAGGAAGATATATTTCCGGTATTGATAAGCCTGTTTGTGTGCCAATTACCAAGGGCCAGCGTTCTTTTTCATCGCGGCTGTCCATTGATGCGCTTCCGCGAATCAAGCGGGCAACCAAACGTATATTGTCATCTGAAGGAAGAAGCTCATAACCCTGGACAACAGTTCCGCTGGAAAGACGCACAAGGTTAGCTGATCCAGCTACAGGAAGCTGATAAAGATTTTGTCTTTCAAAAGGCGAGAAGGTTCCTGTTTCATATATTAACAGTACAGGAACTCCGTTGATGCTTGTCTGTCCAGGTGCATTTGAACCAGGAGCATATGCTCCGCCAGACTGCGGATATGTTGAGAGCTCTATTGCTCTTCCAGAACTGTCAAAATAAGCCTGAACATCTCCCAAAAACCCGGGCCCTGGTGTGCCGGAAGCGCCATAAGCACCCAAAGAAGAAACCCACGGCGAGTTATTTCCAGGAGTGCTGTAAGAAACTGCTATCATACCCTCTGGTTCTATTGAGCCTCCTGTATAGGCACCAAGGCTTAGCTCAATAATTCCATGATTAGCGCTTGCGGCATATTCACTGGGTTCAAGTCTTCGCCAGCGCCGGCCTTGAGAGTCAGTTAAGGGGCCATTATGGCTTTCAATATACACAACCGGAACACTTGAAAGGTTTGAATCCGGAAGCACAAAGGAAACTCCCCTTAAGACATCGTTTATATTGGAAAAGCTGAAATTTCTTTCATGGCCATTTGTAAAAATTCTTTCTTCCCTTAATGCTGAGTCATAACGGACAAGGCTGTGCAATTCCAGGTCTCCGCCTCCAAAACGGCCGTAAAACCCGAATGAGGAGGGATTTGCTTCTCCAAGGTCAAGATAGGGGAATGTTGGAAAATCAAGGCCTGTATTACCAATTCCAACATACTGAACCATTTCTCCAGGCATGCCCTGATACCCGGCCCTGTATGTGTTTAAATGATAATCCTCCTGAAAAGATGCTTCCACAAACCAGCGTTCATTAATCCAAAGGGATAATGTTAGGTCAGCTTCCTGCATAAAAAGCGGGGTATCGTCAAGCTCAAAATTATTTCCCAGAGGAGTAAATGACATTCCAATACCAGCATTCAGTGTTCCTCTCCAAAAACCAGAAACCTGAAGCGAAACCTCTGAATCACCCAATTCCAGGGACATAAGTTCCTGCCTGGCTTCATCTGTCTCTCTCTGTATAAAGGAATCATCAGCATAAACAGGAAAAAATGCCAAAATTAACAGTAAAATAATAAAAAAATGCTGGCGATTTTTCCAAAAGAGGCTCATATTTATATTTCGACATATACTTAGCAAACCATGCATTAATAATGTATAATGCTATATAATAATGATAGTTTCCATGATTCAATTGATATTTGAACTTCACGGCATTGAAAGCATTAAGGAAAAAAGGCGCGTTATCCGGTCTATCAAGGATAAACTTCAACGCCGCTTTCATATGAGCGCAGCAGAAGTTGATTTACAGGATTCTCTTGGGTTTGCGCAAATTGGAGGAGCTCTTGTTTCCAATTCACGAAGCTTTGGAGAATCAGTATTATATAAGGCTCTGGAAATGATAGAAAAGGATCTGCCTTTAAGGATTCATGATATAAGAATTCATTCGGAGGAATTTTGAAGACATTATTGGATTTTTTAGCACGCAAAGACGCAAAGGCGCAAAGAAGGATAGAGGGTTTTTTACTTTGCTTACTTAGTATTGGGTTTTTAAGTTCCTGCATTGGGGTAAATACAAATATTTCTTTTAATGCTGATAATTCTGGGACAATTAGCCTTGAATACAGGGTAAACCAGGCTTTGCTTTCCCTTGGCAGATTTGACGGCAATGAAGCATATCCAACCCTGCCTGTTGGAAGAATTGATTTTGAAAGAACAATAGCAAGGGTTCCTGGCCTTAGTCTTGTCTCCCACAGTACAAGAGATGAAGCTATGGACAGCATAATAACAGCAAGACTGCGTTTTAGGGATATAAATGCGCTTTTGGGTTTTCTTGATGCATCAGGAAGCCTTGCCATGTATGGTAATGAACAGGGTTCCCAAAAACTGACTTTAGTTCTGGGAACCGGAATTTTAAACAGGGACAATACCCTTTATGAATTAATACGCGATATAAGCGGCTCTTACAATATATCATTTTCATTTAGTTTTCCTTCTGATGCAAGTCTTGAGCTTTTGGATAATCAAGGCAGGGCTAATAATGCTGCATCGCAAATAAATCCTCAAGGCAGAAATATAATGTTTTCCATGCCTTTGGAACATGTATTATATGCAGACAATGGATTAATTGCCCAGATCATGTGGTAAAACAAGAGCTTGTGCAGAAAATATACCGCCAGAGCCGTCTCTAAGAACTATTTCCAGGTTAAGAGGATTTGGCGGGTTTTCGCCAAGAATAAAACGTATGGAATTGTTGTTAATTCTTTCCATTGGCACAGGGGATGAAAAAACATGCAGGGTTTCATCATCTTCACTTTTAAGAAAGAGATTGAACAATAGAGGCTGGATTCTTGATTCAAGCCTTAAATTTACAATAAGGCTTTCCTGGAAAACCATTTCAGAAAATGTAATTCTTATATCATTATTATTTTCACTGTTTATTACTGTGATTTGTTGAGAATCTTTTGGTTCTTCATTAAAAAATATTAATGTGAGTACCATGGCAGAAATTAAAATAACCAGAATAATTATCCGCAATACAAATGGTTTTATTTTAAATATATCTTTTAATGTGGTTTTATTTATAATCATGCCACGTTTTATAAGAAGCATTACAGGAAGACACAGAACTGCAATTTGAAAAGATGTAACCCAGCCTCTAAAATCTGCGGGAACTAAAAAAAGTTCAAGGGGAAGCCCGCCTGCCTCATTAATATTTATAAAAGCCCCCAAAGCCCTTAAAGGAATCAAAACGCTTGAAAGAATAATCACTATTGGGTTTTTTGCTCTTGATCCAATAATTACAAACAGCAAAGCCCAGATAAATGTGGCAATATAGGTAAAATCAATAATTGCAGAAGCCAGGATTCCAATACCTGTAATGATAATTGCAGAAATTCCGTAAAACTGCGCTTTTCTTGGGAAATTTAAAAATGACAATAAATGAAAAAAGAGGTAGAGCAGCCATACTCCCAGGCAAATAATAAGAAGTGAACCCCAAATATCTGTTTCTGGTATTGTCAAGCCAAAAACATGATGCATAAGGCCGTAAAAAAAGCCAGTTCCCCTGAATATGAGGATCATGCCAGGCAATAAAATAATAAATACCCAGCCTCTTCTTAAAAAAAGGCGAATCCTGGAAATAAGCTTTATTCTGTGGGTAGCAGATAAATAAAGCAGATAGATCAGTATACATGCAGCTAAAATCAAAATAAAAATAAAAGCAATAATTTCTGAAACAAAAAAAGTGCGGTTAAAAAAAGATGCAATAAAATAATTTTGTCCTGGATTTTCAAGCGGAAGTATTAAAGCAGCCTCATAATCCAAAAGCAGTCTTGCCAAATGTTCTGTTGTAATTTTTTCGCTGTTTTTATTTTGTGTGTCATCAGGATAAAGGCTGACAGCATGGATTTCATCCTGCCATAACAGGGCTAATTTTTCGCAGCCTTTTATAAGCCCCATTTTGAATAATTCATTATATCTTGATTCAAAAACAAAAGGAATTTCATAAGTTCTTAAAAGTGAAGGGAAAAATCCAAGCAATTCAAGAGGTGTAATGTAATTTAAGGTTCCATTTGCAATTTTAATGGCTCCTGGTGCTTCGTCAAAATCCAGATACACAAGTGCCCAGTTTTCCGGCATATAAGCCTGGCTTATTAAGTCCTTAAGTCCGACATTGGTGAACAATGGATCACCAAGCATGGATTTTTCATTTCCAAGGAATGTAACCAGTATATCATTTTTTGATTCACGTAATCCTCCATGCCTTGCAGATTCAATAAAAACAAGCGCAATTTCTGATGCAAAAGCTGAATCCAAAGGCACTGCCAGCACGAATGTTCCGCCATTATATTCATGGCTTTCAGCAGGAATGTGAACATGGATGGATGAGCTAAAACTTCCATAAGAGGATAAAAGCGGGCGAAGCTCATAATTAATGTTTTTTTCACTTAATGAACGGATTATATATAACAAATTGTTTTGCTCAGCCTGGGAAGCAAAAACTATGGATTGGGAACAAACTAATAAAACAAAAAAAATAAATGTTTTTTTTATATTTTTCATCGGGCTTTTAATATATCATATATGCCGATAATAAAATATGTTTATTAAGGGCCGTTTTTTCATAATATTATTAACATTATTATTTTTTACATCATTACATCCAACATTTAATCTAAATGCTCAAAGCAGTGCTTCCATAAATGAATTGCAGATTCCGCTGCGATTTACCTGGAATGAGAATGAATCTGTACTTTTTTATCTTGTACTTATTGAAAGAGTACAAAACGAATGGTTTATGCAGGTTTTAAGGGAAATTACATACAATTCTTACATAGATGTATCATTATTGCCCGGCCTTTACCGTTATCAAATAACCCCGTATTTTTATCTAAATAACCCTGGACAGCAATCAGAATGGTTTTATACAGAAGTAAAGCCTGCTGTCAGGCCTGAAGTTTATGATGTTTCTCCGCGTGGTTTTAATTTTAATATTGAGAATGAATTTATACTGAATATTCATGGCCGGAATATCGATGAAAATGCTATAATTGATCTGCGCAGGCCAGGAAATTTGTCAATAATTCCAAGAGAAACTCAAATCAGCGAAGATGGCAGCAATGCAAGGCTTGTTTTTGAAAAAGGTCAATTAAACGCAATAATTTATGAATTGTATGTGCATAACCCTGGGTTTGAAACAAGAGCTGGAACAATTAATTTTATCCAGCAATCTGCATTAACAGCAGGGCAACCAGAACCAGCTGGCATTGTTGAGTTCAGGCCTGTAGCAGCAGCATCCCAGCCAGAGCCGCCTATGCCTCAGCAACCAATACAAATTGATACACCGCTGACACAAATTTCACGTGTTGAAGAACCTGCTGAACCTGCACCAGTGGAACCAATTTCCATGGAACCAGTTGGCCCAAACCCAAACTGGCAGAGCGAAATTATTGCTCAAGAACCATTTGATTCAGTAATACACTTAGACCTTAGTGAAGAAACAGAATATAAAAAGGTAGATTTCTTTTTTAGCACTTTATGGATGCCTCAATTTTTCTTGTTGGAAAGGGAAAGCAAGTATTATACAAGAGACCCCATATTGGCAGGAGCAGGTCTACGCATTGGCATAGTATCTGCCAATCCAGAAAAATTGAATTTTGGCGGAGAATTTAGCGGTATCTGGAATACATATAATTCAAATCATACTTTTACAGCAGGGATAAATTTTCTTTTGCAAAAATGGTTTTCTGATAATACCATAGCATTAAGGTTTAGAGTTGGAGCAGCTTATAGTCATTTATTTGATGGTGAAAGCAGTTTTGATTTCTTTAATTTAGACTCTTTTAGTTTAAATACAGGTTTTTCTATCTTATGGCAGATTAAAGGGATTGTTTATATGGAAACAGGCCTGGATTATTCCCATATACTTACAAATAACCCGCCTGGAGTTGATTTTTTAAGACCCTGGATAGGTATAAGCCTGCGCTTTTAGAAAGATATTCAAGCTTAAATTTGCCTGCTTGACAAGAATTCAAAAATCACTATAATAAACATACAGTTTAATATCCCATACTATAAAAGGGTCTCTCAAAGACCCTTTTTCGTTGAAGAGTACCTTAAACAGAGAGTAGGATGAAGTATAGCCCGCGCTATAAAAATGATGATGGCAATGGTTCAAGCCAAGGTTTAACCCGTAAATTAAGCGATGAAAACCAGGTTTTTGATACTCTTGAGCCTGTTGCCAGAGGTCTTGGTCTTGTAATTTTAGAGCTTTCTTTATTCAAGTCCAAAGGCAAGGGCAAGGCTAGTCAGGGGAGTGTTCAAATCCGGGTTACTGTCTATAAAGACGGTAATATAGGAATTGATGATTGCTCAACTTTCCACAAGGCAATTCTGCCAAGACTGGAATTGGCTTTTCCGCAAAAGGATATTTTTCTTGAGGTTTTGTCCCCAGGTATAGGCCGCCTTATTAAAGATGCCAGCGAGTTTGTCCACTTTATTGGACGGGGTATAAAATGCTATACTGGGCATAGCAATTTGACAAAATCACACAATACTGATTCAGGCTGGATAAGCGGAATTCTGCGTGCAACAGACGAAACCGGGATTAGTTTGGAAACTGTAAATGGCATTATTGCAATAACATTTGAAGAAATTGCAAAAGCCAGGCTGGAATGATAGTTTATCGATGAATATTTAGGAGGGTATGCCGTGGCAACGGATATGTCAGAAGCAATTCGCCAGTTAATTCAGGACAGAGGTATGTCCGAAGAACTTATATACAGAACCATCGAAAATACGCTCCTAGCAGCATATAAACGCAAATACGGAACATCAGAAAACGCCATTGTCAGGTTTAGTGATGAAAGGGAAGTTTCTATATACGCAAAAAAGAAAATCGTAGACGGGGTCTATGATCCGGTTGCAGAGATTGACCTTGAAGAAGCTCAAGACCTAAACCCTGACGCAGATATAGGGGATGAGCTTTTAATCGAAGTAGACCCAAAAGAATTCGACAGGGTTTCTGTTCAAAGCGCAAAACAAACAGCGCATCAGTCAATAAGGGAGATTCAAAAAGATTCTCTTTTCTCAGAATACAAGGATAAAGTAGGAGAAATTATAATAGGTTATTACCAAAGAGAAAGAAATGGAACCATATATGTTGATCTTGGTAAAATGGAAGGAATACTTCCCAAAAAGTTTCAGTCTCCGCGGGAAACCTATCATGTAAATGATCGCATAAAGGCTCTTATCACAGAGGTTAATAAAACATCTGCCGGGCTTCAAATTGTACTTTCGCGTACACACACTGATTTAGTCCGTGCTATTTTTGAAATAGAAGTGCCGGAAGTTTATGATAAAACCGTAGAGATTCATAAAATAGTAAGGGAGCCTGGTTACAGAACCAAGCTTGCAGTATATTCCAACCGCGAAGATGTTGATCCGGTCGGAGCCTGTGTTGGTCTTAAGGGTGTTAGGATTTTAGCTGTTATAAAGGAACTTGAAGGGGAAAAAATAGATATACTCAAATACGATCCTGATCCAAGACGTTTTATAAAAAACGCTCTTTCCCCAGCAGAAGTCCGTGATGTTATTATACTGGATGAGGCAAAGCATCAGGCCCTGGCTGTTGTAAATGAATCGCAGTTTTCGCTTGCAATCGGCAAACAGGGTCTTAATGTCAGGCTTGCAAACAGGCTTGTTGACTGGAATATTGATGTTAAAACCGATGCCCAGTTTGAAGAAATGGATATTGCCGCAGAATCAAGACGCGCTGTTTCCGAGCTCTTTGGCGAGGGTGATTCCTATACCGAAGAAATCTCCCGCATATCCGAACTTCCAGGGGTTGACAATGCAGTGGCAGAAGCACTTCTTGATAATGAAATTGACTTTATCGAAGACTTCCTTGCCCTGTCTGATGAAGAACTTGCAGGTTTTTCTTCCATATCGCCTGAACAGCTTGAAACTCTGCGTAAACTTATAGAAGAATATGTAGAGATAGTAGAAGAGGAAGAGACAGACGAAGACGACGAAGAAGAAGAGTTTATTGAAGAAGACAGCGGAGAAGACGAAGAAGATACAGTAGATACCGGAGATAGCGGAGATGAGGCAGATGATGAAGAAGAATATAAATGTCCTGAATGTGATACATTAATTACTTTGGATATGAATGTCTGTCCAAATTGCGGAATTGGTCTGAGCTTCGAGTTTGAAGATGATGAGTAGTATAGTATAGGAGTTATATGGCTGAAACTGAAAATTTACCGAAACCAAAGGCAGAACTGATAAAAAAAACTCACATTGAACCTGAAAGCCAGGAAGAAAATTTAAAACCCCCTGCATCCGAACAAGCTGAACGCCGCAAGGTAATTGTTGTTAAAAAGAAACCACAGCTTAACAAAAAAGCTCAGCCAAAAGTTGTAAATACAAAAGCCGGAAAATCAAATGATGGAAAATCAATAAGTCGAGATGATAGAAAACCCAAGACTGCAAAAGCTGTTACAGGTGATACTGCTTCAAAAACAGAATCCTCTGAACAAACTACATTCTCAATTACCCAGAGACCTGCTGCTGCAGCCGGAAAAGTAGGCGGGAAATTTGTTGGCCCGCGTCCCCCCAGACCTGACAGAACTTCTTCGTCAGGTGCCAATCGTTCAACACGTCCAGCAGGAGCACGCAATGAACGAAGCGGAGGCAGCGGAAGAAGCGATGCACAAGGCGGTCCCAGACCTGGTTTTGGTCCTCGTCCCGGAGGCCCGCAGAGACCTGGTTTTGGTCCTCGTCCCGGAGGCCCGCCCCGTCCTGGTACCCGGCCATTACCTCAAGGTTCTGCACCGCTTCCAGAAGGTAAAACATCTGGAAAGAAAACATTTAAGGCAAAAAAACCTGTTTATACCCGCAAAGAAAAAGAACTTGAAATGGAGGAAAAACTTCTCCAGACAAAGAAAAAAATTACACAGACAGCCAATCCAATACCAAAGTCCATAGATATCATGGAAGTTATCTCTGTTTCTGAATTAGCCCGGAAAATGAACCTTAAGGCATCAAACGTAATTCAAAAACTTATGAGCATGGGAATGATGGTAACAATAAACCAGCAGATCGATGCGGAAACAGCAACCATACTTGCTTCTGAATACGGAACAGAAGTCAAGATCATAAGCCTTTATGATGAAACCCTAATCGAGACATCTTCTGATGACGGCGCAACAATGTCTCCAAGGCCCCCTGTTGTAACTGTTATGGGTCATGTTGATCACGGCAAGACAAAGCTCCTTGACGCAATCCGCAGCGCAGACGTTGTCGCAAGCGAGTTCGGCGGAATCACACAGCACATAGGCGCTTATATAGTTGAAACACCCAAAGGAAGGATTACATTCCTTGACACACCAGGCCACGAAGCATTTACACGCATGAGGGCAAGAGGAGCCCAGGTAACAGATATTGTTGTGCTTGTTGTTGCAGCTGATGACGGTGTAATGCCCCAGACCATCGAAGCAATTAACCATGCCAGGGAAGCGAATGTTCCAATAATAGTTGCAGTTAACAAAATCGACAAACCAGAAGCAAATCCTGACAAGGTAAAAAGCCAGCTTTCAGATCTTGGCCTTATGCCAGAGGACTGGGGCGGCCAGACCATATTTATCGAAGTTTCAGCTCTAAAAAAAGAAGGTATAGAAAAACTGATCGAAGCAATGCTTCTTGAAGCAGAGATACTCGATCTCAAGGCCAATTTTAACCGCAGTGCAGAAGGTAAAATTCTTGAGTCAAGAATAGATCACGGCCGCGGCATTGTCGCAACAGTAATGATCGAAAAGGGAACACTCTGTGTTGGTGATTCTTTTGTCGCAGGCATCTGGCCGGGCAAGGTTCGCGCTTTATTTAATGACAAGGGAGAAAAGGTCGAAGAAGCAACTCCTTCCATGCCTATTGAAGTTTTGGGATTTGAAGGTATACCAAATGCCGGCGATCCCCTTCAAGTTGTAGAGGATGAAAAAACCGCAAGGTCATATTCATTAAAACGCCAGGAATTAAAACGTTACGAAGACGCAAAAAATATCACGAAAATTACAATGGATAACCTGCATGACATGATCAGCGACGGCGGTATACAGGAACTCAAGGTAATAATAAAGGCTGATGTACAGGGTTCAGCAGAGGCCATGAGGTCAAGCCTTGAAAAACTTTCTACAAAAGAAGTAAGGCTCCATGTTATACAGGCCCTGCCAGGCGCTATAAACGAAGGCGATGTTGATCTTGCAAGTGCGTCAAACGCAATTATTATAGGATATAATGTCAGGCCTGTTCCAAAGGCTAAAATTCTTGCTGAGCAGGATAAGGTTGATATCCGCAAATACAATGTTATATACAAGGCTGTTGAAGAAATTCAGCAGGCCATGGAAGGAATGTTAAAACCAGATACAAAAGAAGAAGTTATCGCAACAGTCGAAGTACGCGATACATTCAAAACACCAAAGTTCGGCGTTATTGCCGGCTGTTATGTTTTAACAGGAACTGTTAAACGCAATGCCAATGTTAATATTATCAGAGATGGCATTGTACTACACAGGGGAAAGATCAACTCGCTGCGCCGTTTTAAGGATGATGTCCGTGAAGTAACAGCCGGTTTTGAATGCGGTCTTGGCATAGAAGACTTTGATAATGTTGTCGAAGGTGATCAGCTTGAAATTTTTGAAATTGTAGAAGTCGCGAGAAAGCTCTCGTGACAGAGAGTTTTAGGACAGAGAGGGTAGGGCAGCTTATAAAGGAAATAATAAGCGCTTTAATCCTTGAAGGCAGAATAAAAGACAAGCGCGTTAATTCCTTTCTCTCAATTTCAAGGGTATCTGTTTCAAAAGATCTAAGTTGGGCAGAGGTTTATATTTCTACATTTAAACCTGAAACAAATTTAGAACGCGGGGTAGAGGGTTTACAGAGCGCAG
>Ga0099364_10000770_pt1 | contig 54513 bp, 49 predicted proteins | sample TergutTh196P3_FD_73070 | JGI IMG/M metagenome (GOLD analysis project Ga0099364, IMG submission 73070) | Microcerotermes parvus P3 segment gut microbial communities from Pointe-Noire, Republic of the Congo - Th196 P3 | ecosystem: Host-associated > Arthropoda: Insects > Digestive system > Gut ... | reverse complement strand
GACCCGTCTGGGCCCACAGCGCCAGAGGCTCCGCGCGGCGGCGTAGCCGACGTGTGGAGTGGCGCTGGGGAATGACGCTCGTGACGGCGCAAATCGGTGGATCAGGGCTCAGGACGCGGTCCGGCAGAGGGGGAACCTGGCTGCCGGGAACAAACCTGGACCCTGGCGCATCCAAGGTGCACAGTCTCTACACAGCCTCTGCACGAACCACGAGGCTCGACACGAAGGAGTGCGGCACCATGTCAGGACTCAGCCAGCGCGGCCCGCAGCGCCGTCCGGGCGCGGCTGAGCCTGCTCTTGACCGTCTGCACCCCGACCCCCTGGTGCGCCGCGATCTGCTCGTACGTGAAGTCGCCGTACTCGCGCAGCACCAGCGCCTCGCGGAAGTCCGGCGGCACCTGCCGCAGCGCCTCGGTCACCCGGTCGCGCTCGGCGATGCCGTGCTGGGGGTCCGCCCACTCGTCAGCGGTCTCCGGGACGGCCTCGACCGTCTCTTCCCGGCGACGACGGACCTGGGCCAGCGCCGCGTTCGACGCGATCCGGTACAGCCAGGTGGACACCGCCGACTCGCCGCGGAACCGGGCCAGGTTGCGCCAGGCCGCCAGCAGGGCGTCCTGCAGCGCGTCCTCAGCCAGGTGGTGGCTGCCGGTGATCCGCAGGCAGACGCCCCACAGCGTCCGGCGGTGCGGCGCGACCAGCGCCTCGAAAGCCCGCTGGTCGCCGGAGCACGCGCGGGCCAGCAGGTCGGAGTCAGATGTTGCCATGGCCAAAGAGGTCGCTCTCCCGTGAGACGCGTCGCGCCGGACGCCCGCAGTACACATAGTGTCCTAGACGGACCCCGCCGCGCAGGTACTTCAAGGAAGAAAGATAGCTGAGATGACCGACCTAGCTGAAGAGGAGCCCGTCCTCGGTGACCTGCCCGAGCTGCCGGACCACGTCTGGACAGCGGCTCTGGGGCACGCGTTCGACCCGCAGGCCGAGCCGGACGCCGCCCTCGTACCGACCGACGACCTGCCCGGGCTGGACGCTGGCTACGACCTCGCCCTGCCCGGTGACCAGGCTGACGACCTGACCGACGACGCCGCGCTCGACACCGTCCACGACCTCTTCGACCACGCGTACGACGACCACGACACCTCGGGGTACGATCCCGGCTACCCTGACCACGGCTACGACAACCCGGGTTTCGCTGATACCGATGGCTACTTCTGACCCCTCCAGGCTGGCCCGCCGTCCGCTCGGCACGCCGGTGCCCGGCCCGGCGCAGACGGCGTTCCGCGACATGCGGACGTTCCTCAAGGTCCGGTCCACCACCGACAGCCTGGACCAGCTCATGGAGCAGATGAACCGCGGCCTGCGCGGGCTGCCCTCGGTGGTCGTCGTCGGCGAGGTCGGCCGGGGCAAGTCCAGCCTGGTGAACGTGCTGGTCGGCGCCCCGGGTCTGTCCCCGGTCGGCAACGGCGAGACCACCGGCACCTACCTGACGTTCGTGCCGCCGACCGAGGACCTGCCGGTGGGCAAGGCCCGGGTGCAGCTGGCCAGCGGCCCCCGCCTGGTGGACACCACCGAGCTGGCCGACTGGGTGCACATCGACGGCTTGCACGTCTCCGGTCCGGACGCGATCCCGGTGCTGGGCGCCACCGTGGCGGTGACCGACGGTCTGCTGCCCGGTGCGATGATCGTGGACACCCCCGGGTCGGGCGGTCTCAACGAGGCCCACGCCCGGATGGCCATCTCCCAGGCCGAGACCGCGTCGGTCCTGATCATGGTCACCGACGTGACCGCCCCCCTGACCACCCCGGCGCTGGACTTCCTGGCCTCCTGCGCGAAACGGGTCGAGGCGGTCGTCGTCGCGGTGAACAAGACCGACCTGTCGCGCAGCGCGCAGGACCGGGTCGAGGAGACCCGCCGGTCGCTGGCCACCCGTCCCGAGTTCGCAAACGTCCAGGTGGTCGGGATCAGCGCCAACGACGCGGCAGCGGCGGCCACGCTGCCCGAGCACGTCGCGGTCCGGGCCCGGGCCCGCAGCGGTATCGACGAGCTGGTCACGACGGTCGGCGGCCTCATGGGCAGCGCTTCGAACGTGCCGGTGGTCCACGCCCTGAACCAGTCGCTCGTGCTGCTGGAACCGGTGGTCGCCCGGCTGACCGGCGACCGCCAGGCGGCCAGCGGCAACGAGGTCGACCTGGCCGAGCTGACCGCCAAGGAGGCCCAGCTGACCGCGCTGCAGTCGGTCGGCTCGGACATGCGCTACGACTGGGACCGCGACTGCTCGGCGCTGCGCCGCAACCTCGAGATCGAGATCGACCTGCGGCTGGAGGAGTTCGCCAACCGCTGGACCGACCAGATCAACGACCACCGCTGGGGCACGTCGAAGAAGCGGCAGTCCACCTTGGCCGTCGACCTGCTGGCCGAGCTGTCGATGATCGAGGCCGATGTCATGGAGGGGATGAACCACCGGTTCGCCGAGCTCATCTTCCGGCTCTACTCGAACATCGGCCTGGCCCCGAGCCCGCAGCTGATGATGGACCTGGCCGCCGAGCGCGACTCGGTCGCGGCGCTGAGCTCGACCGTCCAGGACCAGGGCGCCGACATGGACGTCTCCATGTTCATGTCCGGCATGATGGGCGTCAGCCTGGCCAACACGCTGGCTCCTGCCGTGGGCATCTCCTCCGGTGCCGTCCTGATCGGCGGTCTGACGGTGGCTACCGCGGTCGGCGGTGCCTTCGCCCTGATCCTGGTGCCCGCCGGGATCATGGTCCGGGGCAACCAGAAGCGGCGTCAGAACCTCGTGACCTTCCTGCGGGAACGCCGCGGCACGCTGCAGCGGCAGCTGTCCCGGGCCTACACGTCGAGCTTCGACCTGCTGCGCTCGACGGTCCGCAAGGACTTCGACAACCAGCTCAACGCCATGGTCACCCAGATCCGCGAGCAGATGCAGACCGCCAAGCGGGCCGCCAACGAGACCCGGCAGCAGCGCGCCGACCGGCTGCGCGAGCTCGACCACGACCTGGCCGAGGCCGCCAAGGTGAAGCAGGCCGTCGAGGATGCGATAGCGAAGCTCCGGTCCTGATGTCGGCCACGGTGCTGGGCGGCCGCTACGAGCTGGGCACCAGGATCGGCCGCGGCGGGATGGCCGAGGTCCGGGTCGCTCGCGACCTGCGTCTGAGACGCACCGTGGCGGTGAAGATCCTGCGCGACGACCTGCCGGACGAGATGGCCGACCCGACCCTGGAGGCCCGGTTCCGGCGCGAGGCGCAGATCGTCGCGGCCCTGGACCACCCGTCGATCGTGTCCGTGCTGGACACCGGCGAGCAGGCACGGCCGGACGGTACCCGGCTGTCGTACATCGTCATGGAGCACGTCGCAGGACGCACCCTGCGCCAGCTGCTCGACGACAGCCTCCCGTCGCCGGACGAGGCGCTGGGGATCGTCGACTGGGTGGGGGCGGCGCTGGAGATCGCCCACCGCGCTGGGGTGGTGCACCGCGACATCAAGCCCTCGAACGTCATGATCACCCCCGCCGGCACGGTCAAGGTGATGGACTTCGGCATCGCCCGGGCGCTGGACTCGACGACCACGCTGACCAAGACCGCCGCCGTCCTGGGCACCGCGCAGTACGTGTCACCCGAGCAGATCCGCGGCGAGAAGGCCGACGCCCGCGCCGACCTCTACAGCCTGGGCTGCCTGATGTTCGAGCTGCTCACCGGACGGCCGCCGTTCGTCTCCGGCTCCGTGGTCTCCCTGCTCTACCAGCACCTCAACGACACGCCGCCCGCCCCCTCGACGCTGAACCCGGCCGTGCCCGCGGCGCTGGACCGGATCGTGGCCAGGGCCCTGGTCAAGGACCGTGACCTGCGCTACCAGACTGCCACCGAGCTGCGCGTCGACCTGCGCACCTGGCAGGACGCCGCCCTGCCGACCTCACTCAGCCTAGCGCTCGCTGCTCCGGCACGACCCGCCCTGGCACGACCGTCACGACGGCTCGTCGTGACGGCACTCGTCGTCGGGCTGCTCGTCGTCGGGCTGAGCACTGCGGGGGTCTGGCGACTCACCCAGGACTCGACGAGAACCGGCACACCCAGCCCCAGCCCCCCTGGGGCCACGAGCACCTCGACCAGTACCTCGACACCGACCGTCTGCTGGGACGGCTCCTCGACCGGGCAGTGCCCACCGCTGGAGGGCCTGGACGCGGCGCTGACCGTGTTCCCGCCGCAGCCCGCGTACGACGACTGCCGCAACACGACGGCCAACGATTATGCAAGCACCTTCGGTGTCCTGGAGACGCACGTGTGCGACTGGGAGAACCTGACCTCCGGAGCCACCTACCTCCGTTCAGCCACCCCCGACCAGGTCCAGGCCTACTATCAGGCAATATGGACAAACCCGTACGAACCGGGCTGGTACCAGCAGGAATGGTACGCAGGCTCCGACCGGCTCGGGACCTTGTTCGTCAGCAGCACATCGATCGTCCGGTGCTACGAGAAGATCCCGTTCTGCGTAAGCATGTTCGCGGTCGATCCTGCCGTTCTTGCCGAGGCCGACCGCCGTATCGGCTCGCTGACGCCCGCCGAGGTCGCGGCTCTCGCGGCAGCACCGTGAACCGACCGACCTGGTCCGGACGATCTCCGACGCGCCGGGAACATCCCGGGCACCTGACGACTCAGACTGCGAAAGCCGGGCTACGCCCACGCACCTGCCCGAGCCGTCCGGCACACCGACTTGACGGAGGGAAACCTCATGGTGGATCCCACAGACCCCCCCAGCGAACTGAAGACCGACCGCACCGCCCCGGACACGGTCGGGGGCCTCTTGCCCGGCGATCCCTCGTCCGACGAGGAGCAGAAAGAGCCCACCCAGACCGACAAGCCGGGGCAGTTCGACAACGACGACGCCGTCGACGACCCCCCGCCGACCCAGGAGCCGATCACCACGACGACGGTCAGCCCGGAGCCGACTACCGGTGACGACGACGGCTCCGACGTCCTGGCCACGGCGATCCCCTGGGTGCTGGTCGTGGTGCTGCTCGCCGCTGTCGTCGCGCTGGCCGTCAAGGCCTTCGGACGGCGCTCATCACCGACGCCAGTCCTGGCACCGGTGATGGCCCCGGTCACAGCGTCGGTGCCGGTCGTGGCCCCTGACCCGGCGGCGTCACCGGTGGTGCCCGAGCTCATCACGCTCGCCGACCTCATCACGACCCCCGCGGCCCAGACCCAGGCGGTCCGGGCCCTGCGGACCGTCGGCGTGGAGCCGGTCGAGGCCGTCGTCGGCACCACGTTCAACCCCGACGTGCACGAGGCGGTCGCGACCCGCCCGGCCGAGACCCCCGACCAGGCCGGTACGATCGCGGTCGTGCACCGGGCCGGGTGGCGTTCCGCGCGCGGTGTCGTCCGGCCGGCCGGGGTCGAGGTCTGGACGGCCGACACCAACGAAGGAGCCTAGAAGCGTGTCCGACGATCCGATGACCGACGCCATGCTGCGGCTGTGCAACACGATCGAGATGATCGGCGGTACCCCGGCCCGGCCTGGTGTCGACCAGGCCCGGGCCCGGCTGCACGACGCGCACCTGCGCCTGGCCGTGGTCGGCCGGGTGAAGGCCGGGAAGTCCACCCTGGTCAACGCCATCATCGGGCGGCGGATCGCAGCCACCGACGAGGCCGAGTGCACATCGATGGTCACCCACTACGCCTGGGGTGCCCCTGAGCGCGGCGAGGTGCACCTGCGCGACGGCCGGGTCGAGCAGTTCGCCCTGGTGAACCGGCGGGTGCCGGACTCTGTCGGCCACCCGCCGTCGGAGGTCTCGCACCTGGTGGTCTTCCTCCAGGAGTCGGCGCTGCGGGACTTCGCGCTCATCGACACCCCCGGCCTGGCCACCACGACCACGGTCAACGACGAGGCGACCCGGCGCGCCATGCTGGAGGCCCGCCAGGCCGACGCCCTGGTCTACGTGTTCCGCGACGTGTCGCGGGCCGACGACGTCGAGGTGCTGCGGGACTTCACCGAGGTGTCCGGCCGGGCCACCACGGGGGCGGGCGAGCCGTCGTCGGCCATCGGCGTGCTGTCCCACGCCGACACCTTCGGCTCGGGCGCCTGGGGCGAGACCGACCCCTTCGACGACGCCGCCGCCTATGCGACGGCCATCGCCACCCAGCGGGCCGCCGAGCTGTCCACGGTGATCCCGGTGTCCGGCCTGATGGCCCAGTCGGTCGCCACCGGGCAGGTCACGGAGCACCTGACGCGCGCGCTGGCCTCGCTGGACGGCCTCGACGAGGCGGAGCTGCGCTACCCGGACGACGACCAGGCCCAGGCCATCGACACGGCCGCGGCCGTCGTCGGCGACTACGGCATCCGGTACGGCCGGGCCGCCGCCGCGGCGGGTTCCGGGACGCTGTCCGAATGGCTGTCCACCCGGTCGAACGAGACCACCCTGCGCCGCGCGCTGCGCGACCGCTACGTGGGTCGGCACCGCCAGCTCAAGGCCCGCCAGGCGCTCAACCTGCTCACCCAGGTGACCAACGCGGCCGGGCCGTTGCACTGGCAGATGTCCCAGGCCATCTCCGAGGCGCTGCTGTCCCCCGAGCTGCACCCGCTCGCCGAGCTCAACGCCTGGGAAGAGCTGCGCTACACCGCCCCGAGCCACCCGGTCGTCGCCACCCTGGAGCGGCTGACCTCGGCGCCCGACGACGCCCGCCGGGTCGGCCTGGGTCCGTCCGCCGACACGGTGTCGATCCGCAAGGAGGCGATCGCGGCCGTCAACCGGGCCCGGGCCGACGCGTCGCTGGCGATCACCCCGGGGCTGGCCGCGGCCTGCACCATCCTGGAACGGTCGTTCACGCTCATCGCGCACCGTCAGACGCTGTGAAGACGGTGGGCACGTTGTGGGGGAGACCAGCACCGTGCGGAACAACGCGGACCGGAGCGGATATCTTACTCACCAGCAGCTGGCCTGACGGGTAAGAAAGGCGACCGCAGATGACTCGACCTGCTCGACCCGCTCCTGCCGCTGCCGGTACGCTCGGCTCAAGTGGTCGCGGTGCGAACCGTCCCCAGCGCTGCTCCACGCGCGGCTCCGCCGACGCGCGGCGCCTCTCGTGCTGTGGGTCCAGACCGCGGCGGACGAGATCGACGGTGTCGGTCCGGTCGAGTGCGCTTCTAATGCGGGACTCTCGTCCCGGGCTTCTAGAGCTGTCGTGCCCCGACGGCTGTGATCGGAGGAATGCGCCGTGTCTGGTTGGATCCTGGCTGTCGACTTCGGGACGGTCAACACAGGGGCGGCGATCCGGTTCGCCGACACCCGGGTAGAGAAGGTCAAGCTAGACCCGAACTCGGACACGATGCCCTCGGCGGTAGTGGTGACCGAGGGCCGGTGGCGGGTCGGGCAGGCCGCGCTCAACGCCCGGCGGACCCACCCCGACACGTTCATCGGCTCCCCCAAGGCCCGGCTGGGCCAAGAACCGGTCGCGCTCGGCGACGACATGGTCTCCCCGGCGGCTATCGCCTCGCACGTCCTGGCCGCCGTGCGCGAACGCGCCATACGCACCGCCGGGGGCAGCGCACCGGACCGGCTGGTCCTGACCCACCCCGTGCGGTGGGGACGGGCCCGCCTGGGCGCCCTGCAGGAAGCCGCCCAGAGCGCGGGGTTCGCCCCCGATACCATCCGCCTGCTGCCCGAGCCCATCGCCGCCCTGCACGCCCACGTCCCACCCGGGTCCCTGCCCCCGGGCTCGCGGGTCGCGGTCGTCGACACCGGCGGCGGGACCTGCGACGTCGCGGTGCTGCAGACCACCGACGACCCCGCCCCCGGCAAGGACCTGCTGGTCGTCGCCCAGGAAGGCGACGACCGGCTGGGCGGCAACGACCTGGACGACCTGCTGTACCAGTGGGTCCTTTCCCAGCTGCGGGCCTCCGGACGCCAGGACATGGCCGCCGCCCTGGCCGACCCCGAGCACCTGGGCGCCGCCCTGACCCTGCTCGACGTGGTCCGCTCGGCCAAACAAGACCTGTCCGAGCACACCAACGCCCCCATCGGCGTGGCCGTGGCCGGCCACGAGACCACCCTGACCGTCACCCGCGAAGAGTACGAAGACCTCATCGCCGAACCCATGGCCCGCGCCGGAGCCCTGACCGCCCGCGCCCTGCAGGCCTCCGGCACCGGCAGCCTGGCCGGCCTGTACCTGACCGGCGGCACCGCCTACACCCCCGCCCTGGCCCAGGCCCTGCACAAAGTCACCGGTATCCTCACCGCCCCCCTGGGCGACCCCAAGCTGGCCGTCGCCGTCGGCGCCCTGAAGACACCCGTCGCCGTCATGACACCCGCCCAGCTGGCCGCCCTGGCCCACCAGCTGACCCAACAACGCCAACAACAACAACCCCCACCCCCACCGTCCTCACCACCCCGGCCCGCACCCACCCAGGCCCAACCGCCCACCCATACCCCACCACCCACCCAGCCGACCCAACCACGCCAGGCCGCCAGCGGACCACCACGCATCACCCCACCACCCACCCCACCTCCCGACAGGTCTGGCTACACCTCGACCGCGCCCGGCTACGCCGCCTCGACCCCACCACCCCCCACCGCACCGACCACGCCCGGCTACAGGCCCGGCCCGGGCCCCGGCGCACCCAGCTATGCCCACGGACCCGGCTACCCCGCACCACGACCCACCGGGCCCACCAGACCGGCCCAAGCCCCGATCGGCACCCGTCCCAGCCCGGGCAACGGCCCCAAGATCGCCCTCGGTGTGGCGGTCGGCCTGCTCGCCCTGGCCGTCGTCGGCCTGGGCACCTGGTGGTTCGCCTTCCGGGACGACGGTGGTGGCGGCGGTGGTGGCGGCGTCGCCACCACCAGCCCACCCGAACAGACCTGCTGGGACGGCACCACCACCACCGGTGACTGCCCCGCCTTCGAAGGCACCGCCGCGGCCCTGTACGCGTTCAAGCCCAAGGCGGGGGTCGACACCAGCACCTGCGAGCCCTACAGCGCGTACACACCAAGGGGCTGGACCGAGGCGACGATCTGCTCCACGGGCGACGGGGGCGTGTACATCAGCCAGTGGCCGACCCCCCAGAGAGCTGTCACAGCGTTCAAGGGTGCCAACTACGAGGACAACGGTCAGTGGCGCAACAAGGATGGCGACGAGATGGGCCCCTGGCTGGTCTACGACTTCGGCGCCCAAGACGCCGACTACACGGACAGCTACCTCCACGTGTACTGCTATGCCGATGCCCCGTTCTGCATAGAGGGCGTGGGGACCGTGGACAACGCCACCTCGGCGACAGCCAACTTTGGCGTCATGACCTCGTCAGAGGCCCAGGCCCTGCGCGACTACCTGGACTCCCACTGACTGACCTGTCGGCCCGGCCGGGCGACCGGGAACATCCACCCCCTCTGGTGCCATCAGACAGGCACCTCACCAAGAAAGGTTGACGACCATGGACTTCGACGCTACTCACAACGAGCCTCTCGACGACGCGGCTGATGTCAGTGCGTACGAGCCGTACACGGTGCCGCCGGTGGCGGAGTTCGGTGCCGAGCAGGTGGTGGCCTACGACTGGGACGGCGACGGCGTGAACGACTCGCTGGTGGGGTACCTGGAGGGGATCGGGTCGTTCGACGCGACGGACTTCGACCAGGACGGGGATATCGACTACCTGGCGATCGACACCGACGGGGACGGTCAGTACGACGTGCTGATCACGAACAACTACGAGACCGGCGGGTACGACGTGCAGTGGGACTCCGACGGTGACGGGTCGCTGGACTCGACCGACACCGTCAGCGCCGAGGACCTGCAGACGGCCTCGCCCGCCCTGTGGAACCTGGTCAACGAGCACTACACGCCGCTGGACCTGGGGGCCCCGGACCTGCCGGTGTGGTACCCCGAGGTCCACGACGGGCAGATCGCCGGCGACCCGTTCGCCGAGGGCGACCTGTGGTTCTCCCAGTCTTGGGACGGGTCGCTGGTGCCGGCGTCGGTGGTGGAGATCTACAACTGCTACTCCGAGACGACGGTGACCTCCACGGAGTTCGTGCAGATCGTCAACGGGTACGCCGTGGACGGCGGCGCGGGCTGGGTGGTCGGTCCGGCCGGCGTGCCGGGCCTGACCCCGGAGGTCGTGGTCGGGGTGCTGGAGACCAGCGGGATCTCGGTCACCACGTCGTACGCGTCGATGACGGTCCTGGAGCAGGCCGTGTCCTCCGAGGAGTACACGGTGCTGGTGGCCTACGAGTCGGCGGCCGGGGTCTCGACGATGACCACGGTGACCTCGGTCAGCTACGAGACCTCCACGGTGTACCTGTCCCACATGGTGGCCGACCAGTACGTCGGGGTGCCGGTATCGGTGTTCGAGCAGTCCTGGGCCGCCTCGGAGTACACCATGGTCGAGTCGACCCAGACCGTGGCCGAGTACTACCAGGCCCAGGGTGTGGAGTCCTACCAGGCCTACACCGAGACCTCCACCACCGAGACCGCCTCTGCCACGGTCGTGCAGCAGGCCACCGCCTCCGGACCCTGGGTCCTGCTGCCCATCAGCGGCGCCACCCTGGCCCAAGGCTGAACCCCACGCACGACCCCGCAGCAACCAGACCACAGCAGCGCCGACGGGCCTCCCCCTTCCGCCCGTCGGCGTTGCTGTGCCCGCACGGTTTTCCTACCGGCCTTCGCAGCGGTCACCAGTCCTGGTGCCCGCCCGGTCCGTCACCGCCCGCCCGGCCGCCACCCGGGTTCATCAGGTCGGGCGTACCGCCCTGCCGGAACTGCTCGGCGTCGGCGTCGGCGTCACGCTGCCGCTCTTCGAGCTCGCGCTGGCGCTCCTGCTCGGCCTCGTCGTCGCCCTGGCCGCCCTGCCCGTCCGGCCGCCGGTTCTGCGGCGACGGCTGGGAGAGGTGCGGCGTGTCGTCCTGGTCCGAGCAGCGCGGGTCCTTGAGCAGCTGGACGGCGTCGGCGACGGCGCGGTCGGCCACGTCGGGGTCGGTGGTGTGCTCCGCCTGGGCCGCATAGGCCAGGACGAGGTTGTCCAGCACCATGCAGTACTGCGCGTACTGGTCTTCTTTGACCTCCGGCACGGCGGCCAGGGCCCGACGCAGCGGACCGACCGCCGCCCAGCCCTCACCGGCCAGCAGCCGGACCGTGCCGGAGTTGTAGTCGGCCCGCCACAGCTCCACGGCATCGTGGTCGGCGACGGCGTCCAGCCAGAAGTAGCCGGACCGGTCGCCAGCGGTGGTGTGCGCGGCCGAGCGCACGGCGGGGCCCGCGACGACCATCGGCCAGGCGAACCAGAGCAGCACGACGACCAGCGGCGCCACCCCGGCCGACCAGACCAGCCGGGAGCGTAGCGCCCGGGCCCGCCGCTCGGGGCTCAGCGGTGTTCTTGTCCGGGCCCACCGAGCAGGCTTGCGCCGGGTCTGGGCGTCGCTCATCGCGACCGCCGGGTGCGCCGGGGCACGGCGAGCACGACCTCGACCGCCAGCGCCAGCGCCAGCAGGACCGCCATCGGCCAGGTCTGGGCCAGGTACGTGGTCACCGTGCGGCCCGGTTCGGTCTTCGTCACCCGGGCCAGGTCCTTCGCCCAGGCCACCAGGTCAGCCCCGTCCGGGCCGGTGCGGTGCAGGTACGGCACCTCCAGCTGGCCGGCGACCGCCGTGAGCACCTGCTCGTCGATCCGCGACACGGCGGGTCGGCCGGAGTCGTCGGTGATCCACGGGGCGTCGGGGTCGGGGTCGGCCGCACCGTCGTAGGAACGCATCTGACCGCCTTCGTTGGTGCCGTAGCCCAGCACCGCGCCACCGGCCACATGGCCGTGCAGCCCGCGGAACGACATCCACGGGCTGTCCAGGGTCGACTCCCCGTCGGACATGATGACGACGTACTGCAGGGCCTGGGGACGACGTTCCGTCTCGTCGGCGACGATCTCGGCCAGCTTCTCCAGCGGACGGTCGATCTGCGACCCGCCGGAATACACCGTGATCTCCTGGCGCAGCGACGCCACCCACGACATCAGGGCGTGCGCGTCGGAGGTGAAAGGCAGCGTACGCACCGCCTGGGAGTCCCAGGCCAGCACCGACCAGCGCACCCCGGGCAGCGCGTCGACCAGCGTCGCCACGTCGGCGCGCACCCCGTCCAGCCGGGGGCGGTCACCGTCCCAGTCCTGCGCCGCCATCGACCCGGTGCGGTCCACGACGAGCAGGACGTCCACGTTCGAGGCGGAGGTGCCCACCGGGACGGTGGTCGTCGTCGACGGTTGCGCCGCGACGACGACCAGCGTCCACACCATGACGATCCGGGCGGCCCAGCCGACTCGGCTCAGCACCGCGCCGGTCGGGTACGTCCGCAGCAGGCCGAGCACGCACACACCGGTACCGACCAGACCCGCCAGCACCAGCCCGGCCCACGGCAGCAACGGTCGCCAGGTCATCGCCGCCCCCAGACCCGGACCGCCAGCAGCAGCGCCAGCCCGATGCCGCCCAGGCCGGTCCAGGCCCGCTGCGCGTCGGTGACCTGCGGCGGTGCGGTCTTCGCGATCGCCTCACCCTGGTCGGCGACGACCTCCGCGACGACGGTGCGCACCGCGGCGGGGTCCTCGGCGTACCAGACCTTGCCGCCGACGTCCTGCAGCGCCCGGGAGAACTGGCGGTCGTGCCGGGTGCCCTGCTCCTCCTGCGGGAACAGCCCGTACAGCGACGCGGCCCGCCGGTCGGCCAGCGCCACGGCTTCTTCCAGCTCGTAGATCGCCTCGCCCTGCACGTCGTTGTCGGTGGCCAGGACGATGGACCGGGACCGGTCGGCGGTGTCCGCGTCGAACAGCAGCGAACAGCCGGCCAGACCGTCGCCGACCAGCGACGACCCGTACCACGACAGGGTGCCCGCCCAGATCTCCCACAGCCCGGCCAGCTCGTCGGGGGTGAGGATGTACTCGAGGTCTTCGATATACATCGAGCCGCGCAGGTCCACGTCCAGGTTGCCCTTCACCCGGGCCAGCTCGTCGAGCACCATGTCGTAGTCGTCGGTCAGCGGGAAGATGGTCCGCGACGTGGCGTTGAACACCGACAGCGCGATCCGCTCCCCGTCGAACGAGGCCACCATCTGCTCGAACGACTCCAGGATCTGGGTGTCGTACGGCAGCATCGACCCGGACACGTCCAGGCACAGCACGATGTCCCGACGGCCCATCAGCTCAGGGGTCGGCCGGACGTCCACCGGCCGGCCGACGAGCACCACGGTCGCGCCCACCAGCACGACGGTCCCGATCCAGCCCAGCACCTGCGTCACCTGCTGGCGGCGCAGCGCGGCCTGGACCGCGGGCAGGTCGCGCACCCAGGTGCTGTGCGCGACCACCCCGTCCGGGCGCCGCCACCGCACCAGCACCGCGCCGAGGCCCGCCACCAGCAGCACCACCACTGTGGCGAGGGCCGCCGGTTCCCACAGCAGGTTCACCATCGCTGGATCACCTGCCAGGCGGCGGTGATGGAGGCGCGGGTGGTCTCGGGCCTGGCCTCGGGGCCGTCGAACGACGGTCCCAGGTACGCCCGCAGCGCGGCAGCCGCCGGGCTGTCGCCGGTCAGGGCGTGGAACTCGGCGACGGTCAGGGTGCGCACGTCGCGGCCCAGCCGAGCGCTGGCGTACCCGCGCACCGCCGAGGCCAGCTCCAGGTGCGCCGCGCGAGCGCTGACCAGCCCGGCCTCGTAGCGCCGGGACACATCAGCCACGTGCGCCAGGTAGCGGGCCTGGGCGCTGGGCAGCGGTTCGTCCCACCCGGACCAGCCCAGCGCCCCGGACGGCACCGCCAGCGGACGGTCGGCGAACCGGGGCTGGGCGGCCCGCGTCCACCACCACACGAACCCGACCACGGCGAGGGCCACGGCGACCAGGACCCAGCCCAGGGCCGTCACCCAGCCCGGGTAGCCGGTCAGCGGGTGCATATCAGGCACGGCGCGCTCCCGGCGCCCCGGTGCTCAGCGCCCGCGCCAACTGGGCCAGCACGTCGGCGCTGCGTCCGACGGTGAGCCCGGTGACGCCCAGCCGTTTGAGCACCTTCTCCCGCCGGAACGTGCGCACCGCCTGGGCCTGCGCGACGGCCCGGGTGACCTCCGGGGTTTGCAGCAGCGGCGCGGGGGCGGTCCAGCCGTCGTCGACGTCCGGGCCGGTGCGCGGGTCGGCGTCCAGCACCGAGGCGACGATGACGTCGTGCCGGGTGCGCAGCCGCCGCAGCGCCGTGGCGTCCGGCCCTTCTCCGGCGGCCGGGTCGGCGTCGGCGTCGGGGTGCGCCTCGTCGGTGACCAGCACCACGAGGCAGCGCTGGGTGCAGCGCCGCTCGACCTGGCTGACCAGGCGGGTCAGATCGGCCGCGGGCAGGTCGGACGACGCGGCCTGCATCTGGTCGGCCAGGCGCCGCAGCAGGGCCTCGGCGTGCAGCCGTCCGTGCCGGGCCGGGAAGGTGAGCAGCCGGTCGGCGTCGGCGGCCACCAGGGCCAGCCGGTCCGAGCCGTCGTGGGTCAGCATGGCCACGAGCCGGACCAGCTCCAGCGCCACGTCCGACTTGCGCTCGCCGCCGCGGGCCAGGGCGGCCATCGTCCGGCCGGTGTCCACCGCCAGGACCACGGTGATCGTCGTCTCGTGCACGTACCGCTTGATCAGCGGCACCCCGGCCCGGGCGCTGGACCGCCAGTCGATATCGCCGAGGTCGTCGCCGGGCGCGTAGCGGGACAGGTCGTCGAAGTCCTGGCCGCGCCCGTGCAGCACGGAACGGTGCCGCCCTTCCATCAGCCCGACCACCCGCCGGGTCATCGGCAGGCTGAGCCGGGACCGCAGCAGCAGCATCTGGTCGCCGCGGCGCCGGGCCGACGGGGCGGTCCCACCGTGGCCGTTGCCGTCCACAGCCCTACCGTTCACAGCCACGCCCGACCAGCAGGCCGCGGACCTGGCACGTCGCCCGGTCCGGCCCCTACCGTGCCGGACGAGACGGGCTGCGGCCGACCCGCGGACTCGTCAGCCCGGCGTCGCACAGCCCGCTGGTGGCCGCCCGGCCTGGTGGTCATCTGGTCCCCTCTCGTGCCCGTACGAGCATACGCAGCGGACGGCGACGGTCATAACCACCGTCAGACGCTCGCGACCACGCCGAAGGTTCCTGATGTGCGGAAACAGCAACAACGCAGCCACGTGCCGGAGTGCGCAGCGACTATCAAGACACCCCGAAGGTTCAACCTGCGCCGACGATGGCAGCGACCTCGTCGGGCGAGACACCTAAGGCGACGGCGACCCGCTCGACAGGCACCCCCTCGGCCACCATCGCCCGGACAGCCCGGTCTCGCTGAGCGACAGCCTCACGACGTCCTTCGGCGAGTCCTTCCCGGCGGGCGACGGCTTCGCGGGTGGCCCAGTCGGACAGGAACTTGTCGTGGCACATCGCCAGGTAGCGGCGGGTCTCGTCGGCGGAGAACTGCTTGACCAGGACCGCGGCCTCGGCCACGTCCGGGTTGCCCGCAGCAGCCATGTCGATCTCCTCCTCGTCCTTGGCGACGATCAGACGGAGCCAGTCCCACAGGTCGGTACCGTCGTCGACCGCCGGAAGCTTGGGCAGCTCTATTGTACGAGTCTCACGCAGGCGCGTGAAGCGGACCTGGCGCTCCACGTCGTAGTCCACGAAGGTGTGCAGGTAGTGCTCGTCCTGGTCGAACATCACAAACCCGCAGACCACCAGCGTCACCACCGGGCGCAGCGCGGTGTAGTCCTGCCCCCGGACCGCCTGCTCGGCCAGCAGCCGGGAGTTGTACAGCGTGAACCGCTCCCGGACTGCCGGGACCTTGGCCATCTGCAGCTCCACGTCCACCGACCGGCCAGAAGCAGTAGTGGTCAGCACGTCGAACACCAGCTCCTTGCGGTCGCCGGCACCCACCATGTGCGTGTCCGGCAGCGCCAGCTCCGACCACTCGCTCGCCGGCAGGTCCGGCAGCGCCGCCCGCAAGAACTTGGCCAGGGACCGCACGTGCCGCTGGCTGCCGAACACCCACCGGAACACGTCGTCGTAGTAGGCCGGAAGGATCTTCCCCGATGCGCGGACCATGCGCGCTCCCCTCGTCTCGTCCGGCCTCGGCCAGGTAACCACGGTCGCCGCCCGCTAGGTTACCGAACGTCCGTTCGAACTCCAAACCGCACCCGGCCCAGCCGGACCCCCGGCTCGTTCACGGCGCCTGGACCGCCCCGAACGCCAGGTCGACGACGTGCTCGGGCGGCACCCCGTCGGCCAGCGCGTCGAAGGTGCGCACGATCCGGTGCCGCAGCACCTCGTAGCGCAGCTCTTTGACGTCCTCCGGCACGACGAACCCGCGCCCGGCGGTCAGCGCCACGGCCTGCGCGACCCGGACCAGACCGATCGAGCCGCGCGGGCTGGCCCCCACCCGCACCAGCTCGCGCATCTGGGGCACCGGACGCGGCCCGCCGCCGCGGGTGGTGTTGACGACGTCCACGACGTACTGCCCGATGGCCGGGTCGACCCGGACCCGGCTGGTCAGGCCGATCAGCCAGGTGAGCTCGTCCAGGCTCAGCGGGGCGACGGACAGCGGCGCGTCCTGACGGCCGTCGATCACCCGGGCCAGCACCTCCGTCTCGTCGGCCGGGGCGGGGTAGCCGAGCACCACCTTGACCAGGAACCGGTCCATCTGGGCCTCGGGCAGCACATAGGTGCCCTCTTCCTCGATGGGGTTCTGGGTGGCGACGACCAGGAACGGCGACGGCAGCCGGTACTCGTGCCCGCCGATCGTCGTCTGGCCTTCCTGCATGGCCTCCAGCATCGCCGCCTGGGTCTTGGCCGACGACCGGTTGATCTCGTCCAGCAGCACCACGTTGGCGTGCACCGGCCCCAGCTGGGTGGTGAACTCGCCGGTCCCGTAGTGGTAGACCTGCGTGCCGACGATATCGTTCGGCATGAGGTCCGGGGTGCACTGGATCCGCCGGAAGGTACCCGACACCGCGTCGGCCAGCGCCTGCGCCGCCGTGGTCTTGGCCAGGCCCGGCACCGACTCCAGCAGCGCGTGCCCTCCCGCGAGCAGGGTGACCAGCAGCGCACGCCGCAGCTGGATCTGGCCCACGACGCGCTGGGCGAGGATCTCGTCGGCTCGCCGCAGCATCTCGGTGGCGCGCTCGTGCTCGTCTGGCTGGATCGTCATCGGCTCTCTCTCGTGCCCGCAGTAAGGGTCTGGGTGTCGAAGGCGACGATATTGTGGTCCCGCGTGGAGAGCTTGACCCCGCCGAGGTGGACGCCGTCGGCCAGATTGTCGACGTAGCGTCTGTCCTTGTCCACGTAGTAGCAGCCGCCCTCGACCTTCGCGAAGGTCTGGATGCCGATCGGCATCTTGCGCACCACGACCTCCAGCCTCCGACAGAAACGACCGGCCCATCCTACGGGCAGGCGGTGCGCAACCCGACGCGGCCCTTCGCGATCGAGAGTGCGGGTGGGAGGCCTCGTTCACCGAGGCGGCACAGTGAGCCAAGAGCCAGACCCTGGCCTGGCGTGCAGGTCGTTGCTGGGTGACGTAGCTACCGGACGGGCCCGGCGGGCGGCACCCGTAGCCGGACCGGTCCGTACCCGCCTACCACCCGCCCGGACCGGTACCGCGGAAGTCTTCGGCCCCGGACGGTCCGGGCAGCACGACGCCGGGGATGCGCCGGTGCCAGGTGCCCTCACCGGTGAGGAGTCCGGACCCAGAGCGGTGGGCGGATGCTCGCCGGGCCGGGCGGGTGGTAGGCAGATGCTTGCCCGGTGGCCTACGGGTGCTGTCTGCCGTGCCCGTCCGGAGACCACGCACCTGCCAGACGGACCCCCCTCCCACTTGTGGGCCGATAAGGGTGCCCCGACTCGAGGACTCCACGCCGTTCCACTGTTTCGAAACGGTGGAACGGCGTGGAACCCACGAACCGGGACTCTCTTATCGGCCGACCATCGACAGGGGGCGAGGTAGGTAGGAGGCCCACGAACGACGATCCACCGGTCTTCTCACCTTCTGGAACAGGCTACGAATCGCAGCAGGCTAGCCGTTGGCGAGCCGCCAGGGCGAGAGCCCACAGACCCTCGCCCTTGGGCCCCAAGACCTGCAGAGACGGGTACCCCGGGCCCGGCGGATGCCAAAAAGGGCTCAGGACTCCACCCGGCAGGAACACAACCGACCTAATCAGCACCGCGGAACCCGACTACGCCAGACGCCAGGCGCGTGAGTCAGGTCGCGACGACGAACTCTGACGACCACGACGGGCACCGGCCTGGACCGTTACCCAACGGGTCTCACCGACCGCAGCACCTGGTAGGACAGGGCGTCGTCCAGCTGGCCTTGAGGCGCCTGCGCGGACACCGCGACGACCAGTCCCGAATCTGACAGGGCGACCACGTAGAAGAAATCGGTGACCACACCATCTTCGCCCTGGTCGAAGACGCCCGTGATGCTGCTCGCGTACTGCCAGCCCGACCAGGTCGCAGGATGCTGCTCCAGGTCGGTGGCGCCCGCTATGGCCAGCTCAGAGAACGCTACCGTGGCGGTCGTCTCCACGGTGTCGGCGGTACCGGGTTGCGTCTGGTCGGCAATAACCAGCGGTGTCTGGACCGTCACCAGCACCGGGTTCCGCTCGTCGTCGGACCGGACCACCCTGATCTGCACGAACTCCGGCTGCTCCGTGCGTCGAGTCTCCCAGCCGTCCGGGACGAGGACCGACACACCGTCGGACTCGAAGAGCTTGGCGTCCCTGATCTCAGACGTCGGCTCGACCGTCGTGGAGCTGCCGGTCGGCTTCGGCCAACCCGTCGCATCCGATGTCTCAGAGTCGTCGCCGCATCCCGCCAGGCCCGCACCGACGATCAGCACGAGGACGACGCCCCAGGCTCTCCGCACTACTTGCACTCCTCCCTCGTGTCCCAGCCGCCAGTATCACGGTTGTAGTCCCAGACACCGGTGCTGACCAGCGACGCACTCGACCAACTCGTCTCGAAGCCGAGCAGCTTTCCGAACCCAAACCCATCTTTGGACTCGATCCCCCCTTTCGTGCCCGAGGAGTCCACGAGTGTGAACGTCTGGGTCTGGAAATCGCCGCTGGTTGCAGACTCGTACCCAAGCCATGCCAACGCCGGCACCTGCCCCCCTGGCACAACCAGACCGTACAGCGCGGATTCTACTTGGACCCTGTTGGCGTCGGTCACTGGGATCGTCATGGTCATGACAGCGCTCCCGCCAGCCGAAAGCACCTCGTGGCTTAATGTTGCATCGTCTCCTTGCGGTAGCTCCACTCCTGCCAACGGGGCGATGTTGAGCCCACCCTTTCCCGAAATAGCACTGGTAAGCCCTACCTCTATGACTCTACCGCTCCGGTCACGAGTGACCGCCGCGACCAGCTCCCCCCCACCAGAACCCTCGGCCTGTATTTTCGTATCAGTTGCGGCCTGCGCGTCCACGGTCACCTTTATATATGAGGTGGTGTTCCCGTTAGAGTCGTAACGGACACCTGCAGCAGCACCCAGCTTTCCTTCGGCACTGAGTATCCCCTCTACCGATCCCTTTCCGCCGATGACCGCACCGAGCTCACCGTAGGTCGCGTTGGCCGGAGGCGGCTGGTACTCAGGCGCAACCCAACCCCTTCCAAACTGCTCGTACATCGCCCAGTTCTCAAAATCTGCAACCTGATCCGCGCTCATCAGGTATTCCTTGCCGACCGCCCCCTGAAGGAGCCCGTAGACCTTCCCTTCGATATCCCCCCTGTTCACGCTCCTCGAGAGACCAGCCTTGTACTTGTCGACGAGCGTTACCCGGTAGGTGCCGTCCGACAGCAACTCTTTGGTCATCTCCACTGCACCACCGAGCTCGACGACGACAATAGAAATCGAAGTGTCACGCGCTTCTGTGTCACTGCGAACGACACATGGTGGTTTCGTCGGCTTGGGCGGCTCGGTCTTGTTGCTGCTGCCCCCACCGCTGACGGTACAGCTGCCCGAGTTCGAGCCGCCGACGATCGGGGCGTTCACCTGCTTCGCGGTGCATATCAGCTGCTCCCGAGCCGACGGCACCATGCCGATCAGGGCGACGACGAGAAGCGAGGTCGCGATGACGATCCCGACGTACTCGATCGTCGCAGCGCCCCCCTCTCGTTCCTGGCGCGTGCTGGCCGCAACGCGGGACACAAGACGACTCACCGGGTCTCTCACCTTCTGAGCACAGACTGATGACTGCAGCAGGCTAGCCGCTGCCGGGTCGTCGGAACGAGAGCCCACGGGCCCTCGACATTGGGCCCACAGACCCGTCTTCCCAGGCGGGCGGCACCAGCGGACCGGCATGACACCATGCGTCCCTCGACCGCACTACAGCCCCGTCGTCGGCGGTACGGCCGCAACGACACCGCACAGACGACGGCGCACGCCATGAAGAGCCGTCCCGGCGACCGCGACGGGCACCGGCCAGCCTCACCCGTTCACCCGACGGGTCTCACCGACCGCAGCACCTGGTAGGACAACGCGTCGTCCAGCTGCCCGCGGGGTGCCTGCGCCGTCACCCCGACAACTTTCCCGTCACCGGACAGGGCGACCACCTGGACGAAATCGGTGACCACGCCATCTCTGCCCTGGTCGAAGACGCCCGTGATACCGCTCGCGTACCGCCAGCCCGACCAGGTCGCCGGGTGCTGCTCCAGATCGGTGGCGCCCGATATCGCCAGCTCGGCGGACGCTACGCTGGCAGTCGTCTCCACCACGTCCGCACTGCCCGGCTGCGCCAGGATCGTCAGCACCACCGGGTTCCGTTCGTCGTCCGCCCGCAGCACCATGATCTGCACGAACTCCGGCTGCTCGCTGCGACGGGTCTCCCAGCCGTCCGGGACGAGGACGGACAGGCCGTCGGACTCGAAGAGCTCCGCGCCGTCGACCGTCGTCACCGGCTCGATCGTCATGGGGCTGCCGGTCGGACGTGCCCAGACCGACGGGCTCGGTTCCGCGGCCGACGACGAGCTGTCACCACCGCCGCAACCGGCGATACCTGCACTGACGATCATCGCGAGGACGACACCCCAGGCTCTCCTCTGCACCAAGAACGTTCTCCTACCACTCGACCCAGGTATTGTTGCGGCCAAGGTACCAGGCACCGGTGCTGGTCTTCGACGTCCTGGACGCGTCCAGCTCCATGCCTACCCCGCCGAGTGCAGGTGCCTTCAGTCCCAGGGCCGCGTTGACGATATTGTCCGCCGCGACGTCGTACGTCTGGGCCGAGACGTCACCGTTGGTCCTGGCCTGGTCCATGATCCAAGGTACCGCCGCAGCCTGGCTCACGGCCGTACCGCCGACGGTATTGGCTACGCCCAGTCTGGCCAGCGCAGCAATGGTATCTGCCCGATTAGCATCGGTCACCGGGAACGTGGCGTTGATACCGATACCCTTACCCCCGGAGCCCACCGACGGCGTCCCTGTCAGCATGAAGAGGTTGTACGAGCCTTCTGCCGTAGCGGCGCCGCTCAGTCCCACCTCGGTGATGTCATGGTTCTTGTCGACGGTGACCGAGATAACTACCTCCGTGCCGACGGAACCATTGGTGAACTTTACCAGACCTAAGTCGCTCGCGACCTTCGCGTCTAACGTCGTCTTCGTGTAGACGGTGATGTTCCCGTTGGGTTCCAGGCGAGCACCCAGCCCCTTGCTGCCGGAGACCTCGACGTTCCCGCCAGCGAGGATTCCACCGGCCATCGCCTTTCCACCGATGACCACACTCCCCTCAGCGAATATCGCACTGGGCTCGGGCGGCTTGTAGTCGTATCCATCGATCTTGTCTACCAGCCACGAAATAAGTTCGACGTTGAGACCGTTGAGGGGCCCACCGACTGTCTTGACGACATCCTTGCCGTACTCTCGCGCCGCCCACTCCTTAAGATCTGCGACCTCCTGGGCCGAGTTGAGCGTGTACTCCACGGCGTACGCTCCCTCGAAAGCCTTGCTGAACGAAGCGGAGGCTCCCAGCGAGCCGCCGTAGTCGCCGACCTTCAGCTTGGCTTTCATCTCGCCAGCACTGAGAGACACGCCGACCCTTGCTTTGTCGACGAACGTCACTTTATAGGTACCGTTTGACAGGCCCTCAGTAGCCGCTACTATTCCGCCACCTATGTCGACAAAGGAGATCGATAGGCCAGCGTCAATCTTGGTCTCGTCACTGTGAGTGGTATAGGGCCCCTTGGGGGGTGCTTTCTCAGGAAGGTCGGAGCCCGCCGTGTCTTCACCCGCACCCGCACCCGCACCCGCACAAGAACTGTCACCCACGACCTTGCCGACAGCCCCGCACAGAGCACGGTTGAGGTCGTTTCCCATGGGGGTGAACAACCCGATCACCGAGACCAGCAGGACGGCGACCGCAATGATCATGCCCACGTACTCGATGGTCGCCGCACCCTCGTCAGAACGGGCTTCCGCGCGGCGCGCCCGCCGACAGCCTACCTGCTCAGACATCCACTGTCCTCGTCTCTCATTGTCAACCAGGTTTCTGACCGGATGGGCCTGACTCGTGTCCCGAGACGACGGCCCCACGCGAACTGCCCAAAGTCCAGTATCGAGTTGATGGTAGGCGGTCTCGACGCCCCGGTCAAGGGCCTACAGCTCCATTCCCTACAGGTCCGTAGACCCAGAAGAATATTGCGGACCGACAGCTAGTGTCGCGAGAAGAGAGGCTCTTCTGCTTCGCCTGGTATGACGAACAGCAGACCGAGCAGCGGGAAGACCAGGCCCTCGACGACGCCGATCGCAGACTCGACGACCGAAGGCCCGGCGACCCCCATCATCGAACGGCTAGCTATTCCTAGGACGATTCCCAGCGTCAGCGTGATTGCGGCCCCCACGCCAACAGACAGCAACGGACCGACCCGGGTCTCCATCCCGAGGCGTCGACGGAAGGAGCGGGTGGCGAACAGGCCGACCGCGGTCAGGCGAACCGCCGCCACCACGTGCAGGACACCCTGCGCCACCATCGGTTCGAGCGATTCCAGCGTGGGCTCGAACGCCCGAAACATCAACCAGTAGACCAGAACGTAGGTCACCGCATCGAGCGCGATCACCGTGACCACGGTCCGGGGATCGACTCTGACCCAAGACTCGTCCATTCAACTCCTCACCAGAAAGGATCTCTCCGCAGGGAGGGCTTCACCCCCACCCAAAACTGTTGCTGTCTCCCACCAGCTTGATCTCCACCTTGTACGGTGTGCCGACGGGACCGCCCTTGTACTGAGTATCGCACCCGCCGTTCTGGTTGTGGCCGAGTATACCGCCCTCGGTCATGCAGGCCCCAGAGTCCTGCGGGAACGAGAACTGAGCGGTTGCCGTGCGCTCCGCCTGCTGACCGGTGTCCGACACTGTGTCCATGTTGCGCACCGTCACCGTCACCTTGCCCTTGGTGGTGTCGAGGCTCATGTTCGTCACGTAGCAGTTGTTCGCACTGGCATAGGACGCCGCCGCCGCCGATGTGCCCATGGTGTACATGGAAATAGGAGTACCACGGAAGAACGAGAACGGGTACGTGTACTGAGTCTCGGGAATCAGCTCTGTGCTGCCCGCCGACGCGTAGAAGGTCATCTCCATGGAGTCCGACCAGGCTTTCACCGCCCCCAGCGCCGCCGCGTCCGCGCCAGCCTGAGCCTGTCGACTGTCGGTCGTGGCCGACCCGACGTTCCGGATGATGAGCAGCCCGGCGAGCATCAACACCATGACCGCCGGGATGATCATCATGGTGGCAGTACCCTGGCTGTCAAGCCGTCTACGGGCTCTCATCTCTCCTCCACGGTGGATAATCGGTGATGCAGAATCGCTTGCGCACGTCAATGCTGACCTGGTCCTGGCCGGTGTCAGGCCAGGACCACAGCATAGGTGAACGACTCGCCCGGTTCGACGGCCAGTCAGCGGTATCGACCCGGACGAACTGTCACGGCCAACCACAAGACTGATGCCCACCAGCGCTGCCACGGCAAAACCGCGTATACCGGTCCTTTCCCATGCTGCGCTGCCGTAATAACGGCGAACGCCCGGCCGATATCTTCTGATATCGGCCGGGCGCAAGTCAAATGATCACTTCGGCCCGCCCTCGCCGAACTTGGTGACCTTCTCGATGGCACCTTTGATGGCTTTGTCGACCTCGGGGGAGATCTCCTTGAGAACGGCCATCACTCCGACGAGGACTATGACGACAGCGATGATGATGCCAACGTACTCCACCGCACCCTGTCCACGGTCGTCCCGACGCATCCGGTCGAAGGCACCAGTGACGTGGTCGGTGACGGCGTACTTGGTCATCAGGGCCCTACGGGCGATGGCTTCCATTGTCTTGCCTCCAGTGGTCGTTGGGAAGGAGTCCCAGCCGTTCTTGATGGTTCCACGCTATGCCGCCCGGCGCGGCGGACACAGTGCTCAGGGGCCCAACCTGGTCCCTACCTGGGCTGGGCCCACGGGCCCACCGGTCCCGAGCCAGGCAGCCATCGCCTGGGCCCGGTTGGTGACACCGAGCTTGGCGAAGATCCGGTTGATGTGGTTCTTGACGGTCTTCTCGCTGAGGAACAGGCGACCGGCCAGCTCGGCGTTGGTCAGGCCCTGCGAGATGAGGTCCATGATCTCGGTCTCGCGCTGCGACAGCCCAGAGTCCGACCGTTCGGCGGTCCGTGACGTGGTCGAGACCGGCCAGGGGTCCAGCCCGGCCATCACAGTGCCGCCGGACAGGCAGGTCCTGATGGCCGCGGCGATCCCGGACGGGTCCAGCGCACCGTGGATGATGTAGCCCGACGCCCCGGAGCGCATCGCCTGGGCCGCGACCTCCACCGTATCGGTATTGGTCAGCATGATCACCGTCGTCACCGCCGACAGCTCGGGCAGCACGTCCAGACCGTCGCGCACCGGCATGCGCACGTCGAGCAGCACCACGTCCACACCGTCGATCTGTTCCAGCGCCTCGGCGCCGTCGGCCGCTTCCAGCACGGCGTCAACATCGGGCTGGGACTCCAGCGCGGCCCGCAGCCCCATCCGGATGAAGGCGTTGTCGTCCGCGACCAGGACCTTCACGCGGCCGCCTCCTCAGGGCGCAGCGGCAGCCGGACCAGCGTGTCCAGACCCCCACGGGCGGCCTTCCGGCGGGAGACCGTGCCACCCCGACTGGCGGAACGCTCGTCGATACCGGTCAGGCCGTAGTGCCCCTCAGCCGCCTTCTGGCGAATCGTCACCGCGGGTTCGACCAGGCCGACGCCGTCGTCGACCACCCGGAGCACCGCCGCACCGTCGACCACACCCACCTCGACCCGGGCAGTCTGGGCCCTCGAATGACGGCGCACGTTCTCCAGCAGCTCGGTGAGCATGGCCCGCAGGTCGGCGAACAGAGCTGGCTCCAGGTCGTCGACCCGCGATGCGATCTGGGTGGCGCAGCCGATACCGGACCGTTGCGACCAGGCCCGGCACAGCTCTTCCAGATCGTCAGCCGGGTGCAGCTCGGCCCGCCGCAGCTCGGTGATCGCCTCCCGGGTGTGACCGTGCGCCACGCCGACCAGCTCGACCAGCTGGGTCGCCGTGGCACGCACGCCATCCGGGACGTCCTCGTGCTCCAGCCGGTCCCGCAGCACCTGGGCAACGAGAATCGTCCCGGCCAGGTCACCGGCCACCGTGTCGTGCATATCGCGGGCGATACGCACCCGTTCTGCCGTGGCGGCGCGCCGAGCCCTCAGCAGGGCCGACTCCTCGGCTGCCAGCCACTGCCGACGCAACGCGTTGCCCAACGTCGTCCCCGTGAAGGCCATCGCGATCATGACGGCCACCACGGCCGCACCGAAGACCCATCCGTCCGGATCGGCGACGTGCCGCAACGGCAGCATGAGCGGGACGAACGGCAGCGCCATCACCAGGGTCAGCCGCCGACCCACGATAACGCCCAGCAACGTCACGGTGGCAAGGAGGTAGACCGCGCCCAGCAGCTCTGGTACCAGTACCACCACCACCACCGTCGCCACCAGGTCGCACGACAGCAGGATGCCCGACCGGGCGATGACTCGTCCGTGGCGCTCCCAGGACCGAGCGGGAACATAGGACAACGGGGCCGTGAACACCACCAGCACCGCGACCAGGATGTTGTCCAGGGCGAAGACGACGGCCAGCGCCAGCACCGCCAACCGCACCTCGGCCAGCAACCGCACCACACCAGAGATCGCCTGGTGAGCCGCACCTTCCGCCCCGCCTCGCGGACCGGAAAGTGCGGCACAAAGCCTAGAAGAGGTCACCGAACACCTCGTTGCCGATGATAAACGACGAAGTGATCAGGATCAAGGCGCCGGGAACGATGGTCATCGTTATGACCAACGACGACTTGGGCCCGATCTTGGCCATCTTCTGGCGCGTCCGCTCTGCATGCTCCCGGCGGGCATCCCGGGCGATGTCTTCCAGCGCATCAGCCAGCGGGACGCCGAGCTCCTCGGCCTGCAGCAACGCCGCTACGAAGGCCGCGACCGTCTCTGACTTGGTACGGTCGCGCAGTCCGACAAAGGCTCGGCGGCGCGACGCGCCCAATGCCATCTCACGCAGCGCGTTGGTCATCTCTTCGGTCAGGGGACCGTCCGATACCTCGCAGACCCGTTCGACCGCCTGGCGGAAGCCGAGCCCGGCCTGGACCGTAACTCCGAGTACGTCGAGAAAATCGGGCAGGTCAGATTCGATCCGTGCGACCCGACGCCCGGTCTCGGTGCGCAACCACATCGGCATCCAACTGGCTAGCACCCCCGCGACCAGCAGCCCCAGTACCGCACCGAGAACCCCGCCCGCCATGACTAGCAGCGCAAAAAGGACCAGTCCGAGGAAGCAGCTGGCACCGTGCCGTTGCAGGTAGATAGTAAGTGTCAGGCCCTGGGGACGGCCAGCCCGCCGGATGCGCTCTTCGAGCTGTCGCAGCCGGACCGGACCGTAGAGCCGCATGGTGCTGCCCAGCAGCCGCTGGCCAAGCACATCGAGAAGAGCACCCGAACCTTTCCGGGACTCGCGAGCAGCCGGCTGGAAGTCCGAGACCTCTTCCAGGCCGGTGGTCCGCACCAGGTGGAAACCACTCACCCCGAGCGCGAAGACCGCGGTAGCACCCAACGACATCAAAAGTCCGTCCATCACACGTCCACCTTGCCCACCCGGCGCAGCAGCAGGAACCCGGCGACGAAGAAGCCCACGGCCAAGGCAAGGGCAATCTGCCCCAGCAGCATGCCGAGCATCTTGTCGATCACCCCGGGTGACATCAGGTTCATCACCACCACGGCGAATCCCCCCATCAGGATCACGGTGTACCCCGAGAAGCTCGAGCCGGTAGCAGCGGTCCGGACCTCGCGACGTAACTGCTTGCGCTCCTCCAGCGTGGCAGCGATCCGGGACAGGGCCATGACCAGCGCCCCGCCCGCCCGTTGCTGGATGACCAGGGTATGCATCAGCACCGACAGCTCCCGTGACGGCAAGCGCTCATGCATGTGCCCTAGAGACCGCTGGATCGACTCTCCGAGTGCCAACTCGCTGGAGACCTGATGAACCTCGGTACGAGCCGGTTCGGCCAGCTCCCGAGCGGCTAGCTCCAGCGAGCGGCGGAGCCCCAGCCCGGCCGACGCCCCGTTCGACAGCAGCCGGGCCAGGTCAGGCAGCTGCCCGATAAAGGCCTCGATCCGCTTGCTCTGCTGCCGCAGCAGCCACTGCCGCACCGAAGCCAGCACCACACCGAAGACTACGACCGCCACCGCCTGGCCAAGGAAGCCTTCCACTACCACAGCGACGAACAGTGCACCAGCCACCGACCCGAGCGAGAAGGTAAACGGCGAGACCGAGGCCAGGCCAGCCCCAGCCAGCAACAGGCCGATACGGCGGCCCAGGGAGGTGCCACGGAACTTACGGTCGAGGTACCCCAGACGGCCGACGGCGCCCGACGGTCCAGCCTCGGCGTTGTCGAGCAGGGTCCGCGTACGGGCTCGTTCCGACTGCCACATGGAGACCGTGACCAGGCCGAGGACGAGCGTTGCGCCGAGCAGCGCGGCGATGGTGCCCGGCGTCACTGGAGCTCCTCGGGCAGCTCACCGGCCAGGAGCAGCCGGTTCCGCAGCACGGGCGGCAGCGGATGGATCACGCTCCGCCCGGTGACCTTCCGGTCGGGACCGAGCGGGTCCTGCTCGAAGGTCATCGCCGGTTCCAACCGGTAGGGTTCCCGCCGGTTCGAGACCAGGGCTGCGACCTCCACCACCCGCCGGGAGCCGTCGGCCCCGCGGTTCAGCTGGATGATGACCTCGATGGCCGAGTTGATCTGGTCCCGGACGATCTCCACGGGCAGGTCGACGTCGCTCATCGCCGCCAGCGTCTCCAGACGCCCGAGGGCGTCGTAGGCCGAGTTGGCGTGCACCGTGGCCATCGAACCTTCGTGGCCGGTGCTCATGGCCTGGAGCATGTCCAGGGTCTCCCCACCCCGGACCTCCCCGACGATGATCCGGTCCGGGCGCATACGCAGCGAGTTACGAACCAGGTCACGGATGGTGATCGCGCCCTTGCCCTCGACGTTGGCCGGGCGGGACTCCAGCCGGACCACGTGGTCCTGCTGCAGCGACAGCTCGGCGGCGTCCTCGACGGTGACGATCCGCTCGCGATCGGGGATGAAGCCCGACATGGAGTTGAGGAAGGTCGTCTTGCCCGTACCGGTACCACCCGAGATGACCGTGGTGACCTTGGCCCGCACGCAGCACCCGAGCAGCTGGGCGGTCCGAGCGTCGAGCATCTGCCGCGCCACCAGCTCCTCCATGCGGAAGGGCTGCGGGAACCGTCGGATGGTCAGCGTCGGACCGTCCAGAGCCAGCGGCGGGATGATGACGTTGACCCGCTCGCCCGTCGGCAGCCGGGCGTCGACCATGGGGGACGACTCGTCCACCCGCCGGTTGACCGTCGAGACGATCCGGTCGATGGTCTGCATCAGCTGCTCGTTCGAGGCGAAGGTGGTCGAGATCCGCTGCAGCCGACCACCCCGCTCGATGAACACGTCGGCCGGGCCGTTGACCATGATCTCGGTGACCGTCTTGTCGGCCAGCAGGGGCTCCAGCACCGACAGGCCCAGGGAGTCGTCGACCACCCGCTGGACCAGCCCCGCCCGGTCGGCAGTGGTCAGCACCGGCCCTTCGGCCGTGAGCAGATTTGACAAGACCCGCTCCAGCCGGGCCCGACGCTGAGCCGGCTGCAACCGGGAGAGCTCCTCGAGCTCGACCTCCTGCAGCAACCGGTTCCGGTACTGCGAAATGAGGTCAGCCCCGTCCGCCTCAGCAGGCGGAGCGACCAGACGATCGATGAGACCCACGAGTCGTCACCCAGCCCCGGACCCAGTCGTGCTCAGATCGGGCATGACAGCCTCCCGGGTCACCGAAACTGTACTCAGAGTGCGCTCCCCGAGCATGATCGGAATCTGGACCGTCACAGAGGCCTGCCCCCCGGAGCAGGAGCTGGACTGCAGACGCGCCCAGCTCGGCAGCTGAGCCCTGATCGCACTGTCGCACGACCCGCCCTTGCTGCTGGCCCGGGCCCCGTCCCGCGCCGCCTGCTGGGCGGCCGACACCCCCTGGACGACATAGATCCCCTGGACGCAGGCCACCGCCACCAGAGCCACCGCCATCGTATAGGCGATGAGCTCGATGACGGCCTGGCCGCTATCCCGCCCATCGCACCGCAGCCGCTGCACGAGACGTCGGATCATCTCAATCTCCTGCCACCGGGACCGTCACGGCGGCCCGGGTATTCGAAGTGGTGATCATCATTGGAACCTCGACCTCTACCGTGACACTGGAACAGCTGGTCGTCACCCTGGCGCCGCGGTCCCAGGGGCTAGCCAGCCGGTCCTGGGCCTCCTGCCTGGCCTTGGACTGTCCTTGCGAACAACCCTCGACGGCGATGACACGGGCCGCGCTGTGCGCGGCCTCTCTCGCCAGCAGGAAGGACGTGGCATAGACCAAGCCCTGCGCGAACAGGAGGAACAGCAGCAGCGCCCCGAAGACGATCACAGGCGTCTCTAGCGCGGACTGACCCCGGTCACCTTTCTTGCGCCCCCGGCGGCCCTTACGCTTGGCGCTGATCTCCTCGACCGCCTCATCGACGCTCGCGGCCCGCGCCTCGGCCTCCTGGGCCTTGGCCTGGGCCGCGATCAGAGCCGCGACGGCCCGCCCGACCGGGGTCGGGGTCTGGGGTACGGATGCGGTGTTCATCAGTCGTTCGAACCCCTGTCCTCCATCAGGAATCGCACCGACGATCGTCGTCTCGACGATCCGGCTGGCCAGCTGCTGGGTGATCTCCGTGGTCTTGGTCTGGCGGTTGATCACCACCTGGACACCGCCCGGCGAGCGGACCACGAGCCGTTCCCACAGCGCCAGGGTGCGGCGGGCGGCCCGCAGCGACGGCAGGTCGGGTGTGGTCAGCAGCACCACCTGGTCGGCGTCCTCGATCAGGGCCGCCGAGGCCTCGGTGAGATGGTCGCCGACGTCGACCACCGACACGTCGAACTGGAACCGCAGAGCCGCGGCGATGGCCCGGGCCGCCCGGACCGTCATCTCCTCGGCCCGCTCGCCGTGGCCGGGCGCCGTCAGCAGGCGCAGCCCGTGCACCTCGTAGGTGATCTCGCGCAGCACCCGCCCGGACAGGTTGGTGGCCAGCTGGACCAGGTCGACGACCGACCGACGGGCCTGCACACCCAGGTACGGCGCGAGGTCCCCGGCCTGCAGGTCGAAGTCGACCAGACCCACCGAGCGCACACCGACCATGGACTGGGCGGCCAGCAGCGCGAAGGTCGTCGCCCCGACCCCGCCCTTGGCCCCGGCCACCACGATGATGCGACCGGACCGGCCGGTGGTGTCCTGGCTGGCGGAGGCCCGGGCCGCCGCCACCCACTGGGCGACACCCTCGAGCCGCCCGACCACGTCCGCCAGGCTGGCACTGCGGGCCAGCACCGCCCGGGCCCCGACCTCCATGGCCTCGACCGCCTGGGCCGGTCCGGCCTGGTCGGCCAGCAGGACGACGGCCATCAGCGGGTTAGCCCCGGACAGCAGCCGGGCGAACTCCAGGCCACGCTCTTCGAGCTGCTCGTCGATCACGAGCACCTCGGCCTCCTGGTTACCGAGCAGCAGCCCCTGGACCTCGTCCAGGCTGCGCCCCACACCGTCCAGCGCCAGCTGTTCGGCTTCCGCCACCACCTGGGTCCAGTGCTCGATCGTCGCAGCGTCGGCAGTGGCCAGCAAGACATGGATCGGCACGGGTCAGCCCTCGTCCCCGGTATCCGCCGGATCCGCCGGATCGGCCGGAGGCTCGACGCCGCCAGGCCCGCCGCCGGTCGGAGGCTCGGCTGGTGGCTGGATCGTCAAGCCCTGCCCTTCGCAGAACCGGTCGCCGACCGACAGCCCCGTGGTGTCACCCGCACCGCGCAGCGCCAGCCGCAGCTTCACCGAGAAGCTCTCGATATAGGCCAGGCGCAGGACGTCTTCGGTCCTGAGCGCGAAGGTCATCGGGACGCCGCTGCTCACTCCGAAACCTGCCGAGTCGGCCTCCTGCTTCTGCGTCACGACCCCCACGTCGAGCACCAGGGCGTTGGACACCCACACCTCGGAGCAGGCGGCGATCTCGACAGTCCCCGAGGTGCCTTTCGTCCCGGCGGTGGTCGCAAGGATGTCCACGTGGTCACCGCGCTGGACCTTGCCCGCGACCCCGGTCTCGGCGTCGACCACGATGGCGATCTCCCGGTACCCGGGCTGTACACCGGGCCGGGTGATGACCATCCCCTGCTGGAGCACCGAGCCTTTGCGCAGCGCGGTCGCCGCGACCAGGCCGACCACGTCTTTCTCCTCGCGCAGCGTGGTGCTCGTGACCCACCTCTCGGGACGCTCGACGAACTCGTACGACGATGTGGTGATCGGCTCGTACGCCTCCAGGTCCTTGGTCAGCTGCAGCACCATCACCCGGTTACCGACCTCAGCGTTGACGTCGGCGACGTACATGAGCACCGAGACGAACACGGCGATCGCGCCCATCGCCGTGAGGACCAGCATCACCACCCCTCGTTTCTGCCTGGGGTTCATCGACCAGCTCCGTTCATCCGATTTCTGACGAGTCGTAGTGCCGCACCTGGCAGAACAAGCAGATCTCCCCGCCGCAGACCCGGGCGCAGGAGCGGCACTGCACTGCGTCCGGCGGGATGAATTCGAACAGCGAACCGATGATCGCCTGGGGCGCCTGGCTGACGGCCGTCACCTCGGACCAGCGGGGCGTCCCCCAGAACGAACCGTCGTGCTGGGTCTCCAGCGGCTGGGCGGGCCAGCCCTGCTTGGTGAACACGGGCGGGCGCTGCGACGAGGCCACCACCGCCCAGGCGTGCTGCGGCACGTCGATCACCCGCGTCGAGGTGATCGACTGCGTCTGCCAGTCCACGACGCTGGTACCGCCCCCGAACCTGCTGCGCCTCATCATGCTCTTGCTGGGCTGGGGGTGCTTCAGGCCCCGGATCGAACCGAGGGCGGCGTAGGTCCGGGTGCAGTACCTGGTGCGTGAGAACACGTTCGGCAGGTACCCCAGGGCGAAGTCGGGAACCAGCGTCGCCACCGCGGCCAGGACGAACACCAGCGTAGGCGGCGCCGTCAGCCGGAGCACACCGATCTGGACGTCCTCCGAGGCGAACCGCGCCGTCCGCGCGACCGCCGCGGCCTTCTCGTCGGCACTGACCAGGACCACCGGCTTGCCGTAGGACGCGAGGTCGAGCAGCGTCGCAGTGTCCGGACGCGCCACGATCGTCCCCGGAGGGACAGCGGCAGGGTCGGTCAGGAACACTGCTGGCAAGACGACACCCCCTCACGATCCACGATTCGGGCTGGCTAGACCGAGGATAACCCCAGTTATGCGGCCTTTGTCGCGGTCTGTCCCATAGAGCGAGACGGGCAGCCCCGCCCGGTCGGCGGCAGACGGAACCGGCGGGCGGCCTCAGCACCCGCGCGTCGCACCGCCCCGTGGGTCTCACACCCAAACGTTGCCGCAGATCACCCCCGGTGCGCATGAGCCCCAGCACCCGATCTGACAGTGCCGTTGGGCCCGTGGGCCCAGTGCCCGCCCGCTCGGGGAGCGGTATAGGACCTGAGACACGTGTCGCTGGATTGAGACAGCGTCCTGGCCCGGCGGTCGCGTGGCGCCGCGCGTGCTCTGGAGCCGATCTTGCCAGGCTAGGGTGGGCGGATGGACAAGGTAGCGCGGTTGCTGGTCGACGGGGTCGACGTCGCCCAGGTCGTCGTCGCCGACACCTTCGGCCGACGGCTGCGCGGGATGCTCGGCCGCCACCCGCTGCCGGACGCACTGATCCTCGTCCCGGCGAACTCGGTGCACGGGATCGGCATGCGCGAGACGCTGGACGTCGCGGTGCTGGACCGCGAGGGCACCGTCCTGGACGTCACCGTCCTGCGCCCCATGGGCCTGACCCGCACCGTCAGGCACGGACGGCAGGTGCTCGAGGCCCCGGTCGGGTCGTTCGACCGCTGGGGCCTGGGGCCGGGATCGCGGGTCGAGGTGGCCGGACCCAGATGAGCCCCGGCTCCCGTCAGACCTTGACGGTGCTCAGCCAGGCGCGGGTCCAGGCCGGGATCGTCAGACGGCAGGCCGTAGCCGGGGTCGAGCAGATCGTCCCAGCCGAACGCGGGGGCGGTCCCGCCGCCGGGCTCTCGTGGCCTGCAAAGTCGGGTGGCACCACCACAGAGTCCCATGAAGTTTTCGGCAGCGGCACCACAAACTCCTATGAACTTATTGGCACGGCATGCTAGTCTCGGCGAGCGGACGGAGGGAGCAACAGTGGAGCGAGACGCCTACAGCCGACTGCTGACCTGGAAGTCCAGCCCGCGCCGCAAGCCGCTGATCATCTCGGGGGCGCGCCAGGTCGGCAAGACGTGGCTGATGCAGGAGTTCGGGCGACGAGAGTACGACGACGTCGTGAGCCTCTCGTTCTTCGACGACGACCGGCTCACCCGGGTGCTCTTCCCCGACCGCCAGGCGTCGAGCATCGTCGACCGGATCGAGGTGTACCTCGAGCGTCGTATCGACCCCGACCGGACTCTGCTGGTCTTCGACGAGATCCAGGAAGCTCCCGACGCCCTCGCCTCGCTGAAGTCGTTCGCCGAGTCTGCCCCTCAGTACCAGATCGTGGCGGCGGGCTCTCTTCTCGGTGTCGCCCTCCACTCGGGGCATTCCTTCCCGGTCGGCAAGGTCGACTTCCTCGACCTCTACCCGCTGTCGTTCAGCGAGTTCCTCCGAGCGGTCGGCAGGTCACGCCTCGATGAAGTCCTCACCCACGCGGAGCCGACCAGGGCTGACGTCTTCACCGACGAACTGATCGGTCTCCTGCGGGCGTACCACGTCGTGGGCGGAATGCCCGAGGCGGTGGCCAGCTACGCCGACCGTCGTGACCTCGTCGAGGTCCAGGACGTCCAGCGCCAGATCCTGCGCGCCTACGACCTCGACTTCTCCAAGCACGCACCGGTCGAGCTGGTTCCCCGCCTGCGCAAGACGTTGACCTCCATCCCGCAACAGCTGGGGCAAGAGAAGAAGAAGTTCGTCTACGGCCAGGTCGAGCCAGGCGCCCGAGCCAGGTCGTACCAGAGCGTGATCGAGTGGCTGGTGCACGCCGGTCTGGTGCTCCAGGTGCCACGTGTCACCGCTCCTCGAGTCCCGCTGACGACCTACGCCGAAGCCTCAGCCTTCAAGCTCTACCTGCTCGACGTCGGGCTTCTCAGTGCGCTGAGCGGCCTGGCTCCCGCTACCGTGCTCGACGGCAATCAGCTGTTCACCGAGTTCAAAGGCGCTCTGGCCGAGCAGTACGTGCTTCAAGAACTCGTCGCGTCCGTCGGCGTCGACCCGTGCTACTGGACGAACGACCGGGCCACCGCGGAGGTCGACTTCCTTGCCGACCTGGACAACGTCATCGTCCCGATAGAAGTCAAGTCTGGCGGCAGCCTCCAGGCGAAGAGCCTCAAGTCGTACGTCGACCGGTTCGACCCGCAGGTCGCCGTCCGGACGTCCCTGGCAGGCCAGCGCACCGACGGCCGCATCACCAACGTGCCGCTGTACGCTATCGGTCGCCTGCGCGAGATCGTCACTGCCCAGGTTCGCAACCAGAACCTCTTGGCTGAAAGATAACCCGCACCTGGCTGGGCTGATCCTGACCCCGGCCCCTGTCAGACCTCGGCCGAGGTCCCGGTCGCACTCAGATCCCACGCCTGCGCGAGGCGCGGGTCCAGGCCGGGATCGTCAGAAGGCAGGCCGTAGCCGGGGTCGAGCAGATCGTCCCAGCAGCCGAACGCAGGGCGGTCCAACCACCAGGCCGACTCGTCCGACGCGGTGATCCCCCGCTCGACGTCCGGCTCGCCGGTCCGGTAGACCTCGATGAAGATCGCGCCGTCAGGGTGGAAGTCCAGGGTGCGGCGCACCTGCGCCTCGTACATCAGCCAGCGCTGCGCGCTGTCGGGGTAGGTGCGGTCGGTGATCCGGGTGCGGAACAGCCGCCCGTCCGTCGTCTCGTAGTACGACTGGCGCAGCACCGACCCGTGCTCGTCCATCCAGCTGACCCGGACCAGGCCGTCCGCGGTGAACCGGATGCGCCAGGCGGCCCGCACGGCCTGCTTGCCGACCGGGGTGGAACCGTCCACGACGACCAGCGCCGGACCGGCCGGGCTCTCGTAGGCCGCCCTGGCGTCGTCGACGTCCAGCCAGGCCGGGTCCGGCCTGCCGGTGATCTCGTTCCAGCTCAGCGCATAGCGCGGCACCACTCGCATCCGACCTCCCCGATCTGGGCTCTGGTCGAAGCGTAGCTGGCGAAACCGGACGATCCGCCCAGCGCCCCCGTCGGCGGGGCTGCCCACCGCCGCCGGACCAGAGACCAGCCGAGCCGCACCAGCCCGTCCACGACGGCGGACCGCCGAGCGGGCAGGCGGCGCCGCCAGCAAGAACAGGTCCCCGACCGAGAGCGAGACCCAGCGGGTCGAGCGCCACAGACGTCCGTACCGGACCGACGTCAGGCGACCAAGACGGGCCATACCAGCATCGTAGGAAGCCGGACCCGGGCGCCACGGAGGTTTCGTCGGGGTTCGCCCGGATGCCGACGGGGTCGGCCCCTCGGGCAGGTCAGTCGCGGCGGAGCTTGCGGTAGGTCACCCGGTGCGGCCGGGCGGCCTCGGCGCCCAGCCGGGCCACCTTGTTCTCCTCGTAGGCGGCGAAGTTGCCCTCGAACCAGTACCAGGCCGACGGGTCGTCGTCGGTGCCCTCGTAGGCCAGGATGTGCGTCGCCACCCGGTCGAGGAACCAGCGGTCGTGCGATACGACGACCGCGCAGCCCGGGAACTCCAGCAGGGCGTTCTCCAACGAGCCGAGGGTCTCCACGTCCAGGTCGTTCGTCGGCTCGTCGAGCAGCAGCAGGTTGCCGCCCTGCTTGAGGGTCAGGGCCAGGTTCAGCCGGTTGCGCTCGCCGCCGGACAGCACCCCGGCGGGTTTCTGCTGGTCGGGGCCCTTGAAGCCGAACGCCGCGACGTAGGCCCGGGACGACATCTCGACATTGCCGACCTTGATGTAGTCCAGCCCGTCCGAGACGACCTCCCACAGGGTCTTCTTCGGGTCGAGACCCGCGCGGGACTGGTCGACGTAGGCGACATCGACGGTCTCGCCGATCTTCAGCTCCCCGCCGTCCAGGGGCTCGAGACCGACGATGGTCTTGAACAGCGTCGTCTTGCCCACCCCGTTAGGGCCGATGACGCCGACGATACCGTTGCGCGGCAGGGTGAACGACAGGTTGCTGATCAGCAGCCGGTCGTCGAAGCCCTTGCGCAGGTCGGTGGCCTCCAGCACCAGCGAACCCATACGCGGGCCCGGCGGTATCTGTATCTCCTCGAAGTCGAGCTTGCGGGTGCGTTCGGCCTCGGCCGCCATCTCCTCGTAACGGGCCAGGCGGGACTTGGACTTGGCCTGACGGCCCTTGGCGTTCTGGCGCACCCAGGCCAGCTCTTCCTGCAGACGCTTGGCCAGCTTGGCGTCCTTCTTGCCCTGCACCTGCAGGCGCTCGGCCTTCTTCTCCAGGTACGTCGAGTAGTTGCCCTCGTACGGGTACAGCCGACCGCGGTCCACCTCGCAGATCCACTCGGCGACATGGTCGAGGAAGTAGCGGTCGTGGGTGACGGCGAGGATCGCCCCGGGATATGCCTGCAGGTGCTGCTCCAGCCACAGCACCGACTCGGCGTCCAGGTGGTTGGTCGGCTCGTCGAGCAGCAGCAGGTCCGGTTTCTCCAGCAGCAGCCTGCACAGCGCGACCCGGCGGCGCTCTCCCCCGGACAGCACCGAGACCGGGGTGTCCGGCGGCGGGCAGCGCAGCGCGTCCATGGCCTGCTCCAGCTGGGAGTCCAGGTCCCAGGCGTCCGCCGCGTCGATGACCTCCTGCAGACGGCCCATCTCGGCCAGCAGGGCGTCGTAGTCGGCGTCCGGGTCGGCCATCGCGGCGCTGATCTCGTTGTACCGGTCCAGCGCGCCCTTGATCTGCGCCACGCCGTCCTCGACGTTGCCCAGGACGGTCTTGTCCTCGTCCAGCGGGGGTTCCTGCTGCAGGATGCCCACGGTGTAGCCGGGCGCCAGCCGGGCCTCGCCGTTGGACGGGTGGTCCAGCCCCGCCATGATCCGCAGGATCGTCGACTTGCCCGCCCCGTTGGGCCCGACCACGCCGATCTTCGCCCCTGGCAGGAAGTTCAGCGAGACGTCGTCCAGGATCAGCTTGTCCCCGTGCGCTTTGCGCGCCTTGTACATGGTGTAGATGAATTCAGCCACACCCTCCACCCTACTGGGCCGGGCGCCGTGCCCTGACGTCGAGGCCACCGGTCCTCAGCCCGGATCCAGGCTGGGACGGTTCGACCGCGCAAGACCAGAAGAGCTTCAGCGGATCTGGGCGACCTGGTCCTGGAGGCGGCGCAGGCGGGCGTAGACGTCGGCGGTCGGGTCGACGAGGCGGACCGTCGCCGCCGCGCGCACGACCGCACGGCCCTCGACGACGAGCCGGGCGGCGCAGCGGTCGGCGTCGGTGCGGCGCCACCACCAGGCCGCCGCCAGCACCCCGCCCGCGGCCAGGGCGAGCAGCAGGCCGACGACGAGGGGCACCACCCAGGCGTCGGCGGAGACCGTGCCGAGCAGCGTCACCACGGCAACCAGGCCGAGCACACCGCTCACCCACCACCCGGCCTCGACCAGTCCCGAGCGGCGCGCGCCCAGGGTGATACCGGTCAGGGCGTCGGAGGTGGCCTGGCGCAGCTCGTCAGCGGTGGCGACCCGGTGCTCGACCGCCTTGGCCCAGGCGGGCAGCAGGGACGCGGTCGCGCGGTCCAACCACTGGTGGCGGGCCAGCTCGGCCCCCTCGGCGTGCACCGTGCCGAGCGCTTCGCCGAGCACGTCCAACTGGCCGCCGGAACGCAGCGCCGACGCGCAGGCGTCCGCCGCGGCGTCCAGACCGGCCGCCTGGGTCAGCGTCTCGACCACCGGTGGCAGGGCGTCGACGGTGGGTGGTTCCACCCGCGGGCCGAGCGCGTCGACGAGCAGACCGGCCACCGCGGACAGGTCGTGCCAGGCATGCTCCGCCGCGGCCGAGCGGCCGCTGACCGCCTCAGCCAGCCGGGCCCGCAGCGCGGGCACACCGTCCCCGGTGAGCGCCGACACGGCCTGCACCGAAGCCCGGGACAGCCCGTCGGTGACCACCAGCCGGGCCAGGTCGGCGACCAGGGTCCTGCGGTACTCGACCGGCACCGTGTCGATCTGGTTGAGCACCACCAGCGTCGCCGTGTCCCGGCCCTGCAGGTCGCGCAGGTACCCGGTGTGCAGGGCGGCGTCGGCGTACTTCTGCGGGTCGACCACCCAGACCACCAGGTCGGCCTGCGGCAGCACCTCGTCGACCACCTCGCGGTGCGCGGTGGCCACCGAGTCGTGGTCGGGCAGGTCGAGCAGCACCAGCCCGGCCAGGTAGTCCTGGTCCCCGGCGTCCAGCAGGCTCTCGCGCTGGATGCGGCGGCGCGGGTCCACACCCAGCCAGTCGAGCACCGGGCCGCCGTCGGCGCCCCAGACGCAGGCAGTCATGGCGGACGTAGTGGGCCGGGTGTCGCCGACATCGGCGAACTGCAGCCCGGTGACCGCGTTGAACAGGCTGGACTTGCCCGACCCGGTGCCGCCGACGATGGCCACGACGGTGCGGTCCACGCCCAGGTCGAGACGCATCCGGACCCGGTCCAGCGCGCTGCGCACCGCGGCGACGGTCGCGTCGTCCAGGACGTCGGCCGCCTCGTCCACGATCGCGGTCAGCCGGGCAGCCCGGTCGGCGACCCGCGCGGTCTGCTCGCCGTGCAGCGGCTGCGCGGGCAGCCCGCGCACGGGCGTCGCCTGGTCGTCCTGCACCGGCTCGGCCGACCCGTCGGGAACAGGCACGACCGGCGGCGCGGAAGCGTGGGGCGTCATATCAGCTCCTTGAGGACCGCCAGCCGCAACCGGAGCCGCGACGCGGCATCGGTCGCCAGGTCCGGATCGGCCAGCACGTCGCCGACCGCCTCCGCCTCGGCGTCGATCTCGGCACCGATCCGGGCGACCAGGTCGTCGCGCAGCGCGCGGACCAGCTCGGGGCCCGCCGGGCCGAGCACCGCGGCGGTCGTCTCGGCGGCATCGGCCACCCCAGCGGCCCCGGCCAGCGCCATCGCGGCGACGGTCTCGGCGCCGATCCCCCGCTGCACGATGGCCCGCCGGACCAGCACGATGCTGACCCGGTTCACCTCGCCGCCGCTGAGCAGGTCGCGGACCAGCGCCAGCCCGTTGTCCACCCAGGCGGTCGCGACCCGCCGGGCCGCGGCCTTGCGTCCTCTGGTCTTCGGCACCGTGACCTGGTCGACGAGCGCGGCACCGCCCCGCGGCCCGTCCGGGTCGCGCAGCGTGGTCTCCACCGCCCGGTGGGCCGCGTCCCGGGCGGCGAACAGCGTCAGCCGGGCCCCGGCCACCAGATCGTCCAGCAGCGGTCGCACCGCCTGGGTCCTGGCCCGGGCCTCCTTCGCACCGCCGCGGATCCGCCCGCCCCGGCCGACGAGCCCCGCCAACGGCGCCCCGCGAGCCGTCAGCTCCAACCACCGGCTGCGCACCGCCCCGTCGGCGACCGAACCGCCCCGCACCCCCGCGGCCTGGGCCTGGCGCACCGGGACCAGCGACTGCGTCACCGCCGCGCCGATCTCGCCCGCCGCGACGGCCTGGTCCTCGACCGCCGCAGCCAGCTCGTCCACCCAGCCGCGCAGCGCGTCGAGCGCGCCCTTGAGGGTACGGCGCACGACGGTCCGCGCCCGGTCCGGTCCGGCGAGCATCGTCATCCACCGGGACACCGAGGCGACGGCGTCGGCGTCCAGCGGTCCGGTGTGCGGGCCGACGTCGGGCACCGTGAACAGCGGCGAGCTGCCCAGCCCGTGCTCGCGCATCCGGGCCAGGAGGTCCTGGCGCACCTGGGGCAGCGCCTTGCGGGCGGTCCGGTTGAGCACCATCGCGACGGTGGTGCCGCGGGTGGCCGCGTCCTGCAGCACCCGCCAGGGCAGCGCGTCGCCGTACCGGGTGGCGGTGGTGACGAACAGCCACAGGTCGGCGGACTCCAGCAGCCGGTAGGCCCTGACCCGGTTCTCCTCGACCACCGAGTCCAGGTCGGGGGCGTCGAGCAGGGCGATCCCGCGCGGCAGCGCCTCGGTCTGGGCGACCTCCACGTCGTGGTGCACCGGGTGCCCGGCGAGCAGCCCGGCATCGGCCGGGTGGTGCACGAGCACCGCCCGGCGGGTCGTGGGACGCAGCACCCCGGCCTGGCTGACCTCCGCCCCGACCAGCGAGTTCACCAGCGTAGACTTACCCGCCCCGGTGGACCCGGCGACGACCACCACCGCCGGTGCCGCCAGCTGGGTCAGCCGCGGCAGCAGGTGCTCGACGAGCTGGCTGACGAGCCGACCGCGGGACTCCTCGGCCCGGTCCGCACCGGGCAGACGCAGCGGGAAGCGGGTATGTTCGGCGGCGTACCGCAGGTCCTCGACAGCCTCGACCAGCTCGGCCGCCGCAGGCGGACGGGCCAGCACGCGACGGGGATCGTCTAGCACAGCCACCGGCCGACCGCTCCTTCGTCCGCACGACGCACCGGGTGGCACGTGGGGTCATTCTCCCATGCCACCGTCGCCGGATGTGCATACTTCGCGGGCGTTCTTCCCACTACGCTGGGACGGCACACGGCGCACGGCCCCTGTAGCTCAATGGACAGAGCGACGGACTTCTAATCCGCAGGTTCCGGGTTCGAGTCCCGGCGGGGGCGCCAGACGTGGCCTCTGAACTGCACAGACACACGACTGTCGAGAGTGGCAGGACGTCTGTCGAGAGGGGCGGTGCGCTTTGGGGCCTGCGGTAGCACCCCGTCGCGGTGCCGCACACTGTCGACCATGACAGGTGCGTGCGCACGACCGAGCAGCCCCGGCTGCCGCCTCGTCGGCCACGGGATGTCTTGACAACGAGTATCTTGATATCGAGGAGGCTAGAGTTCGGCTCGCGCGCGTACCTCGTCACCCGACGACGACGCTGGGAGAACCCGGACGTCTGACCCGTAGGCTTAGATGAGCACAGACAGGATGCCTGCGACGAGGGAGGTGAGGGCGATAGCCGGGATGGCTGAGCATGTGACGGCGATGATCCGCAGTTTCAGCGCTGGCGATGACGAGGGCTTCTACGCGGTCGCCCTCCAGGTCGCGGCACGCGAAGCGCGCCTGGGGCACAACCGGTTGGCGGACGAGATAAGGCAAGCGGTGGACGCTTCTCGCAGCGCTTTGCCGTCGGGGTCCGTGACGCACCTGGCACAGCCGAAGGGTGAGGTCGCTGACCTTGTGGTCGCGTCGAACCCGGAAGTCACCCTGTGTGACCTCGTCCTGCCTGAGGACTTGATGGTGTCCATCAAGCGCGTCTTGGCGGAGCAGCGCCAGCGGACCCAGCTGCTGGACCACGGGTTCACCCCAGTCCACCGGCTGCTGCTGGACGGCCCGCCGGGGACGGGCAAGACGATGACCGCGTCCGTGCTGGCCCACGAGCTGTCCCTGCCGTTGTTCACGGTGCGCCTGGACAGTCTGCTGAGCAAGTACATGGGCGAGACGGCGGGCAAGCTGCGTCTGCTGTTCGACGCTGCCGCACAACGGCGTGGGGTGTACCTGTTCGATGAGTTCGACGCGCTCGGTGGTGACCGTGCGGGGAACGACGTGGGCGAGGCTCGTCGCATCTTGAACTCGTTCCTGGTCTTCTTGGAACAAGCCAGCCCGGAGAGCCTGGTGATCGCGGCCACGAACCACCGGGCCATCCTCGACCGTGCACTGTTCCGCCGCTTCGATCTGGTGCTGACCTACCGTCTGCCTGAAGAGTCTGATGTCAGGCTTGTGATCCGAGGCCGCCTCGGGTCACTCGCGACCGTGCCGCGCTGGGACAAGGTCAAGAAAGCAGCAGCCGGGCTGAGCCATGCCGACCTGGTGAAAGCCGCCGAGACCGCTGCGAAGAACGCCCTGCTGCGCGGCGACGACCACGTCACCGCCGACGACCTGGTCCAGGCGCTCGACGAACGGCAGGCAGGCGGTGCCTGACCCACGACGCTTCCTCCCGCACCTGCCCGTGCTCGATCGCGTCTACCCAGAAGACCTGAACCGTCCAGGGATGGGTAACCCTAAGATCTGTCCGGTCGAGAAGCGCGCCGCAGGCAAGGCGCTGCTGGCGGAAGCCACCGCAGCATTCTCGAACTCCGACTACGACCGTACCGAGTCGAGTATCGACGAGGACGAGCTGATGGCCCAGGGCCCAGGGAACCTTCGTCACCATCGAGGGGACAGACGCGGCCTACCCGCTGAAAGTCGAGTCACTGGAACGATGGACGGCTCACCGCAAAACATCCCCGCTACCTCAATGGCTGCTCATGTCCGTCCAACCCGCCACCGACACCCAACCCGAGACAGCGGTCGTGTGGGTCTCCGACGAGCACCGCAGCAAGTTCCTGAAACTGTTCCAGGACTACCTCGACAAGACCACCCAGAAAGGCAACTCCGCCAACGAAGCCCTCGTAGCCAACATCGCACGGATACGATCAACCATTCTTCACGACCTGTGGCAGTCCGACGGCGACCCGCCTGAGCGAGGCATCTTCTGGTGGGAACTGTGGCTGGCAGCACACGTCGACACCACAGCGTTGGCCGTGCTCGACCGTCTCCAAATCCTGACGGCAGACCGAAGGACCGTGTTCCAGAACCGGACGGTCGTGTGGGTCAAAGCATCCTGGGACCAGCTCCAGGCGCTGCCGTTCACGAGCCTTCCACTGGCGGAGATCCGCCGACCGAGTTTTGTCGACACTATCGAGGACTTGACTCGCGCCGAGCAGAACGAGTGGGTCGACGAGCTGCGCAGACGCGTCACCGCTGCCGGTGCTCTCGCACCAGCGGTGTGCCATCTCGACACGGGCGTTGCTCGCACCCACACCCTTCTCGCCGACTCGCTCGGCGCCAGCCCTGCAACTTCCCGCCCAGCAGCCCTGCAACTTCCCGCCCAGCAGCCCTGCAACTTCCCGCCCAGGGCCTATGATCTTGCCCATGGACACATTCCCGGTGCTGGGGAAGGCGTATCGCCCACGAGTGATCGACAGTGTCGTGGTCGAGGCCCTCGACACCGCTGGTGCCGTGCTCATCGAGGGCGCGCGGGCCTGCGGCAAGACCATGACCGGGCTTCACGCAGCATCGTCGTACGTGTTCCTCGACGAGCCTGAGGCGGAGCAGATGCTCTCCGTGGCTCCACGGTCGCTGCTTGAGGGTGACCCACCACGCCTCCTGGACGAGTGGCAGCTCGCGCCCACGCTGTGGAACCTGGTGCGGCGCCAGGTCGACGCTTCAGACACCACCGGGCTCTTCCTGCTGACCGGGTCCGCGGTGCCTGACGACGACGTCGCCCGTCACACCGGAGCCGGGCGAGTGCTGCGGCTGCGGATGCGGACGATGAGCTGGTGGGAGAAGAACGGCTGTCCCGCGGGCGGAGTGAGCCTGGCCGACCTGTTCGACGGGCATCAGCCCACACCGGACAAGGACACCGACGAGCTGGACTCCGTCATCTCGATGCTGCTCCGACCTGGCTTCCCGGCCATGGCCGGGCTGTCAGAACAGCGGGCGCAAACCCTGCTGCGTGCCTATGCCGACGAGGTCTCCCGCACCGATGTGCGCAGGATCGCCGACGTGCGCCACGACCCAGCCGTCGTCGCCAGGCTGATCACCGCTGTGGCTCGCGCGTCGTCCACCGACGCTTCGACCTCGACGCTGGCCTCCGACGTTCGAGTGCTCGCACCGTCTATCACCGACGACACCATCAGCTCCTATCTCAAGCTGCTGCAACGCCTGTTCGTCGTGGAGGCCCAGGAAGCCTGGGCACCTCGCCTGCGCTCTCGAGCCCGGTTGCGCACGTCAGCCAAGCTGCACCTGGCCGATCCCGCCCTCGCAGCCGCTGTCCTGCGCGCCGGACCACAACGTCTGTCGCAGGACCTGAACACCCTCGGGCTGCTGTTCGAGAGCGCCATCACCCACGACCTGTCGGTGCTGGCTGGACCGCTCGGCGGTGAGGTGCTGCACCACCGCGACTCCAACGGGTACGAGATCGACGCTGTCATCACCCTTCCCGATGGACGGTGGGGTGCCGTCGAGGTCAAGCTCGGCGGAATCCAGATCGAGGCCGGTGCCCGATCACTGACTCGGGCCGTCGCCCAGATCGACACCTCGACCGTAGGCGATCCGGTCTTCCGGCTGGTCATCACCGGCACCGGCCCCACGCTCACCCTCGACGACGGCACCATCACCTGCCCGCTCGCTCGCCTCGCCCCGTGAGCCAGGCTCCGCCGAGTGCTGGCTGAGCCACGGCGCCGACCTCCCCGAAGGCAGGTCTTGGGGCCCAACGCCGAGGGTCCGGAGGCTCTCGTCCGGACGGCCCGCCGACGGCTAGCCTGCGGCAGTTCGCAGTCTGTGCTGCCAGAAGGTGAGAGACCCGTGGATCGGCATACGTCCCATGCTGTCGTCGGCAAGCGCCAGGAGCGGGAGCGGGGTGCGTCGACGGTCGAGTACGTCGGGATCATCATCGCGGTCGCGGTGCTCATCGGCGCCCTGCTCGTCGTGTTCCCGTCGGTCGGCGACTCCCTGGCCGACGGGGCGAAGACAGCGGTCTGCAAGATCACCGGCGGGGACTGCAGCTCGGGGAGCGGGTCGAACCAGGCCGAGAGCAGCGAGAACAACGGCACCCAACCCGGGCAGTATGCCAACGCGTCGAACGGCGGCCAGCAGACCACGGACCCGGCCTTCGTCTCCCAGGCCGTCAAAGATCTGCGCGACGCGCTCGCCGGAGGTCTCTTCGGTGTGCGCTCCGGCGATCTGGAGGATGCGCGCCAGGTGATCGAGGCGCTCGGCGGCGCGGAGATCGATGCGCTGATCGCGCAGATGTCCGACGACGAGCTGCGCCAGTGGGTCGACCAGCTCAACGACAGCTGGTTGTTCGGCGGATGGAACGCCAGCGAACGCCGCCAGCTGTGGGAGCTGTTCGCCTCGAGAGCCTCCAAAGACACGATCGACCGGCTGGCGCGGTTCACCGACGAGCTGCAGCCCTCTTTCAACCAGGTAGGCGGCGACAGCGCCCGGGACGACCCGACGAGCCCCGCCAACACTGGTCAGTACGGCGAGCTGCCTCACAGCCTGTTCACCAATGGCGCCAGTCCGGACGACGTAAGCCAAGGAGCCATCGGCGACTGTTGGTGGATCGCGTCGATGATGGCGGTGGCCCAGGCGAACCCCCAGGTGATCCAGGACGCCATCACGATCAACCCCAACGGCACCTACACCGTCCGGCTGTACGACCAGAACGGCAACCCGGTGCAGGTCACGGTGACCCCGGACATGGTCCTGAACCCCGACGGAACACCAGCCTTCGTGGACAACAACGGTCAGCAGGTATCAGGCAACTATGAGCTGTGGCCGATGGTTCTCGAGAAGGCGCTCGCCCTGCACTACGGGGAGTTCGCCGATATCGAGGGCGGCAACGCGAGCGTGGGGCTGAGCGCGCTGACCGGGCTCCCGTCGTCGAACACCGATCCCGGCGTGCTGTCGGCCCAGGACCTCCGGAGCGTGCTCGACGGGGGCGGCGCGATCGGTCTCTCCTCCCTGGCCGACGGGACACACAACCCGCTGTACGCCGATACCGTCCCCTCCGCGCAGCGCCTGCGCACCGGGCACGCCTACTACGTCAGCGACGTCGATGTCGCGGCTGGAACAGTGACGGTGGTCAACCCTTGGGGAACCGCGCAGTACCCGCCGCTGACGCTGACGTACGATGAGTTCGTGTCCGCTTTCCGTCAGGTCAGGACGAACGAGGTGACGAAGTGAAGTTGCGGTACGCATGGCTGACAGCAGTGATGGTAGGCATCACCGTCGCTGCCACCACCGGATGCGGCGGCAGCGAGCCAGAGTCGCCCGCGATGCCGACCCTGCCCGACGGCGCGATCATGCTCACCCAGAACCAGCCGAACCGCTTCGAGGGGTTGGTCGTCGTGGCCAGCGCCATAGACGCGAGCGGAGCGGACATCAGCGGTTCCGACGGAACCAGCGTCGCGGAGGGACACTGGGTAGATGTCGACGGCACCGTCGAGATCCAGGACCGCACGTTGCGCCTGGTCGCCACCTGGGTCGACCCTGACCCGGGCGAGGGCGACGGGGCTGATATGTCGAAAGCCTGGGTCGTCGTCGAGGAGTGACAGGACCGATCCCCGAACGGTTTTCGTAGTCCACGGTCCACGGACGCCCCCCGGGTGGGCGGGGGCGGTCCCCCGCCCACCCGGTCAGACGGTCTTGCCGATGTTCTCCTCGACCTGGCCGGGCGGGGTCGGGGTGGTCTTCTGGACCTGGAGCAGGAACTCGACGTTGGACTTGGTGTCCCGCAGCTTGCCGATGAGCAGCTCGATGGCCTGCTGGGCGTCCAGGGCGCCGAGCACCCGGCGCAGCTTGTAGACGATCTTCAGCTCGTCGTGCGACATGAGGATCTCCTCACGGCGCGTGCCCGACGCGTTGACGTCCACCGCGGGGAAGATCCGCTTGTCGGCCAGGGAGCGCGACAGCCGCAGCTCCATGTTCCCGGTGCCTTTGAACTCCTCGAAGATGTAGTCGTCCATCTTCGAACCGGTCTCCACCAGGGCGGTGGCCAGGACGGTCAGCGAACCGCCGTGCTCGATATTGCGCGCCGCGCCGAAGAACTTCTTCGGTGGGTACAGCGCGGCGGCGTCCACACCACCGGTCAGGATGCGTCCCGAGGCGGGCGCGGCCAGGTTGTAGGCCCGCGACAGCCGGGTCATCGAGTCCAGCAGCACCACGACGTCCTGACCCAGCTCGACCAGGCGCTTGGCCCGTTCGATCGCCAGCTCGGAGACGATGGTGTGGTCGGACGCGGGCCGGTCGAACGTCGAGGCGATGACCTCACCATCCACCGTGCGCTGCATGTCCGTGACCTCCTCGGGGCGCTCGTCGATGAGCACGACCATGAGGTGGACCTCGGGGTTGTTCGTCGTGATCGCGTTGGCGATCTGCTGCAGGATGATCGTCTTGCCCGCCTTGGGCGGCGAGACGATGAGCCCGCGCTGACCCTTGCCGATCGGCGCGACGATATCGATCACCCGGGGCGTCAGACGGGTCGGGTCACCCTTGGACTCCAGAGCCAGCCGGTCCTGCGGGTACAGCGGGGTGAGCTTGGCGAACTCCGGCCGGGTGCGCGCCTCCTCGGGGGTCATCCCGTTGACGGTGTCCAGGCGGACCAGCGCGTTGAACTTGTTCGGCCGGTTGCCCTGCGGTGCCGGGTCACCCTCGCGCGGGGCACGCACCGCACCGGTGATCGCGTCACCGCGACGCAGCCCGGACTTCTTGACCTGGCCCAGCGAGACGTAGACGTCGTGCGGGCCGGGCAGGTAGCCGCTGGTGCGCACGAAGGCGTAGGAGTCCAGCACGTCGAGGATCCCGGCGACCGACAGCAGCTCGTCGTTCTCGCCGATCTCGACGTCGTCCAGGCTGGCCAGGTCCTGCTGACGGCCCCGGCCCCGCTTCCGGTCGCGGTACCGGTCGCGGGAGCGACGACGCCGCCCACCGCGCTCCTCACCGTCGTCGTAGGAACGCTGCTGGTTCTGCTGGCCGCCCTGCTGACCGCCCTGGTTCTGGCGGTCGTGACCCTGGTTGGACCGGTTCTGCTGCTGGGCCTGCTGCTGCTGGGCCTGGCGGTCGCCGGAGTCCGGCGCACCCGCGCCGCGACCCGACCGCCGGTGGCGGCGGCTCGGCTCCGGCCGGTCGGTCCGGTCGCCCCGGTCACCTGGTGCCAGCGCGTCGAGCGCCGCCTCCAGGTCCGCCAGGCTCTCCTGCTTCGGCTGGTCGGCCGCTGGCTCGGCAGCGTCGGCCGGACGGTCGGTCCGGTCTGCGTCGCCCGGCTCCGGCTCGGCCTGTTGCGGTCGGGCGGCGGAGACAGCGCTGCCGCCGTTCCCCTGGGGACCCCCCGCGGCACCGATCGCCGCGACCAGGTCGCCCTTGCGCATCTTCGACGTGCCCCGCACGCCGAGCTCGGAGGCCAGGGCCTGGAGCTCGGGCAGGCGCAGACCGTTCAGCGCTGCGTCGGTGCTGGTGACGCCGGGTTCAGTGGCGTCGACTGTATCTGTCACGAAGGACCCTCTCCCTCGTCGGGCGTCATCCCACGGCCGCCCGCCGTCGGATGACACGGATTGGCGAAACATCACACGGGCGCGCACGACAACGGCTTGCACGCATGACGGGTTTCATCCCCCGTCGAGGTCTGCGACCTCGACCCTGCGAGTCGGCCGTACCACCTCTAGCGCGAGGTGGTGCACTGACTTGAGCACCACACCGGAACGGAGTCTCGCACCGAACCGGTAGTACAACACCCGAGTACAGCGCCCGTATACAGAACCACGGCGACGGGTCAGGTTGGGGAGTTCAACCATCGTAGCACCACGGCCGCCCTGAGACACCAATCTCACCCCATGGGCACAATCTCACCCGCTCGCAGCGACGAGCCGTCCGGCTCGCCTCCCGCCAGGACACGGTCAACCGGCTGGCCTCAGGACGCGGGCAGTCGGCAAGGTACCGCGGGGACGGTCCCGGAAGAACCGGGCCTCGGCTTCACTGATCGGTGCACCTGCGCCATCTTCCAGGTACCGCCTGCCCCGAACCGGGCCCTCATCCTGGACTGCGACGGCTACCAGCACGGTCAGCACGGCAGCACTTCCGACGACTTCCCGCATGATCCAGACATAGTCACCCTGCCCGGCCCCGGCGTCGCGCAGCAACGATTCCGGAAGATCCACGTGCCGTCTGGGTTCGCTCTCGGCGACGACCCTGGCCGAGTCGCCGTCGAAACCCTCGACCCGGCCTGTCATCAGGACAAAACCGACCTTGTTCCGCTCCAGCGCCACCCGCGTCCGGTTCAGCAGCTCGGCATAGAACGGAGCCTCGCTGAGCTCTTCGACCGAACGGCTGGAGAGAAACTCGCACAGCGCCGGGGCAACCCATGCCTCCACCTCGGCGGCGGCTCTGGCCAGCCCGGACGCAACCTGGACGTCACCCGCCCCTTGCGCTTTCGCAGACAGGGCCGACAGTGCGCTGTAGTACACGCTGCTGCCCGAAGCACGGCCCCCTCGACGCACCGTCACCTGGACGCCCGGCGACAGGCTCGCCCGGGTCCGCAACGTCCGCAGACGCTGCCGCGACGGCGCGTGCAACGGGTCGCTCAACGAGACGACCTTCTCCCACGAGACGATCGGCGCAGGGATCGTGTCGGTCATAGCGCCAACAGTACAGTCTCTGAACGGTTGAATCAACCATTCAGCAGTCTGCCGCAGTCCTGTTCACTGGCGCTCGACGGTGCCGCCGTCGGTATCGGCGGGCAGGGTGGTGATCGTCCAGCCGCCGAGCACCCCGCCGAAGACCTCGTGCATCTCGGCCTCGGCGTCGAGCGTGCGGCGGACGCCGAAGGCCAGCACCGTCGGACCGGCCCCCGACACCACCGCCGGGACGCCGCGGCGGCGCAGGGCGTCCACCAGGGCCAGGGAGTCGGGCATCACCGACCGGCGCTGCTCCTGGTGCAGCCGGTCGACCGTAGCCTCGAACAGCAGGTCCGGACGGCGGCCGAGGGCCTCGACCAGCAGCGCCGCCCGGGCTGCCTGGGCCGACGCCGTGGCGTGCGGCACCTCGAGCGGCAGCACCCGACGGGCCGTCTCGGTGGCCAGGCGCGTGGGCGGTATCGCGACCACCGGCTGGATATCGCGGTGCAGGGCCAGCCGCACCGCGCGCGGCCTGGCAGTCTGGTCGAGCGTCCAGGCCAGGGTCAGCCCGCCGAAGACGGTCGGCGCGACGTTGTCCGGGTGGCCCTCGTACCGGGTGGCCAGGTCCAGCACCGCGGCGTCGTCGAGCAGGTCCGGCTCGGCCAGCAGACCGCGCACCGCGAGGATCCCGGCCACCACCGCCGAGGCCGACGAGCCCAGCCCCCGGCCGTGCGGGATGGCATTGGTACAGCGCAGCCGCAGCCCGGTGCGCGACGCCCCCACCTTGTCCAGCGTCTCCAGGATGGTCCGGGCCACCAGGTGGTCCGCACCGCTGGGCACCACCCCGGCACCTTCGCCCACCACCTCGACCCGCACGTCCGGGTCGGCGGTCGCCGCCACCTCGACCTCGTCGTACAGCGTCAGGGCCAGACCGAACGAGTCGTACCCCGGCCCCAGGTTGGCGCTGGACGCGGGTACCCGGACCCACACCCGGTCGTGCCCTAGCCGCATAAGAGGCCACCCATCAGAAGACCCTGTCTCAGTCGAGGCCCAGCGCCGTGGCGATGGACATGACGTCCGGTGTCACCCGGACCAGCTCGACCTGCTCGCCGTCAGCGCCGCGCAGCGCCCACTGCGGGTCTTTCAGGCCGTGCCCGGTGACGGTGACGACGATACGCGCCCCGGCCGGTACCCGGCCCTGCTCGGCCAGCATGAGCAGCCCGGCGACGCCCGCCGCCGAGGCGGGTTCCACGAACACCCCGACCTGGGCCGACAGCAGCCGGTGGGCGGCCAGGATCTGGGCGTCGGTCACCGCCTCGATCAGCCCGCCGGAGACGTCCCGGGCCTGGACGGCCTGCTCCCACGAGGCCGGGTTGCCGATGCGGATCGCGGTGGCGACGGTCTCCGGCTCGGTCACCGGGTGGCCGAGCACGATCGGCGCCGACCCGGCCGCCTGGAAGCCCCACATCGCCGGGGTCCGGGTGGCCACCGCGCCGTGCGGTTCGCCACCGTCCAGCCCGGCGTACTCCCGGTAGCCCTTCCAGTAGGCGGTGATGTTGCCCGCGTTGCCGACCGGCAGCACGTGGACGTCCGGGGCGTCGCCCAGGGCGTCGACGATCTCGAAGGCCGCGGTCTTCTGCCCTTCGATCCGGTCCGGGTTCACCGAGTTGACCAGCTCGACCGGGTAGGCCTCGGCCAGCTTGCGCGCGGCTACCAGACAGTCGTCGAAGTTGCCGTCCACCTGCAGCAGCCGCGCCCCGTGCGCCACCGCCTGGGAGAGCTTGCCCAGGGCGATCTTGCCCTCCGGCACCAGCACGGCGCAGACCATGCCCGCCCGGGTCGCGTACGCCGCGGCCGATGCCGAGGTGTTACCCGTCGAGGCGCACACCACGGCCTGGGCCTCGTGGTGGGCCGCCGCGGAGATGGCCGTGGTCATCCCCCGGTCCTTGAACGAACCGGTCGGGTTCACACCCTCGTACTTCAGGTAGACGTCGGCCCCGGTGGCCGCCGACAGCGGGGGCGCGTCGACCAGCGGGGTACCGCCCTCCAGCAGGGTGACCACACGGGTCTGGACGTGCGCCGGCAGCCGGTCGGCGTACTCGCCGATCACACCGCGCCACTGGTGGGCCATCAGGGCATGTCTCCTTCGACTCGGATCACCGATACCACCTCGTACACCACGTCCAGACGGTCCAGCGCGGCCAGCGTCGCCACCCGGGCCGCCTCGGTCGCCTCGTGCGTCGTGATCACCAGGTGCGCCACGTCGACCGGCGCCTGGCGGCCCACGGCGCCCCCGGGGCTCTGGCGCACCGACTCGATCGACACGCCCGCGTCGGCCAGGACCGTCGAGACCGTGGCCAGCACACCGGTACGGTCCGCGACGTCCAGACGGACCTGGAACCGGCTCACCGCGGCCGCGGGCGGCAGCACCGGCAGGGCGGCGTACACCGACTCGACCGGGCCACGGCCGCCGGTCACCCGGTTCCGGGCCGCCGAGACGATATCGGAGACCACCGCCGAGGCTGTGGGCACCCCGCCGGCACCCTGCCCGTAGAGCATGATCGGCCCGGCCGCCTCGGCCTCGATGAACACCGCGTTGAACGCCCCGCGCACCCCCGCCAACGGGTGGGTCTGCGGCACCAGCGCCGGGTGGACCCGTACCGAGATGCCGCCGCTGAGACGTTCGGCCACCGCCAGCAGCTTCACGACGTGCCCGGTGCGCTGGGCCCAGGCCACGTCGTCGTCGGTGATACCGGTGATGCCCTCGCACGACACGTCGTCGATGCTGACCCGGGTGTGGAACGCCATGGAGGCCAGCAGCGCGGCCTTCGCCGCGGCGTCGTGCCCCTCGACGTCGGCGGTCGGGTCGGCCTCGGCGTAACCCAGGCGCTGGGCGTCCTTCACGGCCCGGTCCAGGTCCAGCCCGTCGGTGGTCATGGTGTCGAGCACATAGTTGGTGGTGCCGTTGACGATGCCCAGCACCCGGCGGACCTGGTCGCCGAGCATCCCCTCGCGGATCACCCGCACCACCGGGATCGCCCCGGCGACCGCGGCCTCGTAGTACAGGTCGACGCCCGCCGCGGCGGCCGCGTCGTACAAGGTCGGCCCGTCCGCGGCCAGCAGCGCCTTGTTCGCCGTCACCACCGACGCACCGGAGCCCAGCGCGGCCAGCATCAGACCGCGGGCCGGCTCGGTGCCGCCGATGAGCTCCACGACGATATCCGCCCGGGTGACCAGCCCCTCGGAGTCCTCGGTGACCAGCGCCGGGTCCACCCCCTGCGCGACCACCGCCTCGGGTCGGCGGTCCGCCACCCCGACCAACTCCAGACGGTCCCCGACCCGGGCGGACAGGTCGTCGACACTGGTGGTGAGCAACCGCACCACCTGAGACCCGACCGTGCCACAGCCCACCACAGCCACACGCAACGACACCGGACCGACCTCTTTTCCTCGCGCTGGACCGTCGCGCTGGACCGTCATGGTGACGACAGCTCTCCTGGCGACGGCACCAAGGATAGGTGCCCCCGCCCCTGTGGCGCTCCCAGAGCACGGTGCACGCCGTCTGCGGCACGGGGTGGCGCTGTCGTCGCCCGGCGTCGTCGCCCGGTGGGACGGAGCGGAGGAGCGGACAAGACACGCTCGTCTGTCCTGTTCTGTCCGGTCGCGTATGAGAGCATGGGCTTCCTTCCGTCGACAGGGAGTTTCGTCGTGCCGGTGACCATCGTCCGTGCCCAGCCGGGGGATGTCGCGCCCGTGTGGCACGGCGACGAGGCAGCGCGCGGGACGTACCTCGACGCGCTGCGGACCGCGCAGGCGGACGGCCTGGCCACGGTGACGCTGCGGCTGCCGTCAGGCTGGCACAGCACCCAGGCTCTGCAGGTGGCTACCGCGACGGTCCGCGAGGCCGACCCCGACCTCGACGTCCAGCTGGTCGTCGCCGACCTGGGGGCGTTCGGTGCCCGACGAGCCATGCGGCGCCTCGCCCGGCACCTCTCGCAGGCCCTGCCCGAGGCTCCCCCGGGGGCGGCCCCGGTGCCGAGCGTCCCGCGACCGCGGATACCACCGTCCGCGGCACCCGAGCGGGCCCGCGCACTGCCCGCACCGTCCGCGGCCGAAGAACCCAAGGGTCCTGCCGCGCCGACGCAGAGCCTGGCCGCCGCCCTGGAGAACCTGGACGAACCGTTCGCGGCGACGCTGCTGCGGCTGGTCGACACCAAGCACCTGACCGATGTCGAGGTCTACCGCCGGGCCAACCTGGACCGTCGGCTGTTCTCCAAGATCCGGTCCAACCCCCGGTACGTGCCGTCCAAGCGCACCGCGCTGGCGCTGGCCGTCGGGCTGGAGCTGGACCTGGACGAGACCCGGGCGCTGCTGGCCCGCGCGGGCTACACCCTGTCGTCGGCGCTGACGGCGGACGTCATCGTGGAGTACTTCATCACCCGTGGCACGCACGACGTCCTGGTGATCAACGAGGCCCTGTTCTACTTCGACCAGCCGCTGCTGGGCGCCTGAGCAACGTCCCTGCGCCGATCCCGGTTCGTGGGTTTGTGCGCGCCTCCCCCGCTTTTAAACGGGGGAAGGGGGCGCAACCAAAGAACACCCCCCTC
>Ga0099364_10000769_pt1 | contig 54526 bp, 43 predicted proteins | sample TergutTh196P3_FD_73070 | JGI IMG/M metagenome (GOLD analysis project Ga0099364, IMG submission 73070) | Microcerotermes parvus P3 segment gut microbial communities from Pointe-Noire, Republic of the Congo - Th196 P3 | ecosystem: Host-associated > Arthropoda: Insects > Digestive system > Gut ... | reverse complement strand
ACGCGCCCCCCCCCCCCCCCCCGCCCCCGCCCCCATCGATGCCTGCGGCAACCTGCTCATCCCCCCATTCATAGACCCGCACGTCCATCTGGACGCCGTACTGTCCGTCGCCTGCCTTACCCGCCCAAACCAGTCCGGCACCCTGCTCGAAGCCATCGACATCTGGAACGAATGGCAGGCCGGCCTGACCGAGGACATCCTGCTCGAAAACGCCCGTGAAGTGATGAAATGGTACATAGCGAACGGCGTCCTGTTCGTCCGCACCCACGCAGACTGCACCGACCCTAGCCTGCTCACCGTCCGCGCCCTAGCAAAATTACGCGAAGAAATGCGCGGCATAGTCGATATCCAGATCACGGCATTTCCGCAAAACGGCGTATTCACAACGCCCGACGGCACGCTACAGATACAAAAAGCCATAGAGCTCGGCGTGGACGTCGTAGGCGGCGCCCCCCATATCGAGTACACCAGGGAGGACGGTGTCCGTGAGATAGAATACGTCTTTGACCTTGCGGAAAAGCACGGCCTGCTTATAGATGTCCACTGCGACGAGACCGGCGACCCGCAAAGCCGCTTCTCCGAAGTCATGGCGAAAGAGTGCATAAACCGCGGCATGCAAGGCCTCGCCACAGCAAGCCACACCACAGCCATGCACAATTACAACAACGATTATGCATTCAAGCTTATAGGGCTCCTGAAAAAAGCCGAAATGAACATGATAGTCAACCCGTTCGACAACGCCGTCCTCCAAAACAGGCTCGACGGCTACCCGAGGAAACGTGGCATCACACGTGCCGACGAGCTCACCGCCGCCGGCGTCAACGTCTGCATAGGCCACGATTCCATCATGGACCCGTGGTACGCCATGGGCAAAGGCAGCATGAGCGCCGCCGCAAACCTGCTCGCCCACATAGGCCACCTCAACGGCCACTCCCAGATGGCCCTCTTGATGGACATGGTGACCAAGAACTCCGCCCGCGCCCTCCGCATAGACGACAAATACGGGATAGAGGTCGGCAAGCCCGCAAATTTTGTTATAATTGACGCAAAGGACGAGGCGGAAACAATTCGGTTGCTGCCGGAGTGCCTTTATGTGGTCAGAAACGGCAAGGTCATTTCCGAAACAACGCCGGCCAAACGGAAAGTGACAGCCTTCGGCGCCACGGAATGGGTGGATTTCCGTCATTAGCATAGAAAACATCAACTCTCTGACAGAAGGGCAGATAAAAGAGCTCAGGCAAAAGGCCAAGGCCTACCTGCCCGCCCGTGTGCAGCACTTCGCCGCCATTATGGGCGTCCGGCCTACGGGCGTAAAGATTACTTCGGCCACGCGACGCTGGGGTAGCTGCAATTTCAAAGACAGCCTTTGCTTCCCCTACCGCCTTATGCTTATGCCCGAAGATGTCATAGACTATATAGTCGTCCACGAACTCGCCCACATCGCGGAAAAAAACCATAGCGCCGCCTTTCACGCCGTTGTCGCCCGCTACATGCCCGACCACAAAGCCCGCCGCAAAAAGCTCCGTGCCATCGAACGCGAGATGTTCTCCCTCACTTCACGTGGCAGATAAGCCTCTACCTTGACATATCCCGTATAATGTTATTTAATTTTCAATAATAAATAAACGATTTTTGCATAATTTACGTAGAGGGGAAAGGAGATCACAATGGTGATAAGTGAAAAAATGGCAAAAGCCTTGAGCGAGCAGGTGAACGCAGAGCTTTATTCCGCGTATCTGTATCTTTCGATGTCGGCCTATGCGGAGGACGCAGGGCTGAACGGCATCGCAAACTGGCTGTACGTGCAGTCGCAGGAGGAAATGGCGCACTCCATCCACATGTACCAATACATCCTGGACCGTGGCGCCATCCCCGCCCTTGCCGCCATAGACGCGCCCGACACAGACTTCTCAGGCATCGACGACATCTTCAAGAGGGTACTTGCCCATGAAGAGATAGTCACCGCGCGGATAAACGCCATAGCGACCCTTGCCATGCAGGAAAACGACCACGCCGGCTACCAATTCATCATGTGGTACGTGAACGAGCAGGTCGAAGAAGAATCCGATGCCGGCGACATCGTCAGCAGAGTGGAATTGATAGGGGAGGACAAAGGCAAACTGCTGAACCTCGACACCGAGCTTGGCGCCAGGGTGTTCGTAAACCCATTCCCCGGGGACAAAAAGCTAAACGGCGGGGCAGGGGCAGGCCTGTAGAAAGCGCAAAGCCAGAACTTGTGTTACGATAATATTACAGCCGAAAAACGCCCCCGAAAAAGGGGCGTTTTGTGCTATAATCTAATGTAGGGTTTTTGCGGTCAAAACCCCGTTCATTATTGGAGAAACCGGAGGAAAAACTTTATGGCGGCCGACGTCGAACAGCAGAGATACGATGCAGAACAAATAACAGTGTTAGAGGGCCTTGAGCCCGTCCGGACCAGACCGGGCATGTACATCGGGAGCACAGGCGCAAGGGGCCTGCACCACTTGGTATACGAAGTAGTGGACAACAGCGTCGACGAGGCGCTTGCTGGATATTGCAAGAACATTGACATAAAGATACAGGCGGACAACTCCATCATGGTAGAGGACGATGGCAGGGGCATGCCCGTCGATATCCACCCGAAGCTGGGCATACCGGCCGTCGAGGTCATACATACCGTTTTGCACGCAGGCGGCAAGTTCGGCGGCGACGGCGGCTACAAAGTCTCAGGCGGCCTGCACGGCGTCGGCGCCTCTGTGGTCAACGCGCTCTCCGAGTATATGGAAGTGGAGATAAAGCGCGACGGCAAGCTCTACAGGCAGACGTATTCGCGTGGCGAGCCGACTTCAGGCCTCGAAGTCGTGGGCGAGTCCAAAAAGACGGGTTCGAAAACCATGTTCCGTCCCGACCCTGAGATTTTTGACGAGATAGAATACGACTTCGGGACGCTCGAGCACAGGTTCCGCGAAATGGCGTTTCTCAACAAGGGCGTTCGCATAAACATCGTTGACGAGCGTGACGGCAAGAAACGCAAGGAATCTTTTTTCTACGAGGGCGGCATCCGTGAGTTCATCAAGCACCAGAACGCAAACAAGGAGCCCATCCACGCAGATATCATCTACTTTGAGGCCTCCCGCCAGTCCGAGGAGGGCGGCGGCGACGCCGAGCTCGAGATCGCCATCCAGTACACCAAGAGGTTCAACGAAACCATTTTCACGTACGCAAACAACATAAACACCATAGAGGGCGGCATGCACCTCGCAGGCTTCCGCTCGTCGCTCACGCGCGTGTTCAACGATTATGCCCGCAGGACAGGCGTGCTCAAGGAAAAAGACGACAGCTTCACGGGCGAGGATGTCCGCGAGGGCATGACAGCCATAATTTCCGTAAAGCTAGTAAAGCCGCAGTTCGAGGGCCAGACCAAGGCCAAGCTCGGCAACAGCGATATCCGCGGCTTCGTCGAGAGCACCACGAACGAACGCCTTATGGCCTTCCTTGAGGAAAACCCCTCGCAGGCAAAGACCATAATGGAAAAAATATACGGAACTTACAAAATAAGGCTCAAAACACAGAAAGTCCGCGAAGCCGAGCGCAAAAGCCTTATGGACGGCGGCTCGCTGCCCGGCAAGCTTGCGGACTGCTCCGAAAAAGACCCCGAGCTTTCCGAGATATTCCTGGTCGAGGGAGACTCGGCGGGCGGGAGCGCCAAGCTAGGGCGCGACCGCCGCAGACAGGCCATCCTCCCCCTCCGCGGCAAGATACTCAACGTCGAGCGGGCAAACATCGACAAAGTGCTGTCCTCCGACGAGATAAAGAACATGATTACCGCATTCGGCTGCGGCATAGACGACAACTTCGACCTCGAAAAGCTCCGCTACCACAAAATCATCGTTATGACGGACGCAGACGTGGACGGGGCGCATATACGCACCCTGCTGCTCACGTTCTTCTTCCGCCATATGACGCAGCTTATCCAGAACGGCAACGTCTACATCGCGCAGCCGCCCCTTTATCAGGTCAAGCGCGGCAAGGACGTGCATTACACCTATTCCGAAAAGGAGCAGGACAAGCTGATGCGCCGCCTTGGCGAAGCCTCGCCGAATGCAAAGTACGACATTCAACGCTACAAAGGCCTCGGCGAGATGGATGCGGCGCAGCTTTGGGAGACCACGATGGACTTTGCGACCCGCACGCTCATACAGGTGACGATGGATGACTACGTGCTTGCGGACGAGACCTTTGTGACGCTAATGGGCGACAAGGTGGAACCGCGCCGCCGCTTTATAGAGGAAAACGCAAAATACGTGAAGAATTTGGATATATAAGGAACGGTGAACAACAAACATGGAACAAATAGATGAATTGAAATTGATACAGACAGAGATCCACGATGAAATGAGGGACTCGTTCCTCGACTATTCGATGAGCGTCATCGTGGCACGCGCCCTGCCCGATGTCCGTGACGGCCTCAAGCCCGTACACCGCCGCATACTCTACGGCATGGAGGAGCTTGGCGTCACCCCCGACAAGCCACACAAAAAATCCGCCCGTATCGTCGGTGACGTCATGGGTAAGTACCACCCCCATGGCGACAGCTCCATCTACGACGCCATGGTACGCATGGCGCAGGACTTCTCCACGCGTTACCCACTCGTAGACGGCCACGGCAACTTCGGCAACATGGACGGCGACGCAGCTGCGGCCATGCGTTACACAGAAGCCCGCATGAGCCCGCTCGCGCTCCAGATGCTGCGGGACATCGACAAAGACACAGTGGACTTCACGCCAAACTTCGACGGCGAGGAAAAAGAGCCCTCCGTCCTGCCCGCGCGATTCCCGAACCTCTTGGTCAACGGCAGCAACGGCATAGCGGTCGGCATGGCGACGTCCATCCCCCCGCACAACCTCACCGAAGTGATAGACGCCACGATAAAGCTTATCGAAAACCCCGAAACCACCGTCGAGGAGCTTTGCAAGATAGTGAAAGGCCCGGACTTCCCGACCGGCGCCATCATCCTCGGCAAGAAAAGCGCCCGTGAGGCCTACAAGACCGGCCGTGGCAGCGTCATGGTCCGTGCGACCCACGAAATAGAGGAAACGAAAAAGGGCAAGCAGCAGATAGTGTTCACCTCCACCCCCTACCAGATAAACAAAGGCAACCTGCTCGAAAAAATGGGCGAGCTCTGGCGGGAGAAAAAAATAGACGGCATCGCAGAGGTAAGGGACGAATCCAGCCTCGAGGGCACTCGCATAGTTGTCGAGCTGAAACGTGACGCAAACCCGCAGATCACGCTGAACAGGTTCTTCAAGCAGACCCAATTGCAGGCAAGCTATTCAATGATAATGCTCGCGCTCGTGAACGGCGAGCCCAAAGTGCTGAATCTGCGTGAAATGCTTGTGCATTATATAGCGCACCAAAAGGAGATAGTCACGCGGCGGACGAAGTTCGATTTGGCGAAAGCCGAAGCTCGTGCCCACATCCTCGAAGGCCTGCTTATAGCGCTCGCAAACATCGACGAAGTGATAAAGACCATCCGTGAGAGCTACGATGACGCCAAGGAAAAGCTGGTGGAACGCTTCAAGCTGTCGGAACTCCAGGCGCAAGCCATCCTCGACATGCGGCTCGCCCGCCTTCAAGGCCTCGAAAAGGAAAAAATCGAGAAAGAGTACGCCGAGCTCAGAAAGATGATAGCTTATTTCAACAGCCTGCTCGCCGACGATGAAAAGCTGATGGGCGTAGTGAAGGACGAAATAACCGAGATTCGCGAAAAGCACGGCGGCAAGCGAAAGACAGTCATAGCCCCCGCCGCCGAGGACATAGAGGAAGAGGATCTTATAGAGGAAAGCAACGTGGCCATCACCCTCACGCACCTCGGCTATATCAAGCGGATAAGCGCCGACGAGTACAAGCTCCAAAGGCGTGGCGGCAAGGGAATCAAGGCGCTCACCACAAGGGACAACGACTTCGTGCGTGACCTTATCATAACGTCCACGCACGACTACATGATGTTCTTCACGAACACGGGCAAAGTCCACAAGATAAAGGCGTACGAGATACCCGAAGCCCAACGCACGGCGAGGGGCACGCCTGCGATAAACTTCCTCAGCCTTATGCAGAGGGAACGCATCACGGCTCTTATGCCCATCCGTGAGTTCCCCGATGACCGCTACCTTATCTGCGTCACCAAGAAAGGCACAATAAAGAAAACCCCGCTGTCCCAGTACGACACAAACCGAAAAGGCGGGCTTATCGCCATCAGCCTCAAGGACGGCGACGAAATGATAGGCATCAAGCAGAGCAGCGGCACGAATGTGGTCATCCTTGTGACGAAGCTCGGCAAATGCATATGCTTCCACGAAAACGACGTCCGCAGCATGGGTCGTGTGGCGGCAGGCGTGCGGGGCGTACGGCTCGAAGCAAACGACGAAGTCATTGCGATGGATCTCGCCGAGCAGGACGAGCAGCTTCTTGTGGTCACCCAGAACGGATTCGGCAAAAAAACTCCGGTTTCCGAGTACAATATCCAAAAACGTGGCGGCATGGGCGTCCTCACCTACAACAAAGCCATGTTCAAAAAGACAGGCGAGCTCGTCGGGGCCGCCGTGGTCAGCGACGAAGATGATATAATGCTTATCAATTCCGACGGCATACTTATAAGGATAGAAGCGTCGGAGATTTCAAAATTGAGCCGTGCCACCAAGGGCGTCAAGATAATGAGGGTAGGAGAAGAAGGGCAGATAATAGCGATGGCGAAAGCCGCAAAAGAGGAGGAAGAGGGGGAAGAGGAAGAATAAATGGCATTTTCAATCGGCGTAAACAACAACAAGGAGAAGAGCGCCTGGGAAATCAAGCTGTCTGGCGAAGTCGATATCTCAAACGCGCATTTGCTGAAGCAGCAGCTTGACTCTTCACTGGCCGAGGCAATGCAGAACATCGAAATAGACGCGGAAAGCCTCAGCTATATCGACAGCACAGGGCTTGGCGTTATCATCGGCACGTATGGCGCCATCAAAAAAGAAGGCCTTTGGGTCAAGGTGGCCAACCCTAGGCCTAACATAAAAAAGCTTTTGAATATTTCAGGACTTGAAAAAGTTCTTTGTCAGTAGCTGCGGAAAGGAAAGAAAGATGACCGAAGTATTAAAAATCAATGTGCCGGGAAAAGCGGAATATGTAGGGACAGTCCGCCTTGCCACTGCTCACGTGGCAAGCTATGCGGGCTTTGATATCGACACTGTCGAAGACATAAAGGTCGCCATATCAGAAGCATGCACAAACATCATTTGCCATGCCCACGAAAATCCAAACTTTGTATACGATGTTGTTCTTGAAGTGGGAGGCAATGTGCTGACGATAACAGTAAAGGATGACGGGGCAGGCTTTGGAATCGAAGAATATGTGACGCCTGTCCTCGGCGAATTGCAGGTCGGGGGACTCGGCATATTTATCATCAGGGCGTTGATGGACGAGGTGGACATACAGTCCGAACCCGGTACAGGCACAAATATCCGCATGACCAAGCATTTGCAAAGCATAGCGGTATAGCTTTTGGTTTTTAACGGAACAGAGGACCCTGTATTGGCCCAGTCGTATGAAAAACTTACAACGGAGGAGCTCTTCCGCAAATATCGGGAAAAAGAATCACCTAAGATACGCGACGAAATAATCAACAGGCATCTTTACCTCGCGGAAGTGCTGTCCCGCAAATATGTGGGTCGTGGCATAGACTATGAAGACCTATATCAAGTAGCCGCATACGGGCTGGTTTTGGCGGTTACGCGGTTTGATGTGGAAAAAGGCACGGCGTTTACGAGCTTTGCGATGCCGACGATAATAGGTGAGATAAAAAAGTATTTCAGGGACACGAGATGGTCGCTGAAAGTCCCGAGGCGGCTCAAAGAGATTTCCATGAAGATTATAGAGTTCAGGGAACAATTTCTTGAGGAAAACGGGCGTGTGCCCACGGTGCGTGAGCTTTCGGAGAGCATTGGGGTCGCGGAAGAAGAAATCCTGGAGGCGCTTGAGAGCAGCCAGGCCTATTCGGCCTACTCGCTCGAATATGACATCGAGAGCATTACGGAAGGCGAGCCTTCCCAGCTTGAAAAATTCCTTGGAAGCAAAGAGTATGGCTACGAGACTTTTGAAGACGAAGAAGTTCTTGAGAGTGTGATAAAAGATCTTTCACAGACGGAAAAAGAAATAATACGCAAACGGTTTTTGCAGGAAATTTCACAGCGCGAGGTGGCCGAAGCGCTTGGCATAAGCCAAATGACAGTGTCCCGCATCGAAAAGGCGATGATAGAGAAGTTTAGAAATGAGTATAATAGGTAAGGAGGCAAAATGCGCGTATTTTCGGGCGTACAGCCCACAGGCAACATACATATCGGCAATTACTTAGGCGCCTTGAAGCAATTCGTCGCGCTGCAGGACGAGGGCGATTGCATCTATTGCATAGTCGATTTGCACGCCATCACTCTGCCAAAAGAGCCGAAAGAGCTAAAAAACCACATTTTAGACGTCGCGGCGCTCTACTCGGCGGTCGGCATCGACCTCAAGAAGTCCATCGTGTTCGTGCAGTCCGACGTCCCTGGGCACGCCGAGCTTTCGTGGATACTCACCTGCTCGTCCTACACTGGCGAGCTTTCCCGCATGACCCAGTTCAAGGACAAGGCGAAAGGCGACGAATCCACGCCGACAGGCCTCTTTGTCTACCCCGCGCTTATGGCGGCGGACATCCTGCTCTACGACGCGGACATAGTGCCTGTCGGCAACGACCAGAAACAGCATATCGAGCTGACCCGTGACATCGCCATCCGAATCAACAATAGGCTCGGGGATGACACTTTCGTGGTTCCTGCGGGGCGGTTTCTCAAAGAGGGCGCGCGAGTGATGGCGCTCGATGACCCGACCGCAAAGATGAGCAAGAGCGCCGAGTCCGAAATGAGCCGCATATCGCTTCTGGACGATGACGGCAAGATAAAAAAGGCCATAATGCGATCCACCACCGACTCGGACGGCGAGATACGCTACGACATAGAAAACAAGCCAGGCATAAGCAATCTGCTCAGCATATACAGCGCTTTTTCAGGCCGGAGCATAGAGAGTCTTGAGCAGGGATACGCAGGGCAGGGCTACGGCACGTTGAAAAAAGATTTGGTGGAGGTTGCGGTGGACGCTTTATCGCCGATACGCGATAGATATGCGGAAATACGGCATTCTGGCGAGTTGAAGGCGGCTCTGGAGGACGGTGCGGAGCGGGCGAACGCCATCGCGGAACGCACCATGAAGCGTGTGAGGGAAAGGTTTGGGCTCGGAAGATGAAGATAGACGACGCACAGATGGCGAAGCTGGCGGACGCGGCCAGGATCGGGCTCGGACCCGATGCCGGGGCCCTCGCCCGCGACCTCGAACAGATAGCGGCTTACGCCTCGGTGATAACCGGCGACGATTCGACGCGAAGCCCCGCTCAATCATCTGACGCACAGAATCTGTCCGCCCCCCTCCGCCCCGATGTCGTGACGAACGCCCCAAACGCCGAGGCTCTGCTTGCCGGAGCGCCCGACGTCAAGGGTACGTACATACGCGTCCCCCGCACCGTAGAGGAATGACGCATGAACATACACCACTTAACGGCATTAGAACTCGGTAGCCTCATAAAGGCGAAGCAGCTTAGCGCCCCGGAAGTCGCTCGCGCTTTCCTTGACGCGTCCGCTGCCGACAATGCCACACTCAACGCCTACACCGAAATCCTCGAAGAAAGCGCCATGGCCGCCGCCACCGCCGTCCAAAAACGGCTCGACGCGGGCGAGTCCTTATCTCCGCTCGCAGGCGTCCCCATGGCTCTCAAAGACAATATCTGCTCCACCGAGGGAACCACCACCGCCGCCTCGAAAATGCTTGGCGGCTACCGTTCCCCATTCGATGCGGCCGCCGTCGAAAAACTGAAAGCGGCAGGCGCCGTCATCATCGGCAAGACGAACATGGACGAATTTGCCATGGGCAGCTCCACCGAAAAGTCGTATTATGGCCCCACCCGCAACCCATGGGGCAAAAACCGTGTTCCTGGCGGCTCGTCCGGCGGCTCCGCCGCCGCAGTCGCAGCGGGGCTCGCCCCCTACGCCCTTGGCACCGACACCGGCGGCTCCGTCCGCCAGCCATGCGGATTCTGCAACCTTACAGGCGTCAAGCCCACCTACGGCAGCGTTTCACGCCACGGGCTCATATCCTACGCCTCGTCACTCGACCAGATCGGGCCTATGGCTCGTGACGCCGCGGACTGCGCCGCCATACTGTCCATACTCGCTTCGCTCGCCGTCGACACCCCGCACCCGCCCACCGACGCTCCCCGCCCGCCCCTGAAAATCGCCATGCCCACAAACCATTACGACCTCCCAGGCCTCGCCCCCGCCGTTCGGGCACAAGTCCTCAAAACCGCCGACACCCTCCGCTCCCTAGGCGCAGAGATAGTGGAAACGACCATCCCGCTGCTCGAATGCACAGTCCCGACCTACCTTATCATAGCCTGTGCCGAGGCAAGCTCAAACATGGCTCGCTACGACGGCGTCAAATACGGCTACCGTGCCCTCGAAACCCCCACCATAAACGACGTTTTCTGCAAAACACGCGCCGAGGGCTTTGGCGCCGAAGCAAAAAGACGCATATTGTTCGGAACATTCGTGCTTTTGAGCGAAAACTACGATACATGGTACCGCAAAGCGGTGCAGACTCGTGAAATGATAAAAGCGGCATACGACGAGGCCTTGAAAGCCTGCGACCTTATACTCACCCCCGTCAGCCCGACCCCCGCCTACGAAATAGGGGCAAATATAGAGGACCCGCTCGAGATGTACCTCGGGGACATATACACCGCCTCCGCAAACCTCGCAGGCCTGCCCGCCGCCGCCGCCCCATGCGGTTTTGACGGTGACGGAATGCCCATAGGGATGCAGCTGATAGGCCGCCCATACAGCGAAAGTCTTATTCTTGACACCCTCGCCAGTTATCAGGAGGCCACCGATTTCCACAAAAAACGCCCACCCTCACCCGATTCCATGGAAAGGGGGGCAGCCAAATGACTTGGGAAACAGTGATAGGCCTCGAAGTCCACGTTGAGCTTTCAACGAAAACCAAGCTTTTCTGCGGCTGCAGCACAGAATTTGGCGGTAAGCCGAACAGCCACACCTGTCCCGGTTGCCTAGGAATGCCTGGCACCTTGCCCGAACTCAATACAGCTGCCGTAGACAAAGCCATAGCAGCCGGCCTGGCGCTCGGCTGCACCATAAATGAGCGCAGCGTTTTCGACAGAAAGAACTATTTCTACCCGGATATCACGAAAAACTATCAAATATCGCAATTCTTCTTCCCGATTTGCGAAAATGGCAAAATTGTTATTGAAACCGAGGGCGGGCAGAAAGACATCCGCATAAACAGGATACATATAGAGGAAGACGCAGGCAAGCTCGTACACGAAGCGGGCGTGAGCCTTGTCGACGGCAACCGTGGCGGCGTCCCGTTGATAGAGATCGTGTCGGAGCCCGATATGCGAAACGCGGACGAAGTGGAGGCGTACATCGAGGTTTTGCGCGAAACCCTCGTCTACATAGGCGTCTCCGACTGCAAGATGCAGGAGGGCTCGCTCAGGGTCGATGTCAACATTTCGGTACGCGAAGCGGGCAGCGAAATCCTGGGCACGCGCACCGAAACAAAAAACATGAACTCGATAAAAGCCATCCGCCGCTGCATAGAATTCGAAGCCGACAGGCATATCGCCATACTCGAAGCAGGCGGGGAAACCGACCAAGAATTGGTCCAAGAAACCCGTCGCTGGGACGACACATTGGGCGAAAGTTTTTCCATGAGGACAAAAGAAAACGCACAGGATTATCGCTATTTTCCCGACCCAGATCTCGACCCTCTTTACGTCGACAAGGAGTGGATTTCGCGTATACAAAAAACCATTCCAGAACTCGCATCGGAAAAACGCGAGCGCTATATAAGGGACTATTCGCTGTCCGAAAAAACGACCGCCGTCCTTACGTCGGAGAAAAATATCGCCGAGCTTTTTGAAGAAATCGGCACCGTGCTCACCGCCAAAAACACACCCGAAACCGACCCCAAAAACGACCCAAAAGCCATGCCGTTTTTGGAGGCGTGGACCGAAGCCGCCAACATAGTCACAGGGGATATTTTGCGTCTCGTCCGCGAGAGCGGAGACGAGGCAGACCGCATAAAAACCGACGCAAAAAAACTCGCGGCGGTCATCCACATGGTTCATGAGAAAAAAATAAACCGTGCGGCGGGCCGTGAAGCGACCGAAGCGATTTACAAAAACGACACCGACCCAGAAACCTACATCGCCGAAAAAGATTTATCGTTAATAGGCGATGAAAGCAAAATCACCGAAATCGCCGCAAAAATCATCGAGGAAAATCCGCAAAGCGTGGCAGATTTCAAGGCAGGAAAAGACAAGGCGTTTGGCTTCCTCGTAGGCCAAACCATGCGTAATTTCAACGGAAAAGCGGATCCAGCCCTCGTAAACAAGACACTGAAATCCCTGCTTGAAGCGGCAGGGATACCCGTAGCCGCAAAGGAGCCCAAAATGTCAAGCAAAAACATTGACAACACCTCGTCAACCCAAAACATTGACAGTAAGCCAGCGTCAACAAAAACAATTGACACCACAGCGTCAACCCAAACGGTTGACACCAGGCCCGACACTACCCCCGCACACCCTCCCTTAAAGACATCGACCCGTTACCGAGACCTCACCTGTGGCGAGCTCCGCAAAAACCACATCGGCGAGACCGTAAAAATCGCTGGCTGGGTCATGGGAATACGCGACCACGGAGGCATAGTTTTTGTCGATCTCCGCGATCAATATGGCATCACGCAAATCTCATGTACGGACGAGCAGATATCGTCCCTCGGAAAGGAATATTCAGTCTCCATAAAAGGCAAAGTCCTCGCCCGAGCCGAAGAGACTTTCAACCCAAATATTGCGACCGGCGAAGTCGAATTGCGTGCCGAGGAAATCGAAATTCTTGGCTCGTGCCGACAGGCATTGCCCTTCGAGATCGACCAGTCGAGAGAGACGCGTGAGGAGCTTAGGCTCAAATATCGCTACCTCGATCTACGCAATCCTGAGCTCAAAAAAATCATCGTGCTACGGGCGGAAATCATCAAGCATCTTAGGGACGAAATGGAGGCGCTAGGCTTCCTTGACATCCAGACTCCCATACTCGCGAACTCGTCCCCGGAGGGCGCGCGCGACTATCTTGTGCCGAGCCGAAAACACAAGGGAAAATTCTACGCCCTGCCCCAGGCGCCTCAGCAGTTCAAGCAATTGCTGATGGTGTCCGGCTTCGACCGCTACTTCCAGATCGCGCCGTGCTTCCGTGACGAGGACGCACGTCTCGACCGCTCCCCCGGCGAGTTCTACCAACTCGACTTTGAGATGGCTTACGCGACGCAGGAGGACGTGTTTGCGGTAGCCGAGCGTGTGCTCACATCGACATTCAGGCGGTTTTCAGACAAAAAAACATCGGAACCGCCATACAAAAGGCTCACATACGCCGAGACCATGCTCAAATACGGCACCGACAAGCCAGACCTCAGAAACCCGCTCGAAATCATTGATATATCAGCGTTTTTTGCGGAAGTGGACTTCGAGCCGTTCAAAAACAAGACAGTACGCGCCATACGTGTGCCGAACGCAACCGGCCAGAGCAAGAACTGGTTCAAAAGCATGGAGAACTTTGCCTTTGAAATAGGCATGAAAGGGCTCGGCTACGTCAGCGTCCAGGATGACGGCACGTATAAAGGCCCTATAGACAAATTCCTGACGGACGCACAAAAGGAAACGCTTAGAAGCCTTGCCGCCCTTGAGCCCGCCGATGTCCTCTATTTCATCAGCGACGAGCCCGCCCAAAAAGCGGCCGGCTTCGCCGGCCAGATACGCACTGAGCTCGGAAAACGCCTCGGCCTTATCGACACCTCACGTTTCGACCTCTGCTTCATCACCGACTACCCCATGTACGAAGCGGACGAGGAGACTGGCAAGATAGACTTCACGCACAACCCCTTCTCCATGCCCCAGGGCGAGATGGAAGCATTGAACACAAAGGACCCGCTCGACATCCTCGCATGGCAGTACGACATCGTCTGCAACGGCGTCGAGCTTTCGTCGGGCGCCGTGCGGAACCATCGCCCCGACATCATGGTCAAAGCCTTTGAAATAGCGGGTTATACGGAAAAGGACGTGGAAGACAAGTTCGGCGCCCTCTACAGCGCCTTCGGCTACGGCGCCCCCCCGCATGCAGGCATGGCGCCAGGCGTCGACCGCATCATCATGCTTATAGCAGGCGAGGAAAACATCCGAGAGACCATAGCGTTCCCGCTGAACTCCAACGCGCAAAACCTTATGCTCGGCGCCCCCTCCGACGTCACCGAGCAGCAGCTACGCGAGGCTCATATCAAGATTCGGTAGAATCGTCGTCCCCCCCCGGCCGCTCCATCTTCCACGGCCGCCGCTTCTTGGGGAACTCAAGCATCTTCGACGGCGCCCGCTTCTTCGACGGCGCCTTCCAGACCCGCTTTTTCTCCGCGTTCCTTGGAATGGCGTCCCACTCCGGCATATTGTAGGTCACACGCCACTTATACGGCCAAAAATTCTCATAAAAAGCAAATGAAACCATCAATACCCCTCCCGCAAGCAGCCACCCGCCAAGCACGTCCGTCGGATAATGCACTCCGAGATAAAGCCGCGAAAACCCGATAAGCACGGCAAGAACGAGAAAAACAACGCGCAGAAGGGCGGCCGCGAGCCTGTTGTCCTGCAAAATCAGGACGCGCCCCACAAGTATCATCAAAGCCACCCAAAAAATCATGCTTACAACGGCATGTCCAGATGGAAAGCCATAGCCAAACGTGTCAACAAGCCAGTCCGCCGTATCTGGGCGCGGTCGCCCCACAAGCCCCTTTATCACCGTACCAGCAAACCACCCCGCCGCCACCATGATGGCGATGGGCACACCTATCTTCATCCGTCCCGGCAACAGCATAAGAAAGACGCAAAGCCCCCCAATGACTACCAAGTCTCCGCAAAAAGTCAAAACGCGGAAAACCGCCGTAGCCCCGTCCTCGCGAATCCCGAAAATAGCCGACAAAGCGGCCTCGTCGAACTCCATAGTCCGCCCAGTCGCCACAAGCCAGGCCAAAAAAGCAAAAAGCGCCACAAAAACGCCCAAAAATATCCAAAACAGTGAATTATTGCCACGCACCCCCATCAAAATATCCCCCGCAACCTACACCCGCCATTCCTCTAGCTTCGCACGTATCATCGCCTCGACCCGTTCGGCCACGACCGCCTCGTCGCCTTTCCCAAGCCCTGCCGTCTCGATGGGCTCAAACACATGAAAACGTATCACCCCAGGCCTCGGGTATCCGTGCGCCTCGAAGCACTCCCAGCTCCCCTGCATCGCGACCGGCACTATCGGCGCCCCCGCACGGAACGCCATGCGCAGGCTTCCCTTGGCAAAAGGCTTCATTCCGCCGCCCTTTGCCCTCGTCCCCTCTGGGAAGATCACGAGCGAAAACCCCCGTCGCAGCCAGTTCGCCCCTTCTTCAAAAACCTTCACCGCCACCCGTGGGTCCTCCCGCAGCAGCATCAAGGAGCGGATCCGCTCTATCCATTTGGCGAAAAGCGGCAACTTCCCAAGCTCGCCCTTCGCCACGAAACCGAACTGCTTGTCCCGCACAGCGTCCATGAACGCCGGGATGTCCCCATACCCTTCGTGGTTGGACACAAAAAGCGCCCCGCCCGCCGGCATCGCCACATCGTCCGTCCGCTCAATCCGCACCCCCCAGTGCGAAAGGATCCGCGGCCCCCAGTCATTTTCCGCCAGCCGTATCCACTCCTGCTCGTCCGCGTCGCGCCCCTCGGCCCTTGCGCGGTCGATTCCGCGCCGCATTTTCGTGAGCGGCGGCAGCGTGGACAGTATGAATGTGGCAAACCGTATAGTCCGAATAATATTCATGCGAGAATTTTATCATATTCCTGCAACATTTTGTTCACGCGAATTAGTCTATGATGAAATAAAATGCTACAATGAAGCAAGGCAGTCGCTGTGTAATCGCATAGGGAGGGAAACAATGGCAAAACCAGTATTGGTAGTGATGGCTGCAGGCATGGGCAGCCGCTATGGCGGGCTCAAGCAGATAGACCCCATCACCGAACAGGGCGAGATCATCATAGATTTTTCCCTCTATGACGCCATGATGGCGGGCTTTGAGGACATTGTGTTTATAATAAAGAAGGAAATCGAAGCCGATGTCCGCGCACGGATAGACTCCGGCGCAGGCCAGCACCTCAATATCACCTATGTCTTTCAAGAGCTCACGGATCTGCCCGCCGGCTACGCCGTCCCCGAGGGCCGCGTGAAGCCCTGGGGCACATGCCACGCCATACTCGCCGCAAAACCCGCCCTTTCCGGCAACTTTGCCGTCATCAACGCCGACGACTACTACGGCCCGCAAGCCTTCCAAGCCATGTACGAGCAGCTCTTAAACTCCGAAGACGGCATGCTATACGATTATTCCATGGTCGGCTACCGTCTTGCAAACACCCTTACCGAGCACGGCCATGTGGCGCGCGGCGTTTGCGTCATAAATGAGGACGGCAAGCTTGTCGGCGTCGACGAACGTCTTAAAATAATGTGGAAAGACGGAGTCATCCAGTACGAAGACGAGGGAGGCGCATGGCGTGAAGTCCCTGCGGACTCCACCGTTTCCATGAATTTCTGGGGCTTCACCCCCTCATTCCTCGAAGAATTGGAAGCAGGTTTCAAGCCCTTCCTGGACGACGCCATCAAAAACAACCCGGAAAAAGGCGAATATCTGCTGCCGCGCAAGATAGACGAGCTACTGAAAGCCGGCAAAGCCTCCGTAAAAGTCCTGCCGACCGACGAGCGTTGGATCGGCGTCACATACAAAGAAGACAAAGAGCACGTCATCGCTGCCGTCCGCGCCATGAAAGACAGTGGACTCTACCCCGAAGCCCTTTGGTAGCCCATATCGTCCATTCAAAATATCGAGATATGGTTGCAGAACATGGTAGTTCTGTGGTAAGCTATGTCCTGCGTAGAGTGCTTATACTTATTTTTGCTTTTTCCTTCGCGGCGGCGCCCCCCCCCATGTGCGCCGTCGCTTCTGTTTATGCAGGAGGCCATTCTGCAGAAAAGGCTCCCTCATTTTCCGTCCCCCCAATAGAGCCTCTCTCCGCCCCGCCCGACATCCTTGTCGGCGAAAGGTTTCAGTTCGAAGTGACCATACCCGCCTCTGGCGGCATCTTCCACATCCCCCTGAGCGGCTGGCTGAACCGTGGCGGCACGGACGCCGACGACTGGAACAAGCCCTACGATTGGGACATCGACTGGGGCGACGGCACCCCTATGGAAAACATCCGCCATAACGGAAACGCTGGCGATTCTGGCAACACCGGCGCCGCAAACACCATCGACAGCCCTGGCATACCGCATGCTTACGCAAATTCCTCAGAGCAAACCTATACCGTCACCATCACGCCAGGCATCGGCTCGCCGCAGGGCGCTTGGCTTGCCGCGTTTGGCTTTTCCGAAAACCCAGATGGCGCAAACGCCCAGGCAAACAAAAACATGCTCACAAAAATCGTTGCCCCGCTCACCCCGCTGATGACACGCACCCTGGCGCAGATAGACCATCCTGATTACGCCCCGCCGCCCGCCCGCGAATGGGCGCGCGCTTTTCGTGACTGCGTAAATTTGAAGATGGGCGAAAACTTCGCGTTTTCCGGTGGATGGGAGCGCATCGCGTCTGTGGGCGCACGCTTTGCCGAGTCTATGTTTGAAGGCTGCAGCGGCGATGCCTTCACAATGAACGAAATATTCAACCTGCCTCAGCGCATCACGTCCGTTGGGCATGATTTTGCCGCAAGCATGTTCTATGAATGCTATGGCTCCGCTTTTGCCATGAACGATGTCTTCAATCTGCCCCAAGGCGTCACGTCTGTCGGCGACCGTTTCGCCAGAATGATGTTTCAAGGCTGCAGAGGCTCCGCTTTTGCCATGAACGATGTCTTCAATCTGCCCCAAGGCATACTATCCGTCGGCGATCATTTCGCATCCTGGATGTTTTGGGGAGTGAACAACGACGACTTCGCAATGAACGACGTCTTCAACCTGCCGCCTCGAATCACGTCCGTGGGCAGCCATTTCGCAAGGGCTATGTTCTATGGCTGCGCAGGGGAAGGCTTTCTCGTCAACGATGCCTTTGTTTTCCCCTTTCTTAGCGATGCAGACCTCAATAAGGAAGGCGTGCTTCACGAAGTTTTCCGGGATGCAGGCCCTTATTCCCCGCAAACGCGCACCGCCTCCTCCATTATCGGGAGGAATGCCGCGCCTGATCACGAAAAATTCACCTTCTGGGGAAGCGATGGGTTTCCCGACCGCCAAAACATTCCCGTAAATTGGGGCGGGGACAGTGCTCCAGGCCTTGAAAACATATTGTCCGCCAGCTATGCAAACCTACGCTTCACGGATAGGTTTGAGGGATATGTCGCGGCGGAAAACGCCCGTGCCATCATGGTCCACAATTTCGGCCTTTCGGAGATAACAGGCGTCACCGCCGCGTTCTCATATGGGGGCAACTTTACAGTTTCCGAGCCTTTGTCCGCTTCCTCCATACCGCCGGGGGGCGGCGTCAGCCTTACAATAGAGCCCATGGCCGGGCTTGCGCCAAGCGAATACGCGGATGCCGTGATCATCAAAGCGGACAACTGCGAGGATGCGGTGATAGGCCTGATGTTTTCAGTCCATGCGCTTACGGCTCTCAATACAAGGCATATCGAGATCGCCGCGCCTGCGAGAGGCTTCACACCTCAGGCTTCCGTGTCGGGGGCGGGCTATAGCGGCTGGATATCCTGGCACAATGTCACAGACGGCGTGCCCCACAATGTCGGGCGCGCCTTTGAAGGCGGCAAGGAGTACAAGGCGGCCGTAGAGCTGGTCGCCGCACGAGGCCATTTCTGGCCAGTCGAGCCAGCCATCACCACGCCGAGCGGGATTGTGAGGAATGTAGAAGTGACAGGCCCCACACAGGCCGAGGGCAATGTCTTGACTTTTGAAGTGGATTATGAAGCGGTCAGCAGAGAGTATTTTCAGTTTCAAGCAAGCATCCCAGACGGCGACAGCACAGAACGCACGTTCTCGATTCCGCTCGGCGGGGGCCTTGACCCTGACGGAGGCGCAGACCCCGTGTGGGGCAAGCCCTACAACTGGCATATTGACTGGGGTGACGGCATCGCGTTCCAAACCATTGCCGACACCGGTTTTGAAACCCCGCAAAACCAGGCCGACAGCCCTGGTATATCGCATACATACGCAAAACCAGGCGTATACACAATCACAATCACCCCTGCTGGCGTGGAGGAAGCTTGGCTTGCGGCCTTCGGGTTTGGCTTTGGCACGGTGGGTGCAGCAGCCCAGCATAACAAAGACAAAATCACAAGGGTCTTGGCTCCTCTTACTCCGTTGATGACTCGCACGGCGGCGCAGACAGACGGAGCGGAGCCTCCACCAAGCCATGAGTGGGCGGGCGCCTTTTATGGCTGTGCCTTCCTTTCAATGGGCGAAGACTTCACGTTTTCAAGCGAATGGGCAGACATCTCGGACGTAGGCTCGAATTTTGCCCAAAGCATGTTTGCGCAATGCGACGGAGGGGGTTTTCTGGTCAGCAATGCATTTACCTTCCCTATGCTCGCGCCTGCCGCTGTAGACAAAGCGGGAGTGTTTGAGCATGCTTTCCAAAACCTTGGCGACACCCCCCCCCAAACGCGTGCCGCAGGCTCGATTATCGGCGGAAACCCCATTCCCGCCTCCGCAAAAAACACATTTTCGGGCAGCCCCGGCTTTCCCGACAGGCTATATATCCACGCAAACTGGGGCGGCGGCTCCGCCGCCGCCCTCACAGCCTCACCGGCGGCCAAAGCCTTTCCGGCGGAACCCATAGGCTACAACCCCCCGCCTGTGGAAACCTTCACTCTGCAAAACGAAAGCGACATCCCTATCGAAAACATCGGGATTGCCCTGAAAAGCGGGACGCATTTCACCCTAGGCCCCCTGTCCCCAAGCTCCACCGCCCTTGCAAACGGCAGCCTCACGTTCACCGCCGCGCCTAAGACCGGTTTCGCCGCAGGCGATTACGCAGATACCGTAATAGTCAGCATGCCTGGCCGCTCCCCATTGGAAATACCCTTGTCCTTCACCGTGACCTTCACCCCGTCCGGCAGCGAGTATTTTCAGTTTCGGGTCACAGTGCCGTCTGGCGGCGACGATGCGCAAACCTTCAGCATCCCCCTCAGCGGCCGGCTTGACAACATATGGAACAAAGCCTATGACTGGGAGATAGACTGGGGCGACGGCAGCCCTCCGCAGAACGTTTTTCACAATGGCAGGGCTGAAGGCGAAAACAACGGTGTCGCGAACGCGCCGGACAGCGAAGGCATTCCTCACACATACGCTGCCGCAGGCACGTACGTCATCACTGTTTCCCCTAAAAACTCCGAAAACGCATGGTTCGGAGCCTTTGGCTTCAGCAACAACGAAGGCGGCGCCAACGCGCAGGCGAACAAGGACAAAATCATAGACGTAATCGGCCCGCTCACCCCGCTTATGACACGCACAGAGCCCCAGCTCCAGAGCGGCCAGACGCCCTCGTGGGAATGGGCATACACTTTTTACGGTTGCACGAACTTGGCAATGGACGACAGGTTTGCGTTTTTGCCGGACTGGGACGCCATCGAAACAGTGGGCGATTTCTTTGCGTATTCCATGTTCAGCGGCTGCAGCGGCACGGACTTCGCGATGGGCGCGGCCTTCGGCCTGCCGCCGGCCCTTATGTCCGTAGGCGATTTCTTTGCGTATTCCATGTTCAGCGGCTGCAGCGGGCAAGCCTTCACCATGAACGATGCGTTTACATTGCCGCAGGGTATCGAGGAAGCGGGAGAGGGGTTTGCCGGATATATGTTTTCTGGCTGCAACGGCGGGAATCTCTTGGTAAACGACATCTTTGAGTTTCCGCTCCTCGCACCCGACATCCTGAACAGGCCAGGGGTTTTCGAAGGCGTTTTCAACGGCTTGGGCGAGGCTCCGCCCCAAACGAGGCTCGCCGCCTCCATTATCGGCGGCAACGACGAGCCAGACACCCCGAGATTCACCTTCTCAGACAGCCCCTGCTTCGACGACCTTGAGGACATACCCGAAAACTGGGCGGAAGGCGGCGACGATGTTGATGCCATCCTTATAATCAGCCCCACGTCAAAGACCTTTGCCCGTGAATTTCATGGATATTCGTTTGTAGAAGCGCAGTCTTTCAACGTCTACAACGCCATTGGCGTCGAGCTTACAAATGTCAGCGTTGTTTTTGAAAAAGGCGGGTATTTCGCCATCGAGCCTACGCCCAGCACCGTTCCGGCCCGCAGCAGCTTCACGATCACGGCAGCCCCTAGAGCCGGCCTTATGCCAGGCATATATGAAGACACCATCATTATCAGCACTTCAAGCTCTGGCTACGAGGAAATCCCTTTGTTTTTCAGCGTAGCCGGCATGACTACTTCCTTGAACCTCTCGCCAAGCCAGATCATAATGACGAAGGGCAGGCCTCCAGTCGATATAAGGGCTGTCACAACCCCCGTAGAATCCGATTTTGAAAATATATCCTGGTATATAGACACAGAGGGCAGCGGCGTGGAAGCCCTTGCGCTTACGCCGTCTTTGGACGGGCGACGGGCGACCGTGGAGCCGACTCCAGCGTGGGAGGCCGCCCCGAAAGCGCATACCGTCCGCGTAATAGCCTCCTATGACGACGGGCGGTATGTGGCTGTGGCGACCATAGAGCTGATGCCGGACGCAAGCCTGCCCGTGAGGCCGCCGGGCGAAACGGAGGGGCTCCATACGTCGGTGCGGGTGCTAGAGCCGACCGTGGCGGTGAACAGGGCGTTGGAGCGTGGCACGCTCGTTCCCATACTTATCACCCAGCAAGAGCCGGCGGATATGGGGCTTGCGGCTTTCAGCGGCGATGGCGGCGGGACGCCCGCCGAGTCCGTGCCTATAATGCCGTCGCTACGCGAGGTGGGAGGCATGCGGCTTGTGGCCGGCTCCGGCACGAATGTCCGTGAGGTCCCAGGCTACAAGGTGGAGATACCGCCGGAGGGCGACAGGTTTATCGAGATATCGGTGCCTGACGGGTCCGAAAGGCTTGCGAAGAACACAAAGAACGTACGCCTGCAAATACTGCGGGCGGGCATCGGTAGCGGCGAGGGCGGCGCCGTCACGGACGCGGACTGGGCGGACGAGGCGAACCGTGTGCCAGTTATTGGGCAGTTCAACCTAAGCGTGTCGAACAAATTCCCCAAAGTGACCCTGCGTTCCGGCGATTTGAACCTACGTTTCCCGAACGAAAGCGCGACCGTGGCCGCCACAAGCACGGCGGGGGCGGTGGACGTGCTGAACATAGAGCCAAGCAAGCAGGCGTTCAGGAACAACATCGTCCTGAAGCCGAGCGGCGACGACCCGCCGACTGGCGGCCCCCGCCCGCCTGCTACGGTGAACCTTGTGCTTCGGGCGGACACGAACCCCACCGCCCCTGAACCCGTGCTCACCAAAACAGGCACCCAAAGGGGCAAGGCGACAGTCCAAGTCGAGGGCTTCAAACCGCAAGCGGTGAACCTGAACGTTCGCGTGGTGAGAGCCGTGCCCAACGTGCGGCTCGCCAGAAGCTCCGTGGCGTTGCATTACCCTGGCACGCCGATAGACGAGCTGCCGACGGAGCAGCCCGACCCCGAAAACCCGAACAAACTGCTTAGGGATGACTTCACGCCCTCCGTGGTCAACCTTATATCAGGCGTGCGGAACGGCGTGTTCGAGGACGGTTACAAAGTCAAGCGTGTGGAGATAAACCATACGGACACCGCCCGATTCAACCTTGAGGTCGATTACGACCCAGACGAGCCAGGCGTGGTGAAGCTGACCCCGCTCGGCGCCGTACCCAAGAACGTTCCGTTGCGTGTCATATTCGAGGATCCGGCGTTCGGCGATGGCCAGGATAACCCCGACAGCGACACCAAGTTCCGCAACCTAAGCCTAAAGGTGACCATGCGGGCTTCCACCGCCCTGAACGTGACAAACAAAGCCACCCCAGTCACCGTCAACCGCAACCATGTGAGCAGACTTGCCGACGGCAGCCCAGACGAATACGAAACCGAATGGATTATCCGGGAGATACCCATCGGTCTGAACGCCGACAATATCATTCTCGACGATTGGAAAGCCCAGAGCATCAGCGAAACGACCAAGACACGGACGCCTTGGCTCAACCCCGTGGCGGGTGACCCCGACCCCGACAACCCTAGCAACAAGCTGTTCCCTGAACTCGTCGACGCAAACAACGAGAAGATACCGCCAGTGCGGGTAGAGGCATATAGGGGCGGCATAAAACTCTACGCCCACAAAGCGGCGCTAGAGGATTTGATGGAACGTGGCAAGACCAAGCCTTACGACGAGAACGTCGCACCCCGCAATATGACCTACCGTATGCTTATCGGCTCGGACAAGATACGGAACAACAGCGGAGTACGCACCTTCGCCGTCAACCTGACGTTCCACGCAGGCGACCCGACATTCACCGTCAGCCTGAACAGCCGAACCAGGATAGACGTGGCGAACCCTGCATCCTTCCAGACCGCCACCGTACGACTTTCACGCACTACATCGTCTATCGACGATGTAAAACTCTACCCCGTTGTCGGAGGCGCCGTAAGCACGGAAGAAAGCAAGGATTTCATCGCCATACCCACCGACAACCCCCTTGCGTTCAACATCATGACGCGCCCCGACAACCCGGAAGTGGTTCCGAAGGCGGCCCACCGTCTGTCCGTAGAACTGCTGCTAGACAACGGGCAGACCGTGACAGGGCGTGTCATATCCGTGACCGCCTTGCAAGCCGTCCAGCGGGCTACATCCCGCACCGTCACCCTCTACCGTAGCCAACCCTTGCAGGGGGCGGCGTTCGATGCGGTCATAGGCACTCCCGCGGGCTCGTCCCTCGGCTATTACGCAATAGACCAGGCTCGCCTCGACAGCTTCCGCTTCGGCAAGCCCGTGAACGTGACCGAGGGCGGCACCACCCGCATGGAATACGTGAAGTACGGTGACCCCGCCGACCCGCACCACGGCGGCCTCGTCCTCGCCCGCACCGGCGAAACCACTTACGCCCTCAGCTTCCAAGACGGCATCGCCCCTGGCGCCATCCTCCACCGAAACTACCCCGACAACAAAACGACCTCAAAGCTAAACAGCAATTATCCAATCCGCGTGGAGCTCTGGGCGGAAGGGACCTACAAACTCGCCCGCGACGGCCAAGGCGACCCCATACCGGACCCCATCACCGGCAAGCCCCTCCCCGAAATCGACCCAAACACCGGCAAGGTCGTCCCACTCCGCAACACCAAAAACAAAGCCATGACCGCCCCCACCGTCTACAACGTGCGGGTGAACCTCCGTTAACACCCCCAACAATTTCCTCTTGCAACGCCCCGAATAATACGCTACACTATCGTAGCGCTTCAAAGAGGCGCGGCAGAGAATTGAATATTGGGGCAGCAGCCCCGACTCTCTGTGCCGGGAGAACCGGCGCCATTCAGTCCGGAGGGAGGTGAAACAGTGAACAATTATGAGATATTGTTCGTCGTCGCGAATGCGCTTGACGACGAAGCGAAGGAAGCTACCGTCGAGTTGGTGCAGACCATTATCGCAGACGGCAGCGGCGAAGTGGAACGCGTGGAAGCAATAGGCACGCGCAAGCTCGCATATCCTATCGACAAGAAGACAGAAGGCTATTATGCGCTTATTGAATTCAAAGCGCCGCCCGAGCTGCCAAAAGAGCTCGACAGAAGGCTCAGGATTTCCGATGATGTGATAAGGCATATCATCATTAACAGAGACGAAAAGTAGAGGTGCGAAATGAATGTAGTATTGCTAACGGGCAATCTCGCCAGAGATCCCGAAAAGACTTACACCACTAGCGGCATGGCCGTCACGCGCTTTACCATAGCGGTCAACCGCAACTACAGCAAAAAGACGGAAGGCGGCCAGGACGCGGATTTTATCCGCATCACGTGTTTTGACAAGCGGGCTGAATTTGTCGAAAAGTATCTGACGAAAGGCCGCAAGGTCGGCGTCGAGGCTAGAGTGCAAACGGGCAGCTATCAAGGCAAGGACGGCAATACTGTCTACACGACAGATTTTATCGCGAACAACATCGAATTCCTCGACAGCAAGCGCGATGCAGGCGGCGGCGGAGGCTTCAGCGATGGCGGAGGCGGCTTCGGCGGCCAGTTTGCAGCGCCACCCGATGCAGGGGGGCCAGAAGCGGGCATGCCAGACGCACCCCCGCCAGCCCCGACAGGGTTTGCGGAAATCGACGATGACGACGATATGCCATTCTGACCCGTCATTGCGAGGAACGAAGCAATCCAGCAATAAAACAAAACAAGGAGTAAAGGATTATGGAAAAACAAAGGCGGCAGAGCAGCCTACGGCGCAGAAAAGTGTGCCCGTTCTGCACTGACAAAGTACAAAAAATAGACTACAAGAACGCCGACCTGCTCGGCAAGTACATCTCGGAACGCGGCAAAATCGTGCCAAAGCGCGTAAGCGGCGTATGCGCCATTCATCAGCGCGAACTGGCGACGGCCATCAAGCGTGCGCGCATCGTAGCCCTGCTACCGTACGTGAGAGACTGATTGTGGCCCTGAACATCTTCAAAAGGCTTGCAAAGCCGTATATCGCGGCTGCACAGGGCGAAATCGAAGAAACCCTGCGTTTTTCTGTTGCAAACAACCCGCTTCCACTCTGTCTTGTCAACAGCGAAGGGGAGATAGCCATGATGAACGAGAAGTTCAAGGCGATCTTTCCCGATGCGAAGGTTTTCAAAACAAGCATAAGCGACATACTTGTGGATGAACGCGTGGCGGCGCTCAGGGCGGACTCGGACAGCACGGCGCGCATCGCTGTAAAAGATTCGGAATACGATGTACGCGCTGCTTATGTGAGTCCGGCTGAAAACAGCGCAGCCATGTACTATTTCTTTGATGTAACGAAGCATGAAGAGCTGAGAAAGGCCTATGAAGAGGCGAAGACCTCCTATATGTATCTGGTGGTGGACAACTATGAGGATATCCTTCAGGCATCCCCCGACCAGACCCGCGGCGTACGCGCCGTCGCCATCGAGAACACAGTGAGGCACTTTGCGAGCGAGATAGAAGGCTCGCTCCTGCCATATCGTGGCGGGGCTTGGCAGATTGTCTTTCCAAGGAAGCATTACCATAGGATGAAAGACGGCAATTTCGCCATTCTCGATGCAGCTCGAGCCCTCGAAAACGATGCGGACTTCCCGACATCGTTCAGCATAGGGATGGGTCTTGCAGACAGCCCTGCGCTTGCCGAGGAGTATGCGGACTACGCGCTGGACCTCGCCAGGGGCCGCGGAGGCGACCAAGCGGTCGTAAAAACGCCGGATCGGGTTTCGTACTACGGAGGCAAGGTGCAGGTGATAGAGAACCGCAGCAAGGGCAAGTCGCGTGTCATGTCGCATGCGATAAGGCAGCTTCTCAACGATGCGGAAAAAGTCTTTATCATGGGGCATAGAAACGCAGACCTCGACTCGCTTGGCGCCGGCATCGCGCTCTACCGCATGGCAGTGACGCATAACGCGGACGCGGCGATAGTGATGGCAAGCCACAACAGCTCGCTCGATGAAGTCATGAAGATCGCCAAGGCTGACGGAAAGTACAAGTTTGCGCGTCCGGAAGAAGCCCTTGCCCAGATGAGCAGGGACACGCTGCTTATCGTCATTGACACGCATATACCGGACATGGTAGAGGCGCCGGAATTGCTTGGGAAAGCCGAGAAAATGGTGCTCATCGACCATCACAGAAAGAGGGAAAGCGTCATAGAGGGCGCCACGCTCTCCTATATGGAGCCAAACGCCTCGTCCACCTCGGAGCTTGTCACCGAGATGCTGCAATTCGACGAGGACATCCGCAAGCTGAGCAAGTTCGAGGCGGAGCTGCTTCTCGGCGGGATTTTTGTCGATACAAACAATTTTTCCACCAAGACAGGCACGCGCACCTTCGAGGCTGCGGCATGGCTAAGGATGAACGGTGCGGAAACGACGACGGTGCGCCAATTCCTCAGGAACGATATGGAAGACTTTCTGCAGCGCGCCAACATCACGGCCAATGCGGAATTCACTGCGAGCGGCATCGCAATTTCCAAAAATGACGGCGTGCACGGAAACGCGCAGATAATAATCGCGCAGGCTGCAGACGAACTTCTTGACATCAAAGGCATACGGGCCTCGTTCGTCGTTGGCGCCACGAAAAGCGAGGTGGTCATAAGCGCCCGCTCGCTCGGCGACATCAATGTACAATTGATAATGGAGAGGTTTGGCGGCGGCGGGCATTTGACGATGGCCGCAGCGCAGATCAAGGACACAACCATAGAAGAGACTATTGAAAAACTAAAGAAATTCATTCGAGAAGCAGAAGGAGAGGACAAATGAAAGTAATTCTTTTGGAAGACATTATCGGTACGGGGCGTGCGGGCGACGTGGTCGAAGTGAAGACTGGGTACGCACGCAACAAGCTGCTCCCGTCGGGCATCGCCATTGAGGCCAACAAGACCAATATGAAGACGCTGGAACATCGCCGTGCCCAGATAGCCGCCAAGAAAGCCGCCGACAAGGAGATAGCGCAGGAATTTGCGGCGGTGATAGAAGGCAAGCAGGTGGACTTCATGGCAAAGGCCGGCGATTCGGGCAAGCTGTTCGGCTCGATTACGGCACACGACATAGCGGAAGCCGTACATAAAAACTTCGGATACGAAATCGACCGCCGCAAGCTGTTGCTCGACTCGCCGCTCAAGGAAGTGGGGATGCACACGGTCAGGTACCGTATCTTCTCGGATGTGGAGGCAGTCATAATGGTAAACATCACGTCCGAAAGCGCCCCGACGCTGCCGGAAGCCAGAGTGCTGCGCGACACGTATTCGGACGAAGCCCTAGAAGCCGACGAGGATGTGTTTGTCATGGCCAGGGGGATCGGCGAAGACGTGGCGAAGGCTGCAGAGACGCCCGCCGCCGAGGAACCAGCCGAGGAATCGGCTGAGGAACCAGCCGAGGAGTCGACCGAGGAGTCGACCGAGGAATCCGTCGAGACGGAAGACGCAGAGGCGACCGTTGAGCCAGACGATGTCGATGCCGAGGACGACGACCCCGACCCCGACGAGGCCTAGCCCATGAGCGACCTTCCCCGTCCTCACAATATTGACGCGGAACAGTCGGTGCTGGGCGCCGCGCTGCAAAACGAGTACGCCGCCGACGAAGCGACCGAAATCCTGCAGGCGGATGATTTCTTCGCCAGACATCACGCTGAGATTTTCAGCGCGATGGCAGAGCTTGCGCAAGCCAGGACTGCCATCGACATCATCACGGTCGCCGAGGCGCTCATGCGTCGAGGCACGCTCGAAGGTATCGGAGGCGCCCTATATCTTACTGAGCTTGTATCGGCAGTCCCTGCCCCTTCGAATATTGCGCACTATATAGACATAGTGCGTGAGCATGCCACTAGGCGAAGGCTGATAGAAACGTCCGAAAAGGTGATACAGCAAAGCATTTCAGGCGAGGACGATGCGGATGTAGTGCTTGATTTTGCGGAACGCGAGATACTGGAAATAGGCCAACGGGAGCAAAGGGCGGACTATAGCGCCATCAGCGATGTGGTAAAAGCGAACATCGAGAGGATGGAAGAGCTAAGCACGCTGGCCGCAGGCGACCTTACGGGTTTGACGACAGGTTTTACGAGGCTCGACAGAATGACGCTCGGCCTGCAAAAATCAGACCTTATAATTCTTGCCGCAAGGCCGGGCGAGGGCAAGACCTCGCTTGCGCTCAACATCGCGCTCAATGCGGCGCTGAAAGCAGACGCGGTCGTGATGATTTTCAGCCTGGAAATGTCCAAGCCCTCGTTAGGCCTGAGAATGCTCTCTACCCAAGCAGAGGTGGATTCCACGCCCATAAGAAGCGGAAAGGCCATCAAGGACTCAGCCAGTGCCGCTCGGATAGGGGAAGCGGCGCAAGAACTGGCCGAAGCGAAAATATTCATAGACGATACGCCGGGAATCCAGATAAGCGAAATAAAGAACAAATGCCGCCGGCTCAAATCGCAGGAAGGCAGGCTGGACCTCATAATCGTGGACTATCTGCAGCTTATGGATATGGGGGGCAGCGCGAAGCATTCGTCAAGGCCGGAAAATCGCCAACAGGAAATAGCGACGCTTACACGCATGCTGAAACAGCTTGCCCGTGATATGGACAGCCCCGTGCTTGTGCTGTCGCAGCTTTCGCGCGCAATCGAGGCGCGCAGCGGCCGCAAGCCCGTGCTGTCGGATCTGCGCGAATCGGGCGCCATCGAGCAGGATGCGGACATCGTCATGTTCATCCACAGGGAAGACGACAAAGACGATGGGGAGGGGCCTGATGCCAACCTGACCAGGCAATTGATCATTGCCAAGCACCGCAATGGCGAGACAGGGTCTGTCACAATGCGTTGGCTCGGCCAGTTCACAAAATTCGCGAACTATGACGCCTCGGCAGACTGGCTTGTCAATATTGACGTCCCTTATACGGACGAGAACGAATAGGGAAGAGAGAAGCGGATGGCGTATTCCATCGAAAAAGCGAGAAACCCGAATCTCGAAGACACTCCCGTTCCAAATCTGTTCATCACGGATTTCATGCCTGACGTCCCCGACGGGGATATGGTCAAAATATATATATATGCATATATGTGCTGCCGTCAGGGGATTGCGCTTACGCATGCCGAGCTTGCGGACAGGCTCGGGCTGGGGATTGAAAAGGTGACAGCGACATGGCGGTATTTTGCAGACCGCTGCATTGTAAGGCTCGTACCGCAGGCCTCGGGCGATGAAGCGCGCTTCGACGTAGTGTTTGTCGATGTCAAGGGTGTGCTTTACGGCGGCGGGGACTCGAGGGGCGATGCCGGAACAGCGGGCGGCAAGTCGGCAGCTGGCCTTGGCGAACCTGTGTTCGCAGCGCTCTTCCAAAAAATCGCTTCCATCTGCGGAGCGCCTACAATAGACGGCGCGGATGCCCAGCTGATCATTTCATGGATCGAAGAATATGGCGCCACTCCTGAGATCATTGAGTTCGCGTGGCTTTTTTGCCGCGATGAGCGCGGCGAAAAGAATGCAAAATATGTCGGCAAGGTCGTAAAGGAATGGGCTGAAAAGGGGCTGAAAACCGTTTCGGAAGTACGAGATCACCGTGCAAAGACCGATGCCCGCAGCGGCGTCCACAAAGCTTTGATGGAAGCGCTCGGCCTAAGGTACAGCGTTATTACGAACGCCGAGGAAAAATTGTTCAACCTCTGGATCGATGACTATGGCTATACGGCGGAAAGGCTGCTCGAGCTTGCGGAAAAGACGGTGGGCGTCGGAAACAAACTGAAGTATCTCGAAGGCATCATACGCAAGGAAAGAGAGAAAGAAGGCAAATCGCCAGGAACGCGGGCGGCACGAACCGGCATGAAGGACCGTGACGAATATTATCGGAGAGCGCGCGAGAAGAACGAAGATGCCGCCGCCGCCCGCCGTAAAGAGGCCTACGCCGCCATTCCTGCCATAAAAAGCATGGACGACGAGATAACCCTGCTGAACATGGAGTATGTCAAAATCCTTTCGTCTACTGACATGAGCGACAAGCAAAGCGCCGTCAAACGCCTGAACGATGAAATCAAAACCGCCAACACCAACAAGCAAAAGCTTTTGAAAGAGGCCGGCTTCGCGCCCGACCACATGGACGTAAAGCACGACTGTCTGCTCTGCCGGGACACGGGAATTCTCGAAAACGGCACATCATGCAATTGCTTTCTGTAAATCTTAATAAAGATGTGTTATCATAATGGCACAGAAGGAGGAGACTGCCCAGATGGAAACAAAAAGAGTATTGATCATCGAGGATGAAAAACCTATCTCCGATATAGTCAGCTTCAATTTATCGAAAGAAGGTTTTGAGACAGAGGCTGCGTACGACGGCGGCGAAGGCCTCGAGCTTGCGCTCAAGACGGATCCCGACCTTGTATTGCTTGACGTCATGCTACCGACGATGGATGGGTTTGAGATATGCAAGAAAATTCGTGAAAAGAGCAATGTGCCCATAATCATGCTGACAGCGAAAGAGGAGGAGGTCGACAAAGTGCTAGGCCTCGAGCTTGGTGCCGACGACTATATCACAAAGCCTTTCGGCCTGCGCGAGCTTATCGCGAGGGTCAAGGCCAATATACGACGCACCAGCATGGCCGACGTCGTAGGCGCAGACCCGTCCAATGTGCAAGAGTACGGCAGCATCGCTATCGACACAAACCGTTACGAAGCGCGCAAAAACGGAGGGTCGCTAGACCTTACGCTTCGCGAGTTTGAATTGCTGAAATATCTCGCCGAGCGCGAAGACAAAGTATATTCGCGGGAGCAATTGCTGGAAGATGTCTGGGGCTATGAATACTATGGCGATATCCGCACAGTGGACGTTACGGTGCGCAGGCTTCGCGAAAAGCTGGAGGACGACTCCAGCGATCCGAAGTACGTTCTCACAAAGCGGGGCGTCGGCTATTATTTCCATAGGTCGTGAAGTACAGGAAAGATGATTTAATCGGAATCCGAAAGGCGCGTTTCGCGTCTTTCGTTTTGCTGCTGGTCTGTTTCGCATCCATGCTTGTCATACTTGTCCTGTCAGGGGGCGGTACGCAGGCATACATAGCGTCGTCGGTCGTCATAGCCATACTCGTGCTTTGCTGGTGGTTTTTCTATCGTCAGATATTGTTCGGCGAAGCTGTTTTTTATGACGCGCTCAGCACAGACATGGACATCCGCGAAAGACGGCTTCTTATGCTTGACTCTACCGTCAGCCGGGTGCCGGACGGTATCGTGATTGTAGCAGAGGACGGCAGCTTGATCCTTGTGAACGAAACGGCAAAAAAACTGCTGGCCGTTTTTGACGGTGACATTGATGAAGCGCGATACGACGAGTACGTGGCAGGAATAAAAGAAAAAGCTTTTAGCGAAAAGCTTGAGCGTGCGATGATACTTGAGGCGGCACGGGACGGAAGGCCATCGGTGACCGTAAGCGTGGACGGGCAGCATTACAATATCAGCTACGTCGCCCTTGTACAGGAAAAAGACAAGAAGCGCGGCGCGGTCGTCTTGATAAGCGATGTGACCGAAAACACAAAGGCGGAAAAAATGCAGATAGACTTCGTTGTCAATGTAAGCCACGAGCTGAAAACCCCGCTTGCTTCGGTAAAAAGCTATGCGGAGACCCTGATGACGGGCGCCGTGGACGACCCCGAAACCACACAGGAGTTTCTCAATATAATAGTATCCGAGGCCGACCGCATGGATCGTCTGGTAAAAGGCCTTCTGTCGCTCGCGCGTCTGGAGTCCGAGGGGTCGGCCATGGAGACTTTTGAAATAGACCTTCCATCGCTTACCATGCTGTCAATGAAAAAGCTTGACATAGTTGCAAAAGAGAAAGCCCTGTCGGTCAACCAAATGTTTTCTGACAATCTCCGAATACCCGTCGAGATAAATCGGGATCGTATCGAGCAGGTCATCCACAACATACTCAGCAACGCGATAGACTACACCGACGAAAAGGGCAGAGTGGACGTTGACATAATTAAGGGACAGAACTGTGTCCAAATCGTAATATCGGATAATGGCATCGGAATCCCCGAAGAAGACCTCGCACACGTGTTCGAGCGCTTGTACATGGTCGATAAAGCACGTACCGGAAGGATGGGTGGAACAGGCTTAGGCCTTGCAATTTCAAGGGATATCGTTATCGCACACGGCGGGACCATCGGTATCGAAAGCAAGCTCGGACGCGGCACGACAGTGACAGTCACCCTTCCTGCAAGCCGCCCGCGCGGCATACCCGGAATCTTGTAGACATAATACATTTTTGGTAGAATATCTGCATTCGGAAAAATGCGGATATGAAGAAAAACATTATCGAAATTGAAGACGCTCACAAGAAGCGAAAAGCAAAAAGGGCAGAGCTGGCAAAACAGGAAAAGGTGCAAAAGCGCCGCGAGAAATCCTTGGAGAAGGCAAGCCGTCCGAAAATGTCACGTGGCAAAAAACTTATAGCGTGTGGCGTGGTCGCCATTGCTGTCCTTATTTTTGTCTCCAGCGGGTATCGGATTATAGACCTCAACTTGAATAAAAACGTATATGAGAAAAGGTACGAAGAAAAGCTCGCTGAAAAGGCACGTCTCGAAAAAGTGCTAGACCTTATCGATGACCCTGATTATGTCGGGCAGCAGGCGCGCGACCGGTTTCATATGCTGCGCGACGGAGAGATTTTGTACGTATTTCCCGAGCAAGAAGCCCTCGAGGCGCAGTAGGGCGTTCGCCGGCTTTCAATGATCGAAGTATGGAGAAGAGCAGAACTCGAAAAACTTATGCGGAAGCATAGGATTCAATTGTCCAAGTCTTTGGGGCAGAACTTTTTGATGGACAGGAACATACTCGAAAAAATCGTGGACGCCGCAGGGCTTTCGCCAGAGGACCATGTGGTCGAGGTGGGGGCGGGCGTCGGGGGGCTTACCGTGCTGCTCGCACAGGCGGCGGGGCGAGTGACCGCCGTGGAGCTGGACAGGCGGCTTGTCCCCGCGCTTGAGGAAGCGACGGAGGGGCTGTCAAACGTAGAGATTGACAATGAGGACTTTCTGAAATATGACCTTGCGAAAGCGGCGAGGCGAGGCGGGGACGGGGCGTACAAGGTGGTCGGGAATCTGCCATACTACATCACGACCCCCATTATCGCCAAGCTGTTTGAAAAGGATGGGGGCGGGGCGCCCCCGCCGGTCACGTTGCCCGCTTCACCGCCTGCGCTCGCCGTCCTTATGGTCCAAAAGGAGGTTGCTGACCGCCTTCTCTCCCCCCCAGGCAAAAAAACCTACGGCGCCATATCCGTGCTCGTGCAATATTACGCCGAAGCCGAGCCGCTCTTTCCCGTTTCACGAGAGGTCTTTTTCCCGAAACCTCAAGTGGACTCGGCGGTAATACGCCTGACGCCGCGGGATATCTCCGCCGACGAATCCGCCATCACCGAACATATGTTCCGCCTAGTGCGTGCTGGCTTCGACCAACGCCGCAAGACCCTCAGAAACTCCCTTGCCGCCGTTGGCCATCCCGAACCCATACTGCTTGTCGCGCTCGAAAAAGCGGGCATAGACCCCATCCGCCGCGCCGAGACCCTTTCCCCCCGCGATTTTTACGCTCTCGCCTCGCATCTTATGTGATAAAATAATCACATGGACAATAAAATAAAAATCGGCATATGTGGCTACGGCAACCTCGGTCGTGGCGTTGAATCGGAGATTGCGAAGAATCCCGACATGGAACTCGTCGCGATTTTCTCGCGTCGGGGCGGCAACCTTCCGTCCGGCGCCGGCGGCAACCCCCCCATGGTTCACATCGCCTCCGCCCCCGAATGGCAGGGCAAAATGGACGTTATGATTCTATGCGGCGGCTCCAAAAGCGACCTCCCCTCGCAGGGGCCTGAGTTCGCAAGGCTGTTCAACACGGTAGACAGCTACGACACGCACGCAAAAATCCCAGGATATTTCGAGGCGGTAGACAGTGCGGCAAAGGCCGGAGACCACCTCTCCATCATTTCAATCGGTTGGGACCCTGGGCTGTTCTCCATCTTGAGGTTATACGCAGGCTCGATAATCCCCGACGGAAAAACTTACACGTTTTGGGGCAAGGGCGTCAGCCAAGGCCACTCCGAAGCGGTTCGTGGCATAGACGGCGTGGAAGGCGCCATCCAGTACACGATACCCGTGGACGCCGCGATGGAAAGGGTGCGAAGCGGCGAAGCCCCTGAGCTGACAACCCGCGAAAAGCATACAAGGGTGTGCTATGTCGCAGCGGCGGCAGGCGCCGACACCAAGCGAATTGAAAACGAGATAAAGACCATGCCGGATTACTTTGCGGACTACGACACGACCGTGCATTTTATTTCATTGGACGAGCTAAAGAAAGACCACGCGAAGATAATGCACGGCGGCAACGTGCTACACACGGGCGAGACCGGGGTCGGAAACACCCAGGGGATCGAATTTTCGTTGAAACTGGACTCAAATTCCGAGTTCACGGCATCGGTGCTGCTGGCATACGCAAGGGCGGCGTACAGGCTGTCCGCCAAGGGCGAACGTGGCGCCCGAACCATATTCGACATCCCCCCGATAATGCTCTCGCCCCAAGAACCTGACGAGCTTGTAAAGGAATTATTGTAAATTATGAAATACATCAGCACCAGAGGGCACGAAGCCCCAATCACATCCGCCGCCGCCATCATCCGTGGGCTCGCCCTGGACAGGGGACTCTACGTCCCCGAAACCATCCCCGCCCTTCCCCTGTCATTGCGAGGGGCGAATGCGACGAAGCAATCCGGCACACCAACCCCCTACGCCGCCGTTGCCCACTCCACCCTCGCCGCTTTCTTCACGGACTTTGCCGATGACGAGCTAAACGCCTGCGTCACCGCCGCTTACGACGAAAAATTTGACGCTCCCGATATTACGCCCATAGTCAAGACCGAAAACGCCTACTTCCTTGAGCTCTGGCACGGCAGCACGGCCGCATTCAAGGACATGGCGCTCTCGATACTCCCCTGGCTGCTGAAAACGGCTGCCCGCAAAGAGGGCGAGGACAAGAAAATCGCCATACTCACCGCCACTTCGGGCGACACCGGCAAGGCGGCGCTCGCAGGCTTCGCCGATGTCCCCGGCACGGAAATAATAGTCTTTTATCCCAAGGACGGCGTGAGCGTGGTGCAGGAGCGCCAGATGCTCACCCAAGAGGGCGCCAACGTCCACGTATACGGTATACGCGGCAATTTCGACGAGGCTCAGACAGGGGTAAAAAGCGTCTTTGCCGATGCCGCCCTTGCAGAGGGGTTGGCGGACAGAGGCGTACGGCTTTCCTCGGCCAACTCCATCAATATCGGGCGGCTCGTCCCGCAAGTTGCCTATTATATAAACGCTTATGCGAAGCTCGTCGCACAAGGCGAGGTTGCGGACGGCGAGCGTATCAACGTCTGCGTCCCCACTGGAAACTTCGGCAATATCCTTGCGGCGTGGTACGCAAAGCAGATGGGGCTGCCCATCGCGAAGCTTATCTGCGCCTCCAACGAAAACAAGATACTTACGGACTTTATCAATACAGGCGTTTATGACACGCGACGCGATTTCATCCTCACGTCCTCACCGTCGATGGACATCCTCGTGTCGAGCAACCTTGAACGCCTGCTTTTCCACCTTTCGGGCGGCGATGCAGAACGTATCCGTGCCTTGATGGGAGGATTGGAGGAAAACGGTGTCTACGATGTGGGTGCAGAGGCAAAATCCTCGTTTTCCTCCGATTTTTACGGGGGCTATGCGGAAATGGCCATGTCCCATGTGTCGCTCGCCAGGCTCTGGCGTGAGGAAAGCTACCTTATGGACACGCACACCGCCGTCGCTTACGCCGTATATATGGATTATAGGGCGCGGACGGGCGACACCGCCAAAACCCTGATAGCTTCGACGGCGAGCCCCTATAAATTTGCGGGCAGCGTTGCGGGCGCTCTTGGCATCGAGGCGGGAGCAGACGAGTTCGCCACCTTGGGAAACCTTGAAAAATCAACGGGAATAGCCGTCCCAAGGAGCCTGCGAGGGCTAGAGGGCAAGCCCGTCCTGCACGATGCGGTCATAGAGAAAACCGCCGTCAAAGCCGCCGTCACCGACGCTTTGTTTGCATAGGGAGGAGAACCCCGTGTTCGAGATAAATTGCAATCCCCTCACCCCCGAACGCCGCAAGCTCCTGTCAAAAAACGAGATACCCCCCCTAAGCAAGGCCGTACGCGGAATCCTCGCCGCCGGAGGGTTCTACTTGTTTTATTACGGCACGAGCCCTGGCATACCTGATGCCGTACATGGCGCCGCCATCGCTTTCGCCATTGGCGGGCTCGTTGCAGTAGTGCTCGCAATTTTCTCGCAAAAGCTTATAGAATTACACTATTTTTCAAAGGCTATGAGGCAAGGACGCTTCCCCAAAAGCGTATCGGTCGGCGAGGGCGGATTATTCATAAAGCACCAGGGCGCAGACGCAAACGCCGCCACAGGCATTACGAGCGTCAACGCAGAGCGTTTTGTCGCTTTTGCGGAGGTGGACATGGTCGAGGAACAGGAAGCATACCTCAAAGTATGCCTAGGCTACGGCAAAACTCCTGAGATATTTTTGTTCAACGATGACTTCGTGAAAGGGAGGCCGGAAGCCCTGGCCGCCTACTTGCGGTCAAAGTAGACGCTCTTGCCCTTTGTCGAGATCGGTATGCCGTAACACGCACGCACCTTAGTGTTGAAAAGACCGAGACGCGACGCCGCCATGCCCACCGTATACATCAGTCTGTTGTCAACAAAGTGGTTCGACGCCACCACGCAAGCAGAGCATGCCGCCGTCCCCAGATCGCTTATATTGAACGCGCAGGGCGCCCCCGCAGCGGTGGCCGCCGCACAATTTTCGAAACCGCAGAGGCTGCAAAGCGAAAGACCCACAGGTTTGTCGGTGGCGGCCAGAAGCACCACATACTCCGAGGCATCGACATTCCCTGCGTCACGCCCGAACGACGCAAAGTTCTCGCCGCCCTCCGCGATCTTCCGCATTTCCGCCGCAATAGCGTCTTTTTCCGCGCCGTCCACGACCATGGTCAAAATGGTGTCCACGCCTTTAGCCTTGGGCGCCGTCCGCGCCGCCGCAGCCATAAGCCCCGCCACCGTCCGCAAAGCATCCTTTTCCACAACATCACTCGCATAAATCATATTAGTATCTCCTTTTTTCATATAATAACATATAATATACGCATGAAAAGCGGAATAATTACACTGGCGCATGGCAGCGGCGGGGCGGAATCGGCCGCATTAATGAGGGATGTGTTCCTTCCATCGTTTAATAACGATGTATTGGGGGAGCTTGGGGACAGCGCGGTTGTTTGCGGTGCGGAGCGGCTTGCGATAAGCACGGACACCTTTGTCGTGACGCCTCTTGTATTCCCTGGCGGGGATATCGGCAAGCTTGCGGTTTGCGGCACGGTCAACGATGTGCTTATGAGCGGAGCGACGCCGCGGTATCTTACGTGCGGGTTTACGCTTGAGGTTGGACTGTCAATCGAGTTGCTTGATACCATCTGTGCGTCGCTCGCAAAGGCGGCGAAAGAGGCGGGCGTCGCTATCATCGCCGGCGACACCAAGGTGATAGAGGGGCGGGGCGAAGGCGGCGGCCTGATGATAAGCACCACCGGCGTCGGGACTTTCGGCGATGGGGCGGGTGAAGTGATGCCCGCCGGAATCCTGCCTGGCGATGCCATCATACTTTCGGGCAATCTCGGTGACCACCACGCCGCCATATTGTCCGCCCGCATGGGGGTGAAAAACGACATAAAAAGTGATTGCGCTTTGCTCACCCCCATCATCCGTGCCCTTGATGAAGCGGGCGTCGATATACACGCCATGCGTGACGTCACCCGCGGCGGGCTCGCCACGGTCTTGAACGAACTCGCCATAGCCTCTAAAGTTTCTATCATTTTAGAGGAAGGGGATATCCCCGTCAGCGCCGAAGTGAAGGCCTTCGCCCGCCTTATGGGACTCGACCCGCTCTATATGGCGAACGAGGGAAAGGTCGCGCTCGCCGTCGCTCACGCCGACGCCTCGCACGCCCTCACCGCCGTCCGCTCCACCGAGATCGGCCGCGCCGCCGCCATCATCGGCCACGCCGCCCCCAGTTCCGCCGCCCCCTCCGCCCAACCCCCACCCCCTAGCCCAAAAAGCCAGACCTTCGCGTCGAGCGCCGACTCGCCCATCCCCTCATCTATACACTCAACTCCGCCCCCCCTCTCCCTACGCACCCCCCTTGGCGGCACCATCCGCCTCGACGTCCTCTACGGCGAGGGCCTGCCCCGTATCTGCTGACCCCCTCCGCTCAACCCGCCCATACCCCCCTAGCCCAAAAAGCCAGACCTTCGCGTCGAGCGCCGAAGGCGCGAGGCGGAGCAAGAGGCCTCCTAAAGCGAGGCGGAGGCGAAGCCGAAGCGAGCCTTTAGGCAGCGTCCCTGCGGATGCGTCGCAAGGTCTGGCTTTGCCGCCGCCTCCCCTCCTAAAACACTCCAAACCCTCGAAAACCTAAGCTTTTTTACCGGATTTCGTGCCCCCCAACCCCCTTCTGCCCCCAAAAACCTACCCAAAAGGGTAGGTTTTTTTTAACTTTTTCAAACCATGACTTTTTCGAAAACCACGCAAATCCAATACTTTCCGCCCTGCCCCCTCCAAAACCAAAGCAAAAAAATTAGAAAAACAATAAATTTTTCGAGAATACCTATTGACTCGGTAGTAGGTACGTACTTCATTATTCTTTTTGCAGGGAGAAATTTTTTTTGAGGGGAGAACCCCGGAAAGGAAAAAGTCATGGACACTACAAGCAATACCAACAAAAAGAAAGTTACCGCAATTGTCGTTCTCATCGCGCTAATTGTGTCGATGGTCCTAGGAGGCACTTACGCCTTCTTCGACTTCAATCAGCACAAGAGCAATGAGCTCGGCGGCTTCGGCATAAAGTACGAAGCCAGACTGGTCGAAGACTTTGTGGAGATTCCAGACTGGAGGGTCGAGGACGGCGTCATCGACAAGAAAATCCACGTAGTCAATCACGGCAAAGAGGAAAACGGCTTCGGCGACGTCTACGTCCGCATCCAGCTCAAAGAGTACATGGAGATAGGGAAGGTGGCGTACATCGAAACCCCCAAACGCTACAAGATCGACACCGAAGGCCACTTCGTCATCTACGATACCTTAGATGAAGTGACGGCGGCGGTAGCCATCGGCGGCGAGTTCGAGGGGCACAATTACGCATACCTGACCGATTTTGTAACCGGTAATTTCGGCTACTTTATCGAGACTCAGGACGGTGATCGCGACGGCCAAATGGGTAAGCATGTCGTTACCGATATAAAGGTAGGCGATCCTGAAAAAGTCATCAAGAACGGGCCGGATCGCGCTACAAGCACCAACCACCACGGCCATCCGAGCGAGGAGTGCGATTATGCCATCCACTCATGGAAGGACGGTTCCGAGCTTGAGACCCGCGACTACGTCGATTGGCATCTCAACACGGGCGCCATCATCAAGCTCAGCGAGTGGCTTGACCCCGCCGGTGCGTACAAGGGCCTGCCCATCGCCAAGTGGATTATCGACGATCTGACTGACGAGGGTTGGGTGTATTGGGGCCAGATGCTCAGGACTGACGGCGACGAGACGGCTCTCTTTATGGAGGGCGTGTCCCTTATCCAACAGCCAGACGGCAGTTTCTATTATGTAATACACACGGAAATGGAAGCGGTGTCCTTTGACGAGCTTCTTACCGGCAGCATCGACTGGGGTGTGGCGGGCGAGAACATCGTCTTGAACGCTCCGTCGGCCGCATGGCTCGGCGAGACCCCCAAGATCGTCCAGGTGGGTAGCACGGTGGCGGCGCCTGGGCTCGTAATAGGGCCGGAAGGCTCCGAGATTGCCCCGATTGTGTGGAGTTCCAGCAATCCCGCAATCGCCAAAGTAGACCAAAACGGCAATATCACTGGCGTGGCCGTGGGCGGCCCTGTCACGATAGTGGCGAAAGCCCCCAATGGCGCGAAAGCGATGTTCACCATCAAAGTTGTGCCAGAGGAGCCCGCAAAGCCCGACACTGATCTCCCGATAAAGGAGACGGCAGGCGGCTTCTTCACGCCCATTATCGAAGCCAACGCCTTCAATGGCGACTCCTACTACGGCGTGGTCAACTTCGAGTTCCCTGAAAAGAACAAGATACATCAGCACGGCTCCATCCACCTGTCGGACATCATCGCCGACGGCAACTACGAGGGAATCACAGTCACGCCGGTAGACCCCAAGTATGACGGCATGTTCTACATAGCCGAGGACAAGCACAACGAGCTTTCCCTGTTCTACAGCTACTTCCCCACCAACGACGAATGGGTCGATTGGATAACGGAGCACCAAAGCTGGGCCATCACCATCGCGGCTGAGGTGGAGCTGGTTCGCGACGACGGCATGAGCGCCATCATCACCGTCCATATGACATACGACAATTGTTTGGTTGACATAATTTATAACGGATAGTGCGTAATAGCGTGCGTAATAGCGAACAATCAGACTACGTTTGGTTTACATAATACGCATTGCTATACAGGCAAGCAAACATATTTAAGGGGGCGCCGGCGGGACGGCAGGAACAGGACAGGCAGCAGTCCGGCGTTCCCTCAAAACAACGGAGGACAATGTGATGAATACTAACGTTAGAAAAAAAATAAGGGGAGTGAAACTTGCGGCGCTGCTGCTTACCGCGGCACTCGTACTTGCCGCTATCATACCGCAGATAGGCACCACCCTGGCCGCGGCGGGCGACATAAATGTCGTGTTGGAATGCGAGTCAGGGATAGGCGAGGCCCTTACCGTGGAAGTCGGGCAGGCCAAAGTCCGGACGGTTTCGGGCCTGATCGACGCCGAGAGCGGTGACGCTTCCGTCATCAAGGTGGAGGCCACCCCAAGCCTGTTTTTCAACAATCTGAGAGCCATCGGCGTCAAAGCCGGGGTCGCGTCCATAGGCTACGGCAACAATCTGGGCAGCGTGACTGTGCTCACCTACCAGGTCACGGATTCGGACAACGTGAGCGCATACAGGATATCCAATGGCGGCGAGGTGTATTTCACCAGTCCTGGCCACACGAAAGCCAGTCCCGTGAATGTCACGGCAGGCAGATTTGACAGGATTAACTGGGGCGTTATGAACGAAAACGTGGCAACGGTTGCCGCAGACGGTGCCATCACTGCTACCGGGTATGGCGTAACTGTGATAATAGGCAGTTTTGCGGACAAGTGGGGCGTTGACAGGAATCTTCATCTATTGGTAGGCGTAGGCGTGAAAATAGGCCTGAGCGACCTTGGGGACTTGATAGACCTCCTGACCGAGGCAGAGAGAATCCTCGCCGAAGATCCGAGCCCGTACACGGAAAAAGAGCTCGCCGCGCTGCAAGAGGCGGTGGACAACATCAAAGACATGCTCAACACAGGCACTCCCACAGAGCAGGAGATACTGGATGCCATAAAAGAGCTTGAAACAATAATCGAAAACCTTGGGAAAGGCCTCCCCGACGGCGTTGTGGAGGGCGAGGACGGAAACTATTACAAGGGCGTTGACGAGAATGATGGCGTGTTCGTGGTCGTTGACAAGGACGGCGAGCCCGCTACCGAGCCCCCGGGCTATGTATGGGCAGGCCCAGATGGAGTGCCCGGCACGGAAGACGACCGCCCAGCTGTCGAAGTAGACGGTAATTTCTACGTCGAAGAACCAGAGGGCGGCAATATCTGGCGCGAAATCGACGAAAACGGCAACCTGAAAGACAAGCCGCTTGTATGGGGCGGCCCCGACGGAGTGCTCGGCACGGAAGACGACCGCCCGGTAGTCGAAGTAGACGGCGGCCTTTACGTCGAGGAACCGCAAGGCGGCAACGTCTGGCGCGAAATCGACGAAAATGGCAACCTGAAAGACAATCCGGTCATCTGGGGCGGTCCCGACGGAATCCTTGGCACAGGCGATGACCGCATAGCCGTCGAAGTGGACGGTGGCCTCTACGTCGAAGAACCAGAGGGCGGCAATATCTGGCGCGAAATCGACGAGAACGGCAACCTGAAAGACAAGCCGGTCATCTGGGGCGGACCCGACGGAATCCTCGGCACGGACGATGACCGCATAGCAGTCGAAGTGGACGGCGGCCTCTACGTCGAGGACCCGCAAGGCAGCAACATCTGGCGTGAGATAGGCGCGAACGGCAAGCTAAAAGACGCCCCACTTATCTGGGCCGGTCCTGACGGCAAGCTCGGCGGCGGCAACGACGAAATCGTCGAGTTCTTTGACGGCGAGTATTGGGCGCACAAAGGCCAAAACGTATGGCGTCAGGTCGACCTCGCGAACCCCACAGCCCCGCTCGGTGCGCTCACAGGCGGCGGCCCGACGAAAAATCCCGCACAGCACGGCGTAGTGCCGATATTCGACAACACGAAGAAAGACGGCAAATACTACATAGGCCCGCTCGGTTTTGACGATTGCCTATTCTACTATGGCGACGGCCCGGACGGAAACGGCCTACTCGACAGCACCACCGAGGAGCCCATAGGCGATGACATCGTATACCTTATGGATAAGGATGGCAACATGGTCACAGCCCCCACCGGCGTGGTGATAGGGCTAGTGATAAGCCCGGCAAACGCCAAAGTGCCCAGGGGCGGCACGCAGCAGTTCACGGCGATGGCGCTCACCGGCGACGGCTTCCTGATTGAAGCGACCAACGTGGTCTGGGGCATATCCACGCCCGGCCACAAGTCGAGCATCCACACCCTGAACGGCCTGCTCACCGTCGGCGCAAACGAGTACCTGAAAACGCTTGAAATTACGGCGTCCCTGTTCAGCGCAGGCTCCGTCAAGGGCACAACGATAGTCAACATCGCTGGATGGAACGTATAGGCAGCAACAAAGGCAACAATAACAGTAATAGCAACAACAATAGCAACAATTACCGAGGCCCGTTAAAGGGCACGCAGAAAAGTGGTGGAAAGCATGACCGATAGCAGGACAAAAAAAATAATAACAATAAGCCTGATCATATTGGTTGTGCTTTCCGCCGCGACATTCTCGTTCGCGATGCAGGACATGCAGCACAAGAGCAACGAATTCAGAGGCCTTGTGCTGAGAGACGCAGGAGATGCGGATTTGACCATCACCAAAACAGTGGTGAACCTGGAGGATTCGGAGCCGTCCGACGAAAAGGGGGACAAATTGGGGGATGAAGAAGGGGCCGTAGGGGCACCCGACGACGAGGGGGACGAAGAAGTGGGAAATGACGGCGAAGAAGGGGAAAGAGAAGAAGAGGCTGCAGGCCTCCCGCCCGACGAAGAAGAAAGCGATATGGGCGAGGACGAAGAAGGGGCTGAAGAAGCGGGGAAAGACGGCGAAACAGACGGCTCCGAACCTCCAAACAACGGTAACCCTCATGTCATTGCGAGGGGGCTTGAACCCATCGACGATAACCACGAGCGTGCCCCCGAAGCAATCCATGACAATAACATACCTATGCCGATAAACAATATCACCGATGACAATCTCGCTCCTATCGACGATACATCGCCAATAGGCGATACACCGCCCACTCCCGACGGTGACAACCCCGTAGGGGCGACCCCTGCGGTCGGTCGGGAGCTCGCGTCCGACAATAACCCCGTCGGCAACAACATGACCGCCTTCGACGGTGACCCCGCTCCCGACCCAAACCAAACCTTCACCTTCACCGTCACATTCACAGGCCTGTCCGACGGCCCAATCACCGTATATATCGACGGTGACCCGCATGAGATGGAAATAATCGACGGCAAACTGACAATAGAATTGAAAGACGGCCAGACGGCCGTCATCAAAAACCTACCCGTCGGCACGGGATACTCAATAGTCGAGACGCCCGTGGAAAACTACGCCGTAGGAGGCGAAAACCACCACGGCATCGTCCCCGAAGAAGGCATCACAGCTTCCTTCATAAACTACTACGGCGGAGAGCCCGACGAGCCCGACGAGCCAGAGGGGCCCGAAGAACCAGAGGGACCCGACGAGCCCGAAAAGCCCGAAAAGCCTGAAAAACCGAGCAAGCCGAAAGACCCCGAGAGGCCGAAAACCCCAAGCGGGACCGACAGGCCACGCACAGGGGACGACAGCAATATCTGGTTGTGGACAGTCATCATGGTAGGAAGCGCCGTAGCGCTGCGATTCCTCCTGCGCAATAAAAACAACAAAAAGGAGTGAGAACAATGGGCACAACACCAATCAAGATACCCTTTGCGACGCAGTCGATGGGTTATGACCGAAGCCAGGTAGACAGGTACGTCCAGAAACTGGCGGACGAGTACAGATCGCTTCAATTGAAGTTCAAAGTGCTGTCCGAGAGGTTTGAGAAGACGGAAAGCCTTGCAGCGAGCCGGTCGGGGGACGCAATGGACGTAGGTACGCAGGCCATCTCGAAAGCGATGGTGGATGCGGAGGTCAAAGCCATCGAAATAGTCGCGGAAGCGAAAAACGAGGCGTCGAAAGTGGTTGACAACGCACATGCAGAGCTGGCGAACATCCAACGCGAGAGGGAGCGTGTGGTCGCCGAGGTCAGCACCCTTATGAATAGGCTCAGGGACGTAATGCCGACGGCAAGCGGCAAGAACGCATAATGCTTGGAGGCCTGCAATAGGGATATGCGGGCAGAATCAGGGGAGACAATGAAATTATGAAAACAATAGATGAAATCAACCAGGAGTTCGTAAAGGAGCTTCTGCACGAAATGGACGCACCCGCCGACAACCACGTCATAGGGGTGGCAACCCTTGGTCGCCCGCACATTTCCGACAATAATCCCGTCGGTGAGGCTCCGTCCTACACCCCGGCCCCTTGTCGCACCACGGCAATCGTCGGCGATGACCCGCCTCCGCCCATAATCCCCCTTTCCCACAAGCCCGCACCCGTAGGCGCCTCTTGCGCTTGCCGACGCCGCGCCTCCGACATCATCTTCTACGCCGTCATCGCGCTTATCCTCGTCGCGGCTCTGCTCTACAGCGGCAAGACGAACGACGCCTACCACCTGTTCGGCTATTCCGGCTTCACCGTGCTTTCTGGCAGCATGCAGAGGGAGATACCACAAGGCTCCCTGGTCATCACCAAGCAAGTCGTGCCGCGAGACATAAAGGTCGGCGACGATATCACCTTCGTCAGAAGCGACAACACGACCGTCACCCACCGCGTCGTGGCGATTATCAGGGATTTTGAGGAAACGGGGCGGACGGTTTTCCAGACGCAAGGGCTCGAAAATGCCGAGCCTGACGAGGAATATGTCCACGCCGGCAATGTTATCGGCGTCGTGAAGCACACCATCCCGAACCTCGGCTTCCTGCTTGCCTATGTCTCCGAAAACATCGGGTTGGTGCTGCTGATGCTTGGGGGCGTGCTGATAGCCACGATAATGATAGGGAGGCTCAGCTGTGGATAATATATTACGCAACCTTCCCCGCAATCTTCTCATAGGCGGGCTGATAGCGGTCATGGCCGTAAGCGGCCTCGCAGCCGTGCAGATGCAGAACGGCTACAAAGCGGAAGGGCTTGTGTCAAGCGAAATGGCTGCGTACAAACCCCCTGCCCCAATCGTCGGTGATGCGTCCGCAGGGGCGGCTGACCTTGCCGCCCGCACCACTCCCGCCCATATAAACCACACCATCGTGGGGCTGCAAGAGCGATACCCCGACGCAGTCGGCTGGATCAACATACCCCATACCGGCATAGATTACCCATTCGTCCAGACCTACGACAACAGCTATTATCTCCACAAAGACATCGACGAGAATTATCTGGCGGCAGGCACGCTCTTTATGGATTGCGGGAACAATGGCGATTTTTCCGACTTCAACACGATTATTTACGGCCACCATATGAAAAACGGCTCCATGTTCGGCCCGCTCGCCCTTTACGAGGACAGGGCGTTTTTCGACACGAACGCCACCGGCCATATCTTCCTGAGCGACAAGACCTTCGAGTTGGAGTTTTTTGCGTATATGATAGTCCATTTCGAGGACCTTGCCATATACGACAGCCCCACGGACCGCGCCTCGAAGCTCGGTGTCATAAATTACATAAAGGACACCGCCCGCCACTACCGCGAGGACATCGACGTCTCGCCGAACGACCAGATCGTCACCCTGTCCACCTGCGCGTACGAGTTCAAAGACGCCCGAATGCTGCTGATAGGCCGGCTCCGGCGGGTCTAATAGCCCATTTCCAAGTGCAAAATCGACCCTTCCATTACAATTAAACGCAATTGCCTATATACAAACGCCACCGTATATTGTTACAATTGTCCAAACGGAGGCAGGAAAAATGATAGCAGTATTGAAACCAGGCGCGACAAAGGAGCAGATCGACAATTTGACAGCGTGGCTCGAGGGCAGGGGGCTCAGCGTCCACCTGTCCGTCGGCGAGTTCCACACGATAATCGGGCTGATCGGGGACACGAGCCAAGTCGACACGGAGTTGCTGGAAGGGCTCGACATGGTGGAGTCGGTCAAGCGAATCTCCGAGCCGTTCAAGAGCGCGAACCGCAAATTCCACCCAGACGACACCGTGGTGGAGGTCGCAGGGCTGAAGATAGGCGGGAAGAATTTTCACATGATTGCGGGGCCTTGCTCGGTGGAATCGGAGGAGCAGATAACGGCAATCGCGGAGAGCGTGCGTATCTCAGGCGCGACGATTCTTCGAGGTGGAGCGTTCAAACCGCGTACATCGCCGTACGATTTCCAGGGGTTGCGGGCGGAGGGCATAGAGTTTCTGCTCGAAGCGAAAAAGCGGACGGGCATGCCCATAGTCACGGAGATTATGAACGTCAACCACATACCCATTTTCGAGGAAGTGGACATCATCCAGGTGGGCGCGCGGAACATGCAGAACTTCGAGCTGCTCAAGGAATTGGGCACGACCCAGAAGCCTATATTGTTGAAGCGAGGATTGGCGAACAATATGCAGGAGCTTTTGATGAGCGCGGAGTATATCATGGCAAGCGGCAACCATAATGTCATATTGTGCGAACGTGGAATCCGCACATTCGAGACCTATACGCGGAACACGTTGGACCTTTCGGCAGTGCCGATGCTCAAGGAGCTTTCGCATCTGCCGGTGGTGGTCGATCCGAGCCACGCTTGCGGGATTGCGCGGTTGGTGGAGCCTATGGCGATGGCGGCGGCGGCGGCGGGCGCGCACGGGCTTATGATAGAGGTCCACAACGACCCCGTGAATGCGCTGTGCGATGGTGCCCAGTCCGTGACGCCCGAGCAATTTGATGAGATCGCGGGGAAAGTGCGGAAGATACGCAAGGTGATGGAACAATGAACATAGGAATCGTAGGCATGGGGCTGATAGGCGGCTCGCTTGCCAAGGCGTACAGCGGTGAGGGGCACACGGTCTACGCTTTCGACAAAGACGACGCCATTCTAGGCTTTGCACAGCTTTCCGACGTCGTGTATGGCGTGCTCGACGAAAACGCTCTAGGGCTTTGCGACGTGATATTTCTCGCCATAAATCCCGAAGACGCGGTGGCCTATCTTGAGGGCGCCGCCCCTAACATCGCCAAAAATGCGATAGTAATCGACTGCTGCGGCGTCAAGCGGTTTGTCTGCGAAAAGTGCTTCCCGCTCGCCGAGAAACACGGCTTTGTTTTTGTCGGTGGGCACCCCATGGCGGGAAGCCACAAGGCGGGTTTCAAAAACAGCAGCGCAAACCTTTTTTACGGCGCGGCCATGGTGCTTGTGCCGCCGATATACGACGATGCGGCTCTGTTTGGGCGTATCGAGGACGTCCTGGCCCCCGTCGGGTTCGGGCACCTGACCATCTCTACGGCAGAGGAACACGACAGGCTGATAGCGTTCAGCTCGCAGATGGCGCACCTGGTCTCAAACGCATATATCAAAAGCCCCTCGGCAACCGACCACAAGGGTTTTTCCGCAGGCAGCTACAGGGATCTGACGCGCGTGGCACGGCTCGATGCCGCCATGTGGTCGGAGCTTTTCAGCCACAACAGCGACTGCCTTATAAACGAATTGGACACTCTTATCGACTCCCTGGCGAGCTACAAAAACGCCCTTGCGGTAGGAGACAGGGTATTGCTCAAGGAATTGCTTGAGGAAGGCAGCCGGCTGAAAAAGGAGCTTGACCACTCGTGAAGAAAATCACCGTAAACGCATCTAGGGTCTACGATATCCATATCGGCGATGGCCTTTTAGGTGAGGCCGGCGCGCTTGTCCGTGATGCTGTGGCGGGCGGGCATGTCGCCGCAATAATTTCAGACGACATCGTGTGGGGGCTGTACGGAAAACGCCTTGCCGAGACCCTTGAGGGGAGCGGATACCGAGTGGTGGAGTATGTGATATCCCACGGGGAAATCTTCAAAAACGGCGATAATTTTCTCAGAATCTTGAATTTTCTTGCGCTGAAGAAGCTTGCGCGGACAGACGTGGTGGTTGCGCTGGGCGGCGGGGTTGTGGGGGACCTCGCAGGCTTTGTCGCCGCGTCTTATATGAGGGGCGTGCCGTTCGTGCAGATTCCCACGACATTGGTCGCGGCGGTGGATTCGTCCGTCGGTGGCAAGACCGCCATAAACCTGGCGGCGGGGAAAAACCTGGCGGGCGCTTTCTATCAGCCGAATATCGTGATATGCGACACGTCGCTGCTTTCGACGCTGACGCAGCAAGCTTTCCGCGAGGGCTGCACCGAGGTGATAAAGACCGGCGCGCTTGGGGACGCAACGTTGTTCGAGTCACTGGAAACGCCCATAAAGCAACAATTGGAGGGCGTGATCGCCCGCTGCGTGGAAATAAAGCGTGACATCGTGACGCAGGACGAATTTGAGACAGGCAACCGCAAACTGCTGAACTACGGGCATACCGTTGGCCACGCCATAGAGCTACTGAGCGGTTATGAAACACCGCATGGCTACGCCGTGGCGGCAGGCATGGCAATCGTTACGCGTGCGGCCGCCCGCCTGGGAATTTGCGGCGAGGACTGTCTGCAAAGCGTTTTGCGGATGCTGCGGCTGTACGGCTTGCCTGAAAACACGGATTACGATGCGGAAAGCCTTGCGGAGGCGTGCCTGTCCGACAAAAAACGTGACGGCCAGAGCCTTACCATGGTCTTTCCCGCCCGAATAGGCGAGTGCATATTGAAGAAAGTCCCTGCTTGCGAGCTGGAGGGCATAATAAGCATGGGGCTTGAGGAAATGTAAGGTGGACGTGCGGATAGAAAAGCCCATTCGTGGCGGCACAGTTCGGGCGATTTCTTCAAAATCCGAAGCGCATAGGCTGTTGATTTGCGCCGCGCTTGCGGAGGGGGCGACCTTCGTTGCCTGCCCGCAGCGTTCGGAGGATATCGACGCGACCGCGGCGTGCCTTGAGGCGCTCGGGGCGAAAGTGCGGTATGAGGGCGAAGGGTTTTATGTGGAGCCGGTTGGGGGGGTGGTTGACGGTGCGGCACATTTACATTGTGGCGAAAGCGGCTCTACGCTGCGGTTTCTGCTGCCGGTTTGTGGCGCGCTAGGCGTGACCGCCGCCTTGCATATGGACGGCCGCCTGCCCGAACGCCCGCTGTCACCGCTGTACGAGGAAATGGCGTCGCACGGCTGCATCCTGTCCGAGCCGGGGCGCTCCCCGCTAATCTGCGAGGGTCAGCTCCAAAGCGGGACATACACCCTTGCGGGGAATATATCCTCCCAATTCATAAGCGGGCTGATGTTCGCGCTTCCGCTGCTTGCGGGCGACAGTAAAATATGCGTGACGGGCGCATTGGAGTCGCGCCCCTATGTGGACATGACGCTTGAGGCTCTTGGCTTGTTCGGGGTAAATATTTCGGAAGAAGTCGGCGGCGGCGATGCTGAACGGGTCTTCCGCATAAAAGGCGGGCAGCGGCCACGTTCCCCAGGGACGGTTCGTGCTGGCGGGGACTGGTCAAACGCGGCGTTCTGGCTTTCGGCGGGGGCGCTTACACCGCAAGGGGTCACCGTCACAGGGCTCGACCTCAAATCCAAGCAGGGCGACAGAGCCATCGTGGATTTGCTGCCATTGTTCGGGGCGGAGATAACGTGCGAGGGGGATGCGGTGACGGTTATGGGGGGCAGTACATCGTCAATAGGCGATGCACTGCCCCAACCCATCGAAATTAACGCCGAAGATACGCCCGACCTTGTGCCGATACTTGCCGCCGTAGCTTCCGTCACTCCAGGCAAGACCGTCATACGTGGCGCAGGACGCCTACGCATCAAGGAAAGCGATCGGCTGCGTACGGTGGCCGCCACCCTTTCCGCCTTGGGCGCGGACATCGCCGAGACCGAGGACGGCTTGGTCATCGTCGGGAAAGAGAACTTGTCTGGCGGTGAGGCGCAGTCATTCGGTGACCACCGCATAGCCATGACCGCCGCCATCCTTTCGTGCGCTTGCACCGGGCTGGTGGTGATACGTGGCGCCGGAGCGGTGCGAAAATCATACCCGACATTTTTTATGGATTTCGCCGACGTTTTGGGCGGCGAGTGTGATGTTTTATAAGTGAAAGGAGCCAGACCATGTCATCAGTATACGGAAAGAACATAAAGCTCTCCATATTCGGGCAATCACACGCGCCCGCCGTGGGCGTGTGCATAGACGGGCTGCCGGCAGGCTTTGCCATAGACTTCGACGAGCTGAACGCGTTTATGATGCGGCGGGCGCCGGGGCGCGCCGCCCATGCCACCCCCCGCAAGGAATCCGACGAAATAGAAGTTTTATCTGGTCTGAACAAAGACGGACTTACCTGCGGCACGCCCCTCGCCGCCCTCATCCGCAACACGGATACCCGACCCGCCGACTACGAGCAGCTAAAGGACATCCCCCGACCATCGCACGCCGACTACACCGCATACGTCAAATACGGCGAGTCGCACGACATACGAGGTGCCGGGGCGTTTTCTGGGCGGCTCACAGCGCCTCTATGCATCGCAGGCGGCATCTGCCTACAGCTTCTAAAGAGCGAAGGCATAGACATCGCCGCCCATATCGCACAGATCGGTGACATCCTCGACCTGACATTCGACCAGGTCAAGGCAGACGAGAACAATATACGCGCCCTGCGTGAAGCCGACTTCCCCGTTCTGAGCGGGCTCGCCAAAGAGCTGATGCTCGAAGCCATCGAATCCGCCAAGAAAGCAGGCGACTCGCTCGGCGGCATCGTCGAATGCCGTGCCACAGGCGTTCCCGCCGGTCTCGGCGACCCGATGTTCGATGGCATGGAAAACAGCATAGCCTCAATCATTTTCGGCATACCGGCAGTGAAAGGCATCGAGTTCGGCAACGGCTTCGATGCCGCCGTGCTTCGTGGTTCACAAAACAACGACGCATTCTATATGGACGGAAACGACGTAAAGACCCGCACAAACAACCACGGCGGCATCCTTGGCGGCATCACCTCTGGAATGCCCCTGGTGTTCCGTGTCGCGTTCAAGCCGACCTCGTCCATCGCCATCGAGCAGGACAGCGTCAGCCTGTCCAGACGCGAGGACGCAAAACTCACCATAGAGGGCCGCCACGACCCCTGCATCGTCCCCCGCGCCGTCCCCTGCGTGGAAGCCGCCGCCGCCATCGCCCTTTACGACGCCCTGCTAGACCTCAACAAAAACCACCCCTAAGCAACCACCCCCACCCCCAGAACCAAAGGAGACCCCCCATGGACCTGCAACAACTTCGCAAAAACATCGACGCAATCGACGAAAACCTAGTCCGCCTATTCGAGCGACGAATGGAAATCGCCGCGGAAGTCGCAGCCTACAAGCAGCAAAACAGCCTGCCCATATACGACTCCGCACGCGAGCGTGAAAAATTATACGACCTATCCCAAAAGGTGGAGCCAGGCCACGAATCCTACGTCACCGCACTGTACTCATTGTTGTTCGAGCTCAGCCGCTCCGAACAGGAACGCATCATAAACCCGGTTTCCGTGTTGGCGGACAGGATAGGCGAAGCCGTCCAGGACACCGACCAGGTCTTTCCTGAGCGGGCTGTCGTAGCCTGTCAGGGCGTTGAGGGCGCCTACGCCCAACTCGCAACCGAAAAACTGTTCTCCCTGCCGAGCATCATTTACTGCAACACCTTTGAAAGCGTCTTTTCCGCGATAGACAGCGGGCTCTGCGCCTACGGCGTGCTCCCGTTGGAAAACAGCACCGCCGGCTCCATCAACCAAGTCTACGACCTTATGATGCGATACCCGTTCTTCATCGTCCGCAGCGCAAGGCTGAAAATCGACCACTGCCTGCTCGCAAAAGAAAACGTGGAAATATCCTCGATAAAAGAGGTCTACTCGCACGAGCAGGCCATCGCCCAATGCACTGAGTTCCTGAAATCCCTAGGCTGCAAGGTGACCGCCTGCGAGAACACCGCCGAAGCCGCCAAGATGGTCGCAGAGTCCGAACGCAGCGACGTGGCCGCGCTCTCATCACGAAATTGCGCCGCGCTCTACGGGCTGAAACGCCTTGAGGACTCCGTGCAGGACCAAGGCAACAATTATACCCGCTTCATCTGCATATCAAAATCGCTCGCCATCTACCCCGGCGCAGACAAAACGAGCCTGATGCTGACCCTCCCGCACCGCCCAGGGTCGCTATACCAAGTGCTGTCGCGATTCTACATCCACGGCATCAACCTCATCAAGCTCGAAAGCCGCCCGCTGCCCGACCGAGACTTTGAATTTATGTTCTATTTCGACCTCGAAGCGCCCGTCCACTCCCCCGCATTTTCGCAGGTTTTGCGGGAATTAAAGGATATTTGCGACGATTTCTACTACCTCGGCAGCTATTCAGAGGTGGTCTGATGCCGAATAATTTGGGGAAAAATGCACAATCGTTCACTAAGGGGTGGCGGTTCGTGCATAATGGAGAGGTGGCCGTATGCTAAAATGCGGGGTGCTTGGCGAGCGGCTTTCGCACAGCTTTTCGCCTCAGATACACGCCGAGCTTGGCGGCTACGAGTTTCTTCTTTACGAGAAAAAGCCGGAGGAACTGGAGAATTTTGTTCGCAACGGGGACTTTGACGGGCTAAATGTCACCATCCCGTACAAGAAGGCCGTCATCCCATTTTGCACGGGGCTTTCCGAGACCGCCCGCGCCATCGGCAGCGTGAACACGCTCGTCCGCCTCAAAGACGGTGGGCTTTACGGCGACAACACGGACTATTTCGGCTTTGAATATCTGCTAGGGCAGGCAGGCGTGGACATCGCAGGCGGCAAGGCAATAATCCTCGGAAGCGGCGGCGCGTCGCTAACCGTGCAGGCCGTGCTACGTGACAAAGGGGCACGCGAAGTCATCGTCGTGTCCAGAACTGGCGAGAACAATTACGAAAATGTCCACAGGCACAGCGACGCAATAATAATCGTCAACGCCACGCCGGTGGGCATGTACCCGAACAACGGTGCCTCACCGTTTACGGGTTTGGCAAATTTCCATAATTGCCGAGCCGTAATAGACCTTATTTACAACCCCGCAAAAACGGAGTTGCTTCTTGATGCCGAGGACTGCGGAATCCCAGGCTTCGGCGGGCTTGCGATGCTTGTGGCACAGGCGAAGCGGGGGGGGGGGGGTTTTTTTTGGTCGAAAAAAACCCCCCCCCCCCCCCCACCCGTCACCACACCCCCCTACCCATCCCCTCCC
>Ga0099364_10000768_pt1 | contig 54545 bp, 77 predicted proteins | sample TergutTh196P3_FD_73070 | JGI IMG/M metagenome (GOLD analysis project Ga0099364, IMG submission 73070) | Microcerotermes parvus P3 segment gut microbial communities from Pointe-Noire, Republic of the Congo - Th196 P3 | ecosystem: Host-associated > Arthropoda: Insects > Digestive system > Gut ... | reverse complement strand
TTATCGCTCGGACTAAAAACGTACATCAATAAAGTCAATAAAGAGGTAGCACTGGCGACTTTTACGTATAGGGCTGTTTTTGCACTGGTGACAGGAATCGGTCGTTATAGTGATGATCAGTTCAAAAAGCATAGTGAAGAGCTTTATGAGAGTTACGAGCAGTTGTACACTAAAATCACGGGACAACCGGTGAAAAAAGAAAAAGTATCCTCTGAAGTAAAGGAGATGGCAAAACTGTATGAATATCTATTCACCTGAAAGCAGATACCCTAATGCCAGGGATGACTTGATGGAACTCCTTATTCGGATTCTTCAGACAGGTCAGCTCAGTACGGGCGGTGCTCAGCTAGATCCTGGCGGTGATATAAATTTTTATTCTCTTACGCAAGATCACGCTGATCGTGCTAGGAGGAATAGAAATGCTATAAATGCTGCAAAAAATGCTGGTGTTAGTTTTCTTAATGAATTTAGCACTGCCGCTAAGTGGTTAGAGGATAATCTGGGTCTCACAGCGCCACAAGCGCAATCAATCGCCACCGCGCTTCAGGATGGTAGCAGTCTGGTTAGTAATATGTTGCCAAATGAAATTAAGCACATAATCGCCGGACAGTATGGAAGTAAAACGGTTGCTTTTCAGAATATGGTAGAGCGGCAGTTATTAGGGCATTACGACAGCGGAGGTCGGGCATTTGCGGATAATCATCGTTACATTGCTGCGCTAGGTCGATCCTATAACACCATATACGACGATGCGGAACGTGCTAGTGGAGCACCTAACTATCGTGAAATCACCGCTTATCAAAATTATTTGCAGCGAACAGGGGAGTTAGCTCCTAGAACGTTAAGAGAGCATATTCAAGAGAGAGCGCTTAGCGATCATGGGGAGCGTGTACTTTATACCGGTATTTTAGATCATTTATTGGAAACTTTTGGCGAGGGAATGCGCATCAGCGCAGATACAGACGCTGATATTGTACGAGGACATTTGAGCGCCAAATTCAATACAGACTTAGAGTCGATAAAGAGCGCAGCCAGCGCGTCAGGTTTAGATTTTGATGAAAGCGGCGTAAGAGAAGCGTTTGAATCTATGAGTAAGTTTATGGTTGAATCGGAAAAAACCATAGCCCCACTTAGAGAGCAGGCCAATAGCCTTAGTGACCAAATAGATGCGGCAAGAAGAGCTGGGGAAAATACAGCAAAAAAGGAAGAGGATTATAACAAGCTTAAAGGACAAATACTTGAGAAACAAAAAGAGTCCAATGATCATCTTGTACAGCTTATGAAAGCTAATAGAGGTCTTGAACAATACCTTGAATTACAAGGCGTTACGGCGTATATGGATATAGGTCAACACAAGTATCAGTTTGATCTGCTGCACCAGGTGAATAGGGAGGTAAAATCTGCTCTTACGCTTCTGGGCTATGATACGTCTCTGATGAGCGCAGAGGATGTGAGTCAGACCCTAGAAGATTTTACAGGACATTCCTCTAATGTTAGTAATCTTTCTAAGAGAGCGCAAGCGAGTGAACTCTTTACAAGGTACGTTGATACCCTACTTTACGGCGCAAAAGGGTACAGTAATCAGGATATTGAACTGCTATACGGCACAGTTTCTAAAAAACTCCAAGGAACGTCTCTAGAGAGGCACGCAGGACAGGTTAGCTCTGTCGTAGCGAACAAATTAGCCGTACTGTCTCAGTCGGGTAATACCTGGTTAAACACAGGGGTAATGGGTCAGTCCGATCAGACGGACGTTACGAATTTCATTCGGGATAAGACAATGCAAGGTTTTAACTCTGATATGACAAACGTGTTTGGGGCCGCATTGTCTTTGGGATTAGTCACAGAACAGGACTTGGCGGATGGTACGCTCGGAGGTATTGAGACATTGCAACGGCTCACAAGAGGTGATAGGGTCACTAAGGCAGAGGCGGTTGGAGATTTTATTAGAGCAGGAAGAGAACGCGGAAGAGAGTTTAATCGTGATCTTGTTGATTTAGCGCTCGGAGATGCTACGAGAAATGCAATGTTGGTGCTGAACAGTGATGTTTCTAGGCGTGCAGTTTCTCAGGCAGCAAGCAGACAGATGATGCAGGACTATATGCCTAAAACGCCGGAAGAATGGGCAAGAGAGCGCACAATTAGTAGGCACGAGGAGAGATTGAACATATTTGAGCAAATAATTCAGGGAGAGGATACACAAACTGCAAGAGATTTTATGGAAGTGCTCACGCAAATAGAAGCTGGGACCATCTCGGCGGAGAAGACGCATCAACGCTTAAGAGACTTGGACGGTGGTAAAACACTGGAAAGACTAGGTTTAGATCGCGAGTTCAACGAGCAGCAAATAACAGGCTTTGGTGAGACCGTCACGGCTTTTAGGTATTGGGGGCAAAAGCACGGAGCGTATGACGTAAGACAAGCAGGTGCTCTACTCTATGCCCAAGGCGCTCCAGCGATGGTAGAGGCGGCAAATGCTGAGATAGGCAGAAAACAAGATGACAATAGGGCTAGATTATTAGGGATGCAAGTTGACGGCGGCTATGTAGCAATGTCGGATCTGAATAAATATATCGTACAAGAAAGCGGAGAGATTGATTACGCAAAGATAGCAAAGGATTGGGATGTAAAGGATGTCATTAAGGACGCATCAGGACAAAACATTATCGTAGATGGTATAGAGACTACCGCTAAGTTACTGAAACACATAGATGATAATGCGTCCCGGTATATTGATGAATCGGGCGAATTTAATAGGGATCGGTTTGCGGATGCAATGAAGGACGCTACAGGAGTTGAGTTCTTCGGCACAGGACAAAATCGTGGTGAAAAGGTCACTGCTTACCTAAAAGAAAATGAAAGTATTTTACAGCATTTTAATGCCTTATTTCATAAGCATGATACTTTTAAGTCAGATCTAGCCGAATCACAGTCTAAATTAAAGGCAGAGAAAATTGAGATTGAGGCGAATAACGTTACGGTAACAGGCAAGGATTCGCGCAGGGCAGCTGATTCGCAAACAGCGCCGTCTACTGCGGTTGCAACCACAGCACTTATACCGCCTTCCGCGTCATCAACAGTTGTACCGGATCGCGCTATTAGTGATAGATTTGCGGATAATTCTAGGCTCTCACAGGCTGTGCGCGACTTCTTGTCAGCACCAGAGACGGAAGCATCCGTGAGTCGTTTTGTTAATACTCTTCGCAAGTTAGAAATTAATGAGGAGGAGATAGAGGGACTACGCGCAGAGTTTTTAGAAAGCGGTAGGCAGGCTGGTCAGCTGATAGCTGAGGGTAAGCGCGAAGAGGCCGCTCAATTGATAAGCCGCAGCGGACTTTCAATAAACGACTCTAGGGTAGCTACGGATAATAGAGCGAGAGCGTCAGCTAACATGTCGTCTAAGAGTGTGATGGAGCCAAAGGCATTCTCTGTTACGGGCTTCCTTAGAGATGCTGGGATCGTCATTGTCGATGCCCATAGGAATGACTTTGCTAGAATAGATCAAGAAACTGAAACACTTATTAATAGGATAAAAACAAGCGATGTTAAGCCTGAAGAGGTTGAGAAAGAACTTCGCGGCATGTTTAATCGACGTGGGCTCGAGCATAGACCTGAATATGCTTCTCTTTTTCAAAGATTAGCGAAAGCAGTGTCTGCAGCGGCAGCGGTGACACCTGATGAAGATGCAATACTTGTTCCGCCAGTTAATGCAGGAAGCGATCCTGCCGCAGCTGTGTTGCGTAATGCTCAAGAAATTACTGAAGCGAGGCAAAACGTTGCGCCAAGGCCAGTACCGCGTGTGCCTGGTAGTCCTGCGCAGGAGCCGCAAGTTGAAACGTCTCAAGAGCCCACTATAAGAGAATATATTGCTGAAGTAAAAACGGTAGAAGAGGGGATTGAGAAACTAACAGCCATGCTAGTCGCTGGATCTTTACCGGAAAGAGGTATGGCAGTGATAAAGACAGAGGATGGAGAGATTGCCAGAGTGGGCTACGGTTCTCATGGAATTCTGACAGATGAGGATCCAGAAATGCGAGGTGCTTTGAGACAGCATTCTCGCACAATAGCAAACGCAGCGGCGAGTGTTGCTCTAGGTGGAGCATTAGCGGAGGACGGGATTACTGAGAATAAGAATAGGCTTCCGGGAGGTATTGAACGCAGGGATCTGGTCGATGAACGCGGACAGCGAGCTTACGCCATAGCGGTTCACTCTGACCGCAGCACGCAAGCGGCTACGGCTCTTGCTGATGATATGCAGAGTGCAGTTTTGATACAACCTTTATCCACTCCAAGTAGAGACGAAGCTGTTGCGCCTGCTTTAACGCAGGCACCGGCAGCGACGAGTGAAATGATTAGGGAGGATGCTGATAGGCAGCGACAAGTGCTTGAACATTCGGAGCAGGCTGATGAGGCGAAAGAAGAACCCAAGGCGGTTAGGAAAGGAACATTTACTCCTGCTGAGGCTTATAGAGGAGATTCACGCATCTCTGAGAAAATTGTCAAACCACACCTTGAGGCTGTAGCTCGGCAGGAAGCAGAAGCAGCAGAGAAAGCGAAAGCAGAAGAGAAAGCGAAAACTGCTCAACCCGTAGAACCTGCGGCAGCTGTTCACAGGACGATTGAGGTAGATTCCCCAGCGGCATCTGTTGAGCCGGTTTTGAGACCTAGCGAGCGCGTGTCTGTTACGAGAACCCCAGAAACAGCAAAAACGCCCGGCTCCTCTGAAGAGAAAGAGCGAGAGATGTTAAATGTAAATGCGAGAACCGTTAATTTCCAGGGAAATGTGACGTTAAACACGCATCAGGGATATGTTACGGGCAGTATTGTGTAAAAGTTTATGAGTGACACAAACTTAAATTTAAATTTATTTGCATACGATGATCATAGACTAGGCACACCGCAGGTGGGTCGGTTTTTAGATACCGGAACGTCAGAGTCAAGTGTCGGTCGTATAAACATCAGAAAAGCGGAAAGTCAAGACAAGAGATCGCCGAATGACACTGTTTTCTGTGATACGTGTATCATCTCATCAATTCAATACAATCGCGAGGTGGCGTTTCAGCCTGAACCCACCCTTAGCGGTGATTTGTACATTAACTTTTTCGGCGATAAGCCGACACAATATACGGTAGAGGGAGTAGCCTTTGACCGAAGAAAATGTAAAGCAGTTGACCCACTGCTTCCGGGTAAAGGAGAAAATCCTGTCAAGAGTATCATTGATTTTTACGATAAGTACCGGTTAAAATTAAGTAAAAACCAAACAGCAGAGGATCAAGTTACACTCACTACTTATGATACTCTTTATGACGATGTAACCGTTACCTACGTAGGTATTCTCGTTGCCATGAAAATGAATCTGATACGGAATCAGGAGAATAGATTGCAATACGATTTCAGTTTTACGTTTTTAGCCATTGAATAGTCGTGGAATCTCCAAATATCAACATCACTACTGGTAAAGTTCAAGAAATTCTTGATCGTACGATTATTCGTAAGTTTGAGGCGTATCTTGAACCGCTTGATAGGTTGGAGGATCTCTTAAATTACACAGAACCAGTGCTCGATAAGGCTGTTGATGATACAGCTCCTGAGGGGAGTAGTCCAACTCGCCCTGAGCATATCAACGATTCGACTAAATTATTTAACGTTATAAACTTTTCAATAAAAAACAGCCTGGACACCTTACCGAGATGTTCAGTGATGTTACCTGCCGGAAAGTTTGTTACCAATCTGTACCGTAAAAAGAGCATTGTTGATAATTACCGTTTTGATCCTGTTCCTCCGTTTCCGTGCGCTCAAGGATTCAAGCAGCAAACCTTGGAATACGAAGAGAAAGAGAATATCGGTTTTAGACCTTATATTCTTTGGTACCGAGAGCATTTCAGAGACACGGATGTAATAACGGATAATGCGGGTAAGTTTAAGCCGATTTTTAAGGGAGTTTTACGGCATCACAATTTTACCCGTGTCGCGCACAGACAAGAGAGCATCATCATTGAGTTAGACCACTTTGCGTGCCTTCTCGACACGATGTTTATTCATAACGCTTTTCTGAATACGCAAGCAGAGTCGAGCGCTTACTGTCCTCACCTGTTACAAAACCCTGTTAAAGAGGGTAGGTCTTTCAGCAGCACCAGTAATCCGCAACTTACGTCTCATGGCCGCTTATTGGATCACATGATCGGTCGTCAAGCAGATTTACCATTAAATACATCAATATACGGTTTTTTAGAGGATACGGTTGAGACTTATAAAAAGTATCCAACGATTTTTGAAACATTGTCCAGTCATCACGGAACTCATGATAACATTGAGAGAATCACAGGGAATAATATTAATTTTCTCAAAAAACTAATAGATTTTCTAGAGAAGAATCATGAGCAGGTCAGCAAGGGTTCAGGGGAGGAAACTGTGTATGCCTCTGAGCCAATACTGAATAAAGAAACTGTCGGCTCGGATACTTCTCCCGGACCAGCGTTTTATGAGGCGGCGCATAAGTTGGCGACTGGACACTTTAACGGTACGACTTATCTGCAATGTATGATGTACTTGGCGAAGTATTTTTCTTTAGCCGTTGTTTGTACAGCAAATACGGTAAGTTTTGAAGCCATCAGATTTCGCACACATTCGTGGCCCTTAGAGCCTATCGATTCCAACACCTGTATTTACGGGACGAGACCGTTTGGGAGAGAGCTTGCGGGCAGTGTTCTCAAATTAGGAAACACGAAGCCGTTAACCGGTACGAACATGGCAGCAACACTCAGCAGGGCTGGGTCTGCTTCTGATGAAGCGTTTTGGGGCGCGATTCATATTGACGAAGGTATCAGTGAAAAAGACGAAATGGTACTTGGCAGTCTTATGCTCTTTGAACTGCCTAGATGGTATAACTGCGGGTTCACTCAGCAAGATTTGATGAGAAAGGTCATACCGCAGGGACGGAGCACGGAATTAAAGACCTCCGATGATAATGAGAAGGAGTCAGACGAGGAGCAGACTCAACCGCCGCCGAATAACGGAGGCAGTAAACGCGATGCGAAAACAGAGGCATCCTTACATAGATTGTTAAAATCTTTGCACTTTCAGCATAAGATGAGTGCAAAGGCTGTGACAGTGATAATGCCGTTTAACATCAATATCTGTGTCGGTATGCCTTTATGTATTAAGGATTCGCAGAACGGCATTTATTGCAGCGGTATTGTTGTCTCTTTCATCCATACGATTTGTCAGATGAGTCTAACGGCACAGACGGTCGTTTATATGCAGTTTGTAGATACTTTTGTATATCCTAAAAAAAAGGAAGAGGAGGAGCAAGTAAGCACCACAAGCACTAAAAAATCAAGCAATCAAACGCCGCAGTTTACACCGGTTGGTGCCGCCGCTCCTCAAAGTAATCGTAAAGATTTTCCAGATAAAAACCCCAAAGCGAATGAAGAGGACGATAAGAACCCTTATTTTAATGACGAGAAGACAAATGCCTTTACTGGCAGACCTATGTATATGTGATTTATGAGTGTAGATGTAGTAAATAAAGCCCGAACAAGGTCGTTGACAATTGATTTAGAGCCTGTTGAAAAAATAATCAGGCAGATTAAAGAGTATTTGAATAGCGACCATGAGCGCGATGTGGCTCTCACGAGTTTATTGAATTGGTTCAGCGTTAAGACCCGTAACGGAGAGTCGGCTTTTGATGGTTTTTTGCTGGATCGAGAGACGTACGCCCAGACATTACGGGAAGCGCGGGACGGAGAGGAAACGGGTCGAGCGCACGATTCGTTTATAATGAGTGTTGCGAATGATATTGTTGCTCAGATAGAAATGGCGGCGAGTTTCCGGCGGGCAAAGCCGGCTCATCATTTTGCGAAGTCAAGAAATAACATTACTTGGTTGGGGAAAGGAGCAGAAAAGCCGAAAATATCCGACTCCGTTTTAGAGGAATATACATCAAAATATTTACAGAACGCAATGGCATACGTTGCGCAGAAATAATGGATACCTATAATTTAGCAGCCTATTCGACACCGGAACAACTTGGAATCCACACGCTAGAAAAGGGGTTTCAAGAGGTGCCGAGTATTAACTTCGGCGGGTCTAAACTTATCGCCCGTTTTGCGCAGTTACTTTTGACACTGAAAGGATCTGATAAGACAGACCCAAATGCAGGTTGCGGATTGCTGGCAATGCTTGGAACCTTTCATACGTCTGAAGTCAATTATTTACGAAGTGAAGTGAATAAGATGATCGGAGATGTTGCGTTTCAAATGGAAGCGGAGAATGATCCGGCTGTTATTCCTGAGAGCATCTTCATTTCTGCAACCTGTGAGAATATTGATATTACGGGAGATACAGTTCATTTGCACATTAGTATAATGACCGCGGCAAATACAAAACTGCAATTTGTCCTTCCAATGCCTATTGTTTAATTTTTTAATTTTTAACGAGAACCGATGTCTGCCATAAGTACCACTGCTGATTTTTTACGACCTGACTATTTAGAGATTGATCCGCACATTACTGCCAATAGAAAAGCGTTCTTACGCAGTGTGTGGAATGCAGTCGCACCGGAGTTGGAACTCCAATACGGGGTGTATAACTCTACCGTAGCGGCTCCGACGGCAATATTTAGTCAAGCCATTATTGATAGTATCGAACTCTGGCGTAAGCACACGCAGATCGCGCAGCTGATCGAAGATGCTGCTGATAATGGAGGGATAGATTACGAATATTTGGAACTCTTCTTAGAAAACTACCGAATTAGGAGAACAGCAGGGGAGCAAAGTGTCGGTCTGGTTAAACTGATTTATAGGACGAATACGGCACACGTTATTTCTCCGATGAACACTTTTACAGCCAAAGGGATTACCTTCACCCCCACAGCTGTCTTTAACATCTCTCCGTCGGAGCGGCTGTCTTACGCTCCCAGAGACCAAAGATTACAAGCACTCGACGACGGCACCTTCTCCGCCGTCATTGAAATGCGCAGCGATACCGTTTCTGTGAACGCTAATCTCACTGCGGGTACGGTGCTTGTGCCGGAGGGAGGCTCTATACCGGGACTGTTAGAAGCAACGGTGTTGGATACTTTTGTGGGTGGTGTTCTCGAAGACACGCTCTCAACGCTGGTTCCGCAACTTGTGAACGGGATTACCTCACCGGTAATGACCAGTAGAGCCAACATCTCTGCTCAGATTAGGTCTCTTCCTGAAATAACCGTTCGGGATATTAGCGTCATTGGTGCCGGGGATATAGAATCGGTCAGAGACAAACATGGGTTATTTGCTATTTCGCAGGGCGGCAGAGGTGATATTTATGTCCGAACCGCTGATATTCTTCATACAAAAACCCTCACTAAGACCTGTGAGTTAATCGAAATTATCGACAGTAATACAGCTAAGTACCGGTGTTTTCTTTCTAGGGACGAAGCACCGGCGGCTTATTCTGTTATCGCCGTGAATAGTGAAGTAAGTTCTCGAAATCTGGATATTGCTTATGAGTCCAGAAGTATTGACTTAAACGGCGTGCAGTACGCTCCCGATGTGATCAATTACACCGAAGGTGCCTTCAGCGCGTTTCAGACTATCCTGTTTGATTTTATTGACAATAACATGTCAAGACATGGTGCTGTGGAGAATTTCCCGGACGTTGCGGAATATGCTGTTACCTATGAGTTCCAGCCGAATATTACAGAGATACAGGATCATTGTGTGAACCGAAGTAACGTCTCTGTGATGGGGGATCTGCTGGTGAAAGCGGCTATTCCGTGTAAAACCTCTATCAGTTTTTCGATTGCGGTACAGCAGGGACAAACCCCGCCCGATAGGGATGCTGTTGTTTCGATGGTCGTGAATACCGTGAACAGTACCGGATTTATGAATGTGCTGCCCTCGTCGATCATTATAGAGGCGGTTCAGAAGATGCTCCCGGAGGGTATGTTCATCAGTAATTTTTCGATGGTAGGAAGTTTGCTCTTGCCGACGATGGTGGATGATGAAGGCGCGATTATTGTTCTGCGGCGGACAGCGGCAGCGGCGAAAGAGGAGCTGTATTTTGAGGTAGAGCCGTACGCGACGGCGAACACTATTTGTTTCTTTGCTGATTCAAATAATGTGAATGTAGTTTTTGAGCCGTATAAGTCGGTGGCTCGGCTGGTTAATTCCTAATGAGGTCAATATCGAATCCTAGTGCCCTAGTGAGGGCTGTGAATTCCTTGTCGCCGGGGGTCAGAATACGGTAATTTCGGAGTCCGTCAATGACGGTTTCCTTGATAATCACCAGCGGCATTCCGCTGTCCTCGCAGACAAAAATACTCTTAACACTGTTACCGGTGAAGCTCTGACTCTTTCTATCTGTCATTTGTACTTTCATTGGTCTGATTATAACAAATCGTCTGGTAAAATAGAAGATATGCAGACCTTACCGGCAGACAGAGCCTTAGTTCGAGTAAATTCGTGCGGCGTATTTGACCCCGGTGGCAGGCGTACCAGCCTGCTTATTGATGTAAAAGTGCCGGTAGATGCAAACGGTGTATGGACGACCGGGCTGCGTGGAGGCACCGGTGCTCCGGGCAAGGATGGAGCTGTTGGTCCGAGAGGTCCAAAAGGTGATCCGGGTGAATTAACCAGGGAAGAAGCAGATAGATTATACGCTACCAGAGCACAAGGAGAGCGCGCTGATTCGGCGTTACAGCCTTCTGACGTTACGGACAGCCTTACTTCGACAGATACAGATAAACCACTGTCGGCAGCCGCAGGACGGTCGTTACAGATACAAATAGATATGCTGTCGTCTGCGGGTGCCACGCCGACCGACATTACTTCTGCTACTTTATCGGTCGGCGGGAGCGGTTTTAACCGGTCTATCAATCTATTCCCGGAGCAGGTGAGTGCGTTGCAGTTAGCACTGAGTGCTGTTCAGCCCGGCGTCCTCCATCAAGTCGCCTTTTCTGGGTTCTATGATCATTTAAGCAACAAACCGTGGATCCCTTCGATAGCCGATATTGAAAACCTTATAAATGAGGCTCTTGACGGTATTGCCAGTAAACCCACCGATATTACGTCAGTAACGCTGGCTGTTGGGGGGAGTGGGTATGACCGCACGATTGAACTGACTCCAGAGCAGCAAGCGGCACTTAGTGAAATACCACTTTTAGATGCGAGAATCACGGAACTCGAAAATAAATCACCAACCGAAAAACTTAAATGGCAAACTTTTTAACCTTTTAACCAACTAAAAAACTATGTCAAATATTCAAACAGGAACTGACTTTCAGGTTTTCTTTTCAGACAACCTTACGGAATTTAAGAGCAGAGAAACTGCCGGTACGCTGATTACCGGTGCTTTGTATCTTGTGGGCAACATTGTCTATCTTGCAATCACAAATGATGAAGCAAGACCATTCGGCAGTGTGCATATTGGATCTGATCCGACAGATCCCGCAGAAGGTGCCTTTTATTACAACCCTACATACCGCAGGTTGTCGGTAGCAATTTACAACACTGTCACAGGCGATGTTGAGCTGGTTGACTTGGGTGATTTGTTTAAGGGTTTTCATGTTGAGAATAATAAACTCTATCTCACAAGAGCTAACGGTGAGAAAATCCAACTCACGCTGCCTATTGCGCAATCTATTAACGAAAGCGCTCCGTCGGCTGACTTGCTGCCGTCAGAAGCGGCGTTGGTGAGTTACATCAATACAAGAATGGGGTCGGTCATTAACGGTTTGCACCCCAAAGGTATTTATGAACCCGGTGAAACAACCATTACCTCGGCAAAAGAGGGTGAGTTCTACCGTGTTGAAGAAGCCTCTGGTACTTTTGCAGGTCGGGCAGTGGTTCCTGGCGACTGGATTGTGTTTTTGCGAGATTCTACGGCACCCTTCGTTTATGAAGAAGATTTTGTAATCTTTAAGGGTGTTGAAAACGCCGCTGTTGATACTCCGATTGAAAATGAGCGGGCATTGCCGCTTTCGGCACATGGTGCTTGGCTGCTCAATCAACTTATTGACGGCAAGATTGATAAGATGGCGGGCAGTAACGCTGGTAACGCAGGTCAACTCGTGATGAGCACCGCCGACGGCAGTGTTGCCCGAACCGGCTTAACTGTTCGCGAAGGTGTGGTCAGAGGCACTGCCGAAGCGTCCGAAACAGAACTGCCGACAGAAGCAGCCGTGCGTGCCGCTCTTGATCTCGTCGCTGTATCCGCAACCCTTAAATGGCAGGTAATCCCGTAGTATGCTTTCAGACAGTAACTTTACTCCCGTCTATACCGGTCTTACCCTGCAAGAAATTCTCGGAGACCGGTTTGGAGATGTTCCTTTTCGGCTAGGGCAGTTAATAACAACCTCTGATGATGTGTTATTGATTGACTCTGAACTCGGTCGGACTGTGTACGCTTCTCTGTTTGTTTTTGATTCTTTAAGCGATCTAAACAGAGCGATTAAGGTAACAACCAAACTGTACTCAGTAGGCACTGACCTTTATCGCTGGGACGGCAATCAACTGATCTTACTGACGGCCAGTAAACCCTTTGCTGAGTTACTCGCGGGTGAGTACGATGAAGTAACCGGCTGGAAGGCTTATCAGTATAATGAACAAGGTGAAGCTGATTACAGTAAGCCTGTACAAATAGATGTAGTCTTGCCCACTGGCTGTTATCCCGCGTATCAGCAGGTATCTCAGGCAGAATATAATGATCTGCCATCAGCACGCAAGGACGATGGAACCTTATGGTTGATCGAAGAATAAAATGCCGATTATTAAAAAGTTAAAAAATACAGCAAACGTTATTACGAGAAGCCGTGCCAACGTGGTAGGGCTTCGACGCGGAAGTGTTGTGTTCAATCGGCTTGGGGATTATACGCAAGAGTTTGAGTTACCGGCATTACTTGCTGGAGACTACACACAGGAGTTTACATTACCCGCCAGATTAACAGGTGATTATACTCAGGAGTTTACATTACCTGCCAGATTAACAGGTGATTACGTACAGGACTTTACCATGCGAGCACATAATGTTCTTGAATGGACTGAAAGACAGATTGGTGTAGTGTCAGAGGATTGGAGATGGAATCAATTAGTTTACGGAAATGGCCGATTCGTGATGTTAGGCGTTGCGTACTCCATAAATACGATTAACAATTATTACGGGGTAGCTACCTCTATCGACGGTATTAACTGGACGGTAAGAACGCTTCCACTAATACAATATGACAATCATCAGGCAGTATTGCGATGCTGTAATGGCTCATTTTTCGTAATAAACAGAACCGAGGTGGCAGCGAGTTCTGACGGCATAAGTTTTATATCGTCTGGTATATTGTCTACGCCTGATCTAATTGGCAGGTTTTTCTGTGACATTGCCTATGGTAATGGCGTGTATGTTATTATCGGTGGCTTATCAGAGAGTGCTAATCGTACTTATGGCGGTTTTACATGTACATCTACGTCAGGCTCAATGGTATCGGGCTCTTGGCAAAAACATGACATCGTTGCGCCTTCTGATTTAGGCTGGCATAACATTTTGTACGGGAATGGCATATTCGCCGCATCACACAGAGCTTTAAACAGTATACCAGGTAAAGTGAGAACTTCGGTTGACGGAATACACTGGCCTAATGAGGAGGATTTATTTACCATCCCAGAGGCGTTTGTACTTGATGTATTTATCTCAGGAGGTGTTGTTAGTAATTATATTTCAACTGATGCGCTTACGTGGTCCACAGGAGGCAGCTATTACGCAAGGTGGCGCAGGATGGCCTTTGGACATGACTTATATGTCGAGGGAGGACTTGATTCGCAAATGCGAACAGAAACACTAGCAGTTTCGTCTAATTCGCTTGCGTGGACTGAAATGCCATTTTTCGTATTAAATAGCGCTAATGATCAGTTAAAAGGCATACATAGTATTCAGCATGGTAATGGTATGTTTGTCGGCCTAAGGCGCGACATGCGAGGAGTCTATACTGCACCGTACCCAATATAAGGAAAATTAAGATGAGTTTTGTAGAGGTCACCGAAATAAGAAATATATCGCCAGCTGAAATAGTTGTAGGTCAGCCGCCCGTTAATTTATCAGCATCGGTGCGGCCGCCAGATGCTACGAACAGCACCATTGAATGGGAGTTAGTTAGCGGTCCTGGTACAATAACTTCACAGGGTGCGATTACGGCAACGGCCGCAGGTAACATCGTTGTGCGGGCCCGAATTCGGAACGGTATTATAATCAGGTAAAAACAATGGCAACGTACAAAGTCCCTTTATTAACGCAAAAAGTAGGCAGCAAGGTAATCGCAGTGCCGATTTGCAGCTGCGGTAGTAGCTCCAGCGACTGTATCCCCGTGACAGCGATTACTAACGTACCTGCGGCAGTTGCAGCTACGTCTTCTGTTGCATTAACCGGCACTATCCAGCCGTCAAATGCAACTAATAAAAACATTGTTTGGAGTATGCCTTCTAGTATCCCGCAAACATCGTTAGAAGATGGCGTACTGTACACCGGAGAAGCAACCGGAAGTGTTATTGTTAGAGCAACAATCCTTGACGGGAACTGCGACAGTGACTACGCTCAAAATTTCACAGTTCAAATAACTCCAAAATTTTCAGCAAATTTTACTGCAAGTAACTACTCTAACGAAAGTGTAGGTTTGATACATTACACCCTTAGCGGACCTATACCGTTACCTTCGGGTACGCCGCCCCCGGTAATGTTTGAACTGCTTACTGACAGCGTGATGTACATAGATGGTATTTTTGCAGAAGGCACCGGAGGTTCGATCCCTGTTGAACGATTTCCTGCAAGGTGGGTGCGATGTACTGCGAAAATGCGCTTAAGCACCTCTGATCCTTGGACCGTAATTGAGCAAGATGTTTGGGTATACTGGGGTGAGCCTGAAACATTTTCCGGCAGTGGATTAGGCTCGGGAAGTGGATTAGGCTCGGGAAGTGGATTAGGCTCGGGAAGTGGATTAGGCTCGGGAAGTGGATTAGGTTCGTGGAGTGGATTAGGTTCGAGCAGCGGGTTAAGTTCGGGAAGCGGCCCGAATTACAACAGCGGCTCTGGTTTCATTATTTAGCATAGAATGAAGTACACATTAAAAGTAAAACATTCAGTCACGGTTCACGAGGAAGACGCTCTTAATGAGACAGGGTATCTTGTTTCGTATGAGGTGTTGGAGACGAATGTCCCAGACCTTCCGATAGAACTTTTTCTATTCAGAAGAGTCTATAGCCAGCGTATTAACCTGCCGCTTGGTACAACTTTTGATAATTTCATTACGGTATGCACGCTGTCTGACCTCTTTGAGTACCCGGCGAATGAGCCGGACTGCGATAAGCCGTATTTTAGAAAATCCTCTGTAAAAGGCGTTTTGCCGACTATGGTGGAAGCGAATCGGGTACTGCTCCGAATGGAAGACTTACTGACGAGTCTGTTAAGATCAGTGAAACTCATTCACGAGGTTGCCGTTGAAGTAGAAAGAGAAATTAGAGTGTAAGACGATTATGTTAATTGGAGTTGTTAATCAGGAACTGTTACAGCATAACGGCAATCGGAGCTATCCGCTCTCGGAGCAGGCGACAAAACTGCCCATTGTTGGAGGTGCGGATTTTACAATTCCCAATAACTTTCTGGTAGCGGCAAAGATCGTCATCAGTGCCACTCCGGACATTGTCAACGTTTCTAATTTCTACATTAGCCGTCTTACCGTCTATAATGGCGGAGTCAATATCGTTATCAGTTACTACGATGAAAATGCAACTGGCGGCGCGTCTGACCTCATCGTCGGCACCGTGGCGGCGGCGGATAGAGGAGAGTTAAACACCACTTTTCCTATTATCGGTCTTAACCGTTTTTACGGTCTCGCCGGACACGTCACCATAGGAACTTTTGAACAGGTGCGGATTCACCTGGGGGACTGGCAGTTTAATCGGTTCGGCAGCCGTTTTGATGCAGACGTTATCAACTATTCTGCGGCAGCTGTAACCTCTATCACTCTGGTCGAAAATGGCGTGACTCATCTCCCTATTTACGGCGATATTAAAATAGAAGCCGGAGAAAATATAGAATTACACGAAGAGCATGACTACGAAGGACACACAGTTATTAAAATAGGGCGCAGAGCCGATGACCCGGCGAATACGGGTAGGTGTATCAAAACGATTAACTTAGTCTCTCCGACCGAAGACGGGAATATCGACATTGTCTCGCACAGTCCCTGCTTACAGGTGTCCGAAGCCACTTATAGTCTTATTCTCACAGAAACCTGCTGCGATCCTTGTTGCGGGTGTGAAGAGTTGTCGTCGATCAATCAAAATATTTCCAATATTATCCAAGCAAACAATGAAATCAGAATGTACCAGCAGAGGTTAGAGCATCAATTAAATGGTCTCGCAGCAACTCTGGGAGTCACAGGTGTCTAGTGAACGATGTAGAGCAGTTATTTGAGGATTTCAAAGGACGATGCGCCGCCTATTCTGGATTGCGTAATGGAATACCTGCGTACGATATTCTCGGAAGACGCTCCGTAAATCTTAATCAAAATCAAGGAGCGACCGTCTATCCGTTTAACGGTCCGTGTGATCTCGCCGGTCTGGTCTCGGACATCAGCGTTGTCCTCGATAAAGAACCCAAAGGGGAAGTTTATGTAACGATCAGCAGGACTGGCGGTATTGTGCCCTTTTCGGGTTGGCAGTATAAAGTCTTTGTTGAATATCAGGCACTTTCTGACGCGGAACTCAGCAGCCTAAACCCCAGCAGCGTACCAGATAAGCCTACTCTGGTCTTTACCGATTCCGAAGGCACAGAACTGCTCAATACTGATGATTTAGCGTTAAAACACAGCGAAAGAGGCTTCTGGTATTTCAGCGATGAACGCGGCAGGAATACAGTAAGATATGCAGAGTATGCAACGGCAAACGATACCGATCAACCCTTTCTCTATCCTCAAAGTCTCACGGCACCGGCAAAGTTAATTTCACGCTGCTGGAGCACCTGTGTTGACCGTATTTACTACGTAGGGCAGGAAGTTCACTCCAATCATCTGAAACTGATATTAGACAGCGGGTTCCGAGGAGAAGTTACCGGCAACACAATCATTATTAGAACAGATACTGACCGTCTTGCCGCCGAAGAGAACGTATTAAAGACGATTAACAATCTTCACTACGATACGAACAATAACATCAACATCTATGGGGATGAGGCGTGTATCGCGGTGTCCGCCTTGGAAGATACCGGTTTCAGTGAAAAGGACGGTAAATACGCAACTGCCCTGCCACACACTGTAACCGTACGGAATGATTGCTCGGAGTGCTGCTCGTGTGATGATTATGAGGCGCAGTTTCACATTATCAACCGGCTGATTGAGATTCACAACTACGAGGCTCAGTACCTCACGTATCTGATAAACTATTACCAACAACTCCAGAGTTACTACAACGAGACCATTGATTTCCGGCTGGCGAATCTCTTAGACATCAAATGTATGCCGGCACAGTATCAGACGACTATTGGGTTCAGTATCAGTAACCCGTCTAATCAAAGTCTTTACGAAATTAACGCAAGACTGGAAATTGAGACAGACGCACCGAACGGCAGGACAAAACGCAACTACGTCCGAAATGCCGTAACTATCGGCGACTATCCGGAGTATAACTTTTTTATACCGGAACTGAGGGCGCACAGCACTTGGTCGGGAGTGCTCACCGTCTGTTTTGATGAATGCGATAAGGAGTTGACGGCGAAATTTTCCTCCCCTGACATTCCGTGGTGCAGTCATAAGGTTGTCGAATGTACTGCGTTAATGGAGTGCAATGCTAATTAACCATGAAACAGATAACCGTAAACGCCCCGGACGGCACCGAGTTCACCGTTATTAAACCTAATAATGCGCTGAACCTGCCCAAACCTCCACAGAGACCGGTACTGTCGTCCCTAGTTTTTAGGCAGGCTCGAAGTGAGGAGAATAAAAGAGATTTAGCTGCAGCGCCGGTAGATCCGTTAACCATCCCGGAGTTCAAAGTCGATATTGAGGTTACAAACAGCCGCCAGACTCCTCCGCTCAAAACCTGCGGCGGCGGAAATAACAACTTTAACTCCTGGCAAGAAATACACGATTTCACTATTTCTTTTAGTAAAGTCAACGACGCTCCGATCCTCGGCGATGTGCGTCTGAAAATATCGCACGGAGTTCTAAACTGTAACCACTGTTTTAGTCGAGTCAATTACCGGTTGCGAAACAGAGTTCCAAGTCTTCCGGAGTATATTACACATGAAATAGTGTTAGGATCAGAAATCGAAAATACGATCATCATTCACTGTTCAGAGCGGTTAAATGATCAGTGTGAATGTGTTCCGTGTAATGAAACAGAGCGCAACAGATGTACCGTATTTATCCGCTGCGATTTATACTACAACGGAAAGAAAATAGAGAACATCTCCGTCGAACACCGCTTCACTCCTACTGCAAGTCCGGCATCCATCTGTTTTTAAAAAAGCCGCACTTTTCGGGTAAATAATAGTGTAATGCATCTATGGCGGATGCAATTTTTTACACTAACAAAGGAGTGAGACGATCATGGTGTACGGCACGATCAATCTTATAAAGAACGGACATGCATTCCGTTATCAGATTCACGGTGATAATGAAATTGGTTTTAGAGTGTATTCTGTGGACATCGGCAGATATATTCTGGGACAGCGTTACACCCACTATATAACCGCTAATGACGCTTTGATGAGGTGGTTCAAAAGGTGGGAAGGACCATAAAAACAGGGGACAAAAGTCCCCCTTTTTTTAGGTTAAAAAAGAGCGTTTTTTGTGGTAAAGAATAGTGAGAGTGAATAGCTTTTAGATGCAGGTGTATCTACTGTTCACTAGCTTTTCTTAACAAAGGAGAAATATCATGGAAAATACAGCCAACAACAATCAGCCAAAGGTCACAGCATTATTCGCCGAACTCGCCGAAACAATCCGTGAAGGCTACAGCAAAGTAGCCAGCGTCACAGAGAAATCTTACGACGATGCTCGAAAGAGTTTGCACGGGTTTGCGATCATGATGGTACTCGCACTGAGTGATTGGGTCAGAAGAGCGCATGAATACGCGAATGATCGACCGAAGCCTGCGGAAGCGACGGTAGTTCAATTAATCGAAGTAGCGGTGCTGAAAGCACCACTGATGTATGCCCTCGACACCGTTACGGCGATCTGGCAACGATTCTGGGCACTGCAAAAACTTGGCACGAGTTTGGTAATCAGTGGATTCCAACTGATGATCAAAGGCATCGCTAGGTGTCTCGGAAAAGAGAGGGGTGAAAAGTTTCTGACGAAATACAGTTACCCAGTCGCGCAAATCTCGTAAGAGATAGAGGAGCCTTACGGCTCCTTTTTTTTCCCTTTGAAAAATTGCAATATTTGTGGTAAATAACATTGCTGTAATGTTATCTTAGCTCGAACTATAGCAAGAGGAAACAGAATGGGTAAATATCCCCCCTTGAGAGGTTACACGACGTTTTCTGATTTAGAGATAGATGAAAGTCGAATCATAGACGACTGGGAGGACTTTTATGGTCACTCAGAAGGAGACAGCGACATCGACCGCTTAGAGCAGTTGATGGACGGTATGTTCGACTAACATACTCTCGCGCGAGAGTGTGTTTTACAGTTTTTTACTGTGGCTATGTTTCGCCTAAATTTCGACGTTTAGTGCGGCTGAAACATTAACAGAGAGGTCTGTATCCGTAGCTAACATGACTGCGGAGGTCACACCGGGAACTTTGTGGACTATGATTTTTTAAGTTTTCTGGTCGTAAGCGCAAAGTTGATTTTATAATCGCGGTACACTGGCAGAGCCGTCCTCATATCGCCAGCTATTCCTTTCGATCCCCAAGGGTCAGTATGCCGGTAATGATTTAACCGTCATTGTCGGTATTTGCAAGCATAAACCTGAGTGCGGTTTTTGCTCCTTTGTTGCAAGCACTCAAAAGCAGTAACAGGTTAAAAACCTTTACTGCTTTTTTTAGCTGCGAGCGAAAGAAAAGCCAAGAGAGCTTACCGGCTGATCTCTTGGCTGTATGTCTCACTTTGACGCTGGAGAAACGCGAATACGTCAGTGCATTACCCTATTGATTACAATTATAGCGTACACAGTTTAGAAAATAAACCAAACTGTGGAAAAAACAAGAAAAATTAGCAAAATTATCCCATTTACGCGAATAATTTTGTCAATTCTTTAAGATTTACTGTTTCCTTACGGAAATATTGCGGTTTTATGCCCGCCTCTTTAACCAAATCAGTAAAGACCGATCTTTCTGTGGGAGTCATGACATCAATCACATCGGCTATTTTAGAATGACTCAGTGTCAGCCCATCCGACATCACTGTAACAAAGTCCTCACCAAAGGTATCCATAATATCGGCGATCTTCAATTGCTCAAAGTCCCGCACATCATAGACCTCATCTCCCAGCGCACACGCGTATTTTTCTATCTCCTCAGCTGTTTTATGGCTATGTACGAAAACAACGCTATCAGGAGGATCAATGTAACCATCAGTATAGTGCTGGTGTAACCCATATTCGTTATCGAGAAATTGTAATGTTGCGGAAATTTTATCTAAGTTCTCTGTTTCAATCGTGCGGTTCGGCTGCATTTTGGCGATTTCTGCCAGCGCTTCCAAATCAACCGCCGTTTTTTCACGCTGTTCGGCAGAATTAAGCTTGCTGATCCGTATAAGGTCTGCTCTTTTATATAAATTAGGAATGATGTGGTTAACATCCCCTACTCCGAGACCAGCAAGCTTAACCAACTGCTCATCTATCGACATATCATACTCTTCTGCCTTCTTTATCAACCGTTCGGCGAGTTCACGTCTTTCCGGCAAAGCAATCGCGTAGGCGTTCTTTTTCAGCCAACCCATCGCCGCCATAAACTCATTTTTGTTACGAAGCGGATATTTTTCTGTGGGTGCGGCTGTTTTTACTGCTGATTTTTGTTTGAAGTCTGCATAATTCGTTTCCAGTTCCGAAATATCCCCTTCAATATTCAAAATCTGAGCCCGTTTTCGCTGCTCTGCCGCAGAGAGGTCGGATTCGCCGGTTAAAGAAGCAAATTTTGCCAGATAGCAGGCTTCTTTACTACGAGGGTCGTCAACCTCTTCAAAAGTTCTGGAGTGTGCAGCCCTCACGTAGTCCGGAACATCGTATTGTCGGGCAAATTCTAGGAATTTTTGAGTTGGAAATTGCATAATTGAAATCAATCTAAGAACTATGTCTATTATACCAGCCTTCTGGCGGTAAAACTGACAAAATTGGTGTGGAAACCTGATTGCGTAAGGTATAATAAGAGTATGTTCTCAGCGGAAGATTATAATAAGGTAGCTGCTGTGCTGCCTGGGATAGCCAGTTTGACCGCGGTATGTCCGGTCTCTAAGGACTTTGCAGTAAAATACCCTGGAATATGTAGTTTAGCCTCGTGTGTCATGGTTAAAGAGGCGGGGCGGGCAAATCTTGGCACGCAATTATTATTTAATAAAAATCCGCAGAAATTTATATCCAATTATGTGATGCCTCATCTGAAAAAGACACACGCTAACGCCTCGCAAGGAGAACTAGATAAATATGTGAATCAACTATTTTTTACGCCTCAATCTAATCCGGCAGTTGCACTTAAAGATTTAATTTCGAGATCGCCTCAAAATGTTATACCAGGAAAAGGTAAGCATAGGTCTATTTTTGATGTACGACCTACATTTGACGCAGAGAAAGGATATACGCCATTCTGGGCCAAACCACTAGAAACCATAGCTGCGCGACATCCGCATCAAATGAAATTACACGCTTCAGGTCGCACAGTTCCGCTCGATGAGTTACCTTACGACCCAATTAAACACCTTTATCGCGGCATCGACCGTAGTGCCGCACAGTTCACGGATATACACGATAACGCTAAAAAAATAACACACAATCTTAGACCTAACGACGGAGTTTTGTTCACCACTCCAACACCTGCGGTTGCAAAACAGTACGCAGAAAAACCTGGAGAAATTATCGCGAGAATGTCAGCTGAAAAAGCAGATGCGGTAGCTCGATTGCCTGTTAAACGGAACGGTAAGCGTCACAACATGATCTCTTACACTGGTCACGAGTCAAACGTACCGACTGCGAATAGCAATTTTAGCAGGTGGTCTAACAATATTACTAAAAAAATTGTAGAGCAGTACCCAGAACAACTGGGCGTGCCGCCGACATTGATACAGCGCATTCGCGCATACTTGGCTAAAAAATTTGGCAAAAATTCGCTGGATGAGAAGCATCCTTCAAGTAGAATGTTCTATGAGGGAGTTTTGAACTCCATAAATAATCAAGAGTTGACAGGGCTTTGGCGTGTTACTGATGATTTAGGTCGAAGACCGTTTAGGCATCAGTTTATGGACCCATATTTAGGGCGTACTCGTCGTCAGAATAATCCGTTACTTGAAGAAATCACGTCTAGCACGGTGACTCCTAATATAGATTATCTCCCACTGTTAAATCAGCTTATGCGGCAGGGGAGAGTAAAGCCAGAGCATTACGACGCGTTAAAAAAGTTTGTAGCTAAAATGCAAAAAACAGAATTAAGTCTAGACTAAAAAAAGGCACATTAAGTGCCCTCTTTTTATTCCATTTTTGGAGTATAAATATGCACGGTAGTTCCTCCATCGCAGTTAGGCTTATTGCAACTGTTGCGTATGCCCATATCTGTACATACACCGCCAACTGTCGGATATGTCCTTACATAGGTCTCTGTTGCTTTGTTTTTGTGTACAACAGTCAATTGTTCTGTGATTTGATCATTTGACTTATTGCACGTAAGTGTACATTGAATTTCCACTGCTTCTGGATTCTCCTCTATAAGGTCGCGCAGTCTTGGTGGGATGGCACCTGATCTATTTAGAGTGTTCTTGCAATACCTACGCAGTTGTACTTTTTTCATTTCTTCCATAATTCACCTCCATTAAGTTAAGAAGGAACCCGTTTTCCCTCACTATCATTTACCCTAAATTTACTGCATTTTGAGGTTAACGCAATATCGGTATAATGAGAGAAAAAAACACCAACACACCCCCTTATGCCGTCTATAATTTCCTACTCTGGACAAGTCAACCGCACGCAGAACAATGTCGTTGAACAGCCCGCCTTTCTTAGGTCAGACCAAAAGCCGCTCAAATGGTGGGCTCAAGACGGACTGATTTACTGCATCAATCCCAACCTGCCGAATAAGAAACCCACCTACTCCCAGCCGCTGGATGCCCTGAGACGCGTTGCAAAGGGGATTAAAATCTTCCTTAAAGACATCACAGAGAAGCCGCAGGATTACGTTGTTACGAGAGCCGTCTTAGCGACTTTCTTTAATGACTTCAAAACCAAAGTCTTTGATGAGGCTCTGAGACAAGACGAGAGAAACGGGAATGTCATTGAGCGTACCCGTGAAGAATACGAGAGAGCAAAGAGGAAAGCAGCAAAAGAGGCGAAGATGGAAGCCGAACGCTACGAAAGTAAGAAAACAAAAATCTTTGTGAGTCCAAAAGTCATGAACGATCTTTGAAGTCGCACGACGTGCAATCTTGATAAATTTGCAACCCTCTGCTCCAGAGGGTACTCTGACACCTCCACTTTAAAAACCGTAGGTTTTTACGGTATATATCTGTGTTGTAGCGTTTTATCCCCGTTACAACGGGCGTGAAAAACACTGAGTTTTTTGCGTCCGGGATACATGATGTTAGGGACGAAGGAGAACTGAATGGTCGAGGAAAAAACGACTGAAAGGAAAAAATGGACTTTTGAGATTGACGGGCTTGATGGGATGTCAGGCATGCCAGTCTTGTTTTACACACTCTGGTACGCCCAGGAGTCGAAAGAGATCGTTGGCATGTTTGTGCCGACACATCCGTATAATCGCCAATTACTTGGCGAGGAGAACTATACACTGCTCACGCAGTATTATAGATCGCCTGACTTGGATGGATTTATCCCCCCCGCTACCGTAAAAATTTGGGAGCGAGATAGACAAATCTTGAATGACTGGGTCGCCAGTAACACCGGTGCGGATGCACTGGATTTTATAAATCCAAAGTTGATGAACGCTACTCAGCAGTTTGTCCAACGATGGGCTGAAAAAGATAGTAACAGTACACTTCCGCACGACATCGTATGGAAGGGTATTCGGATTGCCATGACACAGGCTTACTTAAAGATGAACACGCCCCGAATGCTCAACACTGCGTTCCACATGGCGCAGCACGGGGACGTTTGCATAGGATTCGTGTCGCAGTGCGAAAAGATGATTCTCTCCAAGAAGAAACTGACCAAGAACAGAAGGTATTGGTCACGTGCTTCCACGGAGGAAATTCGCACCGCCCTCGGTAGGGGGCACCGTTTCACAGTGCCGGAGCAGATCAAGGATCGGATGATCCCCGACGCGCTTCAAGCCGTGTTTCGGGAACTCGACCTGGAGACGATCTTCAGTAACGAGCACACTCTCATATCCAGCTGGATGGATAAGGAGATAATCGACAATTATGTCGATCAGCGTATCGCAGAAACCCAGTTGATCCTGGGTCAACCTATTCACGGAAGAAAGGAGCTATTAAATGAAACTGTCGAAGAGACAAACCTTGTCAGCGTGTGAGATCGTGGCGAAACAAGACATCGCCAAAGACCTCCTTCAAACAGCCTCGCACGAGAACACTTTGCTGTTCTTAAAAGAGTCTATTGCTTTAAGTAAAGTTTCCGCAGATTACACTGTTGATCTGTTGAAATGGGCTTGGGGAGAAGGATGGAAAAGCGCGAACGAGTTGCTATCTGCCCTCTGCGAGGGCGGCTATATCGGTCGCAGTTATGCGGCTAAACTTTTAACGCTCTAACGGGCGTTAGAACCCTATGGACGTTAGTTATGGAATTGACGAATTGCTGTAAGGCTTAGTGAAATTGGATTAGGCATCCTTTGAGGTGTCAGGTTATCACTAGGACAGTAATTATGTAGATTCCCATAACTAAAGTCCGTAGGGTTCATTGGTTTTTTTATTGAATAAACGTTAACCTTGCTTTTACCTATAACAAAACAAAATACTATGACCATACAACAAGATATTGAAAAACTGCTTGTATGCGCACGAGCCAGCATCAACAGTATGAAGGAACAAAACATCGATAAGTACACAAGCTGTGTAATACATTCTGACGTTATTTTAATCTATAAGCGAATAGAAGAATTGGCGGAATTACTTTTGAAACTGTCGAACATCAAACCGACAGCACTCTATCCGTCTTCGGCAAATGATGAAGAAGAGGATAAATCAGTGACTGGGATGACTTTTTTGGAAGCCGTCGAAGACGGGAAGAAAGCACGCAGACCTGTATGGTGTAAAGATGAGTACGTTTGGTTCAATTATCGCGATGATGGTTTTGCTTCTCTGCGCGATCAAAACGGAGAGATTGGTGATGTCTGTCAACAAGATTATTATGCCACTGACTGGGAGCATTACAAGGAAACGAAAGAAGTGCCCCGTGAAAAGACTTATATGACTTTTTACCAAGCCATAAAAAGCGGAGAGAAGATACGGCAAAATGCTTGGAACCCAGACGAGTATATTATGGCTACTAGAAACGGCGATCTCGTTGATGAATATGGAAATGAGTTCACGCCTGACGATGACCATTACTCTCAAAAGACCTGGGAATACTATGAAGAAACGAAAGAATCCCTGGGGAAAACATCTGAACTAAACTTTTTCCAAAGCATCAAACGCGGAGATAAAGTTCGAAAAAAGGAATGGCCTGCGCACGCATACGTTACAATTAACGACAAGGGTAAGCTAGTCTCTGAAAACGGAGTAGATGTTGGGTTTATGAGAAAAGCATTTTACGACTGTGATTGGGAACCATACGCAGAAGAAAAAAAAGAGAGTGAAGACGGGCCAGTGCCGACAATGGATGGCCATGAAGCTGCGAGACTGGTTATGGAGGGAAAGACCGTGGAGCGTTTGTCTACCGGAATCTATTATTCAAGGGATTTCTACAGCCCCTTCCGCCTCGTGCCCAGACTTCTTGAAGCAAAAGACTTTGTTGAGGTTAAGTGATTTTTTTTGGGTCTAGTGCCTCCTTGATAAAATGGAGGTATGACCCGGATCAGATTACCGTCTCCTACTGTAATGACAGTAAGAGACACCAAAGTTTCCGTAGAGCGGAACATCGCCAAAGAGTTTGCGGAGGCGTTACATTACGGCGTTACACACAATAACGCTAAGACGGCACTGCAAAATATCGCAAAAGTGCTAGAGAACGTTACAACATCAATGGTAAATGTCTTGCCGTTGATGTTTAACTTAGGCTTACAGCCGTATTCTCTGGATAAACACTTTTTCTTTGAGCCGATGTTTTCGACGCGGTTAGCGGAGAATACAGTGTTTTGCAGTGCAAGGCAATGCGGCAAGAGCTTAACGGGCATCTCCGCTCCCATCGTCGCGTACAATATGCTTATCCCGTATATGCGGATATTGACTGTTACACCTCTCTTTGAGCAGGTGAGAAGACTGTCGCATAACTACGTGAAACCCTTCATTCATCAATCACCTATTCGGTCATTGATGGTTGATGCGAAATGCACCGATTCGATACTTCAGAAAGATTTTGTTAACGGCTCTATTCTCTACTTCTCGTACGCTTTTACTTCTGTTACCCGATGTAGAGGTATTGCGACAGATGCTATTTGCTACGATGAGTTAGATGACTTTGATCCAGAGTATCCTCCCATTATTAACCAGTGTGCTTCGTCGGCTCCTCGTGATAAGAAGTTCTTCAGACGTTTTGGAACACCGAAAACTTTGGATACGCTGATGGCGTATTACTGGTTTCAGAGTTCGCAGGCAGAGTGGAATATTCGCTGTTCTCATTGCGGTCATTGGAACGTACCTTCGCTCGATCAAGATTTAGATGCGATGATCGGACCGAAGAAACCCGCATGGACGGTTTGCGAGGAAACTCCCGGTATTATCTGTGCCGGACGTTCAAAAGCCACCAAAAAACGCTGTGGTAAGCCGTTAAACACGCGTAACGGGCTGTGGGTGCATGCGCATCCGGAAAGACGGTTTGATAATGTCGGTTATCACATCCCTCAGATCGTTCTGCCGCAGCACTGTGAAGATAGTGCGGCGTGGCGGCTTTTGCTGGGGTATAGAGAAGGGAAGGACAATACAACTCCCGCTAAGTTCTATAACGAAGTCTGTGGAGTGCCCTATGACGGCAGTTCACGACTGATTACGCTTACGGACTTAAAAAAGGCATGTACGCTGCCAACAGAGGTCACGAAGATACGCGAGGCGGCTGACTTCGTCACAAAAAGGCTGAATGACGGCACCTACACCGATGCCGTTGTCTCCGTGGACTGGGGAGGCGGGTCAGAGAAGGAAATATCCTTTACGACGATGGCAATAATGGCTCTGAGGTATGATGGTAAGATTGATGTCCCCTTCGGTTATCGGTCTCTGACACCTCACGATCATGAAAAGGAGGTCAAAGATATTGTAGCGATGAAGAAACTGTTCAAATGTTCTCGAATCGTCCATGACGGTAACGGGGCAGGTAAAGAGCGTGAAACTTTGCTGCGATTGGTCGGCGGGATGCCGGATGAGGTCTTTTGCCGAATGTATTATGTCAGGCTCGGTCGCGGGAGTATTACTAAGTGGAAAGCAGGCGATATGACCACTGGCGAAAGGTCAGGTTACTCTTTGGATAAAGCCAGAGGTCTTTTTTGGCTTATCTCTTATATAAAGAGCGGGCATGTTCACTTTTTCAAGTATGACACTATCGACGGCGGAAAACTCGGTCTTATAGACGACTTTCTGTCTCTTATAGAGGACAAACACAGCAGAGATTTCTCCGCAGATGTTTACACGATTATTCGTGCGTCCAGTAGCGCCCAGCCTGATGACTTTACGGCGTGCTGTTGTTACGGTTTGCATTATTTCTACGCACACGTGATGCGAGGAAAGTATCCGAAAATTGACTATGCGACTCCGACGAATATTAAGGAGTTGACACAGGATCTCATTATACAAATTGAGGGAGAAGACATCGAGATATGAAAAAACAAAAGAAAGCATTGCATAAATTAAGCCCTCACGTAGACACACTCACGCAGGGAGAATTTGATGCGGCAATAAAATTAACAGAGAATCACATTGTCACAGAAACAAAGGCAAAAGAATCCGCGACACGGCTCGTGCGATACGCTTTGAGCATTGCAGATAAAAGTGTATCGGCTGATCTAATCGTGTTAATCAGTTTTGCCCTAAATAATATTGAGGAAATTATAGAAAATCGTGAGCATCTTAAGGTATGAAGTCAGGGGAAATTTACTGTTGATTCAGCAGTATCCTCTGCATTTGTATTATGAACTGAGTAAATGTTTTTCTTATGACCGGATCGGTTATGACCGCATAGAACAGAAGAAAACAAAGACACCGGAGACAGTTGCCACCGGATTTGATGCCGGCGGTAAGTCTGTGTATTTGGGACCGGATATGCCTATTATCCCTAAAACGATAGTAACATTTCATGGGTTTCTTCCGAAGATACTGGAATTTGCAAAGAAACATAAACTCAAAGTGGACGGGTTAGTAACGCAGGTAACTGATCCGTCTGTTTATGTTCCTAAATGGGAGAATGTGCCGGAAGACTTTGAGTTTCGCTATATGCAGCGTGAAGTCCTGGAAATTATGGCGAAGACAACAGGTGGTATTATCGTATGCGCTCCGGGTTACGGAAAATCGGAGTGTGTAGGCTTAATGTCCCGAATCTTCCCAGAAGCACGTATTCTGATCTCGTCTTTTCGGCAACAAGTATATTCGACGATTGCGGAGAGGGTGAGGAAATATTTACTGCCTGGTACGAAATACTTTGTTCAAAAAGCCGGCAAAGCAATCACCCAACACGCCGTGCAGCAGGCTAGCGTTGTCGTCTGCGGGAATAAGAGTTTGCCGAAAATATTGAGCTATGGCGATGATTATGATTTCTACATTAACGATGAGTGTCATTTAGCGGCTGCACCTGACACCTTTCGTATAATCTCTTCATTATCACGCCCTCGCATCTTCGGGTTTACTGCGAGCCCAAACAGATCAGATGGGGCGCAGTTCAGGCTCTTAGGGCTGTTTGGTCCAAAGTTGCTTGAAGTAGATATGAAAAAGGCGAGGGAGAAAGGGATGGTCGTTCCTATCCTCGTCAAATGGTGCCCGGTTTATTTACAGTATGACCCGGTTGCGGATTGTCATGCGGCGTATAAAAAACACCGAGCCATCTGGCATAACGCGGCGAGAAATAGGCTGATCGCTGGGGCGGCGAATAGTTACGATGAGGATACGCAGGTGCTGATTATCGTGGAAACGATAAAACACGCAATGGCGTTGAGGCATTTGTTGCCGAATTATTTTGTTGCCAGTTCAGAGACTCCTAATCTAGACAAGATACGGAACGCCTTTAAGAAAGGCACGATGAAAAAGATCATTGCGACCGGGGTATTTCGTGAAGGGGTGGACTTTAAGAACTTACAGGTGCTTATCAACGGAACCGGAGTAAGATCGGAGATTGCGAACATCCAACTTACCGGCAGGGTCACACGAACCGCTGACGGTAAAGAGCGAGGGATTGTTCACGATTTTTTCGATCATTTTAATCAGGAATTCAAATATTTTTCCTCGGAGCGAAAAAAATTATATAATCAATTAGGTTACGAGCAGGTAGAAATTCAACCAACAGAACTATTAAAGAATGGCTAAAAAAAAGAAAATGGGAATGGGAGAGATTGTTGATCAGATCTTCGGCAACTCGCCGTCGCCGTCGCCATTGAGCAGCGATACTAAGAGTGAATCAGAGGAGCGGATCGAACTAGATGAAGACCTTGAGGATGAGGTAGATTTAGAAAACACAATTACACTGGAGTCGATTGCGGTTATACTGGGTGCGAGCGGTCGAGCCCTAGCCGACTTAACCTCTCAAATCTTAGCGGATTTTGTCAGCCGAAAATACATCAAATTGGTGGAGAATCCGGAGACTGTTTTCCAAATAGGTACTTTTTGTAAAGATGTTCTGCCGTCTATCATCGCTAATCATAGAAACGATAATTTACTGATTATTACAACTTCTAGTATTCCGATTATTGAGACACTGAAATCCTATGTGCGGAATAAAAAGATTACACGAAGAGAATTAGTATTTTTATACGCTGACGCGCAGGGTATCGTGACGGAATTGGAATTAACCGATGACGGAGAGTGGGTCCAAGATTTTCCGGATGACTCTTACGAAGTCACGGCGAATGCCTTAAAATCTTTTTTGAAAAAAAATAAAAAATGAGTGTGTTTTGGTTTATTACAATTTATTTAATTATCGTTCTGGCGGTGTGGCAGTCTGTAGAGATTTGTCATCACTCTGTTGCCGGAACTGCTTGGAGAGAAGCCGGTACTCGTTTATCGGGGTACAAATATATGAAGTATCTCGGAGAAGGGATGCTTTGTCCGTTCTGCTATAGTAACTGGTTCGGGATATTCTATGTAGGATGCTACACCGCTTATGTATTTAATTTTGTAGAAGCGGTTGCCTTTACGTTTGTAGGGGGTTTGGCTGCGGCAAGATTGGCGAATACGTTGAATGATGTGTTGCATAATCAAATACGCACACCGAATGCGCCGGGTAACACTATTAGCCGTTCCGGGTATCTTCACGCTTTACATAACGAGATTGATGATGTCAAAGCTGAATTAACTGAAATACGAGAGGCTGTCAAGGAAGAGCCAATAGTTGAATATTATACTGCCGGTGCGCCGGAAACAAACAATGAAACGAATTCTGAATAGCAAGACACTGCTCTCTGTGACTTACGTAGCCACAGATAAAGTGTCAAAGAAAGATGTTTTAATGTGTACAGAGTTCATAGCTATTTCAGGGCTGACACCGATTGATCAGTTATTTAGGGAGATTCAACAAAAGTTCTTAGAAAGAATAACAGGAATACAGATGTTGATTTCTGCTGATCAACTTCAAATAACTGCAGAGGCTGCTTTGCGCAGGGCTGAACATCGGTTACCGCCGTTCTTTACGCATAGTTTTTATGCTTACGCTATAAGAACTTCTGACGGAGACAGAGAGCGCTGGATTAGTAAGCAGGTACATGACTAAATAATGAGGAAATTTAAGAAATGACAACTACGCCAATAATAGACACTTCTCTTAAGTATTATGTAGTTTTTCGATCAAAAGATACCGTTCCGGCGGATCAGTTAATCGCTGATACTGTGATCCACATAGATCCGTCGCGATCTATTGAGGGGCTGCTTAGCGACATTCAGCGGAAGTTCCTGCAAATACTACCGCTTAAGTCGGTTGCTCCAAGTCAACTTCGAATAACTGCGGAAATTTTTGCAGACAGTAAAATACGTGCGCTGCCCATACTTACGCATAATTTCTACCTTAAAGAGTTTCCCTCTGTTACCGGAAGACGAAATTATAAAACTAAACAGGTCTATGATTTTAGCAATATTACGAACGATATGTCAGTAGAGACAGCGACAGCACTAAAAGCAGCGTCAGACAATCTTAAGCATTTTGAGTCGGGAGCGGTTCGGTCAAAAGATGCAGACCATGCGAGATACGACCTCATACCGCAAGCAGCGATAGAAGCGATGGCGATTACGCTTAAAAAAGGCGAGGAACGCTATGGTAAAGACAATTGGAAAAAAGGTATTCCGGCTGAGGATCTGATGAATCACTGTTTGCAGCATATTTATAAGTGGCTGGATGGAGACAGAAGCGAAGAGCATATTGCTCACGCAATGTGTAATCTTGCGTTTCTGGCTTATTTTGAGTCGATAAAGCCTACTCCTGGTAGGGCGTGATTGTTTAATAGTTTTGCCTATGACTAAAATCGCCACGCTTAAAGAGCTAAGAGCACTGATCGAGAAGTATAAAGAAGGTCTCGTTGTGAAAGCAAGAGAAAGCGGAATGTGGGAAAATTTCGGCGATAAGGAGGTTAGAGAGGTGAATGAAATTTCTCGTAACCTCTGTTTAGGCAGTTCTTCGCTCGATACTCCAGAGGAACGGGCAGCCGCCATCAGTGCAGTGCAGTCGTTTTCGGAGTGGGCAGCGACCTATACGATACACTAATCCCTATGCTCAACCAGCAACTTTACGATGCTTTAGTAAGAAAGTTCAAAAACAGCGGCGGAGTGCTGGTGGCAAATCACGGACTCAAGAATCAGTGGCATACTGTCTTCAAAGACGGTAAACCTAAGCGTGAAATTACGGAAAGAGGCGAAAACTATAGAGTGTGCTGTCCTTTCTGTAACGACACTCGGCACCGCTGTTATGTCAGTTATGAGTTTGGAACTGCCGATCTTAGCGGACGGACAGACTTGTACCTTATAAACTGCTATAACGAAGAGTGTTTCACCTATGTACCGAGTAGACGTGAACTATTCTTCTTTGATGTTTTATTTGGCAGACCGGTCTGTAAGATGTTTGTCAAACAAGGAAAAATCCGGCAGCCCGGAGAGTACACCAGTCCCGGAATAACGATACCTTTACACGAACTCGCCAAAGATCATATCGCGGTTTCTTATTTACATGGCAGAGGCTTTAATGTGCCGACACTAAGTTACTTGTATAAAATGTCTTGGTGTTGTGACTCAAAATTCAAATATGCCAGAAATAGGATAGTAATGCCGGTCATTGCAAACGATAAAGAGATCGGGTGGCTCGCGCGAGCGGGTGTTGACGAAAATATAGAAGGTCCAAAATACTTCAATATGCCGGGATTCGTTGTCCAAAAGAATTTGTACAATTTTGATACGGCGAAAAGGTATAGGACAATTATTCTCGTTGAGGGTGTCTTAGATTGTGTCCGAGTCGGACCGCTTGCGATTGCACTTTTGGGTAAATCTTTGAGTACCTATAATGCGGACAGGCTCGCTGCCTTTGCCACTAGAAATGAGGTAACAGTGGTGGTCGCCTTAGACCCGGAGAGGCCTAAAAATGATAGATCCAGTAAACATCCCATAGAAATCGTAGTGAGTAAACTCGCCCGACGGCAAGTAAAAGCGATGCCGCTCTATTTACCGGTCGGCTCTGACCCTGCGAGTGTGACAAGATCGTATTTTAGAGAGTTACTTTATAAATCAGCGGAGGAACAAGACATTGAACTAAACTTTTCACAAATCAACCAAACATGCAGCCATTTGCCTATGATGGAACAAAATTAACACAGTTCGAGATACAGAAAGAATTAGAAGAATTAAGTAAAGATCCGATATTGGCATCCTTTGAGATCAACACGACACTAGACCCGCTCTGCCCGCCATTAGATACGGCGACCTTGGAAAAACTCTATGAGTTGCTTTTCATTGCGGATATGAATACCCTGTGTTGCGCGTTGTATTTACCAGACGAGGCGGATCTCTTCAAAGTAGCGGTTTTGGCATACGCTTATGCAAAGGATCGATTCCCGTTTGCCGTTCGGTATAATGACTTTGAAACGTTCATCACTGACTTTAAGCGGCTGAAAATGCTGTACAGCGTGGCGTGGTCAAGGCATTTAGTAAACAATAGACTGCGTAATCATACCGAAGAATGGTTGCGTAAGTATCCAGAAGATGATGAAAAACTGTGTCACAGCCTTCTAGAGGCGTATAACGTCCCTTTTATGCCGATCCACAGTATATTGCGAATAGCTCACCCTTCGGCACGCAGTCAGTGTGTGGGGGCTATGTTTGCTGTTTTAGTAAATAAATGCACTGCGGAACAGAGGCAGTTGTTGCCGAAGTCAGTGCAGGAAAGATTGAACTTTTTAACCCTTTAATAACCAATGATTATTAACGATACCCTTAAACCTAGATGTATTAACGGCACCGTCGAACAGAATACGGTGTATGTCTGCCGTATTGTTCGCGTCGGAAGTGATTATTCTCGCCGCGCCCATGTAATTTTCGACGCATGTGACGGTAAGGCACGAGCGTGGCTGCTCAGCAACACTATTGATGCTGACGGAATTGTCGACACTCATTATACGTGGCCGCTTAAAGAGATTTGCACGTCTATATACGACATTTTTGTCGAAGAAGTGGCGGCGTGTCAAGGCAAAAGTTACAGAAATGTCGAAGATTTCGCCTACACTCTCGGCTGTAAGGCACGGGTAAGATTGATGCCGGACGGCACTATTCGCGTCTTTGAACGCATGGATCCGCCAAAAGGCACTCCAGTGCCTGTTGGAGTCTTCACGACACCCACTGGCGACAAGGAAGTATTTAAGTATCCGGACAATAAACTGCTTAAGATAGTGGATAAAACGACCGGTGCCGCTGTTGATATTGAACGCTCTGACCTCTTAGCGTATCTGGTGTAAATTTTAACCACTCCCGTTGTACACATGTCGTACATGATGGACCAAATTAGAAAAGAAAACACTTTTAAGAGCAAAGGTAATTTTGAGATTGCGGTGAGCCCGGATATGTTCCGAATGCTCAGTGTCTATCAATATTCTAATCCGATTAGAGCGATTGTGCGCGAATACTCCACCAATGCGAAGGATTCGCAGGTGGAGGCGGGGGTTGATAAACCTTTTGACATACAGCTGCCAACACATAAGAACCCCATGTTTAAGATACGGGACTACGGTACTGGAATGAGTCCGGAACGCGTAGAAACGGTCTTTCAAACATACGGAGCCTCTACGAAGCGAGAAACGAATCAATCCACCGGAAAGTTTGGGATTGGCGCGAAGTGTGCGTTTGCGTACATTAATTCTTTCGCTGTAATATCCTATTACGATGGGATGGTTTATAAGTATCTCGTTGTTAAAAACGACGAAGATGTTCCGGAATTATTAACGGACGGACAACCATGTTCGACGGACGAACCGAACGGAGTAAAGATCCAGTTTGCGGTCGATGTTAAGGACGTTAACGCCTTCACCAAAGCGGCGCAAGAAGTGTATCCCTATTTTGACATTACTCCTAATTTCATCGGGGATGTTCAACCCATAATCACTCATTCTACTTACAGTATGGAGGGTGATGAAGGTCATTTCACGTGGAAAGTGAAAGAGGGTAATACAGACTCTCAAATCATCATGGGATGCAACGTTTATCCTCTTGGTGATGAGTTGAGGCAGTTTAACGATGAATCTATCGATTATTTTGTAGAGATTGACGCTTTTGAGCCTACTCCTTCCAGAGAAGCACTGACCTGGAGTGATAAGGATATAAAGCAATTTAAGGCGATGCGGGATCTTGTCCGGCGCAGCATCTACAAAAAGTTTAAGAAAGAGGCAGTGGGACTAACGGAATTTCAGGAATTGAAATTGTTTTGTGATTACGCCGATACTTACGTAGGAAAAATTGTCAGGGACTTAGACCCAAACCCTAAGTTCAAGTGGTATCCGGGAAATATTGAATTTGATACTTACGGACCGTACGAAATTAAAATGACGTATCAGTATCTTAGAATTCTGTCCAAGTCTGTAAGCGTACGTAAAATCACGCCCGGCGAACGAACCTCTAATTTTGTACTGAAGAAGACGGTGGGTCGCTCAGAAATTGGGGAACTTGGCGGTGTTGAAGCAGAGATGAAGAATATTTCCGAAGATTCACCTTTGGAGATATTACTCTTCGATGTTAAGGGCATTAATTCGGTGATTAATTACTTGCCGAAAGGTACTATAGTGATTGGTTCTGTAGGGTGCGAAAGTAACGAAGCGGATCTGAAGACACTCACTGATTTCTTCGATAAAGAAAAGATACCTTATACGGTCTCTAGATTTAGCGAGGTAAAACCTACGCTGGGTGTCCCAAAGACCGAGACTGTAAAAACGACTGTTGCAGCTTCAGATCGGAATGTTGGCGTATTCGATTATCAGCGAAACAGCGTCTTCATCGGCGTGACCAACCTGTCTGATTACCAGTATTATGTCGCGTTTGACGATGAGACGACGTTCAAACTGAAGAACTTTTTCGAACAGTCGACTAGAGATCAAGGCTGGTACGCTCAGAGCGATAAGTTGATTGACCGAAAATTAAGGGAGGTTTCTTACGCTAAAATCACTAAGGCATTGAATTTTAAAGACACCAGTCCTCAAATCTGCTACATTAGACCGAGATTTGTTGAACTCTATAGCAAGAATCTAAAATCCTTTCAGGAGGTCTGCACGGCGAAGTTTGTCAAGAAATTCAAAGACAACTGGCTTGGATTTATGTCGTTTTTGTACGAAGAGTGGGCGTATTCTCGTAGCAACTTTAGCGATTCGAAAATGCAGCTGGTACTGACTTACGAGGCGCAGGAACTGCTGCAATGGCTCAAATCCAGGTCTACTGCCTGGGAACATCTTTACTTGCGGTATCCTCTTTGTGCCAGAATATCAGAAACAATATGCGTTCATCGGTATAATTACAAGGAGTTGACGCACAGAAATTGTCACTTCTACCTGCCTTACGGTCAAAGCTGGCTGGAGCGCAGTTCAGAAGCTGAAGCGATTACTTCGGACTATCGAATACTGACGCAATGGATGTTTTCTCCAGCGTTTGTTGCAGATTTGTATAAGCCGTGGACTGATAGACTTAATGAAGAAGCACGGTCGATACTCAGAACGTATCCCTATTTATTCAAAAAGAATGATGATTTACTTTACATGTCTCTAATCTCTAAAGAAAAAAAATATGAGCACGAAAACACTAACTAGACTTATCAGCAAGACTGATAATCTCCTTGTAATCATTGATGACGAATTTTATCCGGTCTCAAACAAACACCCTGACTACGCCGAACTGAAAAAAGCGGCGGATGAGGGCGATGCTGAAGAGTTTCTCCGACTATTTGAAGATTCAGTACTGGACTTCTCCGCCGGAGAAAAGTATGAAATTAAAGATAAAGTTAAGTTTACTGAAGAGAGCGTCACCTATCGCGGGCGCACGATTACGGATCCCGTCGTCGTGAAAATCGTAAAGAGTTACGGAACCACCTGCGATGCGCTCAAAAGGTTTTTAGACAACCTGTTCCTGAACCCGCACTGGGAATCCGTGGAGCAACTTGGACGCTTTTTGGAGCATAACATCTTTCCGCTCACGGAAGACGGCTGCTTCTTAGGCTACAAAGCCATCAACCCGAACTACAGAGACATCTGGTCAGACACAGTAGATAACAGTATCGGAACAACAGTGGTGATGCCTAGGGCAGATGTTACGTACGACCCGAACAAAGCCTGCGATGCAGGTTTGCACGTAGGCACGTACGACTATGCGCAAGGCTGGGCGAGAAGTGATAGCCTCATCGTTCTGGTCAAGGTCAATCCCGCCCACTGCGTCTCTGTGCCGTACGATTGCACCTCACAGAAGCTGCGGTGCAGTCAGTACACTGTTTTGGGACTGTGCGAAGATGTGATGCCTCTGGGCATGATCTATTCGACAGAGGGACGCGCTTACGAGCCTCACAACTATTTTGCGGATGTTCGCAAAGAAAGTGAAAACCGGCGCAGGAGACCCAAATATGTGCCGCAGTATCAGCAGTGCGACCCGGATGATGAGTGCGATGATGATGACATCTGCTGCGTATGCGGGGAGCACCTTGAGGATTGCTGCTGCGACGATGACGAGTACAGCGAGTATTTCTGCGAAAATTGTGTGTGGTGTTGCGAGATAGACGAAACCGATCAATTGCTTGGTTCCATCTCATACTGTCCCAGTTGCGGCGATGAGATCACGTTACGCTAATCAGTAAACAAAGAGTAGGGTCAGGTGTTTCGGTACCTGCCCCTCCTCTTTGTCTCTTTTGACAAACATATCACTATGAAAATAGGACTCGACCTTGACGGTACGATTACGCGATACCCGGAGTTTTTTTCTAAATTAACATATCTTTGGGATGATGAAGTTTACATCATCACTTTTAGGCCTGGGCACAGAGAACGCGATGAGCAAGAGCTGGATAAATTAGGGATAACCTATACCGACATTATTTACGCTAATAAGGACGATGACTCTAAAGCAAAGGCAATTGCAGAATTAGGTGTAGAAGTTTTCTGGGATGATATGCCGGAATTTCTTGTGCACGTAGATAAAAGCGTCGCTTGCTTTCTTGTGCGAGGAGAGCATAATTTTGATCCTAAGAATAAACAATTTTTGTTCACAAGATACACTGGCAAACTTCAACAAAATTAAACTATGATAATTAATTATTTAGTGTCGGCATACAAAGAGTTAGGGGTGTTTATGGAATCGTGTGATTCCGAAGTAGATCATTTTCGAGTAAAGGCGAGCTCACTCAGAGCACAGATTGAGAAATTGCAGAATGAAGTCAAAGAAGTATTAGATGAGCGGCGTGCTCAGGCGGAAAATACTAAGAATAGTGTCATTATTGTTTATTACGACTCCAAAAACGGCGCAGTTTTCCAGCCCTGTAAAACGTATGACGCAGCCGAACAGTACGTCACATATTTGATAGCTGAAAATTGGGACGGTCTTGCTTGGAAACCCATTATAAGTCCACGTGACGGCTACGACCACTATCTAGGCCAGTGGACTGATGGGGGCGATGAGTATATGTCTATCCTGGAGTTAAACTTCTATGAAATACCATAATAATTTATGCGAAATGGTTAGAACGCTTATTCAATTTACGGACAGGGATCTTATTCATTGGACTGAGGTTGTAGCGCCTGCTTTCACGATGTATGCGTGTGCCACAGTTAAAGATGCATATATCGAGGTGCATGAGTACACTACTTTGTTCTCTTATTTCTTTCCAGTTTTGCGGCTTTTTATTGCGCAGAATAGAGTAGATATAAAAGCAAAACACTTGAAGAAACTTGGACAAGCTATTCTGCGTCAGAGACAGCGTCGAAAAGATGAAACAATGGGCCGCCTGACACAGAATGTTTTAGACTATGCGGCAGCGGCAACTGCTAAATAATGCGAACATACTGAATAACCATGACTCAACAACTAATTCAAGAAATCCAAGAGTATAAACAGGAACATCTTTGCGAGGAGATCGAGGCGATACGGGACGCTTACTTTGCTGCAAGAGATGCAGCCAATAAGTATGCTGCTGATTTTTTTGAGAATCCGCCGGATAAATGGCTTGGTGCGTACGATTGCAATCCGGCAGCATTACGTCGTAGACTTAAGGAATCTTATGATAAATTTTGGTACGCAAAGCGAGAGTATGAAGATACTAACGAAGAGTGGAAGAGACTCAAAGATAAAATGTGTATGTTCGATAAAACATATGAAGAGCTAAAGAACAAAGCTGATGAAGCTCACGTTAAGTGGGTGGAATTACATGACGCCGTTACGGGGCTGGAAGATAAAGCGGAGGATGATTAACAGAAGCCTCGCACAGCAGTATAAATTACACTAATAAAAATACGATGACAAAAACAACGGGACTGAATTTTACTGAAGTCGTGAAAGCGGCGAAGGAAACGGGATGCAAGATACGGAGAGCGTCGTGGAGAGGCGATATGGCGGCGAGGTACGTTCACGCTACTAACCTGTGGCACATTCATCATGCAATGGAATGGGATATGCTGACCGATGTTGATGCCATACTCGCTGATGACTGGGAGGCAATCTCGCCGGAACCGCCTAATCGAGTAGAAATTGTGGAATGCTGTCCGCACTGCGAAAGAGAGAATGTTTTGGAGTGGAACGTGGAAAAGTACGGACTGCACGCTTTCTGCGCTTATTGCGGCGAAACTTTGATGCTTTGCAGCGCATGTCCGGACTTAGAGCGGGATGCTACTGTTGACTGTGCGAAATGCCCCCACGAAAAAGGCAGGGGCAGAAAGGCTGCGGTAAAGACAATGACTTTCCAAGAAGCGAAAAAAAGATTACACGAAGGCAAAAAGGTGACTCGATTGGCATTTGCGACATCCGCGATCAAAATACTATATGCCTGGTTGCTAGGTAGAAGTTTTTACAAGAGGTACCCTGACGGGCTGACGGGGCTTTTGACACTGACGACTGAAGACATTGATGCAACCGACTGGGTGGAAGTAGATGAGGAGGGCAATCATGTCTGAAACAACCGAGAAACTATTACCGTGTGGACATTGTAAAGGCAAGGCACGAATGCGAAATGTTGAAACCGACGACTGCTCTGGATATGTGTATTGTGTTCAATGCACAAATTGCGAGGCAAGCAGCGGATTGTACGGCAGTAAAGAGCAAGCCTGTGCCGCTTGGAACCGCCGGGTTGCCGAGAAGCCGAAGTGGACGAAAGAGCCGCCTAGTGAAGTTGGGTGGTATTTGGAAATGCGTAATGGTGTTATTGATTGTGTAGAGTATGAAGACGTTAGGTTCAAAGACCATTTAGGGGTTTTAGAAAAGTTTTGGCGGGCTACGCCAGAGCAAATACAAGCGTTAAATATTTTGTGGTACAAGATACCTATACCGGCTCTGCCGAAGGAAGGAGAGTATTATGAATGAAACAACCCAGAGATGGACAAAGGAAACGCCGACAGAATGGGGTTTGTACTGGGTATTGCAGGAGGGGTACAAACAGGAATTAGCGGGGTGCGGACATCCGCCGATTGTATTGCTCATGCACTTCCCTCGTAACGGCGACATAGAAGAGTATTGGCGTGTACAATTAGTAGCCGGGTGTTTTTTCCATCTTGAGGGCTCGCTGATGTCAGTATGGTCAGAAGATCCGAGGTTAGAGTGGATGCTTAATAACTACAGCATAAAAGGCTGGCTTAAACTTGAACCACCGGCACTGCCGGAGGAAGGAGAACCATAACTATGAAATTAATAATAGAGTTTACATTTGACGAGGAGGAGTGGTACGACTACTCAGACGTTGTTCCTGAATTAGTATGGGAGGACGTTGGATTTGATCTGAAGCGAGGAATGAGCATGAAGATACTCAGTTCAGAAGGTTTTGCGGAGGAAGGAGACCCCAATGACGAATGAAACGAGACACACACCTGGGGAGTGGGAAATTCATGAGAGATTCAAGCACAGTTATGCGATTATAATTTGCGACGAAGATGGTACGCTACAAACCGAGGTCGCATGGCTCGGACAGTCCTCTAACATGAGTCATGAGGAGAATCTCGCCAACGCTCGCCTGATTTCTAAAGCGCCAGAACTGTTGAAAGCGTTGGACACCCTAACAGGAACAACATGTGATGACTGTATGACGTTAAGAGAAAGTGGAGACTGCCACACTATTGATTGTGCGGTGTACCATTTCAAACAACTTGTTGCCAGGGTGAAAGGAGAGACAAATGTTTGAAGTAGGAACGGACTGTTACCAAGTTTACCAGTTCCCTAAGGGAAGCATTATAGTTAAGACACTGCAATGCACTGAACTGACGTGGCAGCAAAGTAAAAACCTGGTCAATGCCCGGTTTCATGATTCTGCTAATGATATGGATCTTCGCGTGGACTGCACGGAAGAATTATTGAACGGTAAATCGGACATTTTCTTTACCGAAGCAGAGGCTTTGGAAGAGGCAATTGATCGACTGCTACTTCGTGTTCAGCAAGATACTGAAACGATCTTTAAACATAAAGAACGGATAATAATGTTGCGGAAGGAAAAAAAGAATGACGGCATATCTTGAATTAAGGCAAGACAATGAATGCACGTTTATTCCGTTTGCTAGTCTATCGAGGATCTCAGTGGATGCGCGTAGGCGTACAGTTACGATACGGCAGTACGGCTGCGTCAACGGAACAACCTTTAATGGAGTGGACAATACTTCTGAGGTCAAAGACCTCCTAAGAGCCGCTGAAGTAATCAATTCTAAGGATAAAGAATCATGCCTGATCAAGAGAGAATGAACGCGATACGCGAAAAATACGCCGCCTTAAACCTGGAAATTACTTGGGTGCCGCGGATAATCAGTATTTTCGGCGAAGAGAAGAAAAAATGCGAAGTGTGCGGCAGGTATCACTATGTAAAACACGGCTGTGATCACTCGATAATGGAATGGTATTGTGATGGACGGTGGCATAGAGACGAAGGAGACGATAGCGGTATCAATCAGATAGGTCTCTTTTTGAACGGTGTGTATATAAGCTGTGTGTACGAATACTGCATGGTTGTTTCTAATAGCATGATACGAGGATACGCTAGTCAAATGGCTGGCGATAAAGAAGGTTTTGATGACTTGGAAGATGCAAAAGTGGAATTGTTAGAGGAACTATATCCTCTAATGGAGCAACTAATGCTTCCGCCCAAGCGAACTGATTAAAATACAACACAATGAAAATACGATGTTTATAAAACATGTAGAGGCTGATAACTGGGAAGAATTGGGTAAAAAAATCCAAAAAGAGCTGGATGGAATAATTCACGCGGACAAGCGGGTAGTAAAGATTGAGTACGTGTATGATCCATCAATTACGACAGTCGAAAAGCGCGATGTGCCAAATGAAAGTTGCGGACATATAACTCAAACAATAAGCTTCGCTGGAAAGTTTTGCGCATCCATTTTATTTAAACGAGTATCCGATGACTAAAGATGCCCGAAGAATCGTGCAGCGAGCCTTAGATAATGGTGAGCTAGTTTTTGTAGTAAGAAGCCGTGATATGTTGTCAATAGAAGCAGTACGAGAGTATTATCGTGCATGCGCTAAAAAATTTGGAGGCGCAGACGAATTTGTCAAAGACATGTTTGCACGGCTGCAAGAGTGGGACGATTGGAATGCTAAAAATCACACAAAAATGAGACTCCCGAAACTGCGATCCAATTCAGAGATTGCAGCCACGATGGGGTATATTGAGCATTATCTGACTAACTTTTTGCGTAATAGACAGTCTCCGGATGAAGATTTCTGCGAAATCCTCAATTGGATTGAATATGAAGCTATTCCGCGCTGTAAGAAGGTATTAGAGCGTCAAACTAGCGCCGAAACGCAAGAAGAAGAAGGTAATAAAGACGAATGGCTGCTAGAGCCGACGGAAGAGGGATGGTATTTAGTTTACGACAGATATGTACAGCCTGATCTCAGGATTCCTAGCGTGGTTAAACTGGAAAGGAATTCTGAAGGCAAATTATATTCGGAAGCTGCGAGACACCAGTATTCAGTGGAAAAATACATACGAAATAAACTATGGAAAAAACTAGAGATGCCGCTGTTAGAAGTCAAAAGTGAAGATATTGGGGAGGAATGAGGTGGAATTGAAAGAATTCGTTGAGAAATATGCCGAAATTGCTGATTGTATCGTTCAGATCATCGCGCGTACATTAGATGAAAATAACAGTAAACCCAGATTTGAGTATTGGTACGTATCTGCGGACGCTCGTTTCATCGTCATTAAATACTCTGCCGTACACACTTACCGTATGGATAGGTCGCTGGCTATCCCGATTAGAATACTGGAAAAAGGCCTTGAAGAGGTAGTTTCCTGGTACAAAAGGGGAAAAAAGAAGAAAGAGCGAGAAAAGCGTGAAAGAGCAGAACAATTACGGCAACTCCAGCTAGATTATGCTGAAAGGAAAGATAAGGAAGAATATGCGCGACTCAAACAAAAATATGAGCCAAACACCGTACCTAGTAGCAGATAATTGGGGAGCTTTTCCCGACAAATGTTACATTTGCTCTGAAAAACAAATGCTGGACAAAGTACGAACTAGGGCGCCTAACGGTCGAGGCTGGCTTGTTGAAAAAGTAGAGCACACTGAGGATGTGCTATATCTTTGGTGCGTAGTTGAACGAGGATTTATCGAAGTGTATTCGCACGCGTCTAAGTCAGATAACATAAGAAAAAATATGACAAGATGGGTGCGCGGCGCGGATGGTGACTGGAATAAACATGGCGAATTGGAGCTAGAAGATGACTAATCCTAGAAATGATATGCGCGACTTAGATAAAACGAGCCGAGCAACATACGATAAGGATAGATGTTTAGAGTGTGGTATTGAATTATTCGGTGAGCGAAAAGGTATTTATACTCCGCGGATTAATGCGGTTCTGTGTCAGAAATGCCACAGGAAGTATATAAATTATAGAAGGAAAAAGGAGAAAAACAATGTCGCATAGTACGCCTATGCTCACGAAGGCAGAGATTCGTAATATACTCAGTAGACAGAAGATACAGGTTAGAATTCCGGTAGATTATCAGTCTTTAGAGAAAATTCAAGAACATATCGACCTAAGCCGGACGAAGTGGATAGCTGACGGCAGGTGCGCCGATAAAGATGATGAGGAGTACGACTGCTACTATATTGAGCGACTCGACGGGGAAGAAAATCCCACAGAGCACTATATTTGTATCGGAAAGTGTCCGTTCATAAAAGACGGTCAAAGTATGACAGTACGCGAGATGACAGTAGTGCTGCAGGAACCAATAGCGCTGAGAGTGCTGTCAGTAGGCTTAGACTATTTACAGAATTTAAGCGTACAGGCTATGAATTTGGAAGGTTTTCACACAATGAATTCTTTTGTTTGTAATTGGTCTGCGAAATACGCAGGCACTCAATACACATGGCAGAATAATCCACTGTGTTGGATAGTTAACTTTACATTAGCCCAAGAGGCAAGTGAGGCAAATGAGTGATGTTATTTGGGCGGTTTATGTGTGTACAGGTCATAAAGATCACTTAGCTACTTTCTCCGACGAGGAAAAAGCGGAGGGCCATGTTCAAGATACTATAGCGCAGTCTACGCTGGAATGGGATAAAATCACATGCGACACGGATTCTGATTACAGAGCATGGATGGGTGGCGGGTCAGCCCTTGATTATATCTGTATGCAGAAGACTGTTTTAGATGAAGCGGCAGCGACACGCACGTACACAGATGAGACAAGGCAATGTACCACTCGTCAATTAGTCGAACTCATCAAAGCTAATCTTGATGCTATCTGGTACATAGAGCGCGTAGATCAGCCGGGGTGGTCAGATGATTACAGTTTAAGTTGGGATACCGACAGAAAGGAAATTGAAGTTCACTGGTATGAGACAGATCCAGATGATCCTGGGTGGACTTTGCGGTCCTATGAAGAATTCATTGAAGATTACGAAGAAGCGATATGGAAAGTGGTATTGAAACTAGAAAGGGGGACAAAGTAATGACTAAACAAAAATGGACAAATAGCGTACCGACAGTCGATGGCTGGTATTGGGTGTACAACGGACAAGAGCGGCAGGTAGTTATCCTAAAAGGCGATAGGTTATATACTTCAGAGCAGGCGTTTAATGTTGGTTACGGTTATTATCGACTTTCTCAGTATTCAGAAGAAGCATTGAACGACATGTATTGGCAACCGTGTGAACCGCCGACACCACCACCTACTAACAATATAGGGAAATAAATGGGAATGTTTGGCACTGTATTAGTCCCTTGCCCGAAATGCAAAACTAAAGAAGAAAACAATGAGAACACGGAATGATATTAACGCAGAGTGTTATAATGCCGTCAGAGACAAAATGGGCGACCCAGAGGGCTTTGATAGTTACAAAGTTCAATGGTTATTGAACGAGTGTGTAAAACTTGAAAAGGAAGCGTATAGATACAGAGAAATTTTAGCTGTAATAGGACAAGACCAAACAGGAGAAAAAACATGAACAAAAATCGTAGAAATTTTATGGGATGGCTCGCTGGAGCATTCGCAGTGGGCGCAACAGGTAAGGCAGCGTGGGCTATCACGAAAGAGCCTGTCAAAATTGAAATTAGGTGGGGTTCATATCACAGTGGCGGATTTTGGACACACTCTATGTATGTGGATGGATTGAAATACGCTAGTCTATGTTGGTTAAAGTACGATACAGAGAGAGGCAAGGTATTTTGCATTGGTTGGAAGAACGATAACATCAAAGAAGATGGTAATCAACGCTACGAAGTGATCCGTTCGTGTAACGAAGTAATCCTTCCAACATTGGAAAGTGCATTACAATACGCAGAACAAAAGGTATTGTCATACCTTACACATCAATATCAGATACCATTCGAGAAGATTGAATTGAATGTTGATAGAACAGAAGTGATTGAAGGTGTTCGATCCGAGATGAAATCTTTTTACAACCGTGAAAGGATGCAAAAAGAACTTGATGAACGGGCGGAAAAAGAGTTCGGCTTTAAGAGGAAAACGTAAGATGGATAGTGAAAAGCAACCAACTTGGAAGGAACTTAGTGCTTTAATGTACGAGGAGCGCCTCAATATTGTTCATTACGCAGCAGAAGATGCTGTGTGTTGGATTTTACGGAACTATGATTTAGTAAAAAAAGAAAAACCGGAAAATGAACAACAATGTAGTGACTGACAAAGATGTAGTAAAGCCACAAGCGGTAGACGATCCGGGGTATACGCCTACACAAACATATGTGGGTCAAACCTCGATGAAGGTAGCGAAAGCAGGTGCAATACGTTTGGAACGGGAACCCACCGATTCTATTACTGAACAGTTAACATAAGAAACGTAATGACTGATACATTCAGCAAAATGACAAACGCCGCTGAAATCAGGAAAGAACTCGCAGAGGCTGGCATTAAAACGGCTGAGGATCTGGAGAGGGAAGTCAATAAAAGGTTATCTCCATGCCCCTATTGCGGAGCAGCAAGAGAAGTACGTTTTTGTCTTGAGACCTGCGGCACCTACATTATCTGTACTCGCGAGCGATTGCATAGTTCAATTCGGAGTAAGGGTATTCCTGAGTTGATAGCGGCAATGAATGAGAGACCGTCTGAGATTAGAGCCAGTGAAGTAGACGAAGAGATGAAAATATTCGATTGGGATGATTTATACGGATATTACAGAGAACTGGCAAAGACCTCTCTTGCTAATATCCCAGAATGTAATAGATATAGATATTGCGCCAAGTGTGGGCGTAAATTAGCGCCTAGTGAAGTAGCGTTTGATGAAAGTACGCTATCGCTATGCGGCTATCACATGCAAAGACTAATTGATAGATGGCAGTGTCAAGATTGCGGCACAACAAACTGGCTCAACTTCGCGGGCCGGAAGTGTATTTTATGCTATGCAATAGCTCAAGGACTTATGGAATAAAAAAATATTATGAGCACAATCATAGAAAGAAGAAGAAGACAAAAAAGCGAGAGTTGCATCAGAAGAATAATAAACGATCTTAAAAAAGACACATTCCTAAAGCTTATGGCACTTTTTATGGCAGGGTTTATGCTATATGCGTTTTTTGGGGTCATGGTTCCGAAATTTATCGAGGAGCAAAAATGGATGAACGGCGAGGTAGACGGTCATGTCCGTATTAAAGTGCGAACTCCTGGACTGTTTCGACGCACAGAGATTCTGACGATGGAAGAGTATTATAGCTTACAGGAGAAAGGTATAGTGGTTGGTGAAACTTTGAGGAACTAAGAGTATGACAAAAGAACAAATAGATAAAGCGATGCAATGCCTGGTCGATAACGGCATTGAACCAGATGAGGTAGGTGTCGTACTTCAAGCGTTGTGTTACATACTGCTGGACGAAGAGATTGAACATTTACTAGAGGAAGGAGCATAAAAAAATGAAAAGTCTAGTACCATACGAGCGTTTTACAAAATTGTTTGATAGAGCGTTAGAGCTTGAGCTGGTTGAGGAGTCCGAGAGACGGGATTCCGACAGTTGGGGGTATTATAGCGTAAACGACCAGAATTACATTGCCGCTTACTTAGAAAACTGTATTCTCATTAGAGAAGCACGCCTAGAAGAAAAAAGGAAAGAACAAGCAGAGTTCGAGGCTCGTCAGAGGAAACGGTACGACAAAACATTTATCATTGATTTCAATGAAAGAGAAAGTGGTATCAATGCTGTTTGGATTCCGCCCGGCTATCGCTTCATTCAGGTCTATTACGGCGGATGCGATACCTGTGCAGTTGACCACGATGACAAAGAGATTCGGGACGAAGATTACTGTGATGCGGCAATCGATCTTGCTGAACACATGAATTTGAGTGTATGGAAAGAAAACTATCCTGACGTGGCTATTAACCCTGAAACGGACATAGTTTTAGCGTGCGATACACAATGGGATAGACGGTCTGAGGATTTATATCTCCCTCCAGATATAAAGGCGATTTGGACATCTAAAGCACTAAAAAAGCAAGGAAAAGAGAAGATTGATGCAGCGAAGTTTTTATACTCGAAGCGTAAGGAAAATGGTAATGACTCTAGTAACAAACAGCTAGATGAGGAAACTGAACAACTATCGGAGAACGAACAGTGAAATATAACAAAACCTTCATCATCGACTTTAATCACGAGGAAACTGGCGTTAACGCTGTTTGGGTTCCACCTGGTTATCGCTTTATTCGACTGTATTACGGCGGGTGTGATACTTACGCCATTGACCACAATAATAAAGAGATTGATTCGGATACTCCAGAAGGTAAGCAGTATTGTAATGCTGCGCAAAGCCTAGCAGGGTATATATCCAAAGCATATGATATGAATGATTGGCGTAAGGAATATCTTGACGTAGATATTGACCCGGACACCGACATAATTTTGTCCTGTTGCACCTCATGGCACCGGCGGGATTTGGATTTATACCATCCGCCGGATGTAGGTGTAATCTGGGTAGATAAAAGCTTGTTGAATCCTGTCGATGATGCCGAAGTTGAAGCGGCGAAGTTCCTGTATTCAGAGGATAAACAGATAAATTTTACAAAAAATAATAGCATGACGAGAGACACAGTAAACGACGTAAATAGGATTATCGAATTAAAGCCCAAGTACGCAGCCATTCCTTTCGCGGCAATTCAATGGACTCCTGAGACAAAGTTTCATTTTTTTGAAGAGAAGCTAACGGAATGGGAAGTTGGATGGAGAAAATATGAGGACGAGCTCTCAACGCGCTATGCCGTTTTTGCGTCAGATAGGGCGTATAATCTTGTCTACGGCAACTGGGTAGTGAAGCAAAATGAGCCTTATAGAATTATGGTTCTTACTGCCGAGGAACTGAACAACGTGTACGATAAGGTATAACTATGGGCAAAAGACTAGACCGCTGTTTTGAGTTTGATTTTGATGGACTGTTAGGCGGCGGCATACTGACATAGGAGACTATTATGTACAGAAAGGAACTTGGAGGAGATGGTAAAACGAGACATATTCTCTCGTTTACCGATGACCAGTGGGAGAGGTTTGTTGTAAATTACCAAGACTGTTTAGGAAATATAAAGAATAGTTCAGACCTGATGATAATACTAACTGACGTCGGTAGAGTTTTCAATTCGATACACGATGTCGCACGTCAAGGATTTCCGAACGAAATAAGTCAACACAAAGGAGACCACGAATGAGTCTAACAGTATCAGACCGCCTTGTCATTGTGCAAGGTATTTGGGTATCGTATGAAGGTAAAGACTATATGTCGCATACAGTCCCACTCATGGACAAGAAGTACATCCTCTTTGAAGGCGTAAAGATACTCGTACACACCTTTGGCGAGGATGACCTAGAATATATTGACTGGGAACGTGGCAATCCTACTATACAACGAGGATGGTGCTTTCAATGGTACGACTTTGGTTTTTACCGTCCAACAGAAAATGAATGGTCGGACATATACGCTACAAAACAAGAGGCTTTCAACAACGCCTACGCATACCTCAATGAAGGGAAGGACGATGGTGGCTGGCACGACTTGGAATGGGTCGCATTTGCAAAAAACAATCGGTTAGACGATAAGGCAGTCATTACAACAATGAATGGATACCTGCTAAAATCGGCAGTAATGTTAAAACTAGAAACAGGAGACTTTTGAGATGTTCAAAGAAATACCTGAACAAGAGCCTTTTAAGGAATGGGAATATCATTATTGGGCATACATCAGTTTCAATCGTCTCATCAATCGAATGAGACGGCACAAATACTGGTGGTTTTGTGTCGCCAACATTAACGGTAATGTGCAAACAACATTCAGCGTTGCTTATGACGGTAAATACTTGTACAGCCCAATGTTTAAGAGAGATGTAACAATTCGAGAATTCAAAAAGCATTTCAAAGGAACAAAATGGAGGTATCATTACTTTTCTAATTTCGCGTATTAACAATGAACAGTGTAAAGACGAAAAAAATCAACATGCAAAGTTTACCGCATCTCATTGGCAATCTTTTTTTGAGAAAAAAAGCAGTGATAGGCGGCCTACTTGCCGAAAGTGGTAACGACTATTGGCGATATTTTCACAGGCTGGCGATAGTCGCCAATTGTTCGGCATTAACTGATACATTTTTTGAGTCGGACGAGTATTCCTTTATTTTCCATGATCGGGATATGCTGTTCTACGGCATCGATATAAAGGCTGAACAGTCTGATTACGTTAGGAACCTAAATAATTCAATTATGGAAGGATTTTTACATCCGGACACTGTAATACTCGCACTTGAAGATGTTTATCGCTACACGGACCGTATCGAGTTCAGAGTGAATGTGCTGATTCCGGTTGACGCAATGAAAAATGCGGAGAAGTGTAATGACAATTGACCTTTCCAGAATTGAAGTTATAAAAAGTCAGACTCTTCAAATACTTGAAATGAGTATGACCGCAGACCCGCCGGTTGTTGCCGCGAATTTAGCAAAGTTGTTTGACTTCGACATTGTGAGTATGATATTTGGTCCGAAACACGCCGGCTGTGTGGCCGGCTTTATCGACATAGATCGCAAAGAAATAGTGATCAACACTGAAGACTATCCAGTGCAGCAAAATTTTATAATTGCTCACGGATTAGGCCATTATGTGCTTGAGCACTATAAAGACCCCAGCTTTGAAACAAAGTACTCTGTTATTTTGAGAGATGCCTGCTCTGTCGGTCAAACGCCAATGGAGCTAGAGGCAAATTTATTTGCAGATAATTTGTTGGTTCCGTCAATATTTTTGCAGAAATATCTCAACAAGTATCCTTACGCCACCGATCAAGAACTTTCCAATATTTTTGGCGTTCCACCAGAGGTGATTTGCCGCAGGAGGTTGTACGTTTAGCAACCGCTTCGGCTTTAGGTTAGTTCAGATTCCCATTCCTTAATTGCTGAATCGTTTCGTGCGATTTTTCCCATTTTTCCTGTAAGCCGAATATACTCACTCATTAAGGCACGTGATTCAGCAGAATTTGGGTCTGCTAGCTGATCTACTTGCTGCAAGATTGTTTTACCTTGTAAATATAAAGCGTCGAATTGTTCCTTAGGTGTCATATTGTTTATTTTAATCGTATAAATCAATCACCATTATAACATAAAACCCATTAAATCCTATCCGATTTCCCTAGCAACCGCTTCGGCTTTTGAGTAGTCAAGTTTAGCATAAGTCTCTGTCATAGAGGCGTTTGCATGCCCCAAAATAGCCTGAGCCGCGTCTAAGCCGAATTTATTTCTGACCTCTGTGCCGCCGGCGTGTCTCAATTGATTAGGGCTCCACTTAGGAACTCCGGCTTTACGGCATCCCGTCGTAATAGCCGCTGCGTAACTCTGATGCGGATCCTTCACGCTGTTCCTCGAAAATACGAACTCCTCTGACGCTCCGTCCTTATCGTCAAAGTATTTTGTCAGTATTTGCTGAGCCTTCGGTCCGATAGGCAATTCACGTATTTTACCCAGTTTTTTGGTCTTATGTTCAAACGGCGTGTATTTCCAGATTTCACCTGACCTGTCAACATCACAGAATCGCATATTGTGAATGTCCTGTGGACGACCGCTGATGAGCCGCTGTACCCTGATCATATCCCGAATTTGCTCGGAGCCGATGTGTCCCAAAGTCTTTTCGACCACATCATCGGCAACCGGCTTGACGGCTGCCCGCTCAACAGCGGCACTTCTGCCTTTTGGAAGTTCCTTCACTGTCCGCAGAGCACCGGCGACAGTCGCAGGAATAATCTCCTCTTCGGCTCCCCAATAAAACACCTGTTTGATGTAGCCAATGTAGCCGTTGATGGTCGTTCGTGAAAGATTTCTTTCAAGATACTTTCTGCGGATAGTTTTTAAGGCAGTGGGTGTGAACTGTGATGCGGGCAGGTTGCCGTACAGACTCGTGAGACTTTGAAGGATGGCGGGAAATCTGTTTTGATTTGTCGCGGCTGTAATTTCGCTCTTTTGTGATATAATCCAGAAACTGATTGACAAGGTTTTCGACGAGGATCTCCTCGGAATGGTAAAGTGCCTGCCGTCCGTTGGCTAGAAATTCTCCGATGATTCGGTCATACTCTTGGTGGCTGTGGCTTCGGAGCCGTATTTTCCGAGATAATACATTTTGCCGTCAATTCGGACAAAAGCCCGGTTGGTAGCTTTGTGGCGGCAGTATTTTGGAAGTTGTTTTCGTTTGTAGGTCATAAATCTCCTGAAAATAAAAGTGTCAATGACACTTTTTATCACGAGTTCAATGAGGAAGCAAATGAAAATGTTTGCTCCTAACCTTTTGCGGCTTTGCGGTTTATGTCGAGTAATCTAAAACATACCCGACCAGTGTAAAGTCTTGTCAATGGACTGACCCCCCAGTCAGTCCGCTAACAAGTTTTTCTCAAAATGGATAGCCAATATGTTGGAATCACTAAAAAGGTAGACACTTAACCATCGGGCGAGTGTGTCGGTGTCAGCCGATTTGTGTAATTTTGCCGAAAACGATACCATTCTGCGATTGATAGGCTATCTCGGAAATTTCACCCAAAAACTTGTTATCGGACTGACCCCCCAGTCCGCAACCTAAAAATTGCAGTTTCGTTAACGTTCTGGTACAATAATCGCTATGACAGTCCGCACACGTTTTGCTCCCAGTCCCACCGGCTATCTTCATATCGGCGGAGTCCGCACCGCTCTGTTTAATTATCTGTTCGCCAAAAAACATGGCGGACAATTCATCCTGCGTATTGATGATACCGACCAAAGCCGCAACGTCGAAGAGGCGTTGCAGCCGATCCTCGATGGGCTCCGCTGGCTTGGCATTGATTGGGACGAAGGACCCGGAGCGGAAGAGAGACGGCAGACGGCGGACAGCAGACAGCAGCAGAAAGAAACTGGCGGCATCGCCGCCGACTCTTCTGCCGTCTGCCGTCTGCCGTCTGCCGTCTATTATCAATCGCAACGCTCCGACAAGTATCAGGCGGCGGTCGAAGAGTTGTTAAAACGCGGCTTCGCTTATAAAGACTTTGCTACGCCGGAGGAAACCCAAGCCGAGCGAGAAGCCGCCATTGCTGAGAAGCGGACGTTCACATACAGCCGACGCTGGATGGCACAAACCGATGCTGATGTAAAGCGTTTTGAATCGGAAGGTCGAAAAAGCGTTGTCCGTCTTACCATGCCGAGAGAGGGAAAACTGGTCATACACGATCTTGTGCGCGGCGATGTCGAATTCAACTGGGCGGATGAGCAAGACCATGTGATTCAGCGTGCCGACGGTTCCTTCATTTATCACCTTGCCAATGTGGTGGACGATGAGGACTTTAACATCTCGCATGTCATTCGGGCGGAGGAGCATCTTTCCAACACGCCTCGGCAGATTTTTATGATAAGGTCGCTCGGCTATCGTCTGCCGGAGTACGCCCATCTGCCTTTCGTTGCCGAGCCGGGAAGTAAGACGAAATTGAGCAAGCGGAAACTGGATAAATACCTGAAAAACAAGGACTTTGCAAAGTTAATGGAACACGGCAAAGGCATTGCCGACCGAATGGGAATGGAAACAATGGCGGACGGTTTCAATCCCGTGATTGTTGTTTTTTACAAGAAGGTGGGATACTTGCCGGAAGCGATTGTCAATGCAATGGTACTGATTGGTTGGGCGTTGGATGACAAGACGGAGTTCTTTACGATGGCTGATCTCATCGAGCATTTTTCATTGGAAGGGGTTACGAAAGGGGCGGCATCGTTTGATCCGGCAAAACTCATGGCGATTCAGGAAAGACATATGGCGGCGACGGTGCTGGAGAAGAAGGAAGACCTTTGTTCACGGTTCATTTACAATGTATTAGTAGATCGCGAGGAAAGAAATGGAGCAGTATTGCGCCGGCTGCTTCAATCAATCATCGCTGAAATCTCAAAAATCATCCGCCACGCAGGCGACCGCATCAAAGTGGCGGGTGATATTTTGGATTTCGTGGACTTTTTCTTGCCGGACGATGCTTTCCCTTACGACGAAGCCGCAAAGGCAAAACGGATTACGGAGGAGTCGATTCCGTTATTGCGTGCCTTTCGGGAAGAGTTGGCAAAGCAGGAGGATTTCAGTCATCAAGCATTGGAAACACTGATGCAGAATTTTCTCAGGGACCGTAATCGTAAGATTGCGGACATTATTCATGCGTTGCGTGTTGCCGTAACGGGCAAGAGTGTCGGCTTGGGGATGTTTGAGACGTTGGAGATTCTCGGCAAAGAGCGAGTCTTGCGGCGGTTGGATCGGACGTTAGAGCAAGTCTTTAACTGTAAATAATTACTGTTGTTGATGTTATGGTGACGTAAAAAACGATGCCATTCACGGGGGTGGCCACAAATCGCGAAATATCCATTGCCCGCCGAAAATGCGGTTCCGAAACCACAACGAACGAAAAATCCATAAACCCTCGGAAAAACAGAGTTTCCAGTTA
>Ga0099364_10000767_pt1 | contig 54582 bp, 49 predicted proteins | sample TergutTh196P3_FD_73070 | JGI IMG/M metagenome (GOLD analysis project Ga0099364, IMG submission 73070) | Microcerotermes parvus P3 segment gut microbial communities from Pointe-Noire, Republic of the Congo - Th196 P3 | ecosystem: Host-associated > Arthropoda: Insects > Digestive system > Gut ... | reverse complement strand
TTGCTTGTTTAAGCCTCTTAAAAATATTGCAATTTCCGGGTGTGTTTCATCTTCTGGGATATAAGGTATAATTTTTATACCGTACCTATTTTCAAAAAAAATAGTTTGTGCTTTGGAATGTTGATTTAAAAATAAAATATGTGTTTTTGGTATACCATTAAATATGGTTTTTAGGTTATCAAGCATTAGGCTTATATGTGGATCTGACAAAGAAAAACCAATAAAGATCACTTTTTTTAATGTCAATAAACTCTGAAATAATTGTCGAGTATTATTATCATTTGAAAAGGATATTTTTTGATAATCAGATCTTTTTAAGATAATACTGGAGTGATTCAATATATCTCCATGTAATTTAAAAACTGTCTTTTTCCCGGCTCCAATAGCTCTGGAGCATTCAGCTGAATTTTTATTTGTAAATATTCTGTATTTTCCACTTCCTAGTGTTTCTGGAATCCTATCGTAATTTGTAGTTATTATTATTTGTGGGGATAATAAAAATAATTCTTTATATGATGCAGAAATATTATCTTCATTGATATCTATATCAAAAAATTTTTCCAAAAAATCTCTGTACCTTGACTCATTTGTATCTTTGACACACCGCTCAGCAATATCTAGAAAATATTCCGGCTTTTTCGCTAATTCATGCATTTCTTCAAATTCTTCAATAGAAAATAAATCCTGATAGCTAATTAATAGATTATTTAATAATTGATGCCATGATGGGAATAACGGAGCTGACAAACCTGCTCCAACAAAGAAAGCAAAATGATTTGGATTTTTTTGATATTCTTCGATTAGTTCGTAATAATATTGATTTGTTTCAATACCCATATTTATTCTCCCGCCCCCAAAGCACCTTTTATCAAAACCGGACAAATTTCCTTAAGCATATCGTCCAACTTTCTAACATTGCTCTGTATCAATTGTCGTGTTAGTGAAATGAAAATATTTGTACCCCATATTACCCTCGCAGAGGTCAAAGAGGCGCAGAGTAGATTAGAAAAATCTAAAGAATACGTCTCAGCAGTTAAGTATTCTTTAATAATTGAATTTGGCTCACAATTAAAAAATAACACTTTATTAGTCATGGTGATGTCCTTTTTCTCGCAATCCCATGACCGCTGTTATCCGTTTTTTAAGTCTTTCATATAAATCGCTCTCATCTTTCCAAAGAATAGTATTATACTGTCTAATGTCAAAATGAATGTTGTTTATTTCTTTTTCATTACATGTCCAAATAACAGGTATATTAAGCCCCATTGCATAACCAGCTTCAAAATACACACCTTGATTTTGTCCGGTTACATCAGCAATCACAAGGCCGCTTTGGCTTATTTCGAATTGAATTTCACTGGATATTTCGTTTATATGCTCTTTATCATCAATACGGAGAGGAAAATAATCGGCATCAATAATTGCTTGGCGTATAGAATCTCGGACAGTGTCCATATCTTTGAACTTCATGGCTATAAAAACTTGTTTTTGGCGATATTTTTTTATTATTTTTTCAATTTCAATCCATCCATCATCAGTAATTATGATTGTTTCGTTCACTACAGAAGTGTTCCCATTTCTAAATATTTCTACGCTTAATAAATTTTTTCGCATCATAGATTCAAGAATAAAAATCAATTCTGATGTATTTTTAACAAAAAAAACATGATTCATAACTGATTTTATTGGTTGACCATACTCAGAACATTGATTATACAAATTTAATAAAGCTCTTTGTTGTTTTTCAATAAAATCATTTGGAAACCTGTTAAAAAATTCTTCAAGGCTCAATGAAATATAGTAATCATATTTCCACTTTAACTTTTCTTTTTCTTCTGCAAGTGTGATTAAATAAATACCTGTATTTTTCAGGTTCTGTTCAAAAAGTAGTGATAATACTTTATAATGATCTTCTTCGTTAATTTTATCCAGTGCGTTTTTGGAAATAATAAATTCTCCAAATTCAGAATTGACAAAACGCATAAAGAGAAAGCTATCTGTGTTATCATAAAATAATTGTGAATCCCATTCAATTCCAAACTTATTAGTTTTTTTCATGCTTGCATTGTCATCATATGAAAAACCGTTACTCATTAATCCCCTCCCCCAACGCGCCTTTCACCAAAACCGGGCATATATCCTTAAGCATATCGCCCATCTTTCCAACATTACGCTGTATCAAATGCCGTGCTTTATAGAAATTCACTACAGCTTCCTGTTTTGGCAATGATGGCAATGGAATTTCAATATCATAAAAACGCGACATTTCTAAGCCTCCGCGAATACTGCTGTCACTTATAAACCATGCATATCTGTCACTTTCGCTTCTATTTAGCCATAACATGATGTATTCGGCAATGACATCATCTGATTTTACCTTAAATACAGGGTATGCAGGTGAAATAATACAAGGTTCGTCTTTACTGTAAAGCCCAAATGGGACTGCTTCATCACGCATGACATGCATAAAGTTCGCAGCAAATTGATTTTTACTCACAACCTTATACTTCGTCAAATCTGTTTCACTGAGATTGGCGACAGAGGGCATAAATTCCTTGTTGATATTTATGCCCTGCACATTGCTGATTTTTCCGTTTTTGTTTCGTATGTCAACTTCTTCAAGCAAAGTTCCAATTGATACTCTAGGAGCAGTATGCTTGAAATCTTCTATATTGGCATTAATCACGGTATTCAAATCTTTTAATTTTCTCTCGTTTGCCATTTGATTAGCAATCATCGCATTATACACATCAACATACTTTTGCTGGACAGAAACCGGTGGCAAATCAATCTCCATATCGCACATATCATCCCAATTAAAGAATTCTGTAGCACTCCCCCAGGAATTGTATCTTACAAACCGGTCAAATTCATCTCGTTGGAAAAAAATATAAAGATATTCGGGTAACAATTTTTCTTTTTTCACTACGGTAAATGCAACATAATCTTCAGTAAAAATATAATTTCTTTTTGTATTATTAAAAGCAAGACCAAGCCGTTCACCGTTTCTAGTGGTTCGGCGGTTAAACACAAATTCACCTGGTTGAATTACATAAAACTTTTCAAATGAACGCCCTGATACATTTGCTTTTGTTTTCATCATTCCTTTAGTGTTTAATACACCACGAACATCATCAATTCCGTATTTCAAGTCGCTATTCTTCCTATTTACCTGTTCAATGAGTTCACCTAACTTATACTTCTCATTCCTCATTCCTCATTCCTCATTTATCTAACCCCATACCCAATCCTCTCAAACGCCTTTTCCAGCATTTTCTGCGATTTCTTTTCCTCTTCCAAAAGCAGCTTCATTTCAGCCTGAATACGCCGCATTTCCTTTTTATAATCTATCTCCAAATCACGGTCAATGAACTTGATATACTTACTCGGAGCAAGGGAATAATCGTTCTTCCGTATCTCCGCCGTTTTAACAGCCCTGCACAGCTCTGGAACATTTTTGTACTTGCCCTTTTCCGTACTTTGCCAATTGGTGTAAATTTTCTTTGCCGCCGCTATCTGCTTTTCATCAAACATGACATAACTTTTTTCATAAATGTTTTTATTCCATGTACGCAGATCAATAAAAAGAATTTCGTTCTGGCGATCCCGCAGGCTGCGTTTGTTCAATAAGCGGGCTTTTTTATTGTTGTTCAGTATCCAGAGGGTTACAGAAATATCGGTGCTGTAGAACATTTCCCTGGGCAGAACAATAATCGCTTCAATTTTATCGTTTTCCACAAGCTGTTTTCTGATGGTGTATTCTTCTCCACCAGAGTTAAGGGCGCCGTTGGCAAGGAGAAAACCAGCTATGCCTTTGCTGATATCCAGTTTGGAAAGCATGTGCAGGATCCACGCATAGTTGGCGTTGCTGACCGGCGGAGTGCCGTAACCTGACCAGCGGTAGTCGGTAGTAAGTTCGTCGGGGGAACGCCAGTTTTTTGCATTGAAGGGCGGATTTGCCATGATGTAATCGACTTTTAAATCCTTGTGCTGGTCGGCGGTGAAGGTGGAATCGGCCTTGTCGCCAAGCTTGCAGGCGATACCCCGGATTGCCAGGTTCATGCGGGCAAGGCGGTAGGTGTCGGGATTGGACTCCTGGCCGTAAACAGAGATGTTGCTGCGGTTACCCTTGTGGTTGTCAACAAATTTGATGGACTGAACAAATATGCCTCCCGAGCCGCAGCAGGGGTCGTAGATTCTTCCGTTGTAGGGTTCTATCAATTCCGCAATTAAATCGACAATAAACTTGGGCGTGTAGAATTCGCCTTTTTCCTGGGCTTCGTCAATGGCGAAGCTTTGCAAAAAATATTCGTACACCCTGCCTATCAGGTCGGTCTCCTGGAAACGCAGTTCAGAGATTTTGTTTATTTCGTCGATTAATGCTTTAATATCATTTTTTGCCACACCCAGGTTTGAGAAAAAACGCTGAGGCAGGGCACCTTTAAGGGAACTGTTTTTTTCTTCAATGTCAGCAAGAGCCTGATCAAGCAGGATGGCTATGTCGTCACGGCTGGCATTGGTAACGACGAATGACCAGCGTGAAGCTTCACTCAGATAGAAAACATTTTTTGCAAGGTAAAAAGAAGCTTTTTCAAGGAATACGGGATTTTCGCCATGCTCGGCGATAATTTCCTGCCGCCGCTCTGAAAACTTATCCCCGGCGAATTTAAGGAAAACCAATGCCAGAACTGCGTCCCGGTTGGCGGACTTGCTGCATTTGTTGCGAAGGGCAACACGGCAGTTCCACATGATGGTTTCGAGAGTTACTTCTTTTTCTTTTTTTGTTTTGGTTTTTGCCATTTTTGCCTCGCTAGGATAGTATAGCATGTAAATACACTTTTTTGGAAGGGATATTTGGATGTTAATAATCTTTATGCTATACTTTCTAAATGACATCTTTCCAAAAATTGCTTTTTCCTCCCCTGCCTGTAAGCGTAAAAAAAACATTAGGTGAAATACCGTCTCTTATAGACAAGGTTTTTCCCATGCCAGGCCGTTTCCGCCATGCATTGCCTGCAAATATAGCCGAACTTTCAAGGCTGCTTACTTCAGGCAGGGGCGAACGCGGCCTTTCATACCTTAACCATCCGCCTTTTCTTTCGGCCTACCTTAGGTATTTTTTTCCCTGGAACCTGTACCGTCTTTGCCGGCTGTTGGTATCTTTAGACCTGCACCTTAAGGCAAATGACTGCATTACCGACCTTGGCAGCGGCTCTCTTACACTTGTTTCCGCTCTTTGGATTAGCCGCCCTGAACTTCGTACCCTGCCTCTTGAATTCAGGTGCATAGACTTAAGCGGCCCGGCGTTGGAAGCCGGAAAAAAATTCTTTGCCGCCCTTTGCGCCGGCAATAATAACTGGACAGTACATACAATAAAAGGGGAAATAGGCAGGGTAAAAGCAAAACCGGCCTCTCTTGTCTGTGCTGTTAATGTATTGAATGAAATGTTCGGAGATTTATCCCGAAGCGGAAGTCATAATATGACGTATAACGCGGCAAAGACTGTCCGTTTACTAAAAGAATACGGTCTGGCGTCTTCTTCGGTTTTAGCGATAGAACCCGGAGTCCCTCACTGCGGGGAGTTTTTAAGCGCCCTTCGCAGCCGGCTTATGGAAAACAGCTTTACTATACTTTCTCCCTGCCCCCACGGCAATGCCTGCCCTTTCCCGGGCGGAAAATCCGCATCAGGCAAAAACCGCTGGTGCCATTTTGCCTTTCCGACAGATGACGCGCCGCAGCCCCTGCATAAACTGTCAAAAGACGCAAAACTTCCGAAAGAAAGGGCTGTTTTAAGTTTTTTGTATGCAGAATCTTCATCTGCAAAAAAACAAAAAGACCTGCCTAAAGACCTTAAAAAAGAATTGCCGGCGAGAATAATCTCCGATGCTGTAAATCTGCCGGAAAACAGGCACGGGCGTTATGGCTGTTCGGCTCAGGGGCTGGTTCTTTTAACAGGAGAAAAAAATCAAATAAAAAATATCCCCAGCGGCTTTTTTATAAACACTCAAAGCAAGGGAGAAAGAGACCCCAAAAGCAATGCTTTGATAGTATACTCCTTGAAGTAATTGCTTAAAATGTAATAAGATCAGGAATGGTAAAAGGGACATTTAGAAATTTTTTTCAGCGAATTTTTATCACAATGCAGTTTTTCGGAGAAAACAGCCTGGCAAATCATGCGGCGGCGGGCGCTTACGGGTTCCTTCTTTCTGTCGCGCCAATGCTTTTATTGTTATCGTATTTTCTGCTTTACACTTTTCGGGAAACCGGGCAGGCGGCGGCGGCGTTAGTCGAAAACATCCCTTTTTTTGATATTATTATCAATGAAAATTGGCAATCAAATGACTCTAGTGTTGTTTCATTGCCTGGAATTTCCAGCATAATTTCTATTGTCAGTATTTTTTGGGCAGGAAGGCTTCTGGCCGTTTCTCTGCAACGAGGTTTAAAAATAATATTTATCGGAGAAAAAAAAAGAAATACCGTAACAGACAACCTGTTGACTTTTTTAATTGAATTATTGGTTTTGATTTTTTCATTATTTGTAATAATAATGTCTCAAACAGTTATACAATTGCTAGAGACGTTTGAATTCATTACAGAAAATTCTTTTTTATTTTATTTAACATCTCAAGCAGGACACATAATGCTTTCCGGCATAGTTCTTGGCCTTGTTTCATATTGCGCATACAGGTTTATCCCGGCAAATACCCCCGGACGCATCCCTGCCCTTAGGGGAAGCCTTTTTAGTGTTTTTGCATGGATATGTATTTCAACTGCTCTTGGAATGTTGCTGCGGCAAGCTAAATACAATTTCCTGTACGGTACGCTGGGCAGCCTTATCATTCTTTTGATTAACGTATATTTTTATTTCTTATTATTTTTTTTCGGGGCGCAGTATGCTTATGTTTTAAATCATTTCGACGCTCTCCTTTTTATGCGTATGAGGCAAGCCAGGCTTGATTCTGCAAAAAAAAATGTTTCCTTGTCAGCTTTTATAAATAGAATAATTAACCGCCTTTTTATATCATTAAAAGGAAGGTTGACAAAATATCACCGCCTTCACAAAGCGGGAGAAACTATTTTTTTTCAGGGAGACAGGGGAGACGAAATTTTTTACCTGCTCGAAGGCGAAGTGGAAGTATATATATCAACTTCCCAAAACGGTTCCACCTTGGCTGCTACCCTGCGGGAAGCAACATTCTTCGGCGAAATGAGTTACCTGCTGTGCGAAGCCCGCACTGCTACAATCAAGGCAAAAACAGATGTCTCTGTATTGGCATTGCCTCCGTATCTGTTTGACGAAATTCTAAAACACGATAAAAGCATTGACAGAAATATTATCGAACATTTATCCCGAAGGATAAAAGACGGAAACGACATTATCGCTTCCCTATCGGCAGGTTAAAAAATGCCTCTTGTAAAAACAGACGACATTACAATTAAACAAGCTGCAAAGCTGATATCACAGGGAGAATTAGTCGCTTTTCCCACCGAGACGGTTTACGGGCTGGGCGGCGATGCTTTTAACAAAAATGCAATCGCAAAAATTTTCGATGTAAAAAACCGCCCGCATTTTGATCCGCTGATTGTTCATATTGCATCCCTTAAAACGCTTGAACAGGCTGCTGATATTTCCTTGCTTGATTCAAAAACAAAAAATAACCTTGATTTATTGACAGAAAAATTCTGGCCGGGGCCTCTTACCCTTATTCTTCCAAAACAAAAATCAATACCCGACCTTGTTACAAGCGGTTTGCCAAAAGTTGCAATTCGGTTTCCTTCGCATTTAATTGCCAGACAGCTTATAGAATTTTCCGGCACGGCAATTGCTGCCCCTAGTGCCAATCCCTTTGGATATTTAAGCCCGACAAGAGCGGAACATGTTCTTGAAATGTTAGGTGATAAAGTTATGATGATCCTTGACGGGGGGCAAACTCAGGTAGGCTTGGAATCTACGGTGCTGGATATATGCCGGGAAATGCCCTGCATACTCCGCCCTGGAGGAATTACAAAAGAAGCAATCGAAGAACTAATAGGGCCTGTTGAAACCGCCTTTGCTTGTGATGATGGCGTTAATTTATCATCGCCTGGAATGTTAAAAAACCATTATGCGCCAAAAACGCCTCTTATGTTATTCGATAAAACATCTGTAAGCAAGGACAAGAATGAAAAAGCCGCGTATCTTTTTTTTGACGGCCATTCCCGCGACACTTGGCTTTTAGAAATGCCCGAACACAAAAATCCTGTAATATCTGTCCTTTCCGAAACAGGGGATCTCAAGGAAGCTGCGGCAAACCTCTTTGAAGCCCTCCATAAACTTGACAGAGAAGATATTTCTGCCATTTACGCCCAACGAGCGCCCGGGGAAGGTTTGGGGATTGCCATAAATGACAGGCTTCAGCGAGCTGCTCTTGCAAAACTGAAACTTTAGACAAACAATGAACACCCTGAAGAATTTATTTCAGCACAACCGATGCCGTTTTGTTTTACACTGCGGACTTGGGCGAACCCTTTTCAGGGTTCCCCAAGCTCCGCACGATCCGCTACTCTACGGCATCGGTCGTGCAATAGCCATGCTTAGGGTATTCACTGTTTGCTGTTATTCAGGCTTGCTTCGTTGGGTGGGGGCGCAAGGCGGGTGGGGCTCAAATAGTGGCTCAGCGGTTGTTTTGACGGTTAGAAATTTACTCTTGCCTTGTCCATGTTGTGCTTTCCGTATCAGGTCTTGAATACGTTCCCGCCATCTTGCTACCGTATGCAGTTTCAAAGCCGTTATTGCCAAAAGCGCCAGTACCATCATTCAACATCCCAAGCATTACATTTGCCCCAATGGTAACGCTGATCAGTTGGTTGTTGGCAAACGCCCCTCCCCAAATGGTGGTAACGCTGTCGGGTATGGTAACGCTGGTCAGTTGGTTGCTGAAAAATGCACTAGACCCAATGGTTTTAACACTGTTGGGGATGGTAACACTTGTCAGTTGATTATTGTAAAATGCCGCACTCTCAATACTGGTAATGCTGTTGGGAATAGTAATGCTGGTCAGTTGGTTGTCAGAAAATGCCCCATACCCAATGGTTTTAACACTGTTGGGGATAATAACTTCGGTCAGTTGGTTGTCAGCAAATGCTCCATCCTCAATGGAGATAACACTTTCAGGGATGACAATGCTGGAAAGTTGGTTATTGTAAAATGTCGAATTCTCAATATTTGTAATGCTGTTGGGAATAGTAATGCTGGTCAGTTGGTTATTGTAAAATGCCCCATTACCAATGGTTGTAACGCTGTTGGGAATAATAACACTTGTTAGTTGATTATTGTAAAATGCCGCCCTCTCAATACTGGTAACGCTGTCGGGGATAATAATGCTGGTCAGTTGATTTTCAAAGAATATTCCAAACCCAATAGTGGTAACATTATTACTAATTGTAACGCTGGTCAGTTTGTTGTTGGCAAACGCCAAATCCCCAATAGTGGTAACACTATCAGGAATAATTATATCCGTCAGCTGATTATTTCTAAATGCCTCATAACCAATGGTTGTAACACTGTCAGGGATGGTAAATTTATTCTTAGCACAGGGAGATAGAATCAATGTAGTGAGATTCTTGTCAAATAAGACATCATCAAGCGACCTAAAGTTGGCATTATCAGAATTTACATTTATTGATGTAAGATTGGGATTTCCTGAAAATGCCGTACTCTTAATTGTTTCAACGCTATTTCCGATAGTAACGCTTGTCAGTTGGTTTCTGGCAAATGCCCAATCCATAATTGTGGTAACGCTATTACCAATAGTGATATTGGTAAGTTTATTTTCGTCAAAGGCCTGAACCCCAATAGTGATAACACTGTCAGGGATGATAACGCTGGTCATTCGGTTTATGGCAAATGCCCAACTTTCAATGGTTGTAACGCTATTACCGAGGGTAACACTAGTCAGCGGGTTGGCATAAAACGCCTGAACTCCAATGATGCCAACGCTGTCGGGGATGGTAACTACGGTCAATCGGTTGTAAGCGAATGCACAACCTCCAATGGTAGTAACAGGCAAGTCATCTATCTGCGATGGAATGTTCATTATAGTATCTGTTCCATTGTAGCCGATAATGGTAATTTCACCGTCCGATTCTATATAATCAAAACCATTAGTTGTGATTGTTATGGAAAGTTTTTTCGTATCCACACCTACGCTGTTTGTTGCCGCTACAGTGAAAGTAAATCTACCTGTGGTATTTGATTTTCCTGATATGTCCCCAGTTGAGGTATTAAGGATCAAGCCATCTGGCAGTGTACCATCAATAACGCTCCAGGTAATTGGTTCAGTTCCTGTGACTACAAGACCTTGGCTAAATCCGGATCTCGGTACGCCGTCCGCCAGAAAAGCAGCTGTTATTTTTGGGGCAACTGCATTGCTATTAGGAACTTCGTCGCTATTACTGTTGCCTTCATTTCCCTTAATTTCTAAATCGCAAGCTGTAATTGAGAACCCAATTATTGCAATCAATGCAATAAACTCCATTAATTTGAAAGTTTTTTTCATAGTTAAACTCCATTAATTTATTTTCATTCTTTACACAATTCCTGCATATACATACAATATATCATATTTTGGCTATAGTTTCAAGGGAAAACACCTCTTGTCATTTAATTAAAAACAGGCTTTAATAAAAAGAGGAGAATTTTATGAAATTTGAAACTTTGCAAGTACATGCCGGACAGGAAATGCCTGATCCTGCAACCGATTCAAGGGCTGTGCCCATCTATCAAACCACATCTTATGTGTTTCCGAATTCCAAGTCCGCTGCGGGCAGGTTTGCATTAACCGAGATGGGAAATATTTATACGAGGATTCAAAATCCCACATGGGATGTTTTTGAACGCAGAATGGCAGCTTTGGAAGGCGGTGTCGGTGCTCTTGCTCTTTCATCCGGTCAGGCGGCTTCATCATTTGCTATTCAAAATATTGCCAGAACCGGCGATCATATCGTTGTTGACCAGCAGGTCTATGGCGGCACTTACAACCTCTTTGCAAATACATTTAAGGACATGGGAATTGAAACAACATTTATTGACGGTTCAAGCGACCCTTCAAATTTTGAAAAGGCTGTAAAACCAAATACAAAGGCCTTCTTTTTTGAAATGCTGGGAAACCCAAATTGCAGCATTGTAGACATTGACGCTGTTGCGGAAATAGCCCATAAGCACGGCATCCCCTTAATTGTTGACAATACCTTCGCCACGCCTTTCCTCCTAAAGCCTTTTGAACACGGGGCCGACATCGTTGTCCATTCCGCTACAAAATTTATCGGAGGGCACGGCACCTCAATCGGTGGGGTTATAATTGACGGCGGGAAATTTGACTGGGCGCAAAACGATAAGTTCCCCGGCCTTTCAAAACCAAACCCAAGTTACCATGGCGTGGTCTTTACCGAAGCTGCAAAAAATATGGCGTATATTATCAAGGCAAGGACAACCCTGCTAAGGGATATTGGCGCGTGCCTTTCTCCCTTTAACGCTTTCCTCTTTTTGCAGGGGCTTGAAACGCTCTCTCTCCGTATTGAACGACATACTTTTAACGCATTAAAAGCCGTAGAGTATCTTAACAATCATCCCCAGGTCGAAAAGGTAAACCACCCCGTACTTCCCGATCACCGCGATCACCATCTCTATAAGAAATATTTTCCTCAAGGGGCAGGTTCAATCTTTACGATCGAAGTTAAAGGCGGGGCGGCAAAAGCGCAGCTTTTCACCGAAAAACTCAAGCTGTTCTCCTTGCTGGCAAATGTTGCGGATGTAAAATCACTGGTTATTCATCCTTCATCGACCACCCATTCCCAGATGAGCGAAAGCGAACTGCTTGAAGCGGGAATTAAGCCAAATACAATCCGTCTTTCTATCGGCACAGAGCATATTGATGATATTATTGACGATCTGGCACAGGGGTTTGAAGCAATAAAGTAGACTTTATAGTTGACAAGATGTCATAAATAATATAAATTAATTATATGGATTCATTGACTGTTGCCGAAGCTAAAGCGCGCTTTTCTAATGTGCTCATTAGAGTAAAGAATGGTGAAAAAGTAAAAATCCTCTATGGAAAATCCAAAAGGCCGGTTGCTATGATTGTTCCCATAGAAAATATTAATAAGCCAAGAAAGATTGGCGTTTTAGACGGCAAAGCAAAATTTACAACAAATGGAAACGGTAAAATTTCTGAAGAGGAATTTCTGGAAATATGATATATTTACTGGACACCCATGCATTTATTTGGGCAGCCCTGGAAACTAAAAAATTGGGTAATAATTGCAGGAAAATAATTTCAGATAAAAACAATGAAATTTGCGTAAGTACTGTTTCCTTTTGGGAAATATCATTAAAAACCAGAATCAACAAATTTTCATTCAAGAATGTAAATATAAAAGAATTTCCTAAATATGCCAGAAACATGGATTTTTCTATAATTGATTTACCAGAAAAAGAAGCTATAACTTTTCATGAATTACCATTAAAAGAAAATCACAAAGACCCTTTTGACAGAATGTTAATATGGCAGGCTATATGTAAAAATATGACTATGATAAGTAAAGACAGGTTATTTGAACAATATAAGGAAAATGGCCTAAAATTAGTTTGGTAGTAAATATTGCCTATCCGCGTTATAGACAGACACTATTTTAAAAAAAACTGGAAAAATTTGCCAATCTGTAGTATAATTAATATGAGGTATATGTGTTAAGGTATGATTTCCCAAAAATCCATTTTTACGATCAAGATTTTGTCGGTATTTACGACAAAACATGGGGATGGCTTGCAGAATGCTGGAACAGCGGAACCGGTAAAACAAAAATAGAAGGGAAATTCTTTTCATATCCGGGATCCACTGCTGTTTATCAGGCAGATGCGATTTATTCTTCGTTTTTTTTGGTATATTCAAACCGAATTTACCAGGCAACCCCTACTCTTGATATTTTTTACGACCGCCAGGAGAAGGATGGAGCTATTCGCTGCGCTTATAATATCAAAAACGGCGCCCCGGTAGTGGAAAAAGACAATATAGAGGGTTTAGGCATTCCCCTGTTCGCATGGGCTGAATATAACATTTACCATAAAGCCGGTAATAAAAAACGTGTTAAGGATGTTCTTGCTGTATTGGAAAAATATACGAATTGGATAGACAAGACATTCAGGAAATCCAACGGCTTATACAAGGTTCCTCTGGGAGTAACAGGGATGGTAAATTCCCCCAGGGAAGGTATGTTCTATTCGTTGGATTTTAATTCCATGATGGCGATAAACGCATTTTATATGTCCGCTATGGCTGATATTCTCAATGACAAGGATTCCAGTTATAAGTATAAAAGGCAGTATTTTGCGTTAAAAACAAGGATCAATTCCATGATGTGGGATAATGATAAAGGTTTTTACTTTGATTTAGACAGAAGCGGAAAAAGGCTTAAGGTTAAAACAATTGCCGGGTACTGGCCCTTACTGGCTGAAATTCCTAACGAAGAAAAAGCTGAAATTATTATTGAAAAACTAAGCAATCCGAAATTTTTTGGCACGCCTCATCCTTTTCCTACGCTTTCAATGTCAGAAAAAACTTTTGATGAAAACGGCAGGGGGTACCACGGCTCGGTATACCCTCATCTTACATTCATGGTGATAAAGGGGCTTGAGCATTACAAGAAATGGGAACTTGCAAGGGAATGTGCCATAAGGCATTTGTACTTTATCCTGGACTCGATGCATCCGGATGACAAGAACAGCAAGGGCTGTCTTTGGGAAGCATATATGCCAACAAAAGAAGGTCCTGCAAAGTGGCCTGGCAAGCCTGATTTTCCCAGAAAGCAATACCTCTCTTATGGCGCTCTTTCTACAATCTGCCTTACAATAGAAAATATTATCGGCCTGTTTATTTCGCTCCCGCGAAAAACAGTTGACTGGGTAATTCCCAACCTTGAAGTAATGGGAGTGGAAAATCTTTCGCTTAAAAAAAACATGATAACAATTCTTTCTAAAAAAAGTTCACGCGGATGGGAAGTCCAAATGGAAAGTGAAAAATTATATTACTTTACCATTAATATCCTTGGTAAAAAGAAAAAAACCCTGCCAATTCCTTCGGGAAAATGTTCTATGTTAATAGATAAATTATAGCATGGGCAGCGTATGGAAAACCGTCTTGCAGCAATAATGGAAATAGGTTCCACAGGAATAAGGCTTCTTGTTGCACAAATACATTCAGGGGATCAGTGGACTGTAATGGACAGGGCCGACAGGCCTGTCGCCCTGGGCCGCGATGTATTTAATTCCGGGGAGCTGTCAAGGGAATCTCTTTTGGAATGTCTTAAAGTGTTAAACAGTTTTAAAGAATTGCTTAACCACTGGAACATTGCCGCCGCCGAAGTTCATGTAATTGCAACAAGCGCCCTAAGAGCCGCTAAAAACCGCGATATATTTATTGAACGTATTCAACAGGAAACGGGTTTTATACTTTCGTTAGTCGACGGAATTGAGGAAAACCGCTTTATGTACCTTGCGATTAAATTTGCCCTTAAACACGACATGCCGCTTTTTTGGCGCGCCAATTCAATGATCATTGAGGTCGGCGGCGGTTCAACGGAAATAATGCTTTTGCGCAGGGGGCGGATGGTAGCGGCCCGAAGCATAAATATGGGTACAATAATTATCGATCAAAAGACCCGCCTTGGCGCATACAATGCCAAGGAACGTTATCTTTACGAAGTTATACGGACTACAACTAGCCAATTGAATTCCGAAATGGATTTAGCCCACATACGCTCAATTGCCGCAGGCAGCTCCGATGCGCAAAAGGCGTCTTACCTTATAGGCCATGAATTAAACGAAAATTGCAGAATAATTGAACGCGCTGATTTTATTAATTTTTCCGATAAAATCAGAAACTACAGCACAGAAGACTGTATTAAAAAGCTTGGCAGTTCTTACAATGAAGCTGAAGGTTTTATTCACGGCATCCATACCCTAAAGCTCTTTCTGGAAAAAACCGTAGCCGCACAGATCATAGTTCCGTTGGTTTCTATCAGGGAAGGTTATTTAATTGATCTTGCCCAGGGAAAAGAAGCCGGTATGCAGGATGAATTTTATTCACAAATAATTGCATCGGCAGTAAACCTTGGAAGAAAATTCCGTTTTGACGAAGCCCATTCAATGCATGTCGCCAATTTTTGTTTAAAGCTTTTTGATTCACTTTTAAAAGAACACGGCATGAACCACCGCCACCGGATGATACTGGAAACAGCGGCTGTCCTGCATGATATTGGCGCATTTATTAAAGTTTCAGGGCACAACAAACACGGCCAGTACATCGTTTCAAATTCGGAAATTTTCGGATTACACCGTTACGAGATTGATATTATTGCAAACGTTATACGCTATCACAGGGGAAACCCTCCGGATCAATCCGATATTGAATATATGAGCCTTCAACGCGAAGAGAGAATGTTGGTATTAAAAATGACTTCAATTTTACGTGTTGCTAATGCTTTGGACAAGGGACATTCGCAGAATATAAAAGATATAAGCCTTAACCTGCGCCCCCAAACAATAGAAATTCACACCCACGGCGCTTATGACATACTGGCGGAAATGATGGGGATCGAAGAAAAAGCCGGCCTCTTCCAGGACGTGTTTGGGTATAAAATAGTTTTAAGTTAGGCTCTTGCAAAATACTTTAACTCCCTACACTTGTTTTATGTCCTAAAATATGCTATATTGGTATTATAATGGCTTATATTAAAAACCTTTTCGACAAAAATTTTCTTGAGTATGCCTCTTATGTAATAAAGGACAGGGCGATTCCCGATCTGGAAGACGGCTTAAAACCGGTGCAAAGGCGCATCCTGCATACCCTTTTTGAAAAAGACGATGGGAAATTCCATAAAGTTGCAAATATTGTCGGGGAATGTATGAAATACCATCCCCACGGGGATGCTTCTATAGGCCCTGCTTTGGTGGGGCTTGCCAACAAAGAACTGTTCATCGAGAAGCAGGGGAACTTTGGCAATTTATTTACGGGAGACGATGCCTCGGCGCCGCGTTATATTGAATGCAGGGCCACGCCCCTTTCCAAAGAAGTTTTCTACAACCCTAAGCTTACCGCCTGGCTTGATTCTTATGACGGGCGCAACAAGGAGCCTTTTCTTTTCCCTGCAAAGATACCTGTAATTTTAATAATCGGCGCGGAAGGGATTGCCGTAGGAATGTCAACAAAGATTCTGCCACATAATGCCCTGGAGGTGTTGGAAGCGGAAATTGCCTGCCTTTCGGGGAAAAAATTTGAACTGTACCCGGATTTTCCCACCGGCGGCCTTGTAGATATTTCCGATTACCGTGACGGCAAGGGCAAGGTTCTTGTCAGGGCAAAACTGGACACCTCCGATCCAAAACGCATACTTGTTACTGAATTGCCCTTTGGTTCCACGACAGAAAGCCTTATAAACAGTATCGAAAATGCGGCAAAAGCCGGCAGGATAAAAATCCAGGGCATTAACGACTTTACCACCGAAAAAGTTGAAATCGAAATTAAACTTGCGCGCGGGGTATACTCGCAGGAAACTGTAGACGCCCTTTTTGCATTTACCGAATGTGAGCAGTCCATTTCAGCTAACTTGCTGCTTATTAAAGACGGGCTGCCGTCAATAATGACTGTAACAGAAATTATTAAACACCACAGTAAACAGCTTGTAAAAATTCTTACAAAAGAACTTGAACTGGAAAAAAGGGAACTTCTGGACAAACTGCATTTTCGCACCCTAGAAAGAATCTTTATCGAAGAAAGGATATACAAAGGCATCGAAAAAATGAAAACCTCGAAGGGTGTAACAGATGCTGTAATTTCCGGTTTTAAGCCTTATCTGAGCGAATTGGGAACGCGGGGCATCAATGAAAATGATGTTGAACAATTGCTGCGAATACCAATCCGCCGTATTTCTCTTTATGACATTAACAGGGCAAAGGATGAAATGATTCAAATACAGGCAAGAATTAAAGAGATAAACGGCCATCTAAAAAATATTGTTGCATATTCCATTTCTTTCCTAAAAGGCATTATTGCTAAAATACAGTCAAACGAAGATTTAAATTACGGGAAGCGTAAAACAAAAGTAGGAGCTTTTGAAAAAACTGATGTTAAGGAAGTTGTAAAAAAGGATGTCGAATTAAAATACGATAAAAAAACCGGCTACATGGGGACTAATGTTGCAGGGGCAAAGGCTGCCGAAGTTTCGCCTTTTGACCGCATCCTTGCAATCCGCAAAAACGGAATGTATTCAATAACGGAACTTCCCGAAAAAGCTTTTATCGGCACTGACGCTTTATGGATAGGGGCAGCCGATAAAGATGTATTATCTAAAACAATATTTACAATTATTTACAGGGAAAAAGCGACCGGCTTTGCTTGCATCAAACGTTTTACAATAGAAGGCTGGATCATGAACAAGGATTATTTCCTTATACCGGACGGGGCTGTTGTACTGCACTTTGATACAAGGGCAAAATTTACATTCACGGTAAAATATGCGCCAAAACCGCGCCTTAAAATTCTTTCGGAAGCATTTTCTGCCCAGGACTTTAGCGTTAGGGGCTTAAAAGCCGGAGGGATCCGCCTGTCAAATAAACAGGTGCAAAAAATTGAAGCAGGGAGAAAAAAAGATGAACAATGAAAATCAAAACAATGAAATTTTCTTTGACGCAAAATCAGGGATTTCCGAAGAGGAACAGCGGGAAATTTTGGAAAAAATAAACGGTATTACCGAAAAAAACAAACGGGCTTTGTCCAATGGAAATTTGGACAGCGAAGAAAAATCGAACCGATTTAAGGCAAAGAAAAAAGGGCAATTATTCCCTATCCTTGTTAATGCCATTGCCCTTGCCTGTCTTGCGGCGGGCCTTTTGGTTCTTACGCTGATGCAAAGGAGAACTGATGTTGAAGCGCGCGAAGGAACCATTATTTACAACAGCGCCGAACGCGCCCTTATCGAAGAAATCCGAAAGGACGCGCGATTGCGTTTAGCGGACAAAGAAAGCGAAATTTCCCAAATTAATTTACAATTGACTGATATTGATTCGTCTCTTAGGGAATTATATTCAAACAACGAGGTACTTAACTCAGAGCAGCTTGCTTTGGAAAATCAGTTGAAAAATCAGCAGAATGAATACAGCGAGGCTCTAGCAAATTTACTGGATGAACGCGCCGTTATCCTTGAAGAATTCCGCATAAGGGAAGCCTTGCTGCAGGAACAGCTTGAGAGCCGCGCAAAAGAGCTTGCCATTATCAGAGAAGACAGCACCGCCGCTGTTGAAAAAGCTCGAAGCGAATTGGACAGCCTCTCTAAAGAACATTCCCAGTCTCAGTCCGTAGAAGCTCAATTAACGGCATTTTTTGCAAATATCAATAATAAAATAATCGACAGCCATTTGGACGATGCGTTAAAAACAATTCAATCGGCAAGGGATTTTCTAAACACGCCTTCTTTTCAGTCCCTTCGTTCCATAGAAACAAGGAAAGGGCTTTATAATCAAACGCTTTCATCTTACGAAGCTATAATCACAGAGCTAAACCGAATCGCAACTTTTTCGGATGCGGATTCTTACAGAAATATTGACAGGTCAATTACCCAATTAAGCGAAAGGAATACCCAGCTTGCAAAAGAATTAGCTGAAAAGGAAACTGCCATCAGTGCAATTAACCAACAGGGGGCAGATGCAGCCCGGCGGCTTGAAGAATTAAATACGAGCAACAGGGATAAAGATGATGAAATAAGAACCCTGCGGGCAAATGTAAACGATAGGGACAACCAAATAAGAACCCTTAGGGCAAATGTAAGCGAAAGGGACACTCAAATAAGAAACCTTAACCAAGGGGCGCAAAATGTAACGGCGCTTCAGTCGCAAATAACAGCTCTGAACAATACCATCAGCGGGAATGAAACTACAATCGCCTCTCTAAGAACAGAAAATAATTCAAAGGACGAAGAAATTACACGCCTTGAAAGGCGGATTACGGATATTCAAAATGCCTTACGGGCTTTACAAAGCGATGAGTAATTAACTAGAATTTATATGGAATAATTGGCAAAATTTCTATTTTTTATAGGGAATGTTTGTTAATTTTTGCATTTTTTATATGGAAAAATCGTAAATTCTTGCATTTTTTATAGGGAATCTCTATAATAATATTATAGGGAATAAATTTATGGAAAGAATAGCGATAGAAAGCCTTTTAAAATGGAAAAACAGACCCAATCATAAACCTTTGATTATTCAAGGGATACGGCAGGTTGGAAAGACCTGGCTTATGAAAGAATTTGGCCGCCTGCACTATAAAAATACAGCCTATATCCGGTTCGAAAAAAACGAACGCATGGCAAAACTTTTTTCTGGAGATTTGGATGCAGAGAATCTTATCGCCGGCCTTGAGATGGAGGTGCGACAAAAAATTACTCCCGGCAGCACTTTAATTATTTTTGACGAAATTCAAGCCTGCCCGAATGTGCTTGTTTCTCTAAAATATTTCAATGAAAATATTCCGCAATACGATATTGTTGCAGCCGGAAGCCTCCTTGGGGTTTTTATGCACGAAGGCGTATCATTTCCTGTAGGCAAGGTTGAGTTTTTAAAACTTTATCCCATGAGCTTTTTGGAGTTCCTTAATGCCTTAGGCCAAGAGGAGTATTGCAAAATATTAAAAAACCGCGATTGGCAGATGATAAAAGTATTTAAGGATAAATTTATTAATTATTTGCGAATGTATTTTTATATTGGAGGAATGCCCGAGGCTATTCTAAAGTTTTTGGAAAATAATGATTTTTCAGCGGCGCGGGATGTTCAAAAACAAATCTTACAGGCTTACGAGGAAGATTTTTCAAAGCATATTCCAAAAACAGATATTCAAAAAACAAACCTTATTTGGAATTCAATTCCGTATCAGCTTGCTAAAGAAAATAAAAAATTTATTTATTCAGAAGTTCAAAAAGGGGCAAGCACTAAAACTTTTGAAATTCCTCTTGAATGGCTTATAAAAAGCGGTCTTATACACCGCGTATACCGTGTGTCAAAACCTGCATTACCGCTGAAAAGCTATGCAGGAACTTCGAGCGCATTTAAGCTGTTTTTATGTGATGTCGGGCTTGTATCGGCAATGTCAAATCTCGATGTTCAGGTTTTATTGGAAGGAGACGCTCTATTCACAGAATTTAAGGGATCTCTTACCGAACAATTTGTGTGCCAGGAATTAAAATTGTTAGACGATATTGACATTGCATATTGGGCAAATGAACCGCCTGCCAATGCAGAGATTGATTTTATCCTACAGTATAAAAGGCAGATAATCCCTATAGAAGTAAAATCTTCAGTAAATTTAAAAGCAAAAAGCCTTGCAGTTTATAGGGAAAAATTCCAGCCAAAGACGTCAATAAGAACATCTCTTGCAGACTATAAAAAAACAGATTATCTGATTGATTTCCCATTGTATGCAATAGCTATGTTAATAGAAGAAATTTCCAGAGTGAACCATCTGTGAAGTAACTTATGCCTAATATTCATCAGAACACAGATTTTCACAGATTTTATAGATTATCACAGAATCCTCAACCGAGCCTGACTACTTCAAGTAGTCGGGCGAAGGTTCCCCTCTTGATTATTTTAAATTTTGATTCTTAAATCCGTGAAAATCCGAATAATCTGTGCTAATCTGTGTTTAATGGCATCCAATGTCAATAAGTGTAGTTTGAAGTTATAGACAAGGAACTAGGGGTGTCCGAGAAGTAACCAACTTCTTCGGACAGACCCTTTCCTAATTACTGCTTGGTGAAAATAGCTGTTGCGCCACCCAGGGTTAAAGTAAGTTTGTTATCGCTTATACTGTATGTCCCGGTTTGGGTTCCAAATAAAACGCCAAAATCTTCCTCAAGTTCTTCCCTAAGTTCATCAATAAGTTCATCAATAATTTCTTCCAACTCTTCCTGGGTTAAATCCTCTCCAAACTCTTCCATAAGCTCTTCAATAAGCTCTTCAGTAAAATAATCAATAACAGTATTCATCAACTGCGTCTGTGTATACCATTGGGTTTCTGAGATCCCCATCTCCCCTTCATATAGAGAACCGTGTATTTGAGTAGTAGTCATTGATATGTTGTTTCCGTTGGTTGAGTATGTCCCTCTTATAATTTCAACATTACCATCATAGATAGAATAGCTGCCGTTGATGTTCAGAACCATTCTATCTCCGGCTGAGTCTAGCCATGTTCCATGAAGGGTGGTATTATTGCTAATAGGGTCATCCTCAATCTTGTCATCACAAGCTGCCATTGAGAATCCAATTACCGCTACAAGGGCGGTAATTAATAAAAATTTAAATGTGTTTTTCATAAACACTCCTTGTTTGCCCCTGCTTGTTTTTATAAGCAGAAAGGCTATTTATTTTTTTTTACATTCAACGAATGTATATACTAAAACTGGAACTTCCCAGCCTTGTATCCTTTTACTTTGTCTTCATAACCTCTACGCCGTCCCAGTCTTCGGGGGGCGGGTTTGAAATATACGCCTTACAGCGGTTAAACAGGTTTTCTGCATTAGGGTCTTTTAAAAGCATCCTGTAAACTTCCCTGAATTTTTCAGCCGCATCCCTAAAGGACCTGTTATAAAAAAGTTCCATTGCCTGGTTATGAATAGGCCATGCCCCAGCTTCCGCCTGGCTTAAAGAACGTTTTACCGAATAAATTTTTATACCTCTGGTTTTTCCCTTTACCGCTACCGTATCAAGCAGCCTGAAATAAAGCCGGGGTTTCCCAGGCTGAGACAAAGATTTAATAATCTCGTCATAAACATATTCAGAGACAAGAAGTTCGGAATTATAGGTTTTTGTAAGTCCTTCCATTCTGGAGGCAAGGTTTACCGAGTCCCCGATAACCGTATAATCCATTTTACGTTCGCTGCCGATATTGCCTACGGTAACTTCGCCGAAATTTATTCCCACCCCAATTGCAAATTCCGGTTTGCCCAAAACGCGCTGTTTGCTGTTAAAATCTGCCACATTGTCAATCATATCAAGGCCAGCCAAAACAGATTCCAGCGCGTCATTTTCACGTGATTGCGGCGCCCCCCAAAATGCCATTATTGCATCGCCTATGTATTTATCAACTATTCCCCCGCGGCTGTAGATAATATCAACCTGGCCTGAAAAATAACGGTTTAGGGAATTGACAAGATCGTCCGGCGCCATGCCTTCGGAAATTGACGTAAAACCGCGAATGTCGGAAAATAAAATTGAAAGCCTGCGGTTGTCGCCGACAAGCATTTTTTCGGGAGAGGCAAAGAAGCGCTCAATAACATCTTTTGGAACATACTTCTGAAAAATTTGCCTTATCCGCTCTTCTTTTTTGCCTGCCAGCACCGCGTCAAAAGCATAACGTTTAATTTGACTGTATGCCTTGTCAAGTTCTGTAATCATTTTATTGAATGTATGGGCAAGTTTTCCTGTCTCATCTCTATACTCAACCTCTACTTTAGACGAAAGGTCTGCAGAAACTATTATACGGTTCATTGCCTTAACAATTCTGCCAAGCGGGTTTGTAAGCCGCGCTGTAATTAACACCAAAAGGAACGATGTAATGATAATGGCAATACAAAGGGTAATTATTGTCTGCCACATTATACGGTTTGCATCCTGATAAAAAACATTGTCTTTTTCGCTTATTAACAGATACCATTGAAAGGGTGAAAAATAGAAAGCCTGAAAAACCCTGTTTTCGCCGCCAAGATAGGCGTTTTGAAGCCCTCGGTTTTCAGATAACAGCATCTGCAAAAGCTGTTCTTTTTCGACATCTTCTATGGAAAGTTCGCCGCTTATAAATCCAAAATTACCATTTTCATCTATCGAGAGGATACGCTCTGTATCGCTTAAAAGAATTGTCCCTGAATAAATTTCGATGGCTTTTTTTGCCGCATCAACCATGTCCGGCCTGCCTGCATAATTATTTTCTACAAGCAGCGCCCATTGGTTGTTGGCGTATTTTTCAAGTTCTCCCAGTTTAAAACCCAAGAGCTGTTTTGCAAGCCTTGTTACGCCGTTTACCGCATTATGATAAGAAGCGGTTTCTGCAAGGATAAGTATAGCGATTATCAAAGGCAAAATAACTAAAAACATTTTTAAACGAATTTTCATAAAATACTCTGCTTTTTCCTTTAATCATCAAAAAGGTATATATTAAATTTTGTTAATAATTCCAACCCGCTGTCTAATATAAAGTGGCGAATTTCCATCCAGTGCAATAATACTTCGATTGAACCGGAAGAATAAGGCGCAATTTCATAAGGATCCCAGTATATAACAAGGCCTTCATCTGTTAAATAAAACTTAAAGCTAAGTTCCGGCTCATCAGAAAAAAACAAGCCCTCTGAAAGAGGCTGATTCCTTCTTAGGTTAAAATTTGCCCTTAATGTGCGGTAAACTATGGATCTGATTTCTTCCCTTTGAAAATTTTCAAATAAATCATCCATATTAACTACTGCTAGCTCTTCAGTATCAATTATATAATGCCTGTTAAGCTGCATCCCGTGGGCACCGCCCGAATAAGAATAATACTGTCGTTCTATTATCAGTCCTTTTTCAAACCGGGCTGCAACATTTATGGTTTCAGAATAACGCCAATCATTTTCCGGCAATGAACTGCGGAATTCATCTCTTTTTTCGCTGATTATGCGGTTTTTATATGCTTCGGCGGTATAATCGCTTATATCAATTCCGTCATAGTTTTTAGAAGGAGGGTAAAGAAGCGTATTAACAAAATAAATTATATCTTCGTTATAATTCATTTGAAGCAGGGACAGCGCTATCTCCATCTGGGCGCTCTGTGCAGGTTCTCTTGGATTTGACAATACGGTATAAGTATAATGCCTTTGCAAAGACGTAGGTTTATTTATAACCGGCTTGCTGACACAGGCCGAAAAAAACAACATTGGAATAAAGATAAAGATTAAAAATTTGTGATTTTTCATATTTGACGCCTTCCTATATTAATTTTATCTCTCCCAGCACAACTCTGTTACGCCCTGTTTCCTTAGCTTTATAAAGCCCGTTGTCGGCAAGCTCTACAAAGCTGGATATAAGAAAATCTTTTGACGGTATCAACGAGCTTACCCCTATGCTTATAGTTGTCTTTTCGCCTCTTGGGTTGGCGCTGGGTATAATTGTATTTGCAATAGAAGCCCTGATTTTTTCTCCTACGCGCAAAGCTCCGTTTACGCCGGTATTCGGAAGCAAAACAGCAAATTCTTCACCGCCCCAGCGGGCTGCTATGTCAAAAGGCCGGTTTAGCGAATTTTTTATTACCTGCGCCACAGTCTGCAAAGCAACATCGCCTTGCTGGTGTCCAAAATTGTCGTTATAGTCCTTGAATTTATCAATATCGAGCATCAAAATGCTGATCGGTTCTTTTTCCCTGATGGCTCTTTTCCATTCAAGTTCAAGCCTGTTATCAAAGCTGCGCCTGTTCGGAATCCCCGTCAATTGGTCTTTCATTCCAAAAGACGCCAATTCCAAAATAATATCCGCAAGCACCCTGTAATCGCCGTTAAATTCTTCAGTATCAAGCAAGTAATCGATATTTCCTTTTTTTTGCTCTTCTATCATTATTTTTATATTGTCTATTTGCTTTTTAAAAATAGAGTGGATTTTCTTGAGCGATTCTTCCAGATAGCCAAGTTCGCAATTACTGCTTACTTTTATTTCAATATTCAGATTTCCGCTTGCCATTTGTTCCATACTGCTGGTTAAATTTGTAATTGGTTTGCTGATTTTCCAAACAATAAAGTATAACAAACAAATTGAAACAGAAAGCCCTGCCAAGCCAAATAGTATTCCTTCCCTAAGTATTTCCAGATTAAACCTAAGCGCCAGAAAAACATTAAGGGCAATAACCAGGAAAGCCAAAACTATGGCAGTTGGAAAGATGATTTTTATCCTGATAGACTTCATTAGTTTTTGTTTTTTTCGATTATCCTTCATATATTATCCGTCCTTTTAATTTTAATGCAAAAATTAGTTTTTTTCAATAGGCGTTTTGCAATCTTGACATTTTATACGGCTAATATATAATAAAAAATGTATATGAGCGGGATTAATTCAGCGGACACAATAAAAAGAAGACCTATGTTCAAAGGCCAAATTAAGCTGTGGATAGGGGTAATGAGGCGTTTTTTTTATTATATCTTCCATAAGAAACACATCGAAAAAAACATAAAAATCCGTTCCGGCGAATGTACAAGATGCGGCGCATGCTGCAAGCTTATCTCAAGGAAGTGCCCTTATCTGGAAATTGATGTTGAAGGTATATATTCCTGTAAAATTCATAAATCTTTCAGGATGCCGAATTGCATAATTTTTCCTGTAGATTACAGGGATATTAAAGACAGGAACCTTATTACAAACAAACCATGCGGCTATACATTTTCTAAAACATGAAAAAATACAAATCTTTAAGAATAATACTTTGCATTTATGAAAGCCTAAGGCTGGTTTTTCTGGCATGGGTCTGCGTATTTATGCATCATGAATCGCCAAACACTTTCCCCTGGGCGGCAATGATCATTCCCGGCACCTTGTTTTTTTTAATTGTTTTGTTTTTAGGGATTGATACAGAACGCTATAGCGTATATTGCCCACTTTATATATCAGGAAAAATATTGGGGATAATTTCAACTGTATTCTGGATATTTTTATCAAAAATAATTATAATAAGTGAATCGCTTCCTGGTGAAACGACTTTCATCATGACATTGGGTATATTAATTTTTATGGTATTTGGTGAATTTTTTTCTGCAAGGGCGGCTTTTGTAATTATGAAAGGGACACGGAGGTAATTATGCGTATTATTCCGATAGCAAGCGGGAAGGGTGGGGTAGGCAAATCTTTGGTGGCGGCAAATTTGGGCGTTGCCTTTGCACAGGCAGGACAGAGGGTATTGATAGCCGACCTGGACCTGGGGGCCTCGAATTTACATTTAGTGCTTGGATACCAGTCCCCTCAAATGGGTATTGGAACTTTCCTTAACAACACAAAAACAAATTTTAATAATATTATTATTGATACCGACATCAGGGGCCTTCGTTTTATTCCCGGAGACACGGAAATTCCCGGCCTTGCAAACCTTAGATCGTATCAGTTAAAATCCCTTGTAAAAAACCTGATCGCCATGAATGATGAAACCGATATTTTAATTCTTGATCTGGGAGCGGGAACACATCAGTCAATTCTGGATTTTTTTCTTCTTTCAGGGCGGGGAATTATTGTATCCGCGCCGGCAGTAACTGCCGTTCTTAACGCTTATGTTTTTTTGAAAAACACAGTGTTCCGTTTGATGTTTACTTCATTTCCTAAAAACTCAAAGGCAAGGAAATACTTGGAAAAACTAAAAATTGACGGTTCCGGGCCGCAAAAACTTTACCTTCCAAAATTACTGCCTGAAATTCAGCGGGTTGATAAAACATCGTATAACTATTTTATGTCGCAGATGAACCGTCTAAAGCCGCGCCTTATTATGAATATGGTAAACGAACCAAAAGAAGCGGATGTCGCCATGAAGATAAGGCGTTCCTGCGAAGAATACCTTGATTTAAAAATTGAACATTTGGGAGTTATTTACAATGACAGCCTTCAGGATATTGCCCTTGCATCACGGCTGCCCATTACATTGTAAAAGCCGCAGTCCTTACTGTCGCAGGCTGTTTACCGTATTGCCGAAAAAATTCTCCAAAGCGAAGACGAGGAATACCTGCCGGACGAAAACAGGATAGAGGAAAGTTTTCAGGAAGCGGAGTTGGAAGCTGAAACAGACTTTGAAAGTAAAATTGATTATATAGGCGACCTTCTTGATTCCGGCACTCTAAGCCAGGGCGATTTAATCGAAACGGTTAAATCCCAACAGCTTGAAATTTCCAAACTTAAAAAAGAAAACAGTTTTATCAAATTAAAACTTACTCAGGCTTTTAATCAGGGGTATAATGTTTAAATTTTAGGTTTGCTAGAGACTTTCTTTTTAACAATAAGTTCTTTAATTTTGGCAGCCTTGCCGATTTTTTCACGGATATAATAAAGTTTAGCGCGCCTTACTTTGCCGGGGCGCATTACTTCTACTTTTGCAACACGGGGCGAATGTATGGGGAATATCCGTTCAACACCAACGCCGTAAGAATTTTTTCGCACGGTAAATGTCTTGCCGACTTCGGCATTCTTCATTGCAATAACCAGGCCTTCGTAAACCTGTATCCGTTCGTTTTTTCCTTCGATTATTTTAAAATGCACTTTAACTGTATCGCCAACTTTAAATTTTCCGGTATCGGATTTCATCGAAGCGGCATCAATTGCCTTAATTTCGTTCATTTTCTATATCTCCTATGATACTATTAATTTCCTTATCAAATATTCCTAAAGACCTTCCCTGCTCTATTAAATCGGGCCTGTTGCGCAAGGTTTTTTTTACCCGCTGCAGAAGCCTCCAACGGCGGATATTCTCGTGGTGGCCGGAAAGTAGTTCTTCAGGAACTTTTATTGTATCAAAAATCTCCGGGCGTGTATACTGGGGATACTCCAAAAGACCGTCAGAAAAACTTTCTTCTTCCAGTGATTCCGGAGCAATAACCCCGTCAACCAGACGGTAAGTAGAATCAATAACAGCAAGCGCCGCAATCTCGCCGGAAGATAAAATATAATCGCCGACAGAGATCTCCCTATCAATATACAAATCTATCACTCTTTGATCAATACCTTCGTAGCGCCCGCAGACTAAAACCAATTCCTCCATAGCGGCTAGTTCCTTTGCCATCGCCTGGTTAAAAGGATTGCCGGAAGGGCTCAGGTAAATAACAGCCTTTTTGCCGTTTTCCGCAACGGTCTTTTTTTCCACGCCGGCAGATTCAAGTGCAAGGCTTAAGGGCTGTGCAAGCATAATCATGCCGGGGCCGCCGCCGTAAGGAGCGTCATCGCAGGTTTTATGCTTGTCTTTGGCAAAATCACGGATATTTATTGCCCTGTATTGAATAATGCCCCGTTCAATGGCTTTTGCCATGATAGAAGTTGAAAAAAAAACATCGCATATTTCGGGAAAAAGGGTTAGTACCGTATACTTCATTCTAAAATCCAAATGTTTTTTATTAAAACACTGCCTTCTTCCAGATTTACTTTATGTAAAAATTCTTCTCGGAAAGGAACCAGCCTTTTTTCCCCGTTATTTAAGCTAATTTCTGCAATCTCGCCGCCGCCGCCTTCAAAAACCGACATTATATGCCCTAAAATATCCCCTTCGTAAATTATTTTAAGACCTATAAGGTCTTCGATATAGTATTCGCCGGGCTTTAAAACAGCGGCATTTTCGCGATCTACCAGCAATTCCGAGCCGTTTAAGGTTTTTGCATCTTCCTGCCCGGAATATCCTTTAAAACGGAAAAGGACGGATTCTTGAAAGGTCTTGCTTTCTTCTATTTCCAACAATCTTTCTTTTCCGTCTTTTCTGAGTATAACTGATTTTAACTTTAACAGGTGATCTTTTTCCCCCGAAAGAGGTTTTACTTTGACAAAACCTTCAAGCCCGTAAGGAGCGCCGATAATTCCTGTAACAAATTTTTCTTTCATGTCTTACGCCCAATTATGGCGAAAGTAAATGAAGGTTAATCCAAGATTTCTAAAACTGTGTGTTTGCCGGTTTTTGCTGTTGCGGCCAAAAGAATAGTCCGCATGGATTTAGCAATACGGCCCTGTTTGCCGATTACTTTGCCAATATCATCCTCGGCAACTCTAAGTTCTAATATCGTAGACTTTTCACCTTCAACAACATTTACGCTTACTTTTGAAGGGTCATCAACCAGAGATTTTGCAATATATTCAACCAAATCTTTTTCCATGTCTCTTTCCTATTTTGTTATTTAAATTTTAGACCTTTTTTATTAAATAGTTTTTTAACCGTATCGCTGGCAGTAGCGCTCTTTTCGAGCCAGGCTTTTGCCTTCTCCATGTCGAAAACTATCTGTTTGTCTTCTTTTTCTATGGGATGATAATAGCCTAATTCATCAATGGCTTTACCATCCCTCGGACTTCTCTGGTCCATAACTACAATGCGGTAATAGGGACGTTTTTTAGTCCCGAATCTCTTCAGCCGTATTCTGGCACTCATCGCTCCTCCTCGAGTTTATCGTTGGCTTATATTAGCAAAAATTTCCAGAAAGGTCAAGTCCCATCTGGCATTCTAAGCGGCTGAACGGAATCGAACCGTCGTCTCTAGCTTGGAAGGCTAGGGTAATAACCATTATACGACAGCCGCAAATTTACTTCTCTTTCGGCGAAGCTTGGTATTATTCTATGCACAATTTGATTAAATGTCAATGGACTTTTGACATGGACTTTTGTAAAAAACCTCTTGCTTTATTGTCCGTCTTAGGATTGAATTTAACTATGCTTGCAGAAGATAAAATGACCCTTGCCTGCTTTATTGAATTATCCGCGGCGGCGGCGGGAAGCGGCTTTAGGGGAAAAGAACAAGAATACAGTTTTGATGATTCCGATACTTCCGCCCTAAAAGAGCCCTTGCAAGATTCCCTTGAACATATAGCCGGCGATATTTATAATTGCACGGCCTGCGAATTATGCAAAACCAGGGTAAATGCAGTGCCAGGAGAAGGGATCCTTCAGCCTCTTGTAATGGTAATAGGCGAGGGGCCTGGCGGCGATGAAGATAAAAGCGGCAGGCCTTTTGTGGGCAGGGCAGGGCAATTGCTGGACAAAATGCTTATTTCCATAGGCTTGTCGAGGGATAGCAATTGTTTTATTGCCAATGTGATTAAATGCCGCCCTCCCCAAAACCGCGACCCCCAACCGCAGGAGATATCGGCTTGTTTTCCTTTTCTTGAAAGGCAGGTTAGTTTGCTTAAGCCTAAATTTATTTTATGCGCCGGAAGATTTGCCTCTCAAACCCTGTTTCAAACAAACGGCTCTATAGGGATGCTCAGGGGAAAAATAAAAGATGTTTCCATAGCCGGGGTTTCTATACCGTCTGTCGTTACTTATCATCCAAGCGCGCTTTTACGAAGCGAGGAATTAAAACGGCCTGCATGGGAAGACCTAAAACTTTTGCGCTCTGCCCTCGTAGAAGCAAAACTAATGAAAACCGGGACTGAATAATGCCTTCCCGATATTTTGAAATTGTTTTTGATATTCCGGGAAACCAGGCCTTTACTTACCGTGCCGGGGAAAAAGGCGAGGCAAAAACAGGCAAGCGCGCCATGGTATCTTTTGGAAAAAGAAAGATCGACAGTATGGGTTATATTATCGGCGAAAGAGATACCCTGCCCGCAGGCCTTAGCGAAAAGGCCGTAAAACCAATACGCAGGATTGTAGATGAACAGCCTGTCTTCGATGAAAAGGACATTGCCCTTGCCCGCTGGATTTCTGATTTTTACCTTTGCGGTATAGGGCAGGCAATATCAACAATGATTCCCTCCGGGCGGCGTATAACGGAACATTCTTCGCTGGCCGGCGAAACAGACGAGGTAATAAATTCTTCACTTTCACTTTCTGCAGAACAGCAGTCAGCGTTAGACGCAATTATTGAGCCTTCATCGCAAAAAATGTTTTACCTTTACGGAATAACAGGCTCGGGTAAAACCGAAGTGTTTTTGCGCGCCGCAGAATATATGCTGAGTGCCGGAAAGTCGGTTATTTATCTGGTCCCTGAAATTTCATTAACACATCAAACATCGGATATTATTAACAGCCGGTTTGGTTCTGCTGCGGCAACATTACATTCGGCAATGAGCCCTGCGGCAAGGCTTAAAGAATGGTCGCGGATACGAAAGGGCGAGGCCTTAATTGTCATTGGGCCAAGAAGCGCAGTGTTTGCCCCCTTTCAAAACCTGGGCCTTATCATCATTGACGAAGAACAAGACACTTCATATAAGTCGGGCAATACCCCGCGTTACCATGCCCGACAAATTGCCATGAGGCGCTGTTCCATTGACGGCGCAACACTGCTTATGGGTTCCGCAACGCCGTCTGTAGAAGCCTGGAAGCTGATGTCTGAAGGCAAAATTAAAAGGCTGGACCTTTCGATGCGGCTTGCGGGGGGAGGGCTTCCTGAAATAAAACCGGTAAGCCTTAATAAAACCGAAGGCTGCCTTACCAAAGAGCTAAAAGAAGAAATACGGCAAACCTACCGAATGGGAAGGCAGTCAATTCTTTTCCTTAACCGCCGCGGCTTTGCGCATTTTTTCCATTGCCCTTCATGCAGTTTTGAACAGAGCTGCCGTTACTGTTCTGTTTCGTTAACCTGGCATAAAAAGAAAAACCGTTCGGTATGCCACTACTGCGGTTATTCGCAGCCGCCTCTTTATTCCTGCCCTGACTGCGGATCGCTTAACGCGGGTTACCGCAGTTTTGGCACGGAAATGATAGAAGAAGAAGTTAAAAATAATTTTCCTGATTTAAGGATACGGCGGCTTGATACTGATGTAACAGGGAAAAAAGGGATTCTCGAAGAAACCCTTTCCATGTTCAGGAATGGCGAAATAGACATTTTGCTTGGAACGCAAATGGTCGCAAAGGGGCTTAATTTCCCCGGCGTGCGTCTTGTTGGGGTAATCCTCGCAGATACCGGCCTTCATCTGCCTGATTTCCGTGCCGCAGAAAGAACCTTCTCGCTGATTGTCCAGGTGGCAGGGCGCGCAGGAAGATATTTCCCTGACGGCAAGGTAATTGTCCAGACACTAAGAATGAATGATCCGGTAATTGCCCGCTCCTGCGCCCTTGATATCGAAGGCTTTTACAGCGCCGAGCTAAACCATAGAAAAGTGCTTAATTTTCCGCCCTTTACCCGCCTTATCCGGCTTAATGCCCGCAGCCGTGATGCCTCAAGAGCGGAAGCTGCAATCAAAACTCTCTCTGAAATTATAGCGGTAAATCTTAAAGCAGGCGCTGATATGCTTGGGCCGGCAGAATGCCCTATAGGGATTATTAACAAATACCACCGTTACCATATTATTTTACGCGGCAATTCTATGGGCAGCCTTCATAATACAGTAAAAGCAGCCCTGGAAAAATATGACAGAAAACGTGACGCGAAAGTTTATCTGGAAGTAGATGTCGACCCGGTAAATTTGCTTTAAAAAACATCATAAACTTAATGATCATTAACCGCAGAGTCCGCAAAGTACGCAAAGTCGCATCTTCGATGCGGCACAAAGGGAATTCGAGGTTTTTCGTACTAAAACTTTGCGTTTCTTCGCGTGCTTTGCGGTTTTAAAAGTTTAAATCTCCGCGATAATCTGCGAAATCTGCGGACTTTTTTAAAAGTTTTTTGAAGTTATAGGCAAGGGGTTAGGACAAAATTTCCTTTTCCACCATCTTAATCTCTTCTTCCGTCAAACCGTACAACTCATAAACCGCTGTATCAATTGCCTTGTCTATGCCCTCTATTTGCCGGGCATACATGGTTTTTACCTGCTGGTTTGGCTCGGCAGCTTCCTTTTGCTTTAGTTCCAGTATTTTGTCTACAAGAGAAACAATGGAATCGTGTTTGGTTTTATCGGGTTTGTTGGATAAATCAATTTTTCTAATCGGCATTTTTTTTGCATCATTAGGATAGAAATGCAGGCTTTCACTTAAAAAATTTACAAAATACCAGTTTATCAAATTACTGTTCAAAATACCGAGTAAATATTTATATGAATAATCTTTACATTTAACACAGTCAAATGTTTTTAACGCTTTTCGTGCAGAAATATGTTTAGCATTTAATAATTTATCATAACGGACACAATTTATTACTGTATGGCTATTGTAAAAACCGTCAATGTCATACGCAAACCGTATTCTGTCTTTAACTACATTAATAAACATTAATTTTTCACTCTCAAACAGTTCTGAAAACATAGAGTTGTAATGTTCATTTGGTTTATAATCAAGCCAGCCTTCTTGTGAAAAAACGAATCTTTCAATATTTTTGCCTTCCAGAAAAGGTTTATATCCTTTCCTTTTTTCATCATGGATATAAAAAGATTTGCTTATATTTTTTGACTTATGATTTAACCTTGCCCCATAACCCACAAAACAAATATTTTCCAAAGTTATTGAATTTTCCCATATTTTTTCTTTAATTTTTAATTTACCGTTAAGAGGTTTTGTTTCCAACCTGTAATCTTTAAGCTGTAAAAAATCTTGTTGGTTTATTGAGAATTCTGTTTTTACGTTATTAATAAAATCATCTTCTGAGTTATATGTAATAATGTCAGTTTTATCATCAGTTGTCATTTTACCAAGAATTAAAATAATATTTTTCACAACGGCTGATTTAAAAACAAAATAATTACTTGTATCTACAATTTGCCTTATGCTCATATTCTTGATTATATATTCCCGTGCCGACATTCCGTATATTTGATTTGTAAAAGCATAAGGTATGATAAATGCCAATATACCGTTATAATTTAAATTCTTGATATTTTTTTCAATAAACGGAATATAAATATCCGTCCTGCCATGACAGGTTTTGTAAGTTTTAAAAAAATAGTCCTTTGAATTTTTCTCTAAATTTTCAATATTCACATAAGGCGGATTTCCAACCACTACATCAAAACCGCCGTTTTTGAAAATCTCCGAAAATCCTTTTTCCCAATCAAAGCAATTAACCTTGAACATAGCATCATCGCTCAATTCTAGATCGGGCTGGGTGTAAAAATCCGGTCCGATAAGGCTGTTGCCGCATTTGATGTTGTTTTCAAGGACGGGAAGCAGTGTCATGTCGGTATATTTAACAAGCAGCCCTTTTTCTTCGTCTTCAAGGAGTTTTAAATACAATGACAGTTTTGTTACCTGCACCGCCTGGCTGTCAATGTCTACGCCATAAATATTTTTTAAAAGAATTCTCTGTTTTTCTTCTATCGTAAGTTTATAGGATTGAAAACCTGACTCATATATTTTTGCATTTTTCAGAGAGGATTTTACATTTTTAGCTTGCGTATAATAATCAAGATGATAGTCCAACAAATATTTATAAGCCCCAACCAGAAAAGAGCCTGACCCGCAGGCGGGATCGCAAATTGTTATTTTGGATATTTCATCAGGCGTTTTCCTCTTGATTTTTTCTCCCACGGTATTCTCCACAATATAATCAACGATATACTGCGGTGTGTAAAATACGCCACCGGCTTTTTTAACTTCAGGCTTTTCTTCTATAATTGCTGTTTTTGTATCCCCTTTAACAGCTCGTAAACGAATCGTCTTGCCAAGAAACCTCTCGTATATGCTGCCTAGAATTTCTACAGGCAGTACGGAAAATTCATAAGGGCAATCGGGATAGTATAAACTGTTAATAATATTAGCTAAAATTTTATCATCAATTTTAATTTCTTCTTCCCAGGCTTCATAAGTAAAAAGTTCGGAATTGTATTTAATGTTTGCTTTTGTAAAAATAAGGCTTAGTTTTTGGTATACATTTTCTGTTTTTGAAATTGTCTGTAGTAAATCTTCATCTTCGATACCGCGGTCTTCGGCAATGCGTAAAAATATTATCCTGTCGATAATTCTTTGCACTACAGTATTGAGGTTTCTCACTGAAAGACCGGAATTGTTTTTTGCGATATTTTTAGCCAGAAGCACCCGCCAGTCTTCGATAACGGCTAAAAGCTCGGTGTCAACTTCCGATGTGCCTTTCTTATTTTTGTTCTCTTCTACATATCTGTCAAAACTGCCTTTAAGAATGGCGTTTTTAGAAAAGGTATTTAAGATGAAGTCAAAGTGCTGTTCGTACTGATCGAATGTGCAATAAAAAATGCGGGCTGTGCTTGCCTTGTCGTCTTTGCCGGGTTTTATGCGGGTGTCGTAAACTGCAAATTCTGAAAAGTTTGTTAAAATCGAAAGCGGCAGTTTTGCGGTATAGGCATAACGCCGTACCTGATAAGCCGGCTCGGCGGCTTCTTTAATATTTACCGAAGGTTTCTTTGCCTCGACAAAAAACTTTCGTGTCCCACCAATGCGGAAAGAGTAATCCGGCGCTTTATTTGAGCCGTCAATTTTTACCTTATCTTCACGGACAACTTCACGATAGCTTTCGGAAAAACACTGATTATTGGCAATATCCCAATCAAGCAAGGAGAACAATTTGTCAATAAAATCGGTGCGGGTATTTGATTCATCGTATTTATTGTTTTTATATTGAGCAATGTTTGCAGAAAACAGAGATACAAGGGATTTTAGTTGCTCGGTTTTATTGTTTTTATCATTAACCATTGGGTATTATTATATACAATTTCGCTGGAAGGGGGCAGAGTGTGCCTGTGAAAACATTTGCCGGTCTCCTCCGGCATGTTTTCGCAGGCACACTCTGCGCCCCTCCGATGAATTTTGCTATAAACCGCTATCTTGCAAGAAATATATGCGAAATTTCCGCGCCGTTCATGTTATCAAAATAGACATTTGTAAAATCCCAGCGATTGCGGAGAGCCCAAAAGCTGCGAGGCCGCATAAGGTAAATCATTGGGCATTGCTCTAAAATTATTGATTGAAATTCATCCCAGATTATTTGGGCTTTTTCTTTATCAATGGTGTATGCGCCTTCGTTATACAAATAATCAAGCCGCTCCTCCCATTCTGTAGCGGGAGAAAGCTGGTTAGGAAACCATAAATGCAGATTACCCGAAGACCGCCATACATTGCTGCCCTGGGTGGGGAATATTTGCGAACCGGATAAAGCCATCAGCATCGATTCCCAGTCATAAGTGGTAAAAAGCTGTTCCACCATTTTTTGAAAATCAACCACTCGAATATTTACAGTTATTCCTATTTTGGAAAGTTCATCACGGATAATCGATGCAAGGTCGGAATTAATTGTGCTTTCTGAACGAATGGAAAGATTGAATTCTATCGGCCTGTTTTTAGAATCCCGCATGATTCCCCTGGCATCCCTTGTAATTCCAATGGAAGCCAGAAGTTCCAATGCCATCTGCTGATTGTAAAGGTACTGCAATGTAATTTCACTGTTGTAAAAAGGATTTGGCTCGGGGAACAGGTTTAATTTAGGTTCGGCAAGGCCGCGGTAAACTTGGGCGTTTAGCCGGTCGCGGTTTAAAAGGCAGCTCATGGCCTGGCGGAATTCTTTTTTTGTAAACCATTCATAGTGGGCAGACCTTGAGTTTTGAGGGTTTTGGTTAAAGGTCCAGAAAGAAGCGCTTAACGCTCCTTCCGCATTAAATACCGTATAACTGCCGTCGTTGCGGTTTACAAGGCTGTCCAAATCCTCCGGCCTTAAACTGTAAGTTTCTATTCTTCCCTCCCTAAAAAGTAAAAGCCTTGCATTTTCATCGGGAATTATCCTTACAATATTTTCTTCGATATATGGAATCGAAGTATTGTATCTATCCTTTCTCCAGTAATCGGGATTCCTTTTATAAACAAGACGGCGCCCCGGGGAATATTCTGTAAGGAACCATTCGCCCATCGAAGGGATGGTTTTTGGGTCAACAGAAACATTAAAGATATCCCTTACCCCATTGGCGCCTCCCTGTAATTTTGCAGGCTCGTAAAGATGTCTTGGGCCAAATTTCATATTGGTAAATAAAAGAGGGTCGGCCATAATTCTGGGGAAATTAAAAGAAAAGCTGCTTTCATCAATTTTTTGTATATCTATATGAGCATCGCTGCCGTCCGGCATTACAAGGAATTGGCCGTAATAGCCGGAACTTTGACAATCGGGATCGCCTTCTATTTCATTGTACCAGAAAATTACATCATCGCTTGTTACCTTTATTTTGTTATCGGAATTATAGTAACTCCAGTAAAGATCGTCCCTTAATGTGTATACCACAACAAGCGGGTATTCCGCCTCTTCGTCTGTAATTATTTCAAAAGATGCAACACGAGGCACCCATTCCTTGCGTATAACGTCGTAATCAATAAGGTAATCGAGCATATTGCTTACCACTCCGTTTGTGGAACTGTCCTGCTCTGCAATCAATATATTAAAACTCTTGGGGTCTTCCGGCATTACCGAATTCCATGTGCCGCCCAATTCACCCGGGGTAAATTCTTCGCCCTGCCAGGGTTTTGCCAGTGTGTTTTCCAGTAACTCGCGCAGGCCTCTGTTGTACGCCTTTCCCAAAAGTTCCTGAAGGTTTTCGGTATTTGTTTTTGCAAGCAGTTCTTCAAGAAAAATCGTTTCTTCAGCTTCTGTTTCTATTTCTGTTTCTGTAATTCTTGTGAAAAAACCAAACTCTTCAAGATGTTCAAGTTCTTCCCTTGTCATTTTTTCTACCAATTCAAGGGTTTCAAGTTCTGCCGCCTCTTCCTCTGTAATTTCATCGAATCTCGCGCAGGAAAAAATAAGGCAGCTAAAGCATAAAAGTAAGTAAATGTATTTCATTTTTTAATGGTAATTGTAAAAATAAAGCCTGTCAATGAGGCTCTTGCAAAACTAAACTAAAGCAAACAATGAACACCCTGCAATGAATACCCTAAAGAGGTTTACTGTGAGGCTCGTCATAGGAAAAAATCATGCAGGCACGATTTTTTCCTATGACACTCAAGTTCCCCATTATTGGGTATTCATTGCAGGGTATTCACTGTTTGCAAGTATTCAGGCTTGCATCGCTGAGTAGGGGCGCAAAGCGGGTGGGGCTTGCGAGAGAAAAGAGAAAAGTGACATTATCGTTCGACAGTCCGCTGGTTGGCAACCAGCTAAGCTTTCTAAGCAAGGTCTTACTTTTTTCACTTTTACCTTTTCACTTTTACCTTCCCTGGTGTTCATTGTTTGGCTTTAGTTCAGTTTTGCAAGAGCCTATTGACATTTTTTCAACCTTCGTTTAATTTTACATATATATGCTAAATTAAACGGAGATAGAAAATGGAAGTAAAAATGGAAATCGAAAGGACAATACAGCCTGTTATTGAAAAGGTAAGCAAGGGTTTCCCCGTCCTGCTGTTAACCGGAATGAGGCAGATAGGCAAAAGCTGGGTTATGGAAAGGCTTTTTGGGAAAAAACGAACCTATGTATCTTTGGATGATATTAAAGCAAGGGCTTTGGCAAAGACAGACCCGCAAAGGTTTATAGAAGAAAACCCGCCTCCTGTGATAATTGACGAGGTGCAATATGCCCCTGAACTTTTTTCCTATATAAAAATATATTCTGATAAAGCAAAAAAAAACGGGTTGTTCTGGCTTACAGGCTCGCAGAAATATCATTTAATGAAGGGAATTCAAGAGAGCCTTGCAGGCCGTGTAGCTATACTCAATATGCTGGGTTTTTCACAAAAGGAAATCAACGGAACACCAAAAGAATCCAAGCCTTTCCTGCCCTCATTAAGCCTTGCAAAAAAAACTCATGCTGGCAAGCCGCATGACTCGACGCAAGTATTTGAAAAAATATGGCTTGGTTCATTCCCGCGTATCATAACAAATAAAAACGCGCGGAATATACATAAAATATTTTATGATTCTTATATCCAAACATACATTGCAAGGGATATTAAGGATTTTTTCAACATAGAAAATGAAATTAATTTTTACAATTTTCTTGTTGCTACAGCGGCTAGAACAGGCCAGCTTTTAAATTATTCCAATCTTGCTAATGATGCGCACATTGATATGCGGACTGCAAAATTATGGCTGGAAATTCTGGAAAGATCAGGCATTATCCATTTGCTTTACCCTTACAGTTCCAATGTCGCAAAACGGGCAATAAAAACCCCAAAGGTTTATTTTCTTGATACGGGTCTTGCCTCGTTTCTTTGTTCATGGGATACCCCCGCATCTCTTCGAAACGGAGCGCAAAGCGGAGCCATGTTGGAAACTTATGTTTTTGCAGAAATCATGAAATCGTATTGGCATAACGGGGATACGCCTAACATTTTTTTCTATAGGGACACCGATCAAAAGGAAATTGATTTTGTAATCGAAAAAAACATGACGCTATACCCTATAGAAGTCAAAAAAACCGCCAACCCGAATGCCGGTGATTACAGCTCTTTTAAGGCCTTAGCTGTGTTTAAAAAACCGGTTGGTACAGGCGCTGTTATATGCCTTTCTGACAAAGCTGTCTCTATAGGCAAAGATGTAATTGCATTTCCGGTCTGGGGTATTTAGGAGCCTATTTAAAATGAAAATCAGCAATAATGCGGGCCAGCCAAAAATTCATGACACTGCTCCAAAGCAGGTGCAGCAAAAAAATCAAAATGCTGCTTTAGCAGCAAAGGCTGCTTCGGCAAATATTGCAAAACCTGGACCGGTTGGCAAACCCCTTGCGCCTGCCCCTTCAATGCCTTCCCTGCTGGCGGCTTTGGGGCTTCAGCCGGATAAGCTGTCTGCATCAATTGTTTCTTTTGCGCGTTTTTTTTCACTGCCGCTAAAGCCCCATCTTATGGCTTCTATAAGGCAAAATGTTTTTGCCGGGCAGGCTTTTGACGGCTCAAGCCCGGAAATTGCCGCAAAAAACAAGGAGGCTCTTGCATTGGCCGCCGCTGCCGCTGCGGCTAAGGGCCTGGAACTTAAGGCCGAAGCCCTTGAAATTTTTGCGAGGGGGATTGATCCCGATTGGCAGGGAAGGCAAAAACATAAAAGAAAAGGCGAGGAGAAAAATATTCAAAAAGAAGATATCCTGTCCGGCCATTGTCTTGGCAAAAAACTAAGCGAATTTATCGAAAATACTGTGCTTTTAAAAATAATGAACCGGATTCCAGGCAAAAACGGGAAAAAATGGGTCATTATCCCCTTTAAATTCAATAATTCAGGGCAAGAATTCAATGTTTCAATGAGAATACTGATTGATGAAAATAACTTATCAAAAAGCCAATTGGCGGTAGATATTGCAGAAAACGATGAAGCCGGAAAACGCTGGCTTTTTTTGCTGGATGAAGCCAAAACAAAACTTATTGTGCATGTTCAGCCTAAAATCGAAGGGAAAAAGGCTCTTTCTTTTACAAAGAAACTTTCGGGCATGCTTGAAATACCGACAGAATGTATTTCAATTAGAACATTTGCAGATTCCTTCCCTTTCGAATCAGGCAATTCAAATAAGCTATTGCATAAAATAGACGAATCGGTGTAATATGAGAAAGAAAAAGATTTCGGCGGCAATTGTTTACGAACCGGGAGAGCAGGCGCCTGTTTTACTTGCAAAAGGAAAAGGCATTAAAGCAGAACGAATCCTGGAAATTGCAAGGCAGGAAGGAATTGCAATCGTAGAAGATGCGGCTTTGGCGGCGCTGCTGGATTCCTCTGTAAATCCGGGTGAATTTATTCCACCCTGGTGCTGGGAGGCAACGGCTAAAATCCTGGCATTTGTTATGGAAGAGAAAAATTGGAAGAACGATGAAAAAATATTCAGTTAATATATTGAAGCCGGACATGACTTTTTCGGATGCGGTATATATCGATGAAACAAACATGCTTGTCCCTGCCGATGTTCAAATCAGGCAAAACGATATTGAAAAATTAAAAGCCTGGGGAATTGATAGCGTGCAAAGCAATGGTTCTCCTAATATTGACATTGAAAATAACGAGACTGGTAATACATTAACAGACAATTTAATCCCCTCTTTTTCGGAGTTTCCAGAAAATAAAAAAGCTTACAATAACTATATGTTATTCATAGAAAAAATGAATAATGTATTCCTTAAAATTACCAGAGGAGAAAGCATAGATTATCAGGTAACAAATGTTATAGGCACTCAATTGCTTCAGGTTTTAAAGAGCGAGCCGGGCAAGTTTATCGGTTTTATTCTTGGCGGCGATGTGAAAGGCTTTGAAATGGCGAAAAGTTCAGTCAATACAGCCATACTGTCAGCATTATGTGCAACCGAACTTAGGCTGCCCAACCACCGTATACTAAATATTACTATCGGAGCGCTTTTGCATGATATTGGAATGTTAAGATTGCCAAAAGAAATTACAGAGAAGCGGGGGGGCTTGTCAGACCATGAACGCAAGATAATACACACCCATCCCCTTCTTAGCCAGCGGATGGCATTAAAAGAATTTTCTTATCATGATGATGTCGGGAACATAGTCCTTCACCACCATGAACGCTGGAACGGCGAAGGCTATCTTTACAGGCTTGCAGGCGAAAAAATTGATTTTGGCGCCAGAATAGTATCTATTGCCGATGCCTTTGAAGCCATGATAAGCCCAAAATCTTACAGAAATCCCATTGTCGGCTATCAGGCAATTAAAAACCTGCTTTCAGATAATTCCAGGCGTTTTGATCCGGATATTCTAAAAGTTTTTGTTATGACAATGGGGGTGTACCCTATTGGCTCCATAATCATGCTTAATAGCGGGGCAATTGCAAGGGTAGCATATATTCGCGCGGCAGCTCCAATGCGGCCCAAAATTCAAGTTTTAACCGATGAAAACACAAAACTGCTAAAAAAAGAAGACACAATCTCTATAGATCTTCTTGAAGCAAAGAATCTGTATATAAAAAAACCTCTGGACGCGCAGGAACTTTCACAAATTATTACATGAACAAACCGGAAATTGGTAAAACAGGCGAATATTTAGCGGAAAAAGAGCTTGTAAAAGCCGGAATGACGATAATTGACCGAAATTTCAGGTCAAAGCACGGGGAAATTGATATTATAGCCCTGGACGGAGAAACAATTGTTTTTATTGAAGTAAAAGCATGGTCGGCTTACGGCATAGAAAACCTGCATTACAGCATTAATAAAAAAAAACAGCGCCGAATTATAGAAACAGCTAAGTATTTTCTCAATATCAATCGAAAATATAATGGGAGTGCAATTCGCTTCGATGTTGTTTTTGTTGAAAAAGAGGCGGTAACCCATCTTGCATCAGCCTTTATGGAGCGTGTATAATGATAATGGGGCAAAACTTAAGTTCCACCCGAATAGAACAATTGCGGGAACGTATTAATAACAAGGATTATGTTTATACGGCTATTCATAGAATAGCATTTGTATTAAGCAATGAACTTGTTGATATGTCACTGGGGGATACTAATGAGCGGCAGCGGAAAAAGCGGAGATAGAGACAGAAGCAGGCGAAATCAATTTAAACACCGCGGAAGACAAAACAACCAATCTCAGACTCAAGAATCATTCAAAAGCGGTAATAAAGGGAAGCCTGAAAAAAACAAAGCTTCTTTATTTGAACGTCCGAAATGGACTCCGCCGGTACAGCCTGCCATCTCATTACAAACATTTTCTTGTGCCTTGTGCGGCAAACCTATCAAGGATATTGCCATGGCTATCAATGAACCCGAAGCAAACAAACCTGTCCATTTTGACTGTGTAATAAATAAAATTGCAGAAAAAGAAAAATTGGAAAAAGGCGATGTTGTAAATTATATCGGAGGCGGCCGCTTTGGGATTGTTCATTTTAAGAATCCTAATAATACAAAGGGTTTTATAATCAAAAAAATTTTTGAATGGGAAAACAAAGAAAACCGCACAGAATGGCGTGATGAAATATGCTTCCATTTTTCGGTAACATGAAGGTGCATATGGATAAAGATATAGACAGTCTTGAAAAAGAAATACAATTTTATAAAGCCCTGCTGACAAACGGTCTTGAAATTTTTAATCATACTACTATAAATGATATACTGGATTCTACAGTAAAACAAATATCAAATTTTTTTCTTCCTACGTTTGTTTCATTTATTTGGAAACCAATTCAAAGCCGTCCGGATATAACCATAAGGGCTTATTGTAATTACAAACCTGTTGAACAGGATATTAAAATAAATAATATAACTGCATTTGAACCTTTTTTTAAAGAATTTCCCAAACCAATAAGTTTTAATGATTTGATAAAAGAATTTGAAGAACCAAAAGCCCTAGAACCCTTAAAAGAAATAATGCCGGAGATTATCATTCCTATTCAGGGGCACATGGGATTGTACGGCATAATCCTTGTAGGAAAAAAAATATCGGAAACAGAATATAAAAGGGAAGAACTGGAATTTCTTAAGCACCTGATGTCCCTTGTATCCCAGGCTATAAAAAACCATCTTCATTATGAACATTCGCTTAGGGATGCAAAAACAGGGTTGTACAATCATGGGTTTTTTATGGCGCGTTTTAAGGAAGAAGTGCTCAGGGTAAAACGTTCTACCGGCGTTTCTTCATTAATTGTAATAGATGTTGATAAATTTAAAGTGTTTAATGATACCTACGGGCATATTGCCGGGGATCAAGTTCTGGAAAACCTCGCTCAGGTAATAAGGCATAATGTCCGCACAGTGGATATACCCTCCCGTTTTGGCGGTGAAGAATTTACAATCCTTCTGCCGAATACAGACATTTCCACCGCATGGCTGGTTGCAGAACGGCTTAGAAACAGCGTTTCAATAATGCAAGTGCCCTGGGAAGTTCCCCTGCCTCAGGTTACAATTTCACTGGGCTTACATTCTTTTGATGAAAAAAACGAATTGGAAACAACAGAAATATTACAACGTGCGGATGAAGCATTGTATATTTCAAAAGCCAACGGCAGAAACCGCAGCACTATCTGGGAACACGGTTTAAAGAGCGGGTAAAATGATTGGCATAATAGGCGCTATGGAAGAAGAAATTGAACTTCTTCGCAGTTATATGGAAAATTCTGAATGTATCAAAACAGGGTCATTTGAATTTTTCAGGGGGAGTATTGGCGGTAAAGATACAGTGCTATTGCGATGCGGCATTGGCAAGGTAAATGCCGCTATAGGCTGTACCCTTTTAATTTCTAATTTTAAACCTGATTTTATTATTAACACCGGCAGCGCGGGCGGCATTGATCCCGGCCTGCATTTTGGCGATGTGGTTGTTTCTACAGGGCTTATTTACCACGACGTGGATGTAACTGCATTTAATTATCTGCCAGGGCAGCTTCCCCGCCAGCCTCAAATTTTCCCTGTCGATGACGTTCTTGCCGCCCTTGCAGAGCAGGCAATTAAAGAACTTAAGCAGGAGAAAATTCTGCCGGAGGGGCTTAATTACTGCCGAGGGATAATCGGCTCTGGCGATATTTTTATGCACGATCCTAAGCGCATAAGGGAACTGCGGCAGAGTTTTCCGCAGATTGCCGCAGTAGAAATGGAAAGTACAGCCGTTGCCCACTGCTGTTATTTGTTTTCGGTTCCGGCACTGGTAATACGCGCCCTTTCGGACATTGCCGGTTTTGATTCACCAGTTAAATTTGATGAATTTCTCCATGTTGCTTCAAGACATTCGGCAGAAATTGTTAAAAGAATAATTTTAATCAGGAAGGAGTAAATCATGGAAAAAATTGCTAGTTTTCAGGTTGATCACACCAGGCTTAAACCGGGAGTCTATGTATCCCGCAGAGACCAATTCGGCAGTGTTGTAATTACAACATTTGATCTTCGTTTTAAGGAACCAAACAAGGAACCTGTGTTGGATCAGCCGGCATTGCATACAATAGAGCATCTTGGCGCGACTTTTTTACGTTCTAATGCTGAATGGGGCCCAAGAACAGTTTATTTCGGACCAATGGGCTGCCGCACAGGGTTCTACCTAATCGTAGAAGGCGATATGGATTCACAGGCGATACTTCCTCTTTTGCGTCAAATGCTGGTTTGTATAACAGAATTCGAAGGCCCAATCCCTGGAGCATCGGCTTTAGAATGCGGCAATTGGCAGGAACAAAACCTGAACATGGCTAAATGGGAATGCAGCCGTTACGCCGAACTGCTTAAAAACCCAAGCCCTGAAATTCTTAATTACCCTAAGTAAACCCAATGGCGGTTTACGCCGTTTTAATGGCGTAAATATTACTTAATATACAATTCCCTCTCAATATACTTTGTATGCAAAAGTTCATGGGCTTTTTTGCCGTTTGGTTCTCCGAGGAATTCCTTGTATACCTGTTCTATAAACGGATTCTTATGCGAACACCTGTACTGGCATTTTTCATCATCGCTGTAAATTCCTTTGGTGCGCTGCTTACGGACTTCGTCGGTTGCGCCGTAAGGCTGGCCGCCTCCTGCAATACAGCCGCCTCTGCAGGCCATTACCTCGATAAAGTGATACGGCGGTTCATTGCCGGCAGAACGCGCGCTGCGAATCTTGTCTAAAACCTCTGCGATATTTCCCATTTGATGGGCAACTGCAATACGTATAACAAGGCCGTTGCCAAAATCCACTTCTGCCTCTTTAATGCCTTCAAGGCCGCGTGCAGGCTTGAAATTTACATCGGGAAGATCTTTGCCTGTTACAAGGAAATACGCGCTGCGGACAGCCGCTTCCATGACGCCTCCCGTTACGCCGAAGATTGTGCCGGCGCCTGTGTAGGGACCCATTGGGTTATCAGCTTCTTCTTCGGAAAGGTTTAAAATATCAATGCCTGACTGTTTAATCATTCTGGCAAGCTCGCGGGTGGTAATTACTATGTCAACATCATAGCCTGTGTCTTTGCCAAGGAATTTCCCTGCGCTTTTCATGTCGTCATTGCGTCGGGTTTCCCATTTCTTTGCAGTACAGGGCATTACAGAAACCGAATAGACTTTTTCCGGGGCGACCTGCGCCTTATTAGCCCAATATGCCTTTATCATTGCGCCCATCATCTGCTGCGGGGATTTTGCCGTAGAAAAATTAGGAATCATATCGGTATAATATTTTTCCATATAATCTACCCAGGAAGGGCAGCAAGAGGTGATAAGAGGAATGGTGCTGCCTTTTTCGGTCAGGCGTTTTACCAGTTCTTTGCCTTCTTCCATTACTGTAAGGTCTGCGGAAAAATTGGTGTCGAAAACGGTTTTAAAACCGAGGCGGCGCAGCGCCGCATAGATCTTTTTCGTAAGCACATGCCCTGGTTCAAGGCCGAATTCTTCGGCAAGGGCAACCCTTACCGCCGGAGCGATTTGAACAACGGTATGCATTTCCGGGTTATGCAGGGCTTTCCATACGTGAGCCGTATCGTCCCTTTCATAAATTGCCCCGACAGGGCAATGAGCGGCGCACTGCCCGCACTTGATGCAGGGGCTGTCGCCCAATGGCGCGTCTGCGGCACTGGCAATTTTTCCCTTAATGCCGCGCCCTAAAAATTCAAGCGCCCAGACATTTTGCACTTCCTGACAGACTTTTACGCAGCGTCCGCAGCGAATGCATTTTTCGGGGCAAAGAACAATTGCCGGATTAGAATCGTCTATAGGAATTTCGTTTATAACCTTTTTATACGGAGACTCGCGGATGCCGAATTCAGCAGCCAGTGTTTGAAGTTCGCAGTTTACGCTGCGGGAACATTGCAGGCAGTCGTTGGGATGATTCGAAAGGATCAATTCCAACACGACACGCCTTGTAGCGATTATTTCATCGTCATGCGTAATAATTTCTTTTCCTTCAAGGCTTCCGTCAACCGGAGTCGTGCAGGCCCTTATCATTTTAGGGCTGCCTGCAACACGGACAATGCAAATACCGCACGAAGCCCATGCAGGCAGGTCGGGATTATAACAGAGGGTTGGAATAATTATATTTGCTTTTTTTGCAGCATCAAGAATTGTTGTCCCTTCTTCAACCTGTAAAGAAATGCCGTTAATTTTTAAGTTTATCATCATTTTCATTTTCTCCTGTTTTATTAAGCCTTTAGAATTGCGCCAAATTTGCATACCTTGAAACATTCGCCGCACTTAACGCAGGCGCTTTGTTCTATTATATACGGAGGTTTCTTTTTATCGGGATATTTTGCCGCATCCTCTGCTGTAATGCAATTGGCAGGGCATTTTCGGGCGCATATTCCGCATCCTATACATTTTTCTGCCACAACCGAAAAACGCACAAGGTTTTTACATTTCCCCGCCCGGCATTTTTTATCGTGAATATGCTCAAGATATTCATCACGGTATTTTAGCACTGTTGATAAGGTTGGGTTAGCCGCTGAACCGCCTAGCATACAAAGGCTTGCCCTTGTCATCGCATTCCCTATATCTTCGAGTTTAACAAGATCGGATTCTTCCCCGTTCCCGTTTGCTATTTTTTCAAGGAGTTTAAGAATTTGAGTGGTGCCGATTCTGCAAGGCGAGCATTTGCCGCAGCTTTCATCAACGCAGAATTCCATGTAGAAACGGGCGACATCGACAACACAGTCATCTTCGTCCATTACGATCATTCCGCCCGAGCCCATCATGGAGCCGTTTTCGGTTAAAGTTTCAAAGTCGATGTGAAGATCAATAGATTCTTCTGTAAGTATGCCGCCGGAGGGCCCGCCGGTCTGAATGCCTTTGAATTTTTTCCCTTCCGTAATGCCGCCGCCAATATCATAGACAATTTCCCGCAGGGTGGTGCCCATGGGGACTTCTACAAGGCCGGAATTTATAACTTTTCCGGTTAAAGCGAATACCTTTGTCCCCCTGGATTTTTCGGTGCCTAGTTTTGCAAGCCATTCGCCGCCTTTTGCGGTAATTACCGGCACATTGGCAAAGGTTTCCACATTGTTGATAATCGTAGGCTTTTGCCAAAGCCCTTTATTAGCCGGGAAAGGCGGTTTGGGGATAGGCATACCCCTTTGCCCTTCTACAGATTTGATTAGAGCGGTTTCCTCGCCGCAGACAAAGGCGCCTGCCCCAAGCCTTATTTCTATTTCAAAGTCAAAACCTGAACCAAGTATATTTTTCCCCAAAAGCCCGTAATCATGGGCCTGTTTTAGGGCAATTTTAAGCCTTTCAATGGCAAGGGGGTATTCGGCACGGATATAAACAATACCCAAGTTCGCCCCAATTGCCTTGCCCGCTGTAATCATCCCTTCTATAACCGAGTGAGGATCCCCTTCGATAGTGGAACGGTCCATATATGCTCCCGGGTCTCCTTCGTCGGCATTGCAGATAACATATTTAATATCTCCCTGCGCCTTGCGGGCAAAATCCCATTTTAACCAGGTAGGGAAACCGGCTCCCCCTCGTCCCCGCAAGCCTGAAGTTTTTATTTCCTGGATTATTTGCTCCCCAGTCCATTTGAACAAAACTTTTTCAAGGCCGGCATATCCGTCCCTTGTTATGTATTCATCAATAACTTCCGGATCGATAACGCCGCAGTTACGAAGAACCACCCTTACCTGCTTATATGAAGGCTGAATCCCTTCGGTTAAAATATCAGCAGCCGGCCTTTTATAAATGAGGTCATTGAGCAGTTGCTTGCCGATTATATGCTTTTTAATTATAACATCTGCAATTTGGGCATCGACCCTGCCGTAAATAATAGGCGGCATTCCCGGTACAATTAGTTCCACTGAGGGTTCTGAATAACACATTCCCATACAGCCGGTTTGCCGTACCTTTACAGTGTCTGTTAGATTGTTTTCTTTTAGCCCGGCAACAAAAGCATCCATGGTCTGTTTTGCCCCCGCAGCGATTCCGCAGGTTCCCATCCCTATGATTACTTTAATTTCTTTGCCTTCGGCTTCAAGCTTTTTTTGATCGTTTTTTTTGGAATCCCTGAATTTTATCAATTCTTCCAAATTCATTCTCGGCATAAACTTCTCCTTAATAATATAGTATCTTACACATTTTGATATTTGGCGATTATCTCGGGCAGCATATCTTTTGTAAGTTTACCGTAAGTGTCATTGTCAACAGTTAAAACAGGGGCAAGACCGCAGCAGCCAATGCAGCGGACCGGATCAACGGAAAACTGCCCGTCTTCGGTAACTGCATCAGGAGCAACGCCCAATATATTGCGGGTTTCATCAATTAAATCCTGAGCCCCTTTTAGATAACACGCAGTTCCCAGACAAACAGAAATTTTATGCTTTCCGGGTTTTTCTGTCTTAAAAAAATGATAAAAGGTAATTACCCCGTAGATGCGGGCAAGAGGAATTCCGGTTAAAAGGGAAATTTTTTCTGCCGCCGGCTTTGAAATATAGTCGAATGTTTCCTGTGTTTTATGGAGAATCATAATCAGGCTTCCTGGCTTTGTTTTCCATTCTTCTATGAAGGATAATAATTCCTGCGGGAATTCCATACATTCACATTTATGTTCGTTTGTCATATTAACCCCTAAGTTTGCTAATTAATGCCTTATTTTATATTATTTTTGAATTAATGTCAAGCGGCCGCAATAGCTCAAGTTAAATCTAACCAAGTGGGAGCAAAAATCTCACGTAAAAAACTAACCATGAAAAATCAATCATACTTCCAAAAAGACCAATTTTTGGAGGAAAGGAATGGGATTTACCATGGCGGAAAGAAGAAAAATCAGGGCGGAATACGCAAAAAAGTACCGGAAGGCAAAGAAGGCTGAAAAGACCAAAATCCTTAACGAGTACCTGGAACTGTTGGGCAAAGGCAACCGCAAGTACGAAATTTTTGCCCTAAACAGGGAAGGTAAAAAACAGCTGCGCCTTCTCGGCGGCAAATACGCCAACGTTAAAATATCGAGCAGCCACCGAAAAAAAAGGGTTTACAAAAAATATTACGACGATGAGGTAGCCGAGGTTCTCATCAAACTTTGGAAGTTTTTCCGGTATATTTGCGGGGAACGGCTTGTCCCCTTGTTACGCGCAAACCTAGACGTAATATGCCGAAAAAAGAGGTTTTGCATAAGCGCCGAAGTAAAAAATAAACTGGCAACCGTAAGCCGGTCAACCGTAGAACGCCTTCTTACCGCAGAACGGAAACAACATAAGCTCAAGGGAAGGAGTACGACTAAAAAAGGCAGCCTGTTGAAAAACCAAATACCTGTGCGCGTTTTTTGGCGGTGGGATGAAAAACAGCCCGGTTTTTGTGAAATTGACACTATTTCCCACGACGGAGGGGGTGAAATCAACCCGCATTACGCCTGGACGCTCACAGCGACCGATGTAGCCTTGTGCTGGACAGAAGTTAGGGCGTTGAAGAATAAAGCCCGGAAATGGACTATGGAGGCCGCTAATGACATTTACAAGGCATTCCCTGTCCAAATTCGAGGCATAGACAGCGACGGCGGCTCTGAGTTCATTAACCATTATTTTAAGCAATGGTGCGAAGAACGCCGGATTACCTTTACGCGTGGAAGAGCCAATCATTCAAACGACAATTGTTTCGTTGAACAGAAGAACGGCGACGTGGTAAGAAAAACCGTAGGCTGTTTCCGTTACGAGGGAGATGAAGCGTTAGCCGCTATTGAAAAAGTTTATGCCTTTTTAAATCCGCTCATAAACTATTTTTATCCTACTAAAAAATGTATTGACAAAATAACGCTTCCAAACGGGAAGGTCAAAAGGATTTACGAAAAGCGGCTTAAAACCCCTTACGAAAGGGTGCTTGAACATTCTGCGGTTTCTGATAAAGATAAAAATCAGGTTAAGAAAAACAAGGCTTTTATGGACATTGTCAATCTCCAGGAGAACCTTGAAAAAGCTTGTGATGAACTGGACCGCATCACAAGCAAACAGTATGCCGCGCCTTCTTTAGGGCGGCACAAGGGTTAGTTTTTAACTTGGGATTTTTAAAGGTCTACGGTTAGTTTTTTGCGTGAGACATCACGTATATAAATTTTCAAAAATTATGGCACTTAACGTTCAAGGTAACTGACGTTTTTTTGTGCCCGATAAGGAAAATGCGTAGCATTTTACGGGCACAAAAAAATGTGGCGGAGAGAAAATTGCACAAAGGGCGTAGCCCGACTGCAATTTTTCGCAGCCCAAAATGCCCGAACAGGGCATTTTGCAGTTACCGTTTGTTGAGGTTGCAGAAAAAGTCTCTAATTGCACCTAACATAGAATAAAGGGATCGACAAAGAACTGTAAATATGTAAGAATATTACCTATGGCAAGATACAAAACGACCGCAAGAGGTCAAGGGCTGTTTCTGACAGTCGATTTGGAAGAACAGCTTATACCGGATACATACGAATATACATTAAAACACTTAATTGACGGCAATATTAATCTTAGCATGTTTGACGGCAAGTATAAAAACGATGAAACAGGGGCAAAAGCGATAGAACCGCGGATATTACTCAAAATTATTCTTTATTGCTATTCGCTGGGAATAGTAAGCTCAAGGAAAATAGCGAAACTGTGCGAAACGCACATAACGGTAAAAGCTTTAGCGGAAGATACCGAACCCCATTACACCACTATATCCAATTTTGTATCCGGAATGGGCGGAGAAATAGAAAAAGTATTTACCGAAGTTCTAATGGTTTGCGGCGATATGGGGTTAATCGGCGGGAGAATGTTCGCTATTGACGGTTGCAAACTGCCGTCTAACGCGTCAAAAGAATGGAGCGGCACAAAAGAGGAATTAAGGAAGAGGCATGACAAGCTGAAAGAAACCTGCAAGAAAATATTGAAGAAACACCGTTTGAATGACAGGCTTGGAACAGAGGAGCTTGCCGCCGATAAAAGGAAGGTTAAAAAGTTCAGAAAGAAGATGGAAAAGATATCCAATTTTCTATCAACCCATGAAGAACGGTTGGGAGCCGGCGGGGAAACAGTGAAATCTAATATAACAGATAACGAAAGCGGCAAGATACAAAGCTCTAACGGGGTAATTCAGGGGTATAACGGCATAACAGTAGCGGACAGTAAAAACCGGATAATAATAGCGGCAAATGCCTGCGGAACGGTAGCGGAAGGGCAATATTTTTCCGAACTGCTGGATAAGACCGAAGAGAATATGAGGACAATAACAGATAAAGAAGAGCCGCTGAAAGGAACGATCTTCCTTGGTGATAATGGCTATTTTTCCGAAGACAATTTACACGCAGCGAAGATAAAAGAGGTAGAAGCAATCATTCCGGATGAACAGTTCCGCAACCGGGACAAAGATATAAAAGACGGGAAGCGGCGCAGCGGGAAAGAAAAGTATGATATCCGCCATTTCAAATATGTAGAGAAAGGAAATTATTACATCTGTCCTAATGGAAAGAAGCTATTATTCAAAGGCACAGTAAAATTGAATCGCAGTGAAGGGAACAGGTATCAAAGCAGAGCGGAGGATTGCACAGGATGCACGTACACTGATAAATGCATGCATTCGAAGAAAGGGCAAAAGAAGCGGCGTACATTGTATATAAAAAAAATGAAGTACCAAGAAAACTATTGTCAAAAGATGCGTGAAAAGATAGATAAGCCGAAATACAAAAGGCTGTACTCGCAACGGCTGGGATTAATTGAGCCTGTATTTGCGGATATAACGTATTGCAAGGGTTTAGACCGCTTTACATTACGAACGCAGCGGAAAGTAATGATCCAATGGCTGTTATATTGCCTTGTACACAATATAAGTAAGTGCCATATGGCGGAAAAGAGAAAGAATAACGGATATTTGCGGAGATGAAAACAGGAACGGATAATAAAATTGATGGCAGAAGAAAAAATCCGGCAAAATAACAAAAATTAATGGAAACCAATATTTTAAAAATATTTTTACAAGGGGACAATATACTTTTAAAAGGACTTTTTCTGCAACCTCGTTATGTGCAGTGGGGGCGTACATCACTTTATTATTTATTAATCAATTTTTTCATTAACGGTCTGGTTAGAAATATTACTATAAAGGTCTCTAATAATAAAATCAAGAGTTTTTTTAGTATGTACACAAAAACGTTCATCAAGAGAATGTATAGTATTACCTTCTTTTGCCTTCATGGCATCTATAGGACAACCTACTCCACAAATTCCAAGTGCTGCACAATCCTGGCACTCTTCTTTATTCACTGGGCTGAGTTGAGACCATTCAAGAAAAACAGGGTTGGTTTTTGCATCAAAAGAATTATCATTAACAGAGGAAACAAAATATTTTTTATCCCAAAGACACCCATGACAAATTCCAAAAGTTCCATCTGGTGCAATAACAATTTGTCCGCCAGCGGTTGCTCCACAATCTGAAAAATAAGGATGTGGAGAAGAAAAGGATTTTTGAAATGTCTTTATTTTACGCATAATACGATCTTCATAAACACCGATTTTTCGTAATTCTACGAACATATCAATAATAAATTGAGAAGCTTTTTCATAGTAATCGTCATTTATTTTGAATGTACCTTCTTGCATTAAAATGTTAAAACTAAAACTTTTAATATTATAATTTGTGATTAATTCCAACATTTTAATCTTGTTTTTAATAGCATTTTCATTTAGAGTGACTGAGAGTCCAATGTCTATACCGGTGTCTTTTGCCATATCCAGTATTTTAATAACACTTGAAAATGTTGAGTTACCTGCTAAATCAACACGTAATGCATTTGATTCCTCAGTGCAGCCGTCAATTGAAATACAGATATTAACATTTAGTTCCTTCAACCGTTTCATTCTTTTTTCATCAAGTAAAAGCCCGTTTGTTACAACAGATACATTAGCATTTTTGAAGCAAGTCTTAGTTGAACGAAATTTGTTTATCCTTTCAGCAATAAAATCCAGAACCTCAAAGTTAATAAGCGGCTCACCTCCATAAAAAACTATGAAAGGATCTATGCCTTCGTCATTCTTTTCGAGTTGCCGTACGAAAAAATCCAAAGATTTTTCCCCAGTTTCTAAACTCATATTTTTCAATGAAAAATTTTTACGCTTTTCTGGATTGTTGTTTCCTAAAAAGCAATACTTACATGCTAAATTACACTGTTCGCTTAATATAAAATAACAACCACTAATAGCCGGCTCTGGAATTTTTGAGCGAAAATATTTTATGACTAAATCATCGGTATCTGAATCTTTTGTGAGTATTTTACAATTACTTAGTTCAATAGCTATTTCGGTTAGTGAATTTGGAAAATCAGATAGGTCTTCGACGGCTGAATTTTGCATAAAGTCCAAAAAATGTTTATGTTCTATCTTAGTAAGATAAACTGGCTTCATACGCAATGAATGGTACAAAGCAACATGATCATCATCAACATCAAAAACATGTACAAAACGTGATAGAGTCAACATAACAAAATTTACTCCTTACCTACAACTAATATAATGAGTTGCAAATATTCAATACTACGAAATCAATCCTCAGCATACCATGCGTCCCAGCACTATGGTAATAGCAATCCCACCCCTTAATTAAAAGAATCGCCCCCTTTTATTCGGGTAAGAGATGATTGTTGCTTTTTCTGTCTTTATGGTGTCTTTGTTTCTTTTGGGTTCAGCTATGCCACAATTGAGTACTACCAATCCAAGCTGGATTCTTGTCCTCTGTATCCACATTTGCAAGCGCCACAGGAACAGGAACAGGTACCAGAAGGACACGCACCAAAGCAACTAGCGCAGGTACCACTACAACTACAGGAACTGCAACTACAGGCACTACAAGGACCAGGGGAACAAGCTGGTGACATACTGGCATCGTTCTTTCCATGAACATTAAAAATACTCCCAGCAAGCATTCCATAGGCTTTTTCATTTGAAGTTTTCATCGTTAATTCTCCTTATAAAGTAAATTTTTCATCTCTTTATACATATTATCTTACTTATATTTTTTTGTCAAGTCTTTTTTCAATTTTTTATCCAATTTTTTTTCAACCAATTTAGCCCCCATTTCACATAACGTTCAAGATTGACGACGTTCCAGCCCACCTTATAAAGCAAACCGTAGGTTTGCGGTGGGCTGGAATGTGGGTGAGAGAAAACACCACAAAGAGCGAATAGCCCG